>Ga0209172_10002368_pt1 | contig 33591 bp, 31 predicted proteins | sample LarsenN4metaG_FD_184113 | JGI IMG/M metagenome (GOLD analysis project Ga0209172, IMG submission 184113) | Hot spring sediment bacterial and archeal communities from British Columbia, Canada, to study Microbial Dark Matter (Phase II) - Larsen... ... | reverse complement strand
TCGCGGTGCCGATCCTGATCCAGGTGTTCTTCAACTCGGCGCTGGCCTACTGGCTCAACCGCCGGCTCGGCGAATCCCACAGCGTGGCCTGCCCGTCGGGTGGTGCGTGTGGTCAGCCGCAGCAAGGAATGGTACGAGGCGGGTGCCGGGGCCTGAGCCCGGCAGGGGACCGACCATCGTGGAGCCCGCCACATGGTGGCCTGCCCGGAGGGGTTTGAACGTCGGCGGGAACAGCGCGCCAATGCTCGCTCTTGGTGGGGCAGACCGATTCTGTTCCCCCGTCCTGTTCCCCTGTCTGGAAAGTTGCCTCTCTTCAGCCGACTCGAACCGCGTTGCTGCAGCGCCTCGGATGTGCTTTGAAAGTCTAGGTCAGGCCTCGAAGTCTTATGCACCTCGACCGAGAGGTGGCGCTGCAGGCGATGGGGCTTTCGAGAACAGATCCGCCTTTGCGAACTGCTGTCGTCGGCAGCGGCGACCGGCGCGGGACGAGACTGGGCGTGCTGTCGCTCTGCCGAGGCGGATGAGCTGCCGGTTTCGCCCCTGGGAGGTCATCGTCTGCTGGTGTCAAGACGCCGGAAAGCCGCCCTCGCGCCACGGCGATAGTCGTGGTGCACGGAACTAGGTGGCAAGCACCTTGTTGCGCCCTGACTTCTTGGCGGCGTACATCGCGTTATCGGCCACCTGCAGCAAGTGATTGCCATCCCTGCCGTCATCGGGGCAGAAAGCCACGCCAATGCTGGCCGATACCTGGCCGACCTCGCCGTCACCGACGTCAACCGGTTCACCAATGGACTTCACGACCCGGGCGAGCACGTGATTGCACTCCTCTCGCGATTGCAGGTGGGTCAGCAGCAGGACGAATTCGTCCCCCCCGAGGCGGGCCACCGTGTCGTTGCCGCGCACGCACTCCTGCAGTCGCTGACCCACCACCTGGAGCAGCCTGTCGCCCGCGGCATGCCCCAGTCGGTCGTTGACGGCCTTGAAGCCGTCGAGGTCGATGAAGCAGACGGCGACGAGGCACTGCAGCCGCTCGGCCAGCGGGATGGCCTGCCGCAGACGATCGGCCAGCAAGATGCGGTTGGGCAGGCCGGTGAGCCCGTCGTGAAAGGCGATCTGCTCGACCTTCTGCTCGTGCTCCTTCATCGCGGTGATGTCGAGCATCAGCCACATCGATTCGCCTGTTTCGGGGGACAACATCGTTCCGCTCATGTCGACCCAGATGGGGCTGCCGTCCTTGCGGACCAGGCGCAGCTGCGTCCGGTAGTTGCTGCCGGCGGCGATCACCGGATAGGCCGCCTTGCCCAGGGCCTCGTAGGACGCGTCGTCGGGGTACAGGATCCGCGCAGGCTGGCCTTCGATCTCGCCGGGGGCATAGCCGAACATGCGTTCCAGCGCGCGGTTCTCCCAGAGTGCCCGACGGTCCTTGAGTTTGGTGATGCCGATCAGATCGTTATCGAGCATGGCCTCCTGCTGCCTATTCAGCGCCTGCACTTCCTTGCGCACGCGCGCAAGCTCGGTGATGTCGTGAATGACGGAACGGCTGCGCAGGAAGGCCCCGTTCGCATCGCGCACGGCCGTGGCGGACAGGCTCACCCGGCGGGTCGGGCCGTCGCGACTGACCAGGTCGAACTCGAGAGGCCCGATGTGGCCCTGCGCCAGAAAGATGGGGAAGTTTCTGTTGAACTCGGCCACCCCTTCAGCGGTGAAGAAGTCCCTGGGGCCCAGTTTGTCGATGACCTCTTCGGCGGTGCAGCCCAGCCAGGCCAGGGTGACCGCATTGACCTGCACGAAAGTGCCACGCGCATCGAGCGAGTAGTAGCCACAGGGGGCGCGGTCGTACAGGTCCTGGAGATTGGCAGTCGCCTCGGCAAGCTGGACCTGCAGTGCGCGGCGATCGGTGATGTCGCGTCCGACCGTCTGCACCTCCGCCAACTGGCCGTCCGCATCGAAGAGCGCATGATGGACGAACTCGCCCCAGCGTGTCTCTCCGTTCGGCCCCGGGAAGCGGGTCTCCGTCCGGACGACGGGATCCTCGACGGTGAACTGGCGCAACTGCTCGGTGACGCCGGCGCGCTCTTCGGGGCTCACCAGCACGTGCCAGGTTTGGCCGGGCATGCTCGCTTCGTCGAGTCCGAACGTACGTCGTCCAGCCGGGTTCGCGAAGAGGAAACGGCCATCGCGGCCGAAGCGGAACAGCATCTCCGTCTGGTCGTCGACCACGGTCTTCAGCATGCGCTCGTTCGCGCCGAGGCGGTCCAAGGCATCACGCAATCGGGAGGACGTCGCTTCGAGCCGATGCACAACCCAGCCAGTCAGCGCACTCGCGAAGATGAACGCCAACGCGGCCCACAGGCTGGCCGGGTCGAGTGACCAGGAGTAGTAGGGCGGGCTGAAGAAGTAGATGCCGGCCAGCGTCCCCAGCGCGGCGACCAGGGCACCCGGCCCCACGCCGCAGAGGTACATCGCCACGACTACTGCCGGCAGGAACGTCGAGAACGCGAGCCGCGCTTCCACCGGAAGGAAGTACAGGCGTGCCAGCAGCGCGGCGGCAAACAGGGCGAGTGCCACCGCGTTGCGCGCCCAGACCGACGGCAGGAACCTCTCCCTGAAGCGCACTTCCATCCGACGATTGTGCCCTCGTAACGAAGCAGTGCCGGAGCTGTCGGGCAGGGGCACGATTTTCCAGCTGAGCGCTCTTCGGCTGGCCCGAGTTCGATCCCACGTGGCTCTTGCTCTATCAGCAGCGGACGCTAGTGAAGGGGCGGTTCTGGCCGAACGCGCTCAGCCGGCACTTGGACTTGACCGACCGCGACCGCCGCGTTCCCGTCGCCAAGTCGACATGGTCGCGCGGCGGACCGGGTCAAGGGCGGGCGCAGCCCGGCGCCGGCGAACCCTTGACGCGGTTCGCTGCGCGCCAACGCTCGCCGGACGGCTGGCAGCTTTGGAGCGGCCAGCCGCCCGAGCCTGTCCGGCGGCGAGGACTTGGGCATTCGCTCGGGGTACTACCGGCTCATGTCCGGTCCTCGGCTCGGTTCCTGTAGCACCCGTTGCACGGTGCGTCCGCGATCCATGCCCATGCCCGGCAGTTCCGTCTGCCGCTGCGCAGCGCGCATGCGTTGCACAGCTTGAGCGACCTCCGTCTGCATCACGAAGGCGACGATGCTCTTGCTGAGCTTGCGGTCGGCCGGGTCCGGCGAGGCTGCCAGCGCCTTGGTGATCTCTGCCCAGGCCTTCAGCGCGCCCGAGCGCGTGGCCCGAGCGGCTGGCCCAGACTTGTGTTCGCGCCGCTTCTTGCTCATTCGCGCCGCGGCACCGGGCTGACGCTCCCAGCCGCGCAGGCTGCGCCGGGTGACGCCTCTCGTGGCCTGCGACGAGGCTTCGGCCTCGATGCCCCAGTCACGCAGCTTCTCGGCGAAGGTCTCGCGCCAGCGGTGCAGGTCTTCCTTGCGGGGGTTCAAGCGCTTGCCGTCGCGCCCCTCCGCGCGAACGCTGATGTGCACGTGAGGATTGGCCTGGTGCGTGTGCAGCACCATGACGTAGCGATGGTTCGCCAGTTCGGCCTTGGCGAACTCGCGTGCCGCCTGGCGCACCACGCGAGCATCGGTGCCGGTCGGCATCGACAGCATGATGTTGAAGGCCTCACGGCGTTCGCTGACCTCGGGGATGCGAGTGCCACCGAGTCGCCATTGATCGGCGATCGCGCGCAGGGCCTCCCTGCCCTTGCGCACAGCGCCGCGGTCGTCCTCGATCGGAAGCCGTCCGGACTTCGCGATGTAGCGCAGGTGCGCGGCGATGGCACCCATGCCACGCCCGCCGCCGGTGACCTTGACCATCACCTGCGGCGCGCGGCGCTCGACCGTCGCGCGGATGCGCTGCCGCAAGACCTGGGCACGCTGGCCGATCGCGGCGTCGCCCAGCACCGGCGTGCGCGACGCTTTCATGCGGTTCGACGGGTAGAAGAGCCGGTCGCCCCATTGCACGAGCAGGCCGTCGATGGTGCTGGGCATGGCAGCTCTCCTTTCCTCACAGGCGGTCGATCAGCGCCGAGGCTCGATCGAGGTGGCGTCGGATCTCGGCGTCGGCGGTCTCGAGTCGGTCGCGGTACGGCCTGGCCTGCTCCACCTTCGCCTGGCGCAGCAGCGTCACCAGTGCGAGAAGATCGGTCGACAGCGCGGCCATGCGGTCGTTGGATGCGAGCAGGGCCGCGCGATCGGCCTGGCGCTCGGCAACAGGTTGCGGCAGGGAACTGTTGGCCACGAGCCGCCCGACGTAGTCGCCGTAGGACAGGCCGAGCGCGCCGGCGTTCAGCATGAGGGCGTCGGCGTGGGCTCGGGTGAGTCGCAGCGTGAGCTTGGCGGTCTCTCGGGTAGGGACCAGGTCCGGGGTCTGACCGTCAGACCCCCTCTCCGTTGGCACCACCGCAGCCGTCACGCGAAGGTCGAGGCTCACTACCAAGGCACGGCGGACGAGTTGCGCGACGCCCATGCCACGAACGGCGGCAGCGGTGCGGACGGCGTCGCCGATGCCGCGCAGGTCGATCGTCACGCGATCACGCGACGCGTTCGCCACGTCGCACCTCGCGCCGGATGTCGCATGGCATCCATTCACTGGCGGCCAGCCTATCCTGCCATCCGTCCTTTCTCATCCTCTTTGCTCCACTCTTTGATGGTTCAGCGTTCAGGCTGCGACGGGGTCGGACAGTCAGACCCCTGCAACCAGCGCTGTGAGAGTCCTTCGACCCGAGCGCGCAACGCGTCGAGTTCCGAGCGTTCGGCTACGCCAGCGCTCAGAGGGCCGATGGACTTGAGGACCTGCTCCAGTCGGTCACAGGCCGAGAGGGCTCGGGCGATGAGCTGGGTCGGCCCGGCAGTGAGTTGCGTATTCGTCGGTGATGCAGCCCGCGTTGTACGCAAAGCCGTGACCGCCGTACGCGTGATCTCGGCGCCGCTGGCCAGCAGATCCGTCACCGGCCCGGGGTCTCGATCGTGCAGCTTGGCGAGTTCATGCAAGGTGCGCGGCGAGGTGCAACGCCCTGTCTTCAGTGCATCGTCGAGCACGGGTGGCAGCTCCAGCAGCGAGAGGTGATGAGCCACCGTCGTGAGATTCATGCCTAACCGCCGAGCCACCTCGGAGTTGGAGGCGCCAGCGTCGATTCGCCCTTGAATGAAGCGTGCCAGGTCGAGCGGTGTCAGTCCGTGCCGCTTCTGGTTCTCGGCCACCTGGGCGTACGCATCGGCAGGCGCGTCGCGCACCACGACGGGCACCTGCTCCAGGCCCGCGAGCTGCGCCGCACGCCAACGACGCGCGCCGAAGTGAATGCGATATCGGCCCGCGCTGTCGGACGGGTGGACGACGATGGGCTGAAGGATGCCGCGCTCCCGGATGTCGTCCGCCAGTTCGGCCAGATCGGCTTCGGAAAGGTCCTTGCGCGGATTGTCCGGGTCCTCGATGAGGCTCGCCGTGGCGACATGGAGCGCTTGGCCACTCGCCCGTACCGGAGCCGGCTTCGGGGGCGAGGCCTGCTGCATGGAAGCGGGCTCGACACCCAGGAGCTCGAGCTGTTCACCCTTCTGCTTGGCCCATGGCATGCGCATGCGAGCATCGTGCCGCCATGGTCGGATCGATGCCAGTCAGCGCCTTCGGCGACGAGAGTCGTCCCGGCAAGTCTCGAGGCGTGCCGCAAGCGCCCGGCTCGTCTCGCCTGCAGCGCGCGCCGTTCACCAGCCGTTTCAATCTCGCACGCGTCGAGCGTCTGCCTGCGGCGATGGACGCTCCCATCAGCGCATCAAGACGATCTCTTGGCCTTCACGCGCGACAACGCCGTCCCGCTCCATCGTGGCCAGCGTGCGGTAGAGCGCTTCGTGCGTCAGCCCCAACTCCGAGGCCAGTTCCTTGACGGTGCCTCGCAACGCAAAGGTGGGTCTTGCACCTCGGCCTTCCGTCACCAGCAGGTGCCTGACCCGTTCCGCCGCGCCCTTGAGCGACAGGCGCTCGACGCGGGCCCGAGACTGCCTCAGCTGACGCGACACGATCGCCAGCCACTCCATCGCAAAGACCGGATCGCTGCGCAACCGGGCGCGCAGGTCGGCCGCCGCGATCCGGACCAGCTCCCCGGCGGCCATCGACACAGCCGTGCAGTGATAGCGGTCGCTGTGCAGCGACGCCTCGGCGAAGAACTCGCCGGCCTGGGCCACGTGGATCACCACCTCCTCGCCCGCCGGACCGAAGCGGTGCAGCACCACACGCCCTTGCGCAAGGAAGAACACATGCCGAGCCGGCGCGTTCGTCCGGAAGATCACGTCGCCCTTGGCCAGGACCAGGTGAGACGCGAGCTCCGCCACGGCCCCGGGCACCTTGCTCATGCTGGTCATCACACGTTCCATCGCATGATTTCGATCATATGCAATGGCGAGCGGACTCAGCGACGATGCCGGCCAAGGAGACAAGCTCTTGAACAACGCACTTTCGATCATCGCGATGGCTGCGCTCGCCGCGGCTCCGGCCATCGCACTGCCCCAGTCCCACGACCCGAGCGCCCACCAGCACATGCAGGCCCACGCCACCCCGCCGGATCAGCGTCAGGCCGTGCGCTTCCCCGAGCCGCTGCGCAGCCACACACTGGCCAACATGCGCGACCACCTGCTGGCACTGGGCGAGATCCAGGAAGCACTGTCCCGCGCGGACTTCGACCGGGCCTCCGACATCGCCGAGAAGCGCCTCGGCATGTCTTCGCTGCAGACCCACGGCGCGCACGATGTCGCCAAGTTCATGCCCAAGGCGATGCAGGACGCCGGCACGGCCATGCACCGCAGTGCGAGCCAGTTCGCCACCATCGCCAAGGATGCATCGGTCACCGGCGACCTGAAACCCGCACTGGCCGCATTGGCACGGGTCAACCAGGCCTGCGTGGCCTGTCACGCCGGATTCCGGATGCAGTGAGCGTCCGTCAACGCCACCGTGCTAGCGTGCGCCATGACATGCCCGCGCACGCTGGAGGCCGATGAGCCGCATGCCCCTTGAACTGCCGGCCGTACGTGGCGCCCTGCTGGCGCTGGCGGCCGCCGCATTGTTCGGCGTCAGCACGCCGCTGGTGCAGCACTTCGGCGCCGGCACGGGTGCGTTCACCACCGCCGCCTTGCTGTATGCGGGTGCGGCCTGCATGGGTGCCCTCGCCCGTCGCCCGCGCGAGCTCGAGGCGCGCCTGGCCCGGCAGGACCTGCCGCGCCTGCTGGCGATGGCTGCGTTCGGTGCCGTGCTCGGCCCGGTCGCGCTGGCCTGGGGTCTGCAGCGCACCAGTGGCACCAGCGCCTCGCTGATGCTGACGCTGGAGGCCGTGTTCACGGCCCTGCTCGCCTGGCGCTTGTACCGGGAGTCTCTGGGCGCGCGGGTCTGGGCGGCCATGGCCTTGCTTCTGGCGGGCGGCGCGCTGCTGGTGCTGGACCAGGGCCGCAGCGGCGGGCTGCAGATGTCGGGACTGCTGGCCGTGCTGGCAGCCACGGCGGCCTGGGGCATCGACAACACGCTCTCGCGAGCCCTCGCGGATCGCGATCCGGGCCAGGTGGTGATGGTCAAGTCCCTGCTGGGCGCGATGGCGACCTGCGGCATCGCCATCATCGCCTCCGAGCCCATGCCGGCGCCGAGCGCGGCCCTCGCACTCTTCGCCGTCGGCGCCACCGGCTACGGGCTCAGCCTGCGCTTCTACCTGCTCGCCCAGCGCGCCTTCGGCGCCGCGCGGACAGGATCGGTGTTTGCGTTCGCCCCGTTCATCGGCGCAGCACTCGCGCTGGCGTTGGGAGACCGCTCGGCCAGCCTGCTGATGGCCGCAGGCAGCGCCCTGATGCTCGCGGGCGTGCTCGTGCACCTGGTTGAGTCGCACAGCCACGAGCACATCCACGAAGCGCTGGGCCACGAACACGCGCACCGTCACGACGATGGCCATCACGACCACGCACACGATGTGCCACCGGCCGGCGAGCACAGCCACTGGCACCGCCACGAGCCGACGCGCCACGCGCACCCGCATGTGCCCGATGCGCACCATGCGCATCGCCACTGAGGCCGGGACGCGGGGGGGCGAACCCTGTCTTCAGGCGGCCGCTCGTGGCCGCCGGGTCAGCAGCCAGACCACCAGGCCAGTCAACAGCAAGGGCCAGTCCGGCGCGATGCCGAGCAGGAAGGCGGCGCTGCCGCCGACAAGAGACCAGGCTACCGGGATCACCAGCAGCCACCACGCGACGCGGTCGCGCGTCAGCAACAGGATGCCGAAGGTGAAGAGCGTGAGCGGGCACGGCGTGATGCCGAACAGCGGCAGCGCTGCCAGGTTGTGCCCCAGCGCGATCGCGAGCATCGGATAGATCAGCGTCGCATACTCGACCAGCAGCCAGCCGATCCGTCCCCTCCATCCGCCAGGCGAGCCCAGGCGCAGGCGCCGGGAGGACGCACCCCAGGCGACAAACAGCAGCCCCTGCACCACAAACAGCGCAGCGAAACCCAGCGCGGCCTTGTTGATGTCCGCGAAGAACAGAGCGTGGTAGACCACGCCCGTCCAGATCCACATCGCGGCCAGCGCGACCGCTGCGAAACGGTCCCGCCCGTCGGAGGGTCGCAGCACGGCCGCCACGATGCCGATGGCGAGCAGGCACGCGACGACAGCAGCGGGCCAGGCCACCGCGTCGTAGCGCTCGAAGACGGCGAGGAACTGCTCGCGTGTGAACGGCAACATGCGCCCCCGCTCCGGAGTCCGTCGTCCACCTTAGCCGGCGGCCGAAGGCCGGGCGTGACGCCTGTCAATCCAGGCGGATGTCGGCCACCAGCCTCGCGTTCAGGGCACGCGCGCGAGCATCGGCCGCCTGTTCCGACGCCCAGCCATAGTTGCTGCCCCAGGCCCACACGCTGCCCTCGATGCGCACGAATCGCACCTCCCCCGCACCGCCGGATACCCCGAGCTCCTGACGCTGACCTTCGAACTCGAATGAGAGCGAATGCTGGCCCGGCTTCAACCGAAGTCGCACCAGTGATTCGGGCACCGTCTCGATCGGAGCCCGCCCATCCACGAACAGCGAGATCAGGTGCCGCGTGTCGCCCCAGTTCTTCCGAACCACGAACACCGTCAGCGAACGCGCATCCGGCTCGAAGCGCTTCGCCTGTGCATCGGCATTCAGGCTCGGCGCCACCACGGTCGTGCAGACCACGGGCCGGCCGCGGTTGGTCTTGTAGCAGTGCGGCGCTTCGGCCGTGGGGTCGGGCGCCGGTGCGGAAGCGCAGCCGGCCAGCATCGCGAGAGAGACAGTCGCCAAGGCCGTGGCGGCCAGGGCTGGTCGAGTGTTCATGCTTGCACCTCGCTCACTTGAGCGTGAACCGTGCCGTGGCCGGCTTGCCCGCCACGGTCACGACGGCCACGGCCTTCGTGCCCGGACCGACCTTGAAGGTCCCGGTGGCCTCCAGCTTGTCGCCAGCGGGCTTGAGCTCGACCTCCTGCTTCTCGGTGCCGGTGAGCAGCGTGACCTTGGCGCTCGCCTTGGCCACGTCGGCGGCCTTGCCGTGATCGCGCAGGTAGAGCTGGATGGTGGTCGGCTTGGCCACCAGCTCGTAGTCCATGTCCTTGACCTCGACCACGACGCCGCCGTGCAGCGGCTTGTGCTCGTGGGCATGGTCGTGGTTGCCGGCAGCGTTGGCCATGCCCACCGTGGCGAGGGCAACGGCGGCGACGAGGGAATGCAGCTTCATGGGAGTCCTTTCGGTGGGTTGGGGAGATGACATGGGGATCAAAGGGCCTCGGCGTCCTTGTCGTTCAGCAGCCGCTCGGCGTCCTTGCGACCGAACAGCCAGAACATGGCGGGCGTGAGGAAGGTGTCGAGCAGGGTCGAGCTGATCAGGCCCGAGAAGATGACCACGGCTACCGGGTGCAGCACCTCGGTACCGGGCTGCTCGGCCTCGAAGAGCAGCGGCGCCAGCGCAAAGGCCGTGACCAGCGCGGTCATCAGCACCGGGCTCAACCGCTCCAGCGAGCCACGGACGATCATCTTCTGGTCGAAGCTCTCGCCCTCGAAGCGCATCAGGTTGATGTAGTGGCTGACCTTCAGGATGCCGTTGCGCACCGAGATGCCGGCCAGGGTGATGAAGCCCACCAGCGCGGCCACGCTGAGAGGCTGGCCCGACAACCACAGGCCGATCACCGCGCCGACCAGGGCCAGCGGGATGTTCACCATGATCAGCGCCGACAGCGTGGTGCTCTTGTAGCGGCTGTACAGCACCACGAACATCAGCACCAGCGACACGATGGACAGCAGGCCGACCAGTCGCGACGCCTCCTCCTGCGCCTGGAACTGGCCGCCGAGGGTGATGAAGTAGCCCTCGGGCAGTTTGGTCTCCGCCACCACCTTGCGGATGTCGGCCACGATCTCCGACAGCGCACGCCCAGAGGCGTTTGCCGACAGCACGATGCGCCGCTTGCCGTCGTCGCGGCTGATCTGGTTCGGGCCGTCGCCGTCCTCGATCGTGGCCACCTTCGACAGCGGGATGCGACCGGTCGGCGTCTCGATGAGGATCTGGCCGAGGCCTTCGATCGAGCGTGCCGATTCCGGCAGCTTCACCACCAGCGCGAAGCGCCGACCGCCTTCGACGATCTGCGTGACCTTCTCGCCTTCCACCAGCGCCTGCAGCGTGGCCAGCACCTGTGGCGCCGGCACGCCGTACTGCGCCGCGGCGGCGTAGTCCACGCGCACCTTGATCTGCGGCGCCAGCACCTGCTTCTCGATCTGCAGGTCGGCGATGCCGGGGATTGCAGCCAGCTTCGTGCGCAGCGCATCGGCCTGGCCGCGCAGCGCGTCGAGGTCCTCGCCGAAGATCTTGATCGCGATCTGCGAGCGCACGCCCGAGAGCATGTGGTCGATGCGGTGCGAGATCGGCTGGCCGATCTCCAGTGCGGCCGGCAGGTTCGCCAGCCGAGAGCGGATGTCAGCGCGGATCTCGTCCATGCTGCGCGTGAGTTCCGCTGTCGGCTTGAGGCCGACGTCCAGCTCGCTCACGTGCACACCCTCGGCATGCTCGTCCAGCTCGGCACGGCCACTGCGCCGGCCGACGTGCGTGACCTCGGGCACCTGGCTGATCAGCACCTCGGCCTGGCGGGCGAGCGCCGTGGTCTCGCTGAGCGTCACCCCGGGGTTGAGCCGCAGGCCGACCAGCAGCGTGCCCTCGTTGAAGGGCGGCAGGAAGGTCGTCGGAAAGAACGGCACGGCCGCCGCCGCGGCGACGACGGCCACGCCGGCCGCGGCCATCGCGGCCTTGGCGCGGTTCAGCACGCCTTCGAGGCTGCTGCGATAGCGGGCCTTGAGCCACGCGAGCACCTTGGTGTCGCCGTGGTCCAGGTTCTTCATCCGCGGCAGCAGGTAGAAGCTCAACACCGGCGTGATCGTCACCGACACCACCAGCGACGCCAGCGTCGAGACGATGAAGGCGATGCCCAGCGGCACGAACAGCTTGCCCTCCAGCCCCGGCAGCGCGAACAGCGGGATGAAGACCAGCACGATGATCACCGTGGCGTACAGGATCGCCGAGCGCACTTCCATGGTGGCGCGACCGACGACCTCGATGGGGTGCAGCCGGTGATTGGGGTGCCTGGCGCGGTCCTCCTTGAGCCGCCGCAGCACGTTCTCGACGCCGACCACCGCGTCGTCGACCAGGCCGCCGATCGCGATGGCCAGGCCACCCAGCGTCATCGTGTTGATCGACAGGCCGAAGTAGCGAAAGACCAGCGCGGTGATGAAGATCGAGACCGGTATCGCGGTCAGCGCAATGATCGTCGGCCGCAGCGTGCCAAGGAAGAAGAACAGGATCACCGCGACGAACACCGACGCGCCGATCAGCTTGCCCTGCAGCGTGGTGATCGAGGCCTCGATGAAGCTGGCCTGCCGGAACGTGACGCGCGGCGCCTCCATGCCGGCGGGCAGCGAGGCCTTCAGGCCGACCATCGCGTCTTCGATGGCCTTCGTCAGCGCGATCGTGTCCGCGGTGGGCTGCTTCTGGATGCCCAGGATCACCGCGGGCTTGCCTTCGTAGCCCGCATCGCCGCGCTTGATGGCGGCGGCAAAGGTGACGTCCGCGATCTGGCGCAGCAGGATCGGCTGACCGTTGCTGGCGGCAACTGCGAGATTCTTCAGGTCGTCCAGGCGCGACGTCCGGCCGAGGTTGCGGATCAGGTATTCACGGCCATTGAGCTCGAGAAAGCCACCCGAGGTATTCGCCGAGAACCCCTTCAGCGCGCCTTCCAGCTGGTCGTGCGTGATGCCCAGCTCGGCCATGCGTGCGGTGTTCGGCTGCACCTGGAACTGGCGCACCTCGCCGCCGATCGGGATCACCTGCGCGACACCCGGCACCGAGAGCAGCCGCGGACGCAGCACCCAGTCGGCGTACTCGCGCACCGCCATCGGGCTGATCTTCTGCGGATCGACGGGGATCGCGATCTGCATGATCTCGCCCATGATCGAGCTGATCGGCCCCATCCGCGGCACCACGCCTTCGGCGATGCCTTCCTCCATGGACGCCAGCCGCTCGCTGACGAGCTGGCGGGCGCGGAAGATGTCGGTGCTCCAGTCGAAGGTGACGTAGAGGAAGGACAGGCCGGCCGATGACACCGAGCGCACCGACTCGACGCCGGGCAGCCCGTTCATCGTCGTCTCGAGTGGGAAGGTGATGAGCTGCTCCACCTCCTCGGCGGCCATGCCGCCCGCCTCGGTCATGATCGTGACCGTGGGCTTGTTGAGATCGGGGAAGACGTCCACCGGCGTGCGCGACAGCGTGAACGCGCCGTAGGCCATCAGCACGACGCTGGCGATGATCACCAGCAGCCGGTTGGCCAGGCTGTTGTCGAGGAGCCACTTGAACATTGCGGCTCCCGTCAGCGGACCTGGTTGATCAGCGTGGCGCCCTGCGTCGCCACACGATCACCGGCCTTCAGCCCCGAGGTCACGGCAACGTTCACGCCGTCCAGCGGCTCCACCGTCACCGTGCGCGGCTCGAAGCGCTCGGGCGCCGCCTTCACCCAGACGATGGTCTGGTTGGCCGGGTTCTTCATCAGTGACGCGACCGGCACGGCGATGCCCTTGAGCTTCTCCTTGCCCTGCACGAACACGCGCACCGGCTGGCCGACCGCCAGCGCGGCGAGTGCCTTGCCTTCGGCGCGGAAGGCCAGCGGCAGCGCCTGCTCACGCAGGCTGCGCGCGGCGCCGACGAAGGTCAGCGGCACGCGCGCCTGGCCCACCGCGAGGCTGGCGCTGCCGACGTTGGCCGCCAGGCCGGCATCGAAGGCCAGGGCCTCGATGCGCAGGCGCGCCGGATCGACGATCTCGAAGACCAGCTCGCGTGCGTCCACCACCTGGCCGGCCACCGCGCTGGCCGAGGCGATGACGCCCGAGACCGGCGCCACCAGCGCCTCGCGCGACGACAGGCCGGTGCCGACGGCGGCGATGCGCTCGGCCAGGCTCTGCGCCTCGCTTTCCGCGGCCTCGATGTCCTTGCGTGGCACGGTGTCGGCCAGTTCCTTCAGTCGCGCAACGCGCTTGTCGGCCAGCGACTTGGCGGCACGCAGTTCGGCGAGCTGGGCCGCCTGGTTCGAGCGCTCGATCGGTGCCGCCGACGGCGCGACGTAGGCCAGCACCTCGCCCTTGCGCACCGCCTGACCGGGGTTCGGCAGGCCACGCGGCCCGGGCTCGATGCGACCGGCATTCAGCGGCTGCACCTTGCCGCCGGCGTTGGGGTCCATGACGACCTTGCCGTTCAGCTCGAACGAACGCGGCAACTCCGCCTCCTCGGTGAGCAGCGTTCGCACCCCGAGTTGGCGCTGGGCCGGCTTGGGCAGGAAGACGCTGCCGTCGGGCAGGCGCTGCGGCCCGTTGGCGCTCGGGGCTGCGGGCCCGTCGCCATGGTCGTGGCCTTCGCCGGCCAGGCTGGGCATCGTCGCGCCCAGAGACAGCGCAAGAACAGCGGTGGAGATCAGGCGGATCGTGCTCATGCGCCCACTCCTGCGCGACCTTGACGGGCAGCCGCGACGCGGCGGCCGACGAGCGTGAGGACGACGAGCGCAGCGACCGCGGCGGTGGCCCAGCCGGCGTATTCCTTCCACGAATGCACATGCGCGGCCTCGTCGGCGTGCGCGGCCTCGTGCAGGTCGAGTTCGCCGGCCAGCAGGTCGACCTCGTTGCCGGCGGTGACGGTGGCGGTGATCGGCAGCACGCCGGGCTTCGGCTCGGCGGCGAGCATCACGTCGTACGCGTCGTCGTGCTTCTCGGCCTTCAGCTTGGTGCCTGCAATCTCGAGCTCGATCTGCGCATCGGTCACCGGCGAGTTGTCGGCGGCGCGGTCGAGGTACAGGACGATGCGCCGGCCTTCGAGCACGCCGACCAGTTCGAAGGTTTCGGAGACGGCCGCGAAGCGCGGCAGCGCCGGGCCGGTGGGTGCCGGCGCGGCGTCACCGTGGTCATGGCCTTCGCCGGCACGGACCGGCGTAGACAGCAGCAGGGCCGCGATGACGCTCATCGCGGCAAGAAGTCGGGTGGGTCTCATGAGGAGGTTCCAGATGAAGGGTTCGGTGACGCTGCGTCGCTCACTGCGGCAGCAGGCCCAGTGCCTGGCGCCAGGCCGAGATCGCGGCGGCCAGTTCGATGCGGCTGCGCGCCGCCTGGCGCTCGGCCTCGGTGGCCTCCGCCTCGATGCGCAGTCGCGTGGGCAGGTCGGTCTCGCCGGCACGGAAGGACTTGTCGAAGAAGCCGCGCGACTCGCGTGCCAGCTGGGCGCGGCGTTCGGCCGCGGCGAGCTGCGTCCGCGCAGCAGCCACACGCACGCGCGCCGACTCGCGCTCCGCGGCCAGTCGCTCGCGTTCCAGCGTGAGCTGCGCCTGGGCTTCGGTCGCATCGGCACGCGCGGCGGCCACCTTGGCGTCGTGCCGTGCGCCGCCGCCGAACGGGAAGCGCAGGCCGATCGTCACGGTCTGCCCATACGCCTCGCCGAACGCACCGCGATCACGCGTGGTCGCCAGCGTCAGCTCCGGGTTGGCGCGTGACTGAGTGGCCGCGAGTGCGGCGCTGCGCTCCGCGACGGCGGCACGGTCCTGCAGTTCGGACAAGACCGCGTGCGTGTCGGCTGCGCTGCCCTCGCCCTCCGCCAACGGCTCCGGGTCGGGCGGCGCCGACTCGCCCGGCATCGCGCCCGTGACGGCCTTGAACTGCTGGGCCGCGGTGGCGACAGCGGCCTCGGCCTGCGCCAGGCTCGACTCCGCAGCAGCGACCGCGCCATTCGCCTGGTGCTGGTCGGCTCGTGCCAGATCGCCGGCCTTCATGCGGCGCTCCACGTCGGCAGCAATGCGCTGGGCATTGGCCTGCTGGTCGCGCGCCATGCCGGCCTCGAGGCGAGCACGCTGCCAGGCCCACCAGGCCTCTCGCACGCCGGCCGCCACGCGCAACTGCGCGGCGCGGGTGCGGCTGTCGAGCGCGGCCGATTCCGCATCGGCGAGCGCCACGCTGCGGGCGCGCTCGTCCGGCAGCCACAGGGGCACGGCCACGCCGACCTCGGTCTCGCGGGCACCGCGGTTGCGGGTCAGGCGATCGGTCTTGGCCGCCACTTCGAGCGCAGGGGGCTCGGGCGTCCACTGCCCCGCCGCGTCTCGCTGCGCACGCACGACCTCGCGCCGCGCCTGCAGGGCCTGCGATTCGGGTTGTCGAGACCAGGCGGCCTCGAAGGCCTGCCGCAGGTCGCTGGCCGCAGGGGCCTGGGCCTGCGCCGCGGCAGCGCAGGCCAGCAGCCACGCAGCGATCCCGCCGCTCGGCCATCCAGACGATGTTGATGTTTTTCGGTGCATCCGATGCTCCAGGGTTGAAGGCAAACCGCGGGAGATCGGCGAGCAGCGACACACAGGGTCGCTGGGCGCCCGGCACGCCGCATCAGCAGCGCGCGTTCAGGCGCGAACGGGACTCGGGAAGAGTGAGAAACCCGCCTCGCCGATCAGGCGAGGCTCGCCCACTGGGGGCGCTCGGGGGGTGCTGCCGCGAGGGCACGCATCGCGGCGACCAGGCCCGCCGCGGGCCGGCCCGCGGGCTGCTCCGAAGCGAATGCCGGAGCGTCGAAGAGCGCCGCGGCGCAATAGCCGTGACAATGGTCGCAATCGAGATCGGCCGCGCCCGGCAGCTTGCCGGCATGGTCCGTGCGATCACCGCTGCCGTCCGCATCGTGCTGATGCTCGTGGTGGCCGACATGGGTCGCCGGGCCCTCTTCGTGCGCGCAGTAGCCCGCCACGGCCGCCCAGCTGAACTGGAGCGGCAGCAGGGCCAGCAAGAGGATGGCGAACCAGCGACGCATGAAAACAGTCTAGCAGCTGCAGGGTTTGGGGACGCCGGGCGGCGTGTCCATCGGCGTGAACGGCATCACCAGCGCCCGGCCCGGATGCGGGCCACGTTGCGATTCATGCCATGGCGCACGACATGCTCGAACAGCCAGCGGCGCCACCCCGACAGGTTCGATCCATGCCGCCGGTAGAAAGCATCGGGATCGTCGAACAGCCCGAAGTCATCGGCGATGCCTTCCTTCTGGATGTAGGTGTCCTGGCCTCGCCACTCGACGCCGGGCGCGGACAGGTCGGGCGTCGCCGCACCGTAGCCACAGAAGCGTCGTGCCTGCGGAAAGCGCCGCTGCAGGCTGGCCAGGTAGGGCGCGTCGAGGATGAAGCCTTCCAGCGCCACCCAGCGGCCGGCATGCAGCACCTCGACCCAGCTGTGGATGATGCGCTGCGGCGCGAGGCGGTAGGCCGTGCCGCTGATGGCGCCCGTCTGCAGCGGCTTGTCGATGGTGAAGCCGTGGAAGCGGCAGGGAATGCCGACGGCGCGCAGCAAGGCCATCAGCAAGGTGCCCTTGGTGTTGCACTGCCCGATGCCGTCGGCCAGCACCTGCGACGCCGGCAACTCGTCGCGCAGGTTGTAGCCGAAGGCGATCTCATTGCGGACGAAGTCGTACACCGCGCCGATGCGCTCGTACTCTCCCAGGGTGCGCCAGCCGCGCGACGAGACCAGCGACTCGATGTCCGGATGCTGGAAGTCGAGCAAGGGGGTGGGCGACAGCCAGCGTGAGGCGGCTTCGGACATGATGGCTTTGCTCACACCACGACCGCTACGGGGCGCAGTTCCGCCAGTGCCTGCCGGATCACGCTGCGCGCAGCGCTCAGGGCCAGCACCCCCATCACCGCCGCCACCACCAGGTCGGGCCAGCCCTGGCCGGTGCCGAACACGCCCAGCGCGGCGGCCATCACCGCGACGTTGCCGATCGCATCGTTGCGGCTGCACAGCCACACCGATCGCATGTTGGCGTCGCCGTCGCGCCAGGCGTAGAGCATCAGGGCCACCGAGACATTGGCCACCAGCGCCAGCGCGCCGATGGCCCCCATCGTCACCGGCTCGGGCACGGCGCCGGTGGCCCAGCTCCACGCCGCCTTGCCGAGCACGAAGGCGCCGAACGCACCCATGGTCAGGCCCTTGAACAGCGCCGCGCGCGCGCGCCAGGTGAGCGCCATGCCCAGCACCAGCAGCGAGATGGCGTAGTTGGCCGCGTCGCCGAAGAAGTCGACGGCGTCGGCCAGCAGCGACACCGAGCCGGCTCGCAGGCCTCCGGCCAGCTCGACGGCGAACATCGCCGCGTTGATTGCCAGCGCCGCCCACAACACCCGCCGATAGCGCGCGCTGGGTGGCGGGGTGGTCGCGGCGCAGCCGTGGCTGCAGCAGGAGTCGCCCATGGTTCGAATGGATGGGTGGATGAGGTTGGTGCGATTGGAGACCCTGTAGCCACTTCAGAGTCAAGCCGATACGATGCGGGCCTGCGGCCAAAGGGGCCGTGAGCTGCAACCCGGGGCAAGGCGATGAAGATCGGTGAGCTGGCCGCGCGTGCCGACACGCAGGTCGAGACGATCCGCTACTACGAGCGCGAAGGCCTGCTGCCCGCGGCGCCGCGCACCGACGGCAACTACCGCATCTACGGCGAGGAGCACCTCGAGCGCCTGGCCTTCATCCGCCACTGCCGCTCGCTGGACATGACGCTGGACGAGATCCGCGTGCTGCTGCGCTTCAAGGACGACCCCGAGGCCGATTGCGGCGACGTGAATGCCCTGCTCGACGAGCACATCGGTCATGTCGCCGCGCGCATCCGCAGCCTGCGCCAGCTCGAGAAGCAGTTGAAGGCGCTGCGCCTGCAATGCGCCGGCGCCGGAGGCGCTGCCCACTGCGGCATCCTGGGCGGCCTGTCGCAGGCCGCGACGGGCGGCCCTGCGGCGCCGGCCGGGTCTCACCACGTCGCGGGCGCACACGGGCGCAGCCGCTCGCGGCGCGCCTGATCGCAGCCGTGCCGGCCGACGCCCTGCCCTGGGACCTGCTGCTGCGCGGCGGCGTGGCAGGCATCCTGCTGTTCCACCTCGTCAACCTGGTGCTGCCCGGCCCGCGCCCGGCGGTGCGGGCCGCCCTGGCGGCCTTCACGCTGTCGCTGCTGGCCTACCTGTTCTGCCAGCGCGCGGCACTGATGACGCTGCTGCCGTCGGCGATCGCCTACGCCGCACTCGCGCTGTGTGTCAGTTCCACGGCCTGGCTGTGGCTGGCGGCACGCGCGCTCTTCAACGACCGCTTCCGGTGGGCTGGGCCGGTGCTGGCCCTGGCGCTGGGCATGGTGCTGCTGGGCAGCGCCGCGGCGGCACCCCGGCTCGCTGCGCGCCTCGAAGGCGGCGCCGACCCGGGACGCACGGCGCTCGGCACCGTGCACGCGCTGGCCATGGTGGCCTTCACGCTCGCCGCGCTGTGGGAAGTGCTGCGCGGCTGGCAGGACGACCTGGTGGAGCCCCGCCGCGCGGCGCGCCGCTGGGCGGCCCTGGGCATCGGCGTGTATGCCACGCTGGCGCTGGCCGTCGAGCTGGCGTTGCGCGATCGTCCCGTCGACCCGCTGCTGCCCGCCCTGCACGTGCTGGGCATCGGCAGCGTGGCGATGGCGCTGGCCGTGCTCGTGGCCCGACGCTCGCTCGACCTGATCCTCGGCCTGCCGCCGGCGGCGACCGCCCCAGCCGGCGTCGCGGCCACCCCAGCCCCGCCGGAGCCGCCCGCCGACGAACCGCCGGCGTTGCGGCGCCTGCGCCAGGCCATGGCCGACGAGCATGCGTACCGGCGCGAAGGCCTGACGCTGGCCGCCCTGGCCGCCGACCTGGGGCTGGGCGAAGCGGCGCTGCGCTCCCTGATCAACCAGCACCTGGGCTTTCGGAACTTCAACGACTTCCTGCACCACCACCGGCTGCAGGAGGCGGCAGGCCGCCTGACGACCGAGGACCTGCCGATCCTCACCATCGCCCTGGAGTGCGGCTACGGCTCGATCGGCCCGTTCAACCGCGCCTTCCGGCAGCGCTTCGGCATGACGCCCACCGAATACCGCGCCGGCGCACGGATGGTGTCGCCCCGATCCGCGGGTTGAACCCACGAAGGATCGGCCAGCGTTTGCGACGATTCGGCCAGGGATCGCGACGAATCGGCAAGACCACGGCCGGCGCGCCGCCGAGCATGGGTCACACGACCCACTGCCCTCGGAGGCCCCATGCCCGAACCTGCCCTGCCGCAGATCGCGATCACCATCCTCGCCATCGACTTCCTGCGCTACGCGCTGACCGCCGGTGCGGTCTGGCTGGTGGTGCAGGTGCTGCTGCGCCGCCGCCTGGCCGGCCGGCGCATCCTGGACGCCCAGGTCGCTCCGGGGCAGATCCGTCGCGAGCTCGCCTACTCGATGTCGACGGTGTTGATCTTCGCCGCCAACGGCCTGCTGCTGTGGCTGCTCATCCGCAACGGCAGCGCCAAGGTGTACGGCGACGTGAGCCGCTACGGCTGGGCCTGGTGGGCGGCCAGCCTGGTGCTGATCATCGTCGCGCACGACGCCTGGTTCTACTGGACCCACCGCGCACTGCACCATCCCGGCTGGTTCGGGGCCGTGCACGGCCGCCACCATGCCTCGAGGCACCCCACGCCCTGGGCGGCCTATGCCTTCCATCCGGTCGAGGCGCTGGTGCAGGCAATCTTCCTGCCGCTGTTCCTGCTGGTGGTGCCGGTGCACGGCGCGGTGCTCGGCCTGTTCCTGCTGCACATGATCGTGCGCAACATGATCGGCCACTGCGCCCACGAACTCTTCCCCTGGCGCTGGACGCCGCGTGGCTGGCTGCGCTGGATCACGCCGGTCAGCCACCACCACTTCCACCACGCGCGAAACCGCGGCAACTACGGTCTGTACTTCACCTGGTGGGACCGGTGGTGCGGCACCGAAGATCCCGAGTACCTGCGCCATGGCGACGAGCGTTTCGGCGCAGGCCGGCAAACAGAGGCAGCGGCATGAGGGCCGCGCTCTTGCTGCTGACGCTGGCCGGCCATGCCAGCGCTGCCGACCCTGCGCGCGACCTTCAGGGCGAGTGGTGGACACCCGGCTTCAATGCCCGCGTGCGCATCGAAGCCTGCGGCGATGACACCGTGTGCGGCCGAATCGTCTGGCTGTGGGACGAGCAGCCCCGGGGCATCGCCGACCAATCACCCCTGATCGGCAAGCCCGTCATCGAGCGCATGCGCGCCGGCGAGCCGGGGCGCTGGAGCGGCGGCCGCCTCTACAACCCCGAGGACGGTCGCGACTACAAGGGCACGTTGCACTTGCGCTCGCCCTCGACCCTGGTCGTCAGCGGCTGCGTGCTGTTCGTCTGCCAGACCCAGGTGTGGCGGCGAGCCGAGCCGGCACGGTGCCCGCCGGTGGCGTCGCCCTGACCCGGCGCCGCCCTTCATCGGCCTGGCTTGGCGGAACCCCACTGGTCCATGATGCGCTGATCGCGGGCCATCTCGGCCTCGATCGAGTCCTGCGCCAGTTGCCGCAGGCACTCCTCCGGGGCTTGCGGATCGGGTTTCTCGACGGGCCCGGCCGGAACGGCGGCTCCGGTCTCGCGGGCCGACTTGCCATCCCATGCGAACGGGTTGGTGAACGCAGGAGGATCGGGCAGGCAGTCGTCCTTGTAGAGCGGCGGGCCGTCGGACGCGAAGGGCGTGAACGAGATGGTTCTCTCGAAGACCAGGGCCTTGCCCGTCGGCGTGGCCGGCCAGCGCGGCATCTTGTCGATCGCCTCGCGCGCCAGGCGCTCGGCGACTGGTGAGGTGGACCACAGCGTCTCGAGTCCGGCCAGCGAGCCGTCGGGCGCGATCTCCACCCGGAAACGCACCATGCCCTGGTCAGGCCCTTCGACGGCCGTGCCCATCATGCTGCGGATCTGCTGACCCCAGGTGTGGCGGTAGGCCTTGCTGTTCTTCAGCGTGTACCGGCCGGCGAAGGCCCATTCCTCGGCCGTGGGCGCCGGCGGTGCGGCCATCGATGCCGGCTTGCGCGATGCGTCCGGCGCGGCCGTGACCACGACATCCGGAGCTGCTATGGCAGGTACGGTCAAGCGGGGAGGCTCAGGCGCGTGCGTTGGCTCGGTCGGCTCCGGCCTGACTGCCTCGGCAGGCGGCGGCAGGAGCCTCAGATCGACAACCGTCGGCTCATCGGCCGGTCGGTCCGGATGGCGCGTGGACAGGTACCTGCCTGCCAGCACGAACAGCAGCGCATGCAAGCACAACGAAACCGCCAGGCCGACGACGGGCCCCGTACCGGCGGACGGCGAGGTCTCTACACCACCAGCCGCCAGCACATCCGGCCTCACGGCGGATGATTTCCACGCCACTCTTCAGCTCTTCCTGGCGGCACGCGCGTAAGCGTCCATGCCACCGCGCGCCTTCCACTCGTTGTAGCCACCGTACATCAGCCGAACGTTCTCGAAACCGTCCAAGCGCAGCGCCATAGCCACCTGCGCCGCGAACGAACTGGTGTTGCAGTAGACGAGGATGGTCTTGTCCCTGGGCAGCCTGGCGCGCTGCGCGAAGACCTGGCGCCATTCGATGTTCGCCGCGCCGGGCACATGGTCCTTGGCGAACTGCGCCGCATCGCGCACATCGAGCACGAGGAACTTCTTGTAGTCCTCGGCCGGAATCTGCTCGGGAAGGATGGTACCGGCGTTGGCGTCCACGAAGTCGAAGTAGCCCTCCAGCGCGTTGATGGTGGCCTTGTCGGCTTGTGCGTGAGCCGCCAGCGGCGCGAAGGCGAAGGTTGCGAATGCGAGGCTGAGGGCAAGTCGACGTACGGTCACGCGTATCTCCAGGGGTTGAGTCGAAGGAAGGATCAGGTGGCGGGGTTGAGCCGGGGATGCGTTTCTTCGCCCCAGCGGAACAGCACGGCGCCGGAGGCCAGCATGGCCACGGCGACGAACCAGAACGCGGTCTCCAGGCGACCGCCGAGCGCGGCGGCGGCGCCCAGGCCGAGCGCGCCGATGCCGTAGCCGAGATCGCGCCAGAAGCGGTAGATGCCGATCGCCGAAGCGCGCCAGCTCGGGTGTGCGATGTCGGCCACGGCCGCACTGAGGTTGGGATAGAGCATCGCCATGCCGAGACCCGACACCGCAGCCGATGCGCTCCACCAGGCCGTGCCCTCGCCCAGCGGCATCAGCGCGACGCCGGCACCGCAGATCCACATGCCCCAGGCGTTCAGCAGGTGTCGCCCGAGGCGGTCCGACAGCTTGCCGGTGAAGAACTGCGCCGCGCCCCAGGTGAAGCCGTAGACGCCGACGATCCAGCCGATGCCCGGCAGGTCGACGCCGCGCTGGTGCAGGTAGACCGGCCAGAAGGCCCAGACCAGCGCGTCGACGAACTTCTCCACCAGCCCGGCCTGGCACAGTGCCGCCATGCGCCGATCGCGCCAGCTCATCAGCGCGAACATCTCGGCGGTGGAGGGCTGCGCGCTGACGCCAGCCGGGTAGCGCGGCCGTAGCGCGGTTGCCGCAGAACCCGAGGCCGCGGCATGGCGCTTGACCTCGTCACGCGCCCACGGCAGCGTCTCAGCGACGGCCAGCCAGGCCAGCAGCGTCGCCAGCCCGATGACCGCGGCGCCGAACCACAGCAGGCCCGCGCGCGGACCGAGTGCCGCGGCAAGGTAGCCGGTGGCGACCCCGGCCAGCGCGACGCCCACGTAGCCGGAGAACTCGTTGAGCCCGATGACCAGCCCGCGCTGGTCGGCCCGCGTGAAGTCGAGCTTGGCGGTCTGCGTCATCGACCAGGTCAGCCCCTGGTTGATTCCCAGCAGCACGGTGGCGAACACCACCCACGACCAGCTCGGCGCGAAGTAGATCAGCGCGGGGATCGGCAGCGCCACCAGCCAGCCCAGCAGCAGCACGCGCTTGCGCCCCAGCCGCTCGGCCAGACGCCCGGCGACGAAGTTCATCGCGCCCTTCACGAAGCCGAAAGCGACGACGAAGGCGACCAGCAGCATGAAGGAGCCGCGCGGCACGCCGAACTCGCCTTCGGCGAGCGCGGGCACGACGTTGCGCATCATGCCGATGGTCATGCCCACCAGCAGCACCTGCAGCAGGTGCTGCAGGAACTGGGCGAGGTTGACGCGGATGCCGAACTGCATCGTGCTCAGGCGTGCGCCAATGCAGGCGCGACCCCGCGCAGGTTGGCCTCGACGATGGCCGCCATGTCCGCGGGCGGCGGCGGGATCTCGGCGGTCAGCGCATCGACGAAGGCCTGCCGGTCCATCGCCAGCATCGGGTTGAAGCGCTTCTCGAAACCGATCGTCGACGCCGGCTTGCCCGACAAACCCGCACCGCAGGCGCTGCCGGCCTGGTGGCCGGGATAGATCTCCAGCTCGGGCGGCAGGGTCAGCAGCCGCCGGTGCAGCGTGTCGTGCAGTTGCGCGGCCATCTCACGTTCGTGGCCGGCCAGATCCGGGCGGCCGACGGCACCGACGAACAGCGTGTCGCCGGTGATCACGAACCAGGGCTCGTCGCCGCGGCGCAGGTCGCGCACGACCAGACAGATGCTGTCCGGGGTGTGCCCCGGCGTGTGCACCACGTCGATGAGCACGTTGCCAGCCGTGATGCGCTGCCCATCCGTGAGGGCCGTGAACTCGAAACCGACTCGGTCCCGGTTGCTCTCGTGCAGGTGATACGCCGCACTCACGCGACGCGCCAGCTCGGGGCCGCCGGAGTAGTGATCGGCATGCACATGCGTGTCGATGACGTGGACGATGCGGGCATCGGCCTTCTCGGCCTCGGCGATGAACCAGTCCTCGTCACCGGAGACGACATCGACGGCGATGGCCATGCGGTGGCCGGCGCAGCCGAACAGGTAGGACAGCGTCGCGTTGGCCGCGGCACGTTGGCGGAAGAACATGCTTGTCTCCTGGTGTGTGGGGTCGTCAGGCGTTCTCGAGCCAGCCGTCGACGGTGTCGGCACCGTCCAGCCAGCGCAGCACCTCGGCGGCCATCGGGTGGTCGACGGCCGCGTAGCGCGCGCGCAGGCGAGCGCGGTCGTCACCGAGTTGTTCGATGCCAAGGTCCTGCAGCACGTGCAGGTCCTGCTCGAGCATCGCGGCCAGTTCGTCTCCGGCCAGGGCGCGCGCGGCTTCGCGGAAGGCTTCCATGTAGGCGTAGCCGACACCGTCGCGGTAGCTGGCCGACAGCGTCGCGGCCGGGATCAGGCTCAGGTGGGCCTGCAGCGCCGGGTTGATGGCATGCGCCGCGATGTGCGGGCCGATCGTGCTCGGTCGCCCGGTGAAGCCACGCAGGTGCAGAAAGCGCGACATGCGCGGACCGTCGTTGACCGGGTAGTTGTCCCACAGCGTCGGCTTGCGCCGCAGCTGCTCGCCGACGCGGGCCAGGTGGGCCGGACCGAACTCACGCGTGCAGATCTCCTCGCCGGTCCAGTACACGCCGACCCGCGGGTCGAGCCGTCGCCCGAGGTCTTCCAGGTAGCCTGCCGGACGCTGGCCGAACACGACGTCCAGCATGCGGTCGTCGGCGTAGTAGGTCGGGCACATCAGCACCCGCCCCGCGCGTGTGTTGGCCATCGCCGCATGGACGATCTCGGTCTCGCGCGCGGGCAGGTCGGGCACGTCACCCCGCGTGTCGTCGAACAGGATCGCCAGGTCGTCGATGCCGATCGCATCGAGCGAGCGCACCTTGGCGATGAAGGCGTCCTGGGCCGTCCTGCTGAAGTCGCGATAGAGCTCGTAGGGGCTCAGGCCCACGCCGAAGCGCAGGCCGAGGCTACGGCAGTGCGCCGACAGATCGGCCAGTTCGGCGAGCGCGGCATCGGGGTGCGGCTCGCGCCAGCGGCGCCGCAGGAAGGCATCGGCCTTGGGCGCGTAGTGGAAGAACGAGAAGCCGAGCCCACGCAAGCGTGCCAGCGCCTGCTTGCGGTCTTCATGCCGCCACGGACGGCCGAAGTAGCCCTCGATGACGCCGAGCTCGGGGGTCATGGATGCTGAGCCCGGCCGTCAGAAGACCAGGACCTTGTCGGCTTCGGCCGTCCAGTCCGCCAGCTGCGCCAGGGTGCTTCGCCTGGCGCCCTCGATCAGCTCTTCGTCGCGCAGCCCGCGCGCGTCCATGCAGGTGCCGCACAGGCTGATTTCCCCCTTGCGCGCCACCTTGCCGAGCATGATCTGCACGTTGTAGTAGCCCTCCGGCACCTTCTGGCCACTCTTGGCGCAGCCGACGGCATCGGCCATCAGGAACAGGCGGACCGCCTGCCCCTCGCGTGAGGCCAGGGCCCCGGCCAGGCGCAGGGCGTTGTACGCCCGCTCGTTGCCGTAGGGCGCGTCGTTGACGACGAAGAGAGTGAAGGCCATGGCGGTCCTCCAGGGGAAGAAGTCCTGCGCTCAGCGGCGCTTGACGGGCAGGCCGGCGGCCTGCCACTCGCTCACGCCGTCGAAGGTCTTGCGGGCGCTGTAGCCGTGCTCGCGCAGCAACTTCACGGCCTCGTCGGACATCAGGCAGAACGGGCCGCGGCAGTAGGCGACGATCTCCACGTCGCGGGGCAGCTCGGCCAGCCGATGCGACAGCTCGGACAGCGGCACCGAGCGCGCATACGGCAGGTGCGCGGTGTCGAACTCTTCCGGCGGGCGCACGTCGAGCACGACCACCTCGCCGCGCTTGGCCTGGGCCAGCAGTTCCTTGCGGCCCACCTGCGCGAGGCGATCCGGTTCGGCCATCATCTGCTGCAGCGCCAGTCGCAGCTCGACCAGGTGTTCCTCGGCCACCTGCCGCAGCGTGACGCCGAGCTGCGCAACGTCGTTGCCGCTGAGCCGGTAGATCATCCGCTTGCCTTCGCGCCGCACCAGCACCAGCCGCGCTTCCTTCAGCGCCTTCAGGTGCGCGCTGGCCAGCTTGACGTCGACGGCGACCTCTGCAGCGACGCTCTCGACGGCCTTCTCACCCTGCGCCAGCATCTCCAGGATCTCCAGCCGCTTGGGGCTGGCCAGGGCCTTGCCGACGCGGGCGACCTGTTCGTACAGAAGATCCTTGACAGTGCGGTTGTCCATGCCGTTCATTCTAACGACCTTTAGAATAAGCGGTAAACAAACATTCAAGCGCTGCCGGAGGCCGGCACCATGACCGATCCCATCTACCTCGACCACAACGCCACCACACCGGTCGCGCCGGAGGTGTTCGCCGCGCTGGCACCCTGGCTGCAGTCGCACTTCGGCAACCCGTCGAGCAGCCATGTCTACGGCCGGCGCGCCGCGCAGGCGGTGGCCCAGGCTCGCGCCCAGGTGGCCGGGCTGATCGGCGCGCAGCCCTCGGAGATCGTCTTCACCGGCTGCGCGACCGAGGCGAACAACCTGGCGCTGCTCGGCTTGGCCCGGGCCGCAGATTCGCGGAAGCGCCACCTGGTGATCAGCAGCATCGAGCACCCGGCCGTCGCGGCACCGGCGCTGGCGCTGCGAGATCAGGGCTGGGAGGTCACAGTGGTCGGCGTCGACGAGTTCGGCCGAGTCTCGGCCGCCGAGGTGGAACAGGCGCTGCGCCCCGACACGGCGCTGGTCTCGGTGATGCACGCGAACAACGAGGTGGGCACGCTACAGCCCATCGCGGAGATCGCCGCCGTCACGCGGCCCCGCGGCATCCTGCTGCACACCGACGCCGCACAGTCGGTCGGCAAGCTGGCGGTGGATGTCGATGCGCTCGGCGTGGAGCTGTTGACGATCGCAGGCCACAAGTTCGGCGCCCCGAAGGGCATCGGCGCACTCTACGTGCGCGCCGGCACGCCGCTGCACTCCATTCTTCATGGCGCCGATCAGGAGCGGGGCCTGCGACCGGGCACGGAAAGCGTGGCGCTGATCGTGGCGCTCGGCGCGGCGTGCGCGCTGGCTGCAGCCGAGCTGCCGCGCCTGTCGGAGCGACTTCGCACGCTACGCGATCGGTTGCACCAACGACTCGTGGCCGGCGCGCCTGCTCTGCAGCTCAACGGTCACCGCGAGCACCGGCTGCCGAACACCCTGCACGTTTCGTTCCCCGGAGTCACTGGGCGCGCCCTGCTCGCCGATGCCGCCGACGCGGTAGCCGCATCCCTCGGCTCGGTCTGCCACTCGGAACAGGAGGCCGTCAGCGGCGTGCTGGCGGCGATGGGCATCGACGCGGCACGCGCCAGCGGTGCCGTGCGCCTATCGGTCGGGCGCACCACGAGCACGGACGACATCGACCGTGCCGCGACGGCGCTCATTGCGTCGTGGACGAGACTCGCGCAACGTTGACGCTATGGGCGGGCTCCCGTCGAACTTGCCGCACGGGATCCCTTCCTTGTCGACCTGGTTGAACTCCTCGCCTGTCCTGCGCGCAGGCCCTCCAGATACTCCGCCCACTGCGTCATCATCGCGCGCCGTTGCGCCATGAACTCGGCCCGGTCGTAGGCCGCCCCCAGCGGCCCGCTCTTGCCGTGCGCGAGCTGCGCCTCGATCACGTCGGGGTTCACATTGAGCTGCTCGACGAGGATCGTGCGCGCCATGGCGCGGAAGCCATGCGGCGTCATCTCGTCGTTCGTGTAGCCCATGCGCCGAAGCGCGGTGCGCAGCGTGTTCTCGCTCATGCACCGCTCTCCGGTCAGCAGGCTCGGGAACACATACCGTCCATGGCCGCTGAGCGGATGCAGGTCGAGCAGGATGGTCACGGCGCGCTTGGCCAGCGGCACGAGGTGCGGGCGGCCGTTGACCTTGCCGTGCACCGTACGCTTCATCTTGGCGGCCGGGATGGTCCACAGCGCCTTGTCGAGATCCACCTCGGACCACTCCATCTGCCGGATGTTGCCTGGGCGCTGGAACAGAAGTGCGGAAAGTTCCAGGGCGGCCCGGGTCAGCGGCTGACCCTCGTAGGCAGCGATGGCGCGCATCAACGCGGTGGCGCCGGACGGGTCGAGCACCGCGGCCATGTGCTTCACGACGATGGGCTTCAGAGCGCCATGCAGGTCGGGCGCCGGGTTGCGTTCGCAGCGGCCGGTGGCGATGCCGTAGCGGAACACCTGGCCGGCGGTCTGTCGCAACGTGTGGGCGGTTTCTTGCGCACCGCGGTTCTCGATGCGGCGCAGCGTATGAAGCAGCAGGGGTGCGGTGATGTCCTGCAGCGGCAGGCTGCCGATCCAGGGGAAGAGATCCTTCTCCATGCGCTCGATCCAGCGCGCAGCGTAGCGTGGGCTCCAGCCGCTGTCCTTGGTGGCATGAAGCTCGCGGGCCACGGCCTCGAAGGTGATGCCGGCCACGGCCTGGCGGGTGAGCTTGTCGAGCTGACGCTTCTGGGTGGGATCGGTGCCGTTGCGCAGCAACTTGCGAGCGTCGTCACGCGCCTCGCGGGCATCCTTCAGCGACACCGATACCTTCTTCGAGCCGGCCTCGGTGTAGTGCCCCAGGGCAAGGCGCTTCTCCTTGCCGCCGAAGTAGTACTTCCAGAACCAGCGACGCGAGCCATTGGGAGCCACCTCTAGGTACAGACCTCCGCCGTCATTGAGGCGCACTCGTGCCTTGTCGGCCGGGCAGGCCGAGTTGCGGCAGGTGACATCAGTGAGCAACAAGGGGAACAAGCAGGATCTGCGTGTCCCGATTTTGCTCCTGTTCCCCTGTTTGTGCCCCAAGTCCCGGCCGGCTGTTACGAAACCGTCTGAACCGAGTTTGGCCTTGAAACCCGCGCTGTTGCTAGGTTTCTGGCATTTTCTGGAGCGTCTTGGGACCTTCTGGAACGGCTGGGTGGCCTGCCCGGAGGGACTCGAACCCCCGACCTGCTGCTTAGAAGGCAGCTGCTCTATCCAGTTGAGCTACGGGCAGTGCGGAGGCGGGAAGTGGTGGTCGGGGTGAGATGATTCGAACATCCGACCCACTGCTCCCAAAGCAGTTGCGCTACCAGGCTGCGCTACACCCCGAACGGCCCGGATTGTAGTGGCCGGCGTCAGTCCGCGGCGGGCGCCGGCAGCGCGAGCAGGCGCGACACCTCCATGCACTGCCGGATGTGCTGCTCGCAGACGTACTTCAGCGCCGTGAAGGTCAGCATCGCCGACACCGCCTGTCCGGCCACCGGCACGAACTTGGCGGCCTGCTGGGTGGTCAGGCGCACGCCCACCATGCGCAGCACGTTCATCACCAGCTCGCGCGTCACCACGCGGCCGACGAGCAGGCCGCCACCGGCGGTGATGGCCTTGTAGACGACCACGCGGCGGTCGGGCGAGAGGCGCTCCACCTGCTCCGGCGTCAGCCCGAACTCGCGGTTGATGTCGGGGATGAGCTTGAGCAGCAGCGCCACGTCGGTCATCCAGTCCACCCCCGGCACCGGCACCATCGCCACGCCCGCCCCGACCAGCGCGCGGCGCGTCACCATGCGGCGGCAACGCTGCGCCGCCGCGTCGATGCGGTCCGGCGTGTCGGGCACCGGATCCACGGCGGGCACGGCGGGGCGGCGACGGTTCAAGCGGATCTCCTCGAGGCGGATGCGGCCGGCCGGATCATCGCTGCATCTGCTCCCAGGCCTTTTCCAGCCGCTTGACGCTGACCGGCTGCGGCGTGCGAAGTTCCTGCGCGAACAGGCTGACGCGCAGTTCCTCCAGCAGCCAGCGGAACTCCTCCAGCCGCGCATCGGCCTGGCCCTTGCGCTCGGCCAGCGCGCGCAGGAAGCGCTGCTCCATCGGGCGCAGCTCGGCCAGGCGCTGGGCGTCGCGGGCCGGATCGGCGCGCCACTTGTCGAGCCGCAGCTGCACGCCCTTGAGGTAGCGCGGCAGGTGGCCGAGCGCCGCCCAGGGCGTGGTCACCACGAAGCGCTTGCCGACCAGGCGCGCCAGCTGCGCGGCCACGTCGTCGGCGGTCTCCTTCGCGGGCTTGCTGTCCTTGAGCTTGCGCTGTGCGGCCGACCACTCCGTCAGCACGGTGAGCGCCGCGCGGGCGATCTCGTTGGCGATCAGCGTGAGGCGGCCCCGGCCCTCCTCGATGCGCTTGGCGAACGACGCGGCATCGGTGGGCAGCGGGTCGCCGAGAAAGGCCCGCTCCAGCGCCAGCTCGACGATCTGCTCGCGCAGCTCTTCGGCAGTGCCCAGCGGCATGTACGCCACCGCCATCTTCTGCAGGTCGGGGATGTTCTTCTCGAGGTACTTCAGCGCGTCACGGATCTGCAGCGCCACCAGGCGGCGCAGGCCGCCGCGGTGCTTCGCCGCGGCCACCTCGGGCTCGTCGAACACCTCGATCTCGACGTGATCCCTGTGGTCGATCAGCGCCGGAAAGCCGACCAGCGACTGGCCGCCCTTGCGCAGATCCAGCAGTTCGGGCAGTTCGCCGAAGGTCCAGGCGGTGTACTTCTCCGCCTCGCGTGCGGCCGGCGGCGGAGCCGCCGGAGCCTTGGCCGGCACGGCCTTGCCCGCCGGCGCCGATGCGGGTGCCACCGGCTGCGCCGCCCCGGCCACCTTCAGCGCCGCCAGCGCCTGGAAGGCCGAGCGCGCCTGCCCGCCGAGTTCGGCCTTCAGCGCCGCGAGGTTGCGGCCGGTGCCGAGCTGCCGGCCGTGCTCGTCGACGACGCGGAAGTTCATCAGCAGGTGCGGGCTCAGCTGCTCGCGCTTGAAGTCGTTGCGCTGCACGGCGAGCTGCGTGCGTTCGCGAACATGGCGCAGCAGCACCTCGATCAGGTCGCCCCGTGCGAACTCCGTCTCGGCGACGAACTCTTCCGCGTAGGCCGGCAGCGGCACCAGGCGCGAGCGTGGCCGCTGGTGCAGCGTCTTGACCAGCGCCAGCACCTTGTCCTTGAGCATGCCGGGCACCAGCCACTCGCAGCGCTCCTCGCTGACCTGGTTGAGCACGTAGATCGGCACGGTGACGGTGATGCCGTCCTTCGGATCGCCCGGCTCGTGCAGGTAGGTCGCCGCGCAGTCGATGCCGCCGAGGCGGATGGTCTTCGGGAAGGCGGAGGTGGTGATGCCGGCCGCCTCGTGGCGCATCAGCTCCTCGCGGGTCAGCATCAGCAGGCGCGGCTGGCGCTTCGACTCCTCGCGGTACCAGCGCTCCAGCGTCGCGCCGCTGACCACCTCGGGCGGGATCTGCGCGTCGTAGAAGGCAAAGATCAGCTCGTCGTCGACCAGCACGTCCTGCCTGCGCGACTTGTGCTCCAGCTCCTGCACCTGGGCGATCAGCTTGCGGTTGGCGGCGAGGAACGGCAGCCTCGTCTCCCACTCGCCGTTGACGAGCGCCTCGCGGATGAAGATCTCGCGCGCCGCCTTCGGGTCGACGTTGCCGAAGTTCACCCGCCGGTTGTTGTAGACCACGATGCCGTACAGCGTGGCGCGCTCGAGCGCCACCACCTCGGCCGCCTTCTTCTCCCAGTGCGGCTCGAGCAGCTGCGTCTTGATCACGTGCGCCGCGATGCCCGGCAGCCAGGCTGGGTCGATGGCGGCGATGCCGCGGCCGAACAGCCGCGTGGTCTCGACCAGTTCCGCGGCGACGATCCAGCGCCCCGGCTTCTTCGACAGGTGCGCGCCCGGATGGCGGTGGAAGCGGATGCCGCGCGCGCCAAGGTACCAGTCCTCGTCGTCGCTCTTGCAGCCAATGTTGCCCAGCAGCCCGGCCAGCAGCGACAGGTGGATCTGCTCGTAGGTGGCCGGCGAGCTGTTCAGCCGCCAGCCGTGCTCGGCCACCACCGTGTGCAGCTGCGAATGCAGGTCGCGCCACTCGCGCACGCGGCGCGGCGAGATGAAATGGTCGCGCATCAGCTGCTCCTGCTTGCGCACGCTCAGCTTGTGTTCCCCGTGCCCGCCCTTGCTGTCCTCCAGCCACTTCCACAGCCTGAGGTCGCCCATGAATTCCGAGCGTTCGTCGTCGAACTTCTTGTGCGCGGCATCCGCGGCCTGCTGCTGCTCGAGCGGCCGGTCTCGCACGTCCTGCAGGCTGAAGGCGGCGGCGATCACCAGCACTTCGGTGAGCGCATGGCGGTCGCGCGCTTCCAGGATCATGCGGCCGACGCGCGGGTCCAGCGGCAGCTTCGAGAGTTCACGGCCGATCGGCGTGAGCTGGTTGAGATCGTCCACCGCGCCCAGCTCGGACAGCAGCTGGTAGCCGTCGGCGATGGCACGGCGCGGCGGCGGCTCGAGGAACGGAAAGTCCTCGACGTTGCCCAGGCCCAGCGCCTTCATGCGCAGGATCACGCCGGCCAGCGACGAGCGCAGGATCTCCGGGTCGGTGAAGCGCGGCCGGCCGGCGAAGTCCTTCTCGTCGTACAGGCGGATGCAGATGCCGTTGCTCACGCGGCCGCAGCGGCCGGCGCGCTGGTTGGCCGCCGCCTGGCTCACGGGTTCGATCTGCAGCTGCTCGACCTTGTTGCGGTAGCTGTAGCGCTTGACGCGCGCGGTGCCGGCGTCGATCACGTAGCGGATGCCGGGCACCGTCAGCGAGGTCTCGGCCACGTTGGTGGCCAGCACGATGCGCGGCGCGCCGTGCGGCTCGAACACGCGGTCCTGCTCCTGCTGCGACAGCCGCGCGAACAGCGGCAGGATCTCGACGCCCGGCGGATGGTGCTTGCGCAGGTGCTCGGCGGCCTCGCGGATCTCGCGCTCGCCGGGCAGGAAGACGAGCACGTCGCCGCTGCCTTCGCGCCAGAGCTCGTCGACGGCCTCGCCGATGGCGTCGTTCAGGTCGAACTCGCGGCTCTCCTCGAACGGACGCCAGCGCTGCTCCACCGGATAGAGCCGCCCGGACACCTGGATCACCGGCGCCGGCCCGCGGGCCGAGGCGAAGTGCTGCGCGAAGCGGTCGGCGTCGATGGTGGCCGAGGTGACGATCAGCTTCAGGTCGGGCCGCCGCGGCAGGATCTGCCGCAGGTAGCCGAGCAGGAAGTCGATGTTCAGGCTGCGCTCGTGCGCCTCGTCGATGATCAGCGTGTCGTAGGCGCGCAGCAGCGGGTCGCTCTGCGTCTCGGCGAGCAGGATGCCGTCGGTCATCAGCTTGACCGAGGCGCCGCGCTGCAGGCGGTCCTGGAAGCGCACCTTGTAGCCCACCACCTCGCCCAGCGGCGACTTCAGCTCCTGCGCGATGCGCTTGGCCACGCTGGAGGCGGCGATGCGCCGCGGCTGCGTGTGGCCGATCAGGCCCTTGCCGCCGGCGCCCAGGCCGCGGCCGAGCGACAGCGCAATCTTGGGCAGCTGCGTGGTCTTGCCCGAGCCGGTCTCGCCGCAGACCACCACCACC
>Ga0209172_10002367_pt1 | contig 33662 bp, 29 predicted proteins | sample LarsenN4metaG_FD_184113 | JGI IMG/M metagenome (GOLD analysis project Ga0209172, IMG submission 184113) | Hot spring sediment bacterial and archeal communities from British Columbia, Canada, to study Microbial Dark Matter (Phase II) - Larsen... ... | reverse complement strand
TAAACTCAAATCGTTTGAGGTTATTAAAAGGTGTGAACCTGCCGAATTACCTGACCATAGGCCGGATTTTGATCGTTCCGCTGCTTGTTGTTGCACTTCTGACGCCCGTCGCCGAATACTGGCTCGGAATAAGCGGTTACGCTCTGGCTATCATTATTTTCCTTGCCGCTGCCATAACAGACATTCTGGATGGACACTTTGCACGGCGGCGGAATCAGGTTTCGACACTTGGTAAATTTCTGGATCCGATTGCGGACAAACTGCTTGTCTCCGCCGCTCTGATTGTTCTTGTAGAAAAACACCTCGCGCCGTCCTGGGCTGTTGTAATTATTCTCGGAAGGGAGTTTATCGTTACAGGGCTGAGATCAGTTGCCGCGTCAGACGGCATAATAATACAGGCCCAAATGAGCGGAAAAATAAAAATGTGGGCACAGTGTATTGCCATTGTTGCCTTGCTGGTTGCTGCTGCGGCCGGAAATCCTCCGGTTTCAAACTTTGGACAGGATTATCCGGCAATAAGATTTTGGGAAGTTGCCGAGGTGAGAACTGCTTTTAATAATCTCTCGAGTCTGAATCTGACAGCAAATGATTGGAAAGTATTCGGTTATCTGGTCGGGCGAGGAGCTTTATGGCTTTCTGTCTTCCTTTCATTGCTCTCAATGTACGACTATCTGAAATTCTTTTTTGACAAAAAACAGGAACTTTCCAGATCATCTGCCGTCAGTTCCCATGAATAAAAAAAAACCGCCGCGGAGGCGACGGTTTTCCACTCGGCTGAGGATGATTTTTATTGTACTTCTACAAAGTCGCCGGTATGGATTTCCTGTGCTGTTCGGACTATAACCGCAGTGGCGGTCTTTTCCTTGACATTGAGAATAACAGCCTCACCGACGACCTTACGCAACGTTGCGGGACGGCCTTCCTTGGCTTTTTCCGTTGTTACAACGCGGCCTTTTGCTGTTTCACCGGATTTCCGGCCTGCCTGATTTGAAAAGCGGCCCCCGCGGTAAACAAAGCTCTGGAAGCCTTCGTCACGTGCCGAGACTGACTCATCTTCGTCATTGATAAACAGGTTTCCTTTGCCAAGCGGTCTGAAAATCGTCAGGTAATCGCCTACTTTAACGTTGTCTTCGGCGCCAAGATCAACATAGATTATTTGTTCACGCCCGAGCACTTCCTGATTGTCCCTTGCCATAAACAGCCTTCCGGTGGCCTTGCCGCTCGGGTCGCTGAATAAGTCCATAGCCGGCCGTTTTGAAAAAAGAGGGCTCTCCCTACGCTCGAATGGCCGGACAAGATCGCCAAGCAGGAAGTTGTCACAGGAGGTTTTGACGCGGGCAACACTGACGTCCGATTTGACCCTGACTATTTCCACTGTACCGACTTCCTGGACGTAAAAACCAAGTTTACCCTTGGTAGTCCAACGGGTTTTGACTTGTCCTCTTGGCCTGACAACGGAAAACATATCACCCGGTTTTACTCCGTTTGAGGCTCCCAAATTTATGTAAACAAAATTATTTTGCGAATAGAGCCAACCGTCCTGTTCCTCGACTGCGCCGACCAGACGGCTACTCGTATCAATAGGTGAGGATTGGACATAGCCCGCGCAATAGAGATTATTTCTTTCAGCGATTTTGAACTGTTTTTCACCGGGAACAGCGGAAACACGTCCCGGTAAATCCTGAGCATACAGCACAGATGTCAAAAGACTGAGAGCGAGTGCAGGCAGGCTGAGTTTGATAGTGCGGTGAAAACTCTTTAGATTCACTTTTTTCTCCTTGTTTCATTGCCGAACAGGCTGGATAGCGTTGATTTGATTCGAATTATTGATCCGGCGAGCAAAAATTCGGCAAGCGGTAATCGTGAATTTCGCCCTGAACGGGCACATTAAATCCTAACGCGAGTGTTTAATGGATGTCAACAGTTATTTTCATTGTTTAACAAATTTCTTTATTATTTCCACGGCCGATTGAATTTGCCAATATCGGGCGGCTTTGCTAATATTTCCGTTTCGCGGATATTGCTTCCGCTGCCGGTGTAGCTCAGTTGGTAGAGCAGTTGATTTGTAATCATCAGGTCGGGGGTTCGAGTCCCTTCACCGGCTCCACTTAATACTCTTACGTTTCTCAGGATTACCCGCCAGGATTAAAACATATTAAATCAAAACAACAAATTACTTATTGACAGCAGACCCGGTCGGTAATAGACTCGTCTGGTCTAAATTTTTTAGCGAGGTTATATACTATGGGAAAAGAACACTCGGCGGAACTAATACTTAAACTTTATGAGCTAAGACGCGAGCCTGTTATGCGTAAAGCCCGTGATTGGATGCTTTCTTTCAATCCAACATCAGCGGAAGAGGTTGAGAAAACAATGATGGATCCGGAGGTTGGTGCTTATCTTCGGATGGTGCTTTCTTACTGGGATATGGCAGCAACCCTTGTAGCCCACGGTGCAATCGACGCGGATATGTTTTATGAAACAAATGGTGAACATATCGGCGTTTTTGCAAAAATCGAGCCGTTTCTTGCTGAATTGCGTACGAAATGGGAAATGCCCGAAGCTTTCAAGAATCTGGAGAAAGTAATTTACGATTCACCCAATGGCCGCGAAAGGGTTGCAAAGACACGCGAATGGATGAAATCCATTCTCCAACAGATGACAGAGGCTCAAACGAATCAGGCTTCAGCCTGAACGTGACGGAAAGTTACTTTTTAGGTTAATCGAACCGTATTCAACAAAATAAGCCGGGGCAGCGTAGTAAATTACTACTATGTCCCGGCATAAGTTTTTGAGCTGCACGGCTTATTATTTACTGCAAGGAAAATCATTCCATTTGAAGTAATAATTTTCAGAAAAAAGTGTGCGGCGAAATGCCCCACATTTGCATTGGCTGGTCCCAAAATACCCCATCAACGTACCATACATACTTTACTGGCTGTTACCGTAAGTTGAACAAAATAAATAGCTTAGTGCGATTTTGCCGATTTGTTACCTCCGGCTGCCTGTTGGTATAAAAATTGCATCATTGTTTACGAGCCGTAGTACGGCTGTTTCCGATAACCGGCATTTCTGTACCTTGCCAATCACATTCTCGATGAATTCTCTTTCGCTGCCAACAAGATCCGTTTATTCCTATGTCGTTGCTGATTCTGATTTTTTGCAACGAAGAGAGCGGATTTTGATAGTAGATGACTCTGCGGTTGTCCGAAGGAGTTTTTCAAAACTGCTCGGGGTTAAATACGAATGCGTCGAGGCCGGCTCGGTGATGCAAGCCTTTGAGATTTTGAAACAATCTGAGTTTGAGCTTGTAATAACCGATGTAATTATGCCGGGCCTTTCCGGCATCGAACTCTTGCGTAAGATTGTCGAAAGTTACCCGCAAACCGCCGTAATTGTGGTTTCCGGCGTTGACCGGCCGCAAAGAGCTCTGGACGCAGTGCGGCTCGGGGCATTTGATTATCTGATTAAGCCATGCGATCACGAGGTGCTTGAATTTACGGTACTGCGTGCTCTTGAGAGGCGAAGTCTTCTAATCAATGCAAAACGTTACAAGGACGATCTGGAAGCCAGAAATCAGGAATTGCTACGCGGGAAGCAGCAACTTGAGCGGCTGCAGGCACAAATCGTTCAAACGGAAAAAATGGCGTCTATCGGGCAATTGGCTGCCGGCATTGCTCATGAGTTGAACAATCCGGTCGGTTATCTTTACGGAAATCTGGATTTATTGGACGGCGCTCTCGCAAACCTGCTGCGCCTTGTCGAATTTTACGAATCGGCAGAACTGCCTCCCGATGTTGCGGCGCAGGCCGAAACGATACGCAGGGAAATAGATTATGATGCGACAAAAGCGGATTTATTTTCCATTATTTCCGATTGCCGTACCGGTGCAGAGCGCGTACGGGATATAGTACAAAACCTGCGCACTTTTTCGCGGCTTGACGAAGCGGATTTCAAAAAAACGGATTTGCATGAAGGTATTGACTCTACCCTGAGAATTCTCTCACGTTATTTCACAGGCGGAAACATTACATTAAAGCGAAATTATGGTGCAATTCCCGTTATAGAAGCTTATTCGGCACAACTTAATCAGGTTTGGATGAATTTACTCGTAAATGCTGCACAGGCAATCGGTCCAAACACCGGGGAGGTGGAAATTTCCACCTGGGCCGATGCTGAAAGCGTTTACGTAAAGGTCAAAGACAGCGGAAAGGGAATCGACCCACAGGATCTCAACCGAATCTTTGACCCTTTCTTTACAACAAAGCCGGTTGGAGAAGGTACCGGCTTGGGACTTTCGATTTCGTTCGGGATCATAGAGCGTCATGGTGGCCGGATAGACGTCGAAAGTCAGCCTGGCAAAGGCACAAGTTTTACCGTTGTACTCCCGAAAAAGGTGCGGGCGGACGTTGCCGAAACGAACCACCCGGCACACGACTCCCACTTACATACAGAGGCCAAACATGCTTTTGCGTTACAAAATTCTATGTGTTGATGATGAAGCGGCCAATTTAAGATTGCTCGAAAGGCTGTTTCGCAACTCCTACGATGTATTCACTGCAGCTGACGGAAATGAAGCTCTAGCCATGCTAGAAATCCACGATATGGCAGTGATTATTACAGATCAGAGAATGCCGGGAATGACCGGTATGGAATTTCTCAAACGTGCTGCAGAGATGCGGCGGCAGACAGTAAGGATTATTTTGACAGGTTATACGGACGCGGGAACGCTCGTTGATGCGATAAATTCAGGGATTGTGTACAAATACGTTACAAAGCCCTGGGCAAATGAAGAGCTTTTAGCAACGGTTAAGCGGGCGTTACAGCATTATGAATCCATGAAAGCACAGAGGCAGCTTCAAATGCATAACGAACGCTTGCAATCACGATTGAAGTCAATGCGGGAAGCATTGATCGAAGTAATGGCAGGAGTGTTGGAAAGCCTTGAGCCGGATGCCAGGAAACGAGCTGATAGATTGTCCCAGATGGTCAGCTCAATGGCTGAACTATTGCAAATCGATCATCTTGAAACAGAGCATCTGAGAATGGCTGCATTTCTCAAAGATGCTGTTTTGTCGCGGATCCCGCGTGCATTTCTGGTCAACCGTGAAACTTTGACCTTTGAGGAGCGCGAACTGGTAACGGACCGCCTTGAGCAATTTCTAGACACGATGTCCAAATCCGAAGACCTGCAGCCGGCTTCAAACACGCTTCGATATTATTTCGAGAGATTTGACGGGAGCGGTTTTCCGAAGGGCTTTGCCGGAGATCAAATTCCGCTTTCCGCGCGTATTCTGGCTGTAGCTGATGAATATGATTTGCTGACAAATCCGCGTGATGGCCAAAAGTCACTTACGTCAGAGGATGCTTTGCGTTCGCTGGTACGTCGCGCCGGCGTTATTTTCGATCCGACTATTGTTGATGTTTTTTGCGAAATGTTTCGCCGCGGCACCCGGCTCGAAAATAAATACGAAATAGTCCTCACTTAAAAGAGAAAAAATTTCATCAATTTATTGGCTTCTGCAATTGTAAATCAATTGACAGAAGCTTTTTGTTACATCGGCGTAATTACCGTAGTGCTATCCGATACGCCGCGTTTCGTTATATAATTCCAAACTGAACGGCTGGGAATTGGCTGCAACCTCTTTGTTACCAGGCGTCATCTTTTGTGCTGTCCAAGGCAGAATGCTTACGGACGAACAATTCACCCATGTGAGGCCCTTTATGACCTGCTGCGTAAGTAATAAAGTTATTCGTTTAATTGCTTTAATCTTCCTGACAACCTGCGGCCTGGTATCTGCTTCACTCGCTGATACGATAAAACTCAAAGACGGCAGTGTCATAAAAGGCAAGATCGTATCTTTTGAAAATGGTAGGTTTACAGTCGTTGTAGGAGAGGGCGAACGCAGACGGGAACTTACTTTCGAAGTTACGGAAGTTGAATCCATTCTATTTGATCAGCCCGGTGCGCAAACCAGTCCGACAGAAAAAATGCAGGGCAATGCAACCCCGGCTCCGGTAAGAGTTATAGTTTCGGATACGCTTCCAAAAATTGCCGATCCCCCTTCAAACAGCACGGCAAAACTACCCGATCGGCCAAACGCAGCAAAAAATGAAAATATTACTGCGACTAAGCCGCCTGCACCTGTAAAAACAGATGATAAATTGCCGCCAGGGGCGATCGAACCAATTACCGTGAAAGTAAACGTGCTGGCCGACAATACTTTCAATGGATGGACAAATTCCGGATGGGTTGTCCGCAAAGGCCAAAAGATTAGGATTACCGGCAGCGGTGAAATAGACCTCGGCGACGGTAAGAAATGTCCTCCGGGCGGCATTTCCAATCTTGAAGATCCCGAGAAATTGCTAAAAGCAGTGCCTACGGGAGCGCTTATAGCAGTCATAGGCGATGATAATAACGATTTCATATACATCGGTGATGAAAGAGAGTTTGTTGCCGCGCGTGATGGAGCTTTGTTTCTTGGTGTCAACGAGGGAAACATTGCCGATAATTCCGGCTCATTTCAGGCGGTTATACAAATTTGGCCCAATTGAGCGGCAGACGAAAGATGAATAATCTGCCAACTAAACTCAGCAAAGATGAATCTCAAAAGTATAAATCAGCAAGAGGAGCGGCCGTTATGAATAAAAAGTCGATACAATGCGTTTTTACCCTGATTGCGGCCGTTCTACTGCTTTTGCCCGCCTTGGCCTATACACAGTCGAAGCCGCAGCGGCCGGAAAATCCGCGCACCGACACAAAGAAAAATACAAGACCAGCCGCAAAAACCGAAGAAGAATTGAAAAAAGAGGCCGAAGAAAAGAAGATCCAGGAAGAAGTCAAAAATTCCGTATATGTTGACGATCCGGTCAAGATAGATACTCAGATTGTCAATGTTGATGCGGTTGTTTATAACAAAAAGACAGGCCAGATTGTGACTGGGCTGAAGAAAGAAAATTTCCAGGTATTTGAAGATGGCGTCAGAAAGGATATCAGTAATTTTGCAACTCCGGACGCTCCGATTACTGTTACATTATTGGTCGAATATAGTAAATGGACTGAAATTTTCGGCTCAGCGGCCGGCGGTATTTTTGAGCCCGGAGCCTATGAGGCAATCCGTCCGGTAGCCCAGTTTTTAACGCAATTTATCAAACCGCCGGATGATTATGCGTCGGTTGTTGCATTTGATATTAGGCCGACGCCGATAACTGATTTTACAAATGATCCGCAGAGAATAAGGCAGACGATTGAACTGTTGCTCAGAAATCGCCCGGCTTTCCGTGAAAATAATCTTTATGACGCAATCAAATTTGTGCTGGTCGGCGGCCGCGGCGATTCTGTTGTATTGGAAAATACTAAGGAAGAAAAATCTGATTATCAGGGAATGGTTGCCGTTAAATCCAAGCGGCGAGCTGTTATTCTTGTTGCGTCCGGCATCGACACATTCAGCAAGACAAATTACGATCAGGTGCGGAAAATTATCCAAAGTGCCGGAATACCGATTTATATCATCAGCACGGGCAATCTTTTTTTCAAGAAATATGAGCCTTACCTCGGAGCGACCGACAGTATTACCGGGATGCCCGGACGGCTGACATTTTTACAGGCACGAAATGCGATGAATACATTTGCAAAGGAATCGGGCGGAATGCATTTCGAAATGACTTTTGAAAGCGAGATACCGGCATATCTGCAATCTATAAATGCCTTGCTTCGAAGCCAGTACAGTCTCGCTTATGATCTGGACAAACCGCACGAGGCCGGAAAGCGTTACAAAATAGAAGTTAAGGTTGACGTGGATGGCGACGGTGTAACGGATGACAAACAATTTGTTGTTCAGCATCGCCCATTTGTTCTTGGCCCACAGCCACCTGATAAGAAAAATAAATGAAACAACAACTTACTTCCGTGCCGACCGGCTTTTCAATGCTACCCGTTGACACATTTATTCAGTTTTTATAGCCTTTGACTGATAGTATTCTGTATCTTTCCGGGGACTTATTTCGATTTGGCTAGTACGAAAAAACTATCACTTCCGCCTCAGGGCCTGAATGCACTTTTCGGCGTTCAGGATCAAAATATCAAATATCTCGAGACCTTGCTCGATGTAAGCATAGGTGCTCGCGGCAATGAACTACTTATAGACGGTGATATACGCGACATCGAAACAGTCGAGCAAATACTGGGCGATTTCAGCGATCTTTTTGCCGAGGGACAGACGTTTTCTGATAAAGAACTGCGGGATGCTTTTAAGCAGATAGCAGAAGACCGCGCCTATAATCTCAAGGATTATTTTCTAAAGTCGCGTTTCAACCCCTCCGGCAAAAAACAGGTTGCGCCAAAGACAGCTAACCAACGTAAATACCTGGACGCCATAGCAAATAACGATCTGGTATTCGGTATCGGTGTCGCCGGCACAGGCAAAAGCTTTCTCGCGGTTGCAATGGCCGTCGATGCCCTGATGAAAAAACAGGTCAGCCGGATTATTCTGACGCGGCCGGCAGTTGAGGCAGGCGAAAGGCTCGGATTTCTTCCGGGTGATTTGCAGGAGAAAGTAGATCCTTACCTTCGCCCGCTATATGACGCTTTATTTGATCTTGTTGACGCTGAAAAGGTTACCAAAATGCTGGAAAAGCGTATTATCGAGGTTGCTCCGCTGGCCTTTATGCGCGGCCGCACGCTATCGGATGCATTCATTATTCTCGATGAGGCACAGAACACTACAAGCGAGCAGATGAAAATGTTTTTGACGCGTATCGGTTTCGGCTCTAAAGCTGTCGTTACCGGCGACAAAACTCAAATTGACCTGCCACGCGGACAGAAAAGCGGTCTGCGGGAGGCCGAAGAAGTGCTCAGCGGCCTCGAAGGCATTGAATTCGTCTATTTTTCTGAAAAAGACGTCGTCCGCCATAAATTGGTCCAGATGATAGTCAAGGCATATGAAGCACATTCATCTGCCGGTCCGGAGAACGAACCGTGATCGTTAATCTCCAAAGAAAAATACCGCTTTCTGTTTCTCATTTCCGCAAAGTAGTTGAAAATATCAGGAATAATGTACCGGAGGCCAGCGGTGCCGATTTTGCAGTTGCTTTTGTTTCTGATCGGAGAATGCGGGAGTTGAACAGTTATTTTCGTAAAAAAGACTCCACTACTGACGTACTTTCCTTTCCGCATATTCCGGACGGATTCGAAACACAAGGGACGTTTTCGGAAGCGGCTGCAGACGGGGAAAATAGAGTGTTTCTCGGTGACATAGTTATTTCTGCGGAGCAGGCACAGCGTCAGGCCGAACACGCGGGCCACTCTCTTGTGCGCGAAATTGAACAGCTGATACTGCACGGTGTACTTCATTTGTGCGGTTATGATCACGAAACTGATAACGGCGAAATGAATCGTCGTGAGTTAGAGTTGCGACGTATTCTGGACATCGAGTAAGTGAAATCTTGCTTTTTGTCAGAAAATGCTCAAGTTATCCTCGTAACATAAGATATGGATGAAATTCCCAAAACTGCCGAGCCATGCCTAATGGTAATTTTTGGCGCCACAGGAGATCTTACGCGTCGTAAATTGTTCCCCGCACTTTATAATCTGGCAAAAGATGGACATCTGCCTCCCAATTTTGCGATAGTCGGCGTCGGGCGGCAGGAAATGCAGAGCGAACAATTTCGGGACGAAATGATTGCCAGCTTAAAGGAATTTGCCGGGTCAGATGGTGATCAGGATGCAATTCAGTGGTTCTGCGAACGCACTTTTTACACCGGCGGAGATTTTAACGATGATAAACAGCTTTTCTCCGACCTGTGCGATGTTATTAACCAAGCGAAACAAAAATTTGAAATCCCGCCAAATTATCTTTTTTATATGGCGATTCCGCCGGATTTATTTGCTTCGGTTGCCGAAAAAGTCGTGAGCAATGGGCTCGGTAAAGAGACCAACGGTAACTGGAGAAGATTTATTTTCGAGAAGCCATTTGGCCGTGATTATGAATCAGCCCGAAAACTCAATTGTGAATTACTAAGGCTTTTGAAAGAAGATCAGATCTACAGGATAGACCATTATCTTGGCAAAGAAACGGTCCAGAATATTCTTGTTTTTCGCTTTGGCAACAGCATTTTCGAACCGATCTGGAACCGTAATTTCGTTGATCACATTCAAATCACCGTTGCAGAAAAAATCGGTGTCGGCCAGCGAGCAGGGTATTACGAAACGGCAGGGGCACTGCGGGATATGATACCCAATCATATTTTCCAGCTTCTGACATTAACTGCGATGGAGCCGCCGGTCTCTTTCGATGCGGACTCGGTACGTGACGAACAGACTAAAATATTGCAGGCAATCCAAACTTTCTCACCGGAAGACGCTCTTCACTGCGCCGTGCGAGGTCAATACGGAGAGGGAGAAATAGACGGCAAGCGCGTACCGGCATACCGCGACGAGGATAAAGTTGCCAAAGATTCAAATACCGAAACGTTTGCCGCTTTGCGACTCTCAATAGATAACTGGCGTTGGGCTGACGTGCCGTTTTATCTCAGAACCGGAAAACGCCTTGCCGCGCGCCACTCTGCTATTGTTATCCAATTCAAAAAAGCCCCATTCGTTTTATTCAGGAATACACCGGTAGAACGACTGACTACTAACCGCATAGAAATCCATATTCAACCCGATGAGGGAATTACACTCCATTTTGGTGCAAAGATACCCGGCCCGATAGTAAAAATGGGAGCGGTGGATATGGACTTCAACTACGTTGATCATTTCGGAAAGCAAATCAGTACCGGCTACGAAAGACTATTGTTTGATTGTATGATTGGTGATGCAACTTTGTTTCAAAGAGCCGATATGGTCGAAGCAAGCTGGAAGATCGTAACGCCGATTCTTGATGTCTGGCAAGCTATCCCGGCTCGGGATTTTCCCAATTATTCTGCAGGAAGCTGGGGGCCGGCAGAAGCTGACGAATTACTGGCCCGCGAAGGCAGACGATGGAAGAACGAAATACCGAAACAACCGGAGCAATGAATCCGGCAATTATTGTTTCAGCCAATCCGGTTGCAATGGCAGAACAGGCGGCCGCCGAATTCTTAAGGCTGTCTGAGGAAGCAATCAAAGAGCGAGGCGTGTTTCTGGCATGTCTTTCAGGTGGTTCAACCCCGGTATTATTATATGATTTGCTTGCTGATGCTGATTTGTATTTTGAAAAGTCAGTATTCTTTTTTGGTGATGAGCGTGATGTTCCGCCCGATCATCCCGAGAGCAATTATCGGTTAGCCTGCGAGCATTTATTCCGATCCGATAAAGGCAAATCCTCGACAATTTACCGCTGGCATACAGAAATGCGTGATCGCGAAGAAACTGCCTTTGAATACGAAACGACGATACTTCGGATTTCCAATCAATTCAATTCTGTAGTCCAGCGCGACAATTTTCCGGTTCCAAGATTTGATTTGATCCTGCTTGGGATTGGCGAAGATGGTCATACCGCTTCGCTCTTTCCACACACAAAAGCTTTGCATGAAAGTCAACGGATTGCGGTTGCAAACTTTGTTGACCGGATGGGTATTTGGCGATATACGCTAACATTTCCTGCGATCAACAATGCCCGCAACATAATTTTCCTGGCAGCCGGAGAAATGAAAGCCGAGGCTGTAAGAATGGCTGTTACAGGCAAGGCTGATATTTCAGATATTCCGGCAGCCGGCGTCCGCCCGGTAGAGGGCAACATTACGTGGTTTCTGGATGAAGAATCCGCTATGCTGATCTCCGCAGAGGTTGAAAAATTTCAGCATCAGGCAAAGTAAGAGACTCAAAAGCTTAAGCTATGGAATATGAATTAGCCTTCGCAATAGCAATTTTAATAACGCTCGTCCTGCTGGCTACGATCGATATGGCTTTTTCACACCTTTCCGATTTGGGGCTGCGGCGATTGATGAGCGAATCTGAAGATGCCGGAAAAGAGAAAACTCATAAGCTTCTGGTTGCAATACTCGATGACCGCCCACGTTTCAGATTCGCCCTTTCCTCTGCAATACAGTTTTTGCTTATAAGTTTTGCGGTACTAATAACAACAATCGCGCTGCGGTTCGAACAGAATCCCGCACGTTTGCTGTTTATTTCACTTATTATTGGACTGACATCCACAGTATTGTTTCGACAGCTGCTGCCGAGATTAATTGTGCGGGGAAGGGTAGAGCAGGTACTGCTTTTTCTTCTCCCAGTATTAAGACCGATATATGCAATAGCAGCAATTATCACCAGACCGATAGAGAATATTTTTGAGCCCCGGACGACGTCCAGAGCAGAAATGACATCTGCGCCGGACGCGGATGATGATCGCGGCGATGCGGACGACAATATCCAGGCGTTGCTGGAGGTAGGAGAGGCAGAAGGAATCATCGAAGAAGAAGAACGCGAAATGATCGAATCGATGGTCGAATTCGCGGAAACGCGCGTCGGAGAGATTATGACTCCCAGAACCGAAATATGCGCGCTTCCAATCGAAGCAACGGTTGCTGATGCCCGCAATAAAATTGTTGAAGAAAAATATTCCAGACTGCCGGTCTATAGTGGGAGCATTGATAGCATTGAAGGGATTATTTATGTACGCGATCTGCTGCAGGTATGGGCAGCAGGCGGAAATGAAGACGAGCCAATAGCAAATCTTGTACGCGAGGCTTTTTTCGTTCCTGAAACTAAATCTGCCGCGGAACTTTTGAAGGCTATGCAGATAAACCACGTCCAGCTGGCAATAGTAATCGATGAATATGGCGGTGTTGCCGGCATTGTCACGGTCGAAGACATAATTGAAGAAATTGTGGGCGAAATTGAAGACGAAGATATTGAAAATGAAGAAATCGTCGAAATTATAGAAGGAAAGGATGGTTACTTCGATATCCTGGGCTCGACTGAGATTGACAAGCTGGAGCGGGTTCTGGATGTCGAACTTGCTGACGATGACTTTACAACTGCAGCCGGGATGGTAATAAGCGAGATCGGCCACGTACCCAAGGAAGGGGAAAAGTTTATCATACGCGGTCTCGAGATTGAGGTTTTGAAAGCTGATGAGAAAAAGCTTTCATTGTTGCGTGTGCGAAAGCTTTTGCCTCTTGATAATTCGGAAACGCCAGAATGAAATTATTTCTTTTTATCTCCTACGGTGTTATAATTAGAATTACAATTTCATAGGAGGTAGAAGTATGGCCATCAGATTAGGTGATGTGGCTCCCGACTTTACTGCTGAGACAACACAGGGAACGATTCGTTTCCATGAATGGCTCGGCGACAGTTGGGGCGTTCTTTTTTCGCATCCGAAGGACTTCACTCCGGTTTGCACAACCGAACTCGGGCTTGCAGCAAAACTGAAACCCGAATTCGACAAGCGTAATGTAAAAATAATCGGCTTAAGCGTAGATCCGCTCGATTCTCACATTAGTTGGGAAAAAGATATCGAGGAAACACAGGGTACAGCAGTTAATTTTCCGATGATTGCCGATCCTGACCGGAAAATTTCCACGCTTTATGACATGATACATCCTAACGCAAGCGATTCTTTTACTGTCAGGTCAGTATATATTATAGGGCCGGACAAAAAGGTCAAATTGATACTTACTTATCCGGCCAGCACCGGGCGAAATTTTGCTGAATTGCTGCGAGTGATTGATTCGCTGCAACTCACTGAAAAATATCAGGTAGCGACGCCGGCAGATTGGAAGCAGGGCGATGATGTTATAATTGTCCCGTCTATAACCAACGAAGAAGCTAAAGAAAAGTTTCCGGCGGGCTGGAAAGAAATTAAACCCTACCTGCGTCTTACGCCTCAGCCTGACAAAGTAAAAGGAGAGTCTAAAGCAGCTTAGTCAAAAATCAGCGCACAAGGGCGTGACGACAGCCACGCCCTTGGACTTTTTCGGGTAATACTTTCATGCATATTCTTGCTAAATTTGACAACGAGGACAGCGAAATCAATGTCCGTTTGGAGCAACACGATGAGCGTATTAAAGCTTTGATTGATGGCCGCAATTATGAATTGGAAGTATCTTTTCCGGAGCCGGAAATTTGTCTGATTCGCAACGGCACAAAAATTATTGAAGCCCGCATTTCCCGCCAAAGAACAACTTCCAACTTTAACGTTTCAATCGGCACCGATTCTTTCGCAGTCGAAATCATTGATCCAAGGCGGCTCAAGCCCAATGCATCCGGACACGGTCCGACAGATGGTTCTGTAGAACTGCGCGCCATGATGCCCGGAAAGGTTGTGCGCATTCTTAATGCTGAAGGATCACAGGTTTCAAAGGGCGACGGCGTTCTTGTTGTCGAGGCAATGAAGATGCAAAATGAAATCAAATCGCCGCGAGACGGGAAAGTAGCGAAAATCGCTGCAAGTGAGGGTGCTACCGTCGCCGCCGGTGAATTGCTCGCCGTTATTGAATAACTTCGAAATTATCCGTTTGCCTGAACTTCCTTGTTTGAAAACAGGTAAACATCTCTTAAAGGCGTACGTAATCCCGTCATAAGTCGTTCAAATCCGATAAAATCGAGTGATTGCGGGCCGTCCGATAGTGCTTTTTCCGGGTTTGGATGCACTTCAACCATAATACCATCGGCTCCTACCGCTATCGCAGCACGTGCGCAAGCCGCAATAATACTACGGCGCCCCGTTGCGTGAGATGGATCGGCAATTACCGGAAGATTACTGATTTCTTTTACAAGAGCGATACCCGCCAGATCAAACGTATTTCTCAAACTGTTATCGAAGGTGCGAATTCCGCGTTCGCAGAGCACTACATCTGAGTTTCCGCCTTCAAGAAGATAGTCAGCCGCAGCAAGCCACTCTTTAATAGTGGCTGCCGGGCCGCGTTTAAGCAGAACGGGTCGTTTGCACCTGGAGAGTTTTTTCAGAAGTGAAAAGTTCTGCATATTCCTTGCCCCAACCTGAAGCATATCAGCGTAGTCACATACAAGACTTATATCATCTTCGCTCATAACCTCAGTTACAACCGGTAAACCGACAAAGTCTGCTGCTTCGCGAAGCAATTCAAGGCCGCGCTTTCCGAGCCCTTGAAAATCTCTGGGAGAAGTTCTGGGTTTAAAGGCCCCGCCACGCAGAATAACAGCGCCGGCACGACGAACCGCTTGTGCTGTTTTTAATATCTGTTCGCGGTTCTCAATAGAGCATGGACCGGCCATTATCACTGCTTCGGTCCCACCGATGGTAACACTTCCAACTTTTACGGGACGTGTTTTTTGAAATGCTGTTTCCGCGCCATTCGAGTGGTCTGAAACTAAATCCGGGATGCCATTCGGCAAAGAATCGTGCATCTTTTTACCCTCTCCTTGCAATTGAATAAAAAAGTGTGTAGTTATCTTCGGAATCTGCGATGTGTTCAGCAATTATCGTCGCACCGAAAAGCTGTGCTGCTCGTTTGCTGCCGATAGCTGCAAGAGTCATGTCATTTCCTCTCGCGACTTCGCGTACGGCGGTTGCGGTATCGGGAGCTGAAAACTTTTGTAACTTATGAAGTGCAATAAATTTGTTGCATTGAAGGAGTGCCTGTGGGTGAGAAACAACTCCGGTCAAAGATTGGAGCGACACTCTGCCACATGCTGCTAATACATGCCTGACAGGTAATTCAATTTCTCCCGTTACGGCTAAATCAGCGGCTGAGAGTAATTCAACAACATCAGTGATTTCGCCGGTCAGTGAATTTTTCACAGGCAAGACAGCCGCATCTGCCCGTAATGTGCGCAAAGATTCGATGGCAGCCTTGAATGAGCGACATTCGACAAGCGTACAGCTGAAAAGCGAATTTGCCGCTTCGGCACTATATGAAGCTCTTATGCCCTGTATCGCAACGCGCATCATTGAATGGTCTCCGCATGTGCAAGACATTTTTCTATGGTTTTCATTTGCATTTTTCTGGATTCGGCAAGTATCTGGGCAAAAATACGTTTCAGAGCCTCGTCATCAATTGCCCCCGCATTTTCACCTACAATACGGCGGTAAACATCTTCTTCACGGTCAGGATCGATGGCAGGCATCCCATTGGCTGACTTGAATAAAGCAATTCTTTGCACCTCCGCTGCCCGTCTGTTCAGCAATGCAACAATTTGCTCATCTATACTGTCTATCCGCTTGCGAATTTCGTTTAATTCAATACTCATACCAAATAAAAAGCCGCGAAACTTGTTAAGTTCGCGGCCGTTGTTCCTTATTTGCGTTTAGATTAGATATCAGTCACAAACGAAACTCCGGCCGCTTTACCGTAAAAGTAAAAATTAAAGAAGCCGATAAATTTCGTTGTGGTTGATTTCATTGTATAACTTTCTGTAATGAAAACGAATTAATAATAATACTAAAACAAGCTAGATGTCAACACCAATAATTGAGATGATGATGAGATTGTTTATTCAGCCATTTGCAGACGATCGTAAATAGTAATTCCGATGCCGCCAAGTATCAGAGCAGATGCAAACACGAGTCTGGCGCTGAGCGTTTCACCAAGAAAAACAATGCCACCAAAAGCTGCAATCAGTGGTACGGCTAGCTGAAGCGTAGCTGCCTTAGCTGCGGAAATATGAGGGAGAGCGGCATACCAGATAGCATACCCGAGACCTGAACCTACAGCTCCGGACGCCACCGCTAATATCCAACCGCGCAGGGATAGATTAATCTCATGAATGAAAAAAAGTGAAGAAATCAGAATAAATGTTAATGACCTTACGAAATTACCTGCGGTATCGGCAAGTGGTTCACTGCTTGATTGGCCGATAAGAGTATAAATACCCCAACTAATACCCGCAATAACCATAAGTATGAAGTTAAATAGCGGCGGCTTATGCAACCCGGGCAATACAAGATAAATCAAGCCTGAAATGGCAAGAAGAAGCCCAAACCATTCGGATGGTCTGACTCCTTCGCCACGAAATTTTGTTGCCGCAAGCATTGTTAATTGGACTGAGCCAAAAAGTATCAAAGCACCGGTGGCCGCTGATAAACCTAAATATGCAAACGAAAATGCGAAAGCATAAGCGAAAAGAAAGAATGCGGATTTCCATTTGCCGCAGATAAAAAAGTGATCTTTTTTACGCGAAGCCGCTAAAATCACCGACATCGCTATGGCGCCGGAAGCGAGTCTGACAAGGGTAAATCCGGCCGGATCTGCCTCGTCAAACCCGAGTGCCATTCTGCAAAGCACGGAATTGAGTGCAAAGGCTGAAAGTGCAAAGGCAACTAATGCAAATATTTTCACATTTTGTGATACGACAGATTGCAAATTATTCCCGCAACTCGAATTATGTCTCTTCCGATTCTGAGGTTATGCGTTTCTCCGGCCTAAGATGCGGGAAAAGGATTACATCCCTAATCGAATGACGGTTCGTTACGAGCATAACGAGACGGTCGATTCCAATCCCGATTCCCGCAGCCGGCGGCATTCCGTAGCTTAGGGCCCGGATATAGTCTTCGTCCAATTCCATCGCTTCTTCATCGCCTTGCATTCTTTGTTTCATTTGTTCGACGAATCGTTGATATTGTTCTTCCGGGTCGTTCAATTCGGAAAATCCGTTGGCAACTTCCATCCCGCTGATAAAAAGTTCAAAGCGTTCAGCAATTTTAGGATTCTGCGGAGAAGCTTTCGATAGCGGAGAGACTGACTTTGGAAAATCAATAATGAAAGTCGGCTGTACAAGATTCTTTTCGACGTGCTCTTCGAAAAGCTGCAGCATATTTTCCTCAGTAACGAGAGCATTCGGTAGATAGCGAAGAATCGCGTCTTTCATCGCTATTCTCTCGAATTGAGAGAAATCAATTTCATAGCCTTCGTAGTGAAATTTAGTATTGCCTATGGCCGAAATAACTGTTGACCGGAACAACTCTTCACAAAAATCCATCATTCCGTTAACGTCCATATAGGCGGAATAGAATTCAAGCATTGTGAACTCCGGATTATGCTTGTGAGAGATTCCTTCGTTACGAAAATTACGATTCAGTTCATATACTTTTTCAAATCCGCCTACCAACAGCCGCTTTAAATATAGTTCAGGAGCAATGCGTGCAAAGAGATCAATATCCAGGGCATTATGATGTGTTTTAAAGGGTTTTGCGGCTGCGCCCGTTGCCTTTGGCGTCAGCATGGGAGTTTCTACTTCGATATAACCATGTTGTTCGAGGAAATGCCGGATTGAAGATATTACCTTTGCACGTCTTTCGAAGACCTGGCGTGTTGTTAAACCTTCATTTTCTATTTGAAGCGATGACGCAATGAGATCTGCATATCGTTGCCTTTGTCTTATTTCCGGGTCCGAAATTCCATGAATCTTGTCAGGCATAGGCAACAGGGCTTTTGCCAAAAAGCGTATGCCTTCGGAATGTATTGAGAGTTCCCCGGTATTTGTAATAAACAGATAACCACGAACGCCAATAAAATCGCCGTGATCAAGGTAAGTGAACGCTTCCCATGACGTCTCGGGATCAATCGTTTCTGCTTTAGAGTTATGTTCAAAGCAAAAACTACCTTTTCGAAAATAGATTTGTACTCGAGAAACTCCGTCACTGATATGAACAAATGCCGCCTTGCCCATAACACGTGGCGGTACCGCCATTCGGCCTGCGAGACGAACTTCACCTAATTCACGTAATTTTTCATTAAGAGCGTCTTTTATGGCTGCCGGCGGTTTTTCACCGGGCTGCAGGGTTGTTTTAATTTCATTTATCTGATTGAGTATGGAAGCAACCGCACCAAAAGACAGCAGGGAAGTAATCGTATCTTCAGCACCGGAAATTGATGACCTTTCGAACTTGTTGGGATATGGATCTCCGATTATGCTGCGAAGTTTATCTAAATGATTGCGACGGGCAAGGATTTGGTCATTCGGTTCGATAATCTGATCAAATTGCGGTATTTGCATAATTTTTTATTTTCTATAGTAGGAAAAAATCAGTCATGTTACGAAATGGCTGATTATAAATAACTTGTGGCCGAAGCGGCAAATTGTCGCTGCTTATGGCAGAATTATTTTATAGCAGATAAGCGATTTGGTCGCGCCGGTACCGGATTGTTTATCAGCGTTGTCGTGCGCTTTGTTATGTACATACCGGATACACTCAAGAGCAATATCGCCGCAATCGAAGAAAGAATCCGATCTTCAAGGCGCGTAGTGTGTCTTGAGGGGATTACTTCATCTTCTGCCAAGTCCTTTATTACTAGTTATTTATCGGAATTAAATAAAGGCCCTGTATTGCTGATAGTAGAGTCAAATACGGAAATTGAGCGTTGGGAGGCGGATTTAAGGTTTTTCTCGCGTGACGTTACGTCTGATGGAATTTTGATTTTTCCGGCATTTGAGACCGATATTTATTCAGGTGCGTCGCCTCACTCGGCTACCCAGAAAATTCGGGCTACGACATTGACAAGCCTTCTAAACAAACCGCCCCGTATCATAATCACAACCTTGCGGGCTCTATTTTCGCGGTTGATTAAGCCCGAAGAGTTACTCGAAGTATGCATTTCCTTGCGCTTAGGGACTGAAATCGCTCCGAACAAATTAACTGAGATTTTACAAGCCGCAGGTTATGTAAGGGAGGATCCGGTCTTCGGAATCGGACAGTTTTCATGGCGTGGAGGAATTTATGACGTTTGGCCTCCGGACAGCGATTTACCTGTCAGAATTGATTTTTTTGGTGATGTGGTTGATTCATTGCGCAAATTTGACCCCGAAACTCAAGTCTCAAGTGAAAGAATAAAATCTGCCCGGATATGGCCGATGCGTGAATTTCCGGCTACGTCCACAATGATTCAATCAATCGGTGAGGCAATGGCATCCCGCTTCGTCGAGGAATCGTTTGCCCGTAATGTATTGGATTACGTTGAGCTTGCGAACTCGGGAGATTTTTTCCCGGGCTGGGAGTTTCTGTTGCCACTGGTTTGTCCTCTCCGAGCATCGCTCTTTGATTATATTTCGCCGTCTTTGGTTATTGTTGATGAACCGGCTGTTGCAGAGAGTGACTTAAAGCACCACCTCGAAGAACTCTCCAAAAGATATAAAGAACTTACGGATGCCGGTATAGTAGGTTTACATCCTTCAGAATATTACCATCCATCGGATTACATAGAGCGTCAATTGGGTGATCAATCAAGACTGGAGTTTCGAGCGCTTGGCGTGGCAGCTGCAGGGACTGATCAAGAGTATGCGCTTGGAGACGGTGATATTAATGCCAAGCCCCTTTTTCTTTTTCCCCCCGAAGCTATTGCCGAAACTATATACGGAAACGCCCGACCTGCAAGGAACTTTGGAGGTAATATCCCGCAATTTGCGGAGTCTTTATTATCGGGGGACACTTTGGTAGTTACCAGATCGGCCGGAATGCGGGATCGTTTGAATGAGATTTTTAAAGAGTATGAAGTGGATAGAAACAATGTAGAAATCATTGTCGGGGACTTGTCCGAGGGTTTCGAATTTCCTGATTCTAAATTTACCGTCCTTGTTGAAGAGAATATTTTTGCCGTATCTTCGGCTAAACGGCAACCAGCTCCGTCTTCAACTAACCGTGGCAGCGGTAAATCCGGCATCGCGGCTTTCATATCAGATTTTCGGGATTTAAGAGAAGGAGACTATGTTGTCCATATAGACCATGGAATCGGGCGCTTCGCCGGACTGAAAACAATTGTAACAAATGGCGTATCGCGAGAGTTTATGCATCTTGTTTATGCAGACCAGGCTACGCTTTTTGTTCCGGTGGAGCGGCTTGATCTAGTTTCGCGTTATGCTTCAGGTGAAAATGCTTCACCTGCTCTCGACCGACTTGGTGGTATCGGGTGGCAAAAAACCAAAGCCCGGGCAAAGCGGCAGATGCGGGATATGGCTGACGAACTTTTGCGGCTCTATGCTGAGCGGCAAATGGTTGAAGGCTTCGCTTTTTCATCTGATGCGCCCTGGCAAAAAGAATTCGAGGATGTATTTCCTTTTGAACTTACACCAGATCAGGCCACAGCAATTCAGGATGTTAAAAGAGATATGGAATCACGGCGGCCTATGGATCGGCTGATTGTGGGTGATGTAGGTTATGGAAAGACGGAAGTTGCGATGCGTGCCGCTTTCAAAGCTGCAATGGATTCCCGCCAGGTAGCAGTTTTGGCCCCGACGACAATTCTCGCTTACCAGCATTATGAATCCTTCAAACGGCGTTTTGCGGCATTTCCTGTAAAGATCGAACTGCTCTCACGTTTTCGCGGGAAAAAAGAGCAATCCGAGATTGTCAAAGCTGCGGAAAAGGGAGAAATTGATATATTGATTGGCACTCATCGTATTTTATCCGGTGATGTCAGGCTCCCGCGTCTTGGCTTGCTGATTGTCGATGAGGAACAGCGTTTCGGAGTTGCGCATAAAGAGAAATTCAAGCAGCTGAAAAAAAAGGTTGATGTTCTTACCCTATCCGCAACGCCGATCCCACGCACATTGAACATGTCACTGGCAGGAATCCGTGATATGTCGGTGATAGAAACTCCGCCGCGTGACCGCATAGCAATCAACACCCAGGTTGTTCAGTTTTCCGAAGCGGTTATCCGTTCCGCCATAGAAATAGAAATGGCACGTGGCGGTCAGGTTTTCTTTATTCATAATCGTGTAGAAACCATCGAAACTGTAGCGGCAATGATTAAAAAAATTGTACCATTTGCACGCATAGCGATTGGGCACGGTAAAATGAATGAAAAAGAAATGGAGCAGGTAATGCTCGATTTCATTGATTATAAATACGACGTTCTGGTGGCTACGACAATAATAGAAAACGGGATAGATATTCCGCTTGCAAATACAATAATTATAAACCGGGCAGACACTTACGGACTCTCTCAGCTTTATCAGCTTCGAGGACGCGTCGGACGTTCAAACAGGCGTGCCTACGCTTATCTATTGATTCCGGGCGAGCTTGAACTGACACCGATTGCACGTCGCCGGCTTGCGGCCATTCGCGAATTTTCCGATCTCGGAGCCGGATTTCGGATTGCGGCGCTTGATTTAGAACTTCGTGGTGCAGGTACTTTTCTCGGTGGAGAACAATCGGGACATTTGGACTCGCTTGGCTTTGATCTCTATGCAAGAATGCTGAACCGAACCATTGCCGAACTCCGCGGAGAACAAATTTCTGATGAACTTTCTGTCTCGATAAATCTTGGTGTTGATGTTTCAATTCCGGCCGACTATATTTCCGATACGGGCCAACGGTTAAGAACCTATAAACGCATCACTTCGGCAGATACCTCATCGGCCTTGACGTCTATTCGCAGTGAGATTGAAGACCGCTACGGACGTTTGCCGGATTCGGTCGCAAATCTTTTTGCATATGCAAACCTGCGACGATTGGCCGATGATATCTCTGTAATTTCCATAGACTGCGACGGGAGAACTATGGCGATAAAACTCAGGCCGGAATCAAGGATAGATACGGATAAACTTGCCAAATTTCTGACGGAGGCAGAATCGGCTTCTTTTTCACCAAGCGGGATTTTGCGTTTTTCTATGGACAGCCGAAATCCGATAGAGGTTGCAACCGAAGTGCTTCGGAAGATTGCACAAGATGTAGAAAAATAACAATCAGCAGATTTTGGCATTGATCGGACGGGAAAAATGGATTATTTCCTGTTAAAATACCTAATTATTAACAGCAGCGGAATTTTGCCGAAAATGGCCGTCAAACTCAGAAAACCGTTAGGGCATCTAATGATTTTTGGTAAGCCGCAATTTATTTGGAGAATTCGATGAACTTTTTTCGCTATTTTATTGCAATAATTGTAGTTACGGTTGTCGTTTCGGCTGTCGTGCAGGCACAGGAAGCCGAAGAGCGAGTGGTAGATGAGGTCGTAGTTGCTGTTAATGACAGTGTTATAACCCTTTCGCGGATTAAACGCGAGATCAAATCTCTTATTGACCTGGAAGTCCAGCAAGGCAAATCCAGAGAACAGGCCACTCAGGAAATAGAAGCGAAAAAAGGCGAGCTTATTGCAAACCTTATCAATGAAGAGCTGCTCATTCAAAAAGCCAAAGAGCTCGGCATCGACAACGATATTGAGGCGATGATCAATCAGCGGTTTGTCGATATAATGAAGGAAAATAATCTGAAATCGCTGGAAGCTCTATATGAACAAATGCGGCAACAGAATGTAGATCCGCAGGAAATTCGTGAATTATGGCGTAAACAACTTATCCGTGATCGCGTTATCCAGCGCGAGGTGCAATATAAACTTTACTGGTCTGCCACGCCAAAAGAGCTGAAGGAATATTTCGAGAAAAATAAATCTAAGTTCACAAAACCTGAAACAATTTCAATAAGTGAAATCTTTCTTTCATTTGCCGGTCGTACGGAATCTGCCGTACGGGAAAAAGCAGCTAACCTTGTTAAACAACTGCGTGAAGGAGCCGATTTCGATAAAATCGCAAAGGAAAACTCAGATCCCGGAGTAGTCACTGAAGGACGGGGAAAAGCCGAAAAGGTCAAAGTTACAGAACTTGCCGAAATCCTGAAAGGCCCGCTTAAGGATGTCAAGGTTGGCGGCGTTACCGAACCGATAGTGGTGAAGGATCTCGGAATAGTTATTTTGTGTGTAGATGCACGTGAACAGGCAAGCAGCGAATCCTTCTATGATGAAGGTGCGGTACGCTCTGCCATTTTGCAGGAAAAATTTCCGCAAGCGTCAAAGGATTTCTTTGCAAAGCTGCGCGAAGATGCTGTAATCAGATTCAATGAATCCTATCGTCCATTAGTAGCTCCGATACTTTTTGCCGACGAGCGAAAAGGTAAAGTTGCTACCAAAGAAAATTGATGCCAGCCGATTCCGGCCGGTTAAATGCGCATAGACCTTTATCTGAAAGTTTGCCGTTTAGCAAATTCACGAAGCGCGGCCCAGAGGCTTTGTGACGGCTGCAGTGTGCGGATTGACGGCACGGCAGTCAAGGCTTCAAAAGAACTTCATGGCGGTGAAATTATCGAACTCGAATTACACGGAAAAATAAAGCGAATAAGGGTTTTATCGATTCCCGAAAATAAACAGGTAAGCCGATCCGAGTCCAAATTACTCTTTTCAACTTTGGACTAATTAAATTATTTAGAAGTTTCTAAAATATCCTTAACAGTTTTATCGAAAATTTCCCAACGTCGAAGAGCACGCCTTACGTCCGGATGATTATCGGCATATGTTTGCCGCAGTTTCCAAAGGTCTATCGCAGCCTCCAAACGGCGAATCATAAGTTTACCCAAGGCAAGCGTGAGTTTAGCGGTTTCGTCGGGTCTAACTGCGTTTAGACTTGCCAAATCCTGTGTCAGTAAATTTGAGGCAAAACGCAATTCCTTTATTTTGGGGAAATCTTCGGTGTAATCCGGCAAAAGGCTTTCAAGTTCGGCATCAACCTCAGCTTTTTTCAAAGCGATTTCAGCATATGCGGCTGTACCGCGAACAATTGCAGAGACATCAGTTGCAGCCGGCGGGATTTGTTTGGTCTTTTGACCGAAAGCGGAAAAGACCGACAGTGCAAATATTGTTGCAAAGCCAAGCGTTTTCAGTATTTTAAAATTAATCACGATTTTATTTTTGATAAATTTCAAACAAATTCTAGGCGGCAAGGACTCCTTCGGCTGTTGTAAATGCGTCGCAGGATTCTATCGAAATTCCATCTGCTTCAATGGAGCCGTCGCCATACGCTCCGCCTTCAGAAAGCGTGGAAAAATATTTGGTGATGTTGGCCAATATTTCATCAGCAGAATGCGAATGATAAAGCGTTTGACGGAATTGTGCGCCGCCGGGAAGGCCTTTGGTAAATTGGCCGGCAAGCTGCTTCATTTTTCCCAATGCAGCCAACTCCGGCATTTCCTCCAGACACATTTCAAAAAATTCCAGCAAAACTTTACGTTTTTCTTCAAGCGTCGGAATATATGGTTTACGGCCGTTAAGAACATCGGCAAACTGCCTGAAGATCCATGGATTTTGCATGGCTCCGCGTCCGATTAAAATGCCGTCGACGCCTGATTCCTTCCAACATTTAAGGCCATAATCAATGGATGTAATATCACCGTTGCCCGAAACAGGTACGGAAACTGCTTCTTTGACCCGTTTGATGATGTCCCAATTAGCCATTCCTTTATAACCTTGTTCACGGGTCCGCCCGTGAACCTGGATGTGTTCCACCCCACATTGTTCAGCCATTTTGGCAACTTCTACAGCGTTGATAGTCGAATCAGAATACCCGATACGCATTTTCAGGGTTAAAGGTATGGAAATCGAGCGTTTTACTTCTTTCAGTATTTCTTCCAGCCGCGGCAGATCACGCAAAAGGCCTGAGCCGCCTCCGTTTTTGACAACCTTTGGAGCCGGACAGCCACAGTTAATATCTAAAATATCAGCGCCGACTTCTTCAGCCATTTCCGCCGCCATTGCCATTCTTGCCGGCTGCCCGCCAAAAATCTGAATCGCAAAGGGCCTCTCTTCTTCATCAAAACGCATCTGGCGTTTGGATTTAGGGTTATTTCTCGTCAGTCCCTCGACGGAAATAAATTCTGAAACTACAAGCCCGACTCCGCCACGCCGCTTGATTAGACGCCTAAAGACATAGTCCGTCACGCCCGCCATTGGTGAAAGAATCAACGGGGGATTGATTTCAATGTCTCGGATCCTGAAAGGCACCATAGTCAGCTAAAGCGTCAGCACTCCTAAATTAACGGCGAACTTTTCCGTTAAAATGCTGATTGAGGCTGTCCCGAATTTCTGTAGGAAAAACCTCAGATCAACATCGTTTATACAAATTTATCATTTTTTGGGTTGCTTTTCGATCCTTTACGACATTATAATTACGACATTATAATCGCTCAATTTATCCGCGACCTCTACCTCACCTGATCTCGCGTATTTAATCGTTGGGCAATTTATTTTTGCTCTGCCGGTTTGCCGGGAATGGCAATTTTTTGTCCTACAGCGAATGCATGTTAAAGGAGTCAGGTAAATTATGTTGAATATGAAAAGATTATCGCGGCTTACGTTTATTTTTTCTGTAATAATTGCTGTTTCCGTATCTGTTTTGGGCCAATCCCAGGCGACGACCGGCGTAATACAAGGGACAGTAACAGATCCAAATGGAGCGGTTCTTGCCGGTGCTTCGATTACTGTTAAAAATGTTAATACAGGCTTTGAAAGGACTGTATCAACCAATTCAGATGGGTTTTATTCCGCTCCGCTTCTTCCGCTGGGAAAATATCGAGTAACTGCGTCGGCAAATGGGTTTTCTACGACAATCCTTGAAAACGTTGAAGTTACAATAGGCAATACAATTGCGCTTAATATTTCACTCAAAGTCGGTACGGCAAGTGAAACGGTTGACGTTACCACCGAAGCTGATGCAGTAGATACTGCCCGAACTGAATTAGCGACCGAAATCAATCAGCGTTCCGTAGAGAATCTTCCGATCAACAGACGTGATTTTTCACGTTTTGCATTGCTTACGCCGGGCGTATCAATTGTTCAAGGGCCGGACGGTGATGAGATTACGATAAATGGCCAGAAAGGCATACAAAACAATGTTTCTATTGACGGCGCGGATGCCAATAATCCTTTTTTTGGGGAACAAAGGGGCGGACAGCGGCCGGCTTTCACTATCAGCCTGGAATCTGTCAAGGAATTTCAGGTTGTTCCGGTTGGCGCTTCGGCGGAATTTGGCAGAGCATCAGGTGGTTTTATCAATGTTGTTACCAAATCAGGGACAAACCGGTTTGCCGGCTCGGCATTTCTCTTTTTCCGAAATCAGAATCTTTCCAGTCAAAACCCAGACGCGGTTGACGCCGGCTTGCCGACGGAGGATTTCCGAAATTACCAGTTTGGCGGAAATATTGGCGGTCCGATAAAGAAAGACAGGGCTTTTTTCTTTTTTGCATACGAGAGAAACGACGGTCAGAGCAGCAAGCCGAATTTTATTGACCCACGCCTGGTAACAATATTTGCAACGCGTTTCAATTCTCCGAATGAGCAAACCATCATTCGCCGGACAAATGATGCGGATGTTCTTTTGGCAAAGGTAGATATAAACCTCAATAAGAGCAATCTGTTGACGGTAAGACACAATTACAGTCGTGCCGAACAGGTAAATGGTACTTTTGACGTTCCAACCTGGGGGGCAAGTGCGAACGGCCGTGAAACCGATAACTCCAACTCATTTATCTCTCAATTAGTTACAAATTTTTCTGCAAATCTGTTGAATGAATTTCGCTTTCAGTGGGCAAAAGAGGAGCGGCCGCGTTTTTATGACGGTCCGGATCTGCCGGATACCACAATCGGGACGTTTGACGGGTCAATTTCATACCGTTTCGGACGCCCTTTTTTCCTGCCGGTGCCTTCAAATGACGTCAGACTTCAATTTACGGACAATTTTACGGTTATTCGTGGCAATCACGCGATAAAATTTGGAGCTGATTTGAATCGCACGCGCGTTTCCCAGACATTCATTGGCTTTGCCCGCGGGCGATATATATTTGCAGCACCGACTATAGAAGGAGCAATAAATGGTTTTATCGATTACATAAATCAGGTAAGCCCGGCCGCTTTGGCGTTATATCTTCAATTTGCGCCGATAGGAAATCGTACGGTAGAGGAAGCAGGAACACAGGCTTACAGCAATTTCGAGCCCGGTTTGTATATACAAGACAACTGGCAGGCAAAAAGAAACTTAACAATCAATATAGGGTTTCGTTGGGAAGCTCAGTTTCAGCCGAATCCAATCAATTCACCGTCACAGACACGTTATGGGCAATTTATAAATGATCCACGCTTTCCATCCGATGGCACGATACCGGATTTTACCGATGGCTATGCACCGCGTTTCGCATTAGCCTGGTCACCGGGAAATGACGGTAAAACTGCCATACGTTTTGGCGCCGGCATTTATTATGCAAGAATTCCGGGATTGGTGGTAGCCGGTCCTAGAAATACAGATGGTGCGATTGCGGGCAATATCTTTTTTGCAAACTTTCTTTGTGACAGCGAAAAGATCTCACCCGGCGGTAATGGCGGTGGCCTCAACGGTTGTCCGGTATATCCGGGAATTGTGCCTACTGCAGGATTTACACCTTTCAATCCCGGCGTTGCGGTTTTCGAGCGGAATTTCAAGAATCCGCGAACGGTACAATACGCCGCCAGTATCGAAAGAGAAATTGTAAAAAGTCTTTCTTTCCTGATTGCTTACAATTATGCCAAGAGTACCCGTTTAACCCGCTTTGTAAATCGCAACGATCCCAGGCTTTACGGTGGAGTTGCAATATTTGAGCGGCCGGACGGGTCCGGTATAAGTGAAATTCGATCAACGGAGAGTTCGGCACGATCTCTGTTTCAGGGAATTACCTTCACTCTAAACAAGCGATTTTCGGACCGCTATCAATTTCAGGTTAATTATCTACTCTCGTGGGATAAATCCGATGATGATAACGAACGTGATCCGTTCACATTTCGTTATGCTGACCCGAGAGATTTTCGTCCGGAATATAATTGGTCAGATCGGGATCAAAGGCATCGTTTCAATGCTTTTGCTACCTTTTTGCTGCCTTACCGCATCAATCTGTCGCCGATAGTGCAGTTTCGATCTGCGCAGCCTACGTCAGTCGTTGACCGCGGAACGTTTCCCAATATAGTAAAAAGAAACACCTTGCGTCTCGACAACGAATTTTTTACATTCGATATCCGTGCCTCAAAGGCCTTTAAAATCGGTGAACGTGTTGAGATTGAAGGCATTTTCGAGGCCTTCAATATTTTCAATAACCGCAATCAAAAGAGCCTTCCCCGGCCGCTGACATTCAATTTTGATGGAACAGTAACGGCCGGCTTTGGTGAGCCGAGACAGGCACAACTTGGTACTAGATTGAAATTCTGATTCTGCGGACAAGGCTTTAGTAATTGGTGATTCGCAAATTGCGGGACGATTTAATGGAATAAAAATGCGGCTCATACTTCTGAGCCGCGTTTTTATTATCCGGATCCGGTAAATCTAATCGTTAAACGCTCATTATCTCGGCCTCTTTATTTTTAGCGAGTTCGTCTATTTTAGCAATGTAGGCGTTAGTAAGCTTTTGTACTTCTTCCAAACCGGAACGCTCTTCATCTTCGGACACAAGTTTCTCCTTCAGCATTTTTTTCAAAGCGTCGTTTGAAGAATGACGGATATTTCGAATTGCAATGCGGTGGTCTTCGGCCAGTTCATGAACCTGTTTTGCGAGTTGGCGGCGGCGCTCTTCGTTCAACGGTGGGACAGGCAGCCGGATAATCTTGCCGTCATTTGAAGGATTTAGACCGAGATTGGCGGCAATGATTGCTTTCTCTACGGCTCCGAGTTGTGAAATATCCCAGGGCTGGACTGTTATCAACTGCGGCTCGGGAACTGCGACAGATGCCATTTGATTGAGCGGGGTCGGCGTGCCGTAATAATCAACCATTACGGAGTCCAGCAGACCTACGCTTGCACGTCCGGTGCGGACATTAAGCAATTTCCGCTTAAAGTCTTCGATGACTGCTTCCATTTTCGGTTTGGTTTCAGCAATTACGGATTGAACGCTCATAAGCAAATAATGTGATGTAAACTAAGCCTCGGAGGCGGCAAATTCGCCGGAGGTAACAAGAGTGCCGATACTCAGGTCGCCGCAGACGGCCTTTAGTATGTTGCCGGGCACTTTCATATTGAAGACCATAATCGGCAAATTGTTATCCATACAAAGGGAAATTGCCGATGAATCCATTACTTTCAGTTGCCGTTCGAGGACTTCTTGAAAACTAATCTTTTTATAACGGCGAGCTCCTGCATCCTTTACAGGGTCCGATGAGTAAATCCCGTCAACCTTAGTGGCTTTGAAAATTACTTCGGACTTGATTTCGAGAGCGCGAAGTGCCGCCGCGGAGTCGGTCGTAAAATAAGGATTTCCCGTGCCGGCAGCGAAAATGACTACCCGCATTTTTTCCAGATGACGGACGGCACGGCGACGGATAAAAGGCTCAGCCAGCTGCGGGATATCAATCGCAGACATTACACGTGTATAAACATTTTGTTTTTCCAGTGCGTCCTGCAGTACAACCGCATTCATAACGGTTGCCAGCATCCCGATGTAATCAGCTGCGGCCCTGTCCATATTGCCGGCTGATTCCGAGACTCCGCGGAATATGTTTCCGCCGCCGACTACAATTGCAACCTCTACGCCGAGATCGTGAACAGCCTTGATTTCACGGGCTACGGATTCCGCCATTGTGATGTCAATGCCGTATTTTTGCGTACCCATCAGGGCTTCGCCGGAAAGTTTTACCAGAATTCGTTTGAAAATCGGCGTCATACAAAGTTTTGCGGCCGTAACTTATGAATTGCCGGCCGCAATAAACTAACCCACCATGGATGCAACTTCAGCCGCGAAATCGTCCTGTTTCTTTTCAATGCCCTCGCCCATTTTATAACGGGTAAACCGGCGAATCGAAATGTTCTCCTTGATCGAAGCGATTTTTTCCGTTACCAGTTCCCCGACGGTTTTCGAAGGATCCTTGACAAAGGGTTGGTCCAGAAGCACGTTTTCCTCAAAAAACTTGTTCAGACGGCCTTCAATTATTTTGTTGAGGACATCGTCAGGTTTGCCTGCGTTTTTGGGATCGTTTTTCAACTGGCTAAGAAGAATTTCACGTTCTTTTTCCAGCACGTCAGCGGGCACTTCGTTTCTCGAAACGTAACGGGGATCCGCGGCCGCGATGTGCATTGCAACATCTTTGACAAGCTGCTGAAATTCTTCCCCGCGGGCAACGAAATCGCTTTCGCAGTTTATTTCAACGAGCACGCCAACTTTGCCGCCCATATGAATATAGGAACCGACAACTCCTTCGGCTGTTACTCGCCCGGCTTTTTTGCCTGCCGTGGCCATTCCTTTTTTTCTTAAAATTTCGATTGCTGCCGCCTCGTCGCCGTTGGCTTCTACAAGAGCGTTTTTGCAATCTACCATACCGGCGCCTGTTTTTTCACGCAACGCCTTTACTGCACTTGCTGTAATCTCTGCCATAATTAACTCCGAATCAAAATCTGAATAATAATTGCCGGATGCGGAAAATCCGTATCATTAGCCTATTGCAGCGATACCGGATTACCGGTATCGATTGTTTGAAAAAAAGCGGGGCGATTTTCGCCAAAAGGAGGAAAACGCCACGCTTCGAAAAAAGTTACTAAAACTACGCTCTACTTTGCTGATGCTTCGTTTATTTCTTCGCCGCTGACGGCTTCTGCTGCCTTGACTGCCTTCTCGGAGGCTGAGGTTTCGATTTCCGAGCGTACAATTACCTTTTCTTCGGCACCGGGAACCTCCGGTTTAGAAGCTCCTTTTGTGCTGGGAATAAGGTCTATGGGATGAGTTTCCTCGACCGTCGCGGCGGATTCATCAGCAATTCTAATGTCAACATCCAGATCCGGTTCATCAAAATCTTCTTCATCTTCGGCATCGGGGTCCTTGATTCCGGCCTTTGCCAAAGTAGCCGCAATGTCGATTTGTTCTTCTTCCGGCTCAGGCTCTTCAGTCTGTATAAGCGGGACGCCGCCTTCCGTACCGATTTGCCGTCCTTCGATTATTGCGTCGGCAATACGTGATGCGAATAGCCTGATTGCACGCAGGGCATCGTCATTGCCAGGTATGACGTGGTCAATTCCTTCGGGCGAGCAATTGGTATCAACGACTGCGACAATCGGAATACCAAGACGATTTGCCTCGCGTACGGCGATTTCCTCTTTGCGAACGTCAATGATAAAGAGCAGATCCGGAAGTCCGCCCATATCCTTGATACCTTCGAGGTATTTCATCAGGACTGCGTGCTCTCGCTCTAATTTAAGACGTTCTTTCTTGGTCAGAAGATCAAAACGGCCATCTTCCCGCATCGCCTCGATGTCTTTAAGCTTGGCGACAGACTTCTGAACAGTCTGGTAATTTGTCAACAGTCCGCCGAGCCAGCGATTGTTTATGTAAAACTGTCCGCAGCGGAGAGCCTCTTCTTTAATGGCTTCCTGAGCCTGCCGTTTGGTGCCGACAAACAGCACTTTCTGGTTCGGCCGCTCGGCCATTGACTGCTGGACAAATGCGAGCGCTTCGCGGAAAAGTTTCTGCGTTTTTTGCAGATCTATGATGTAAATGCCGTTTCTTTCACCGAAGATGTATTCTTTCATCTTCGGATTCCAGCGACGAACCTGATGACCAAAGTGAACTCCGGCTTCGAGGAGTTCTTTCATTGTTACTGTAACCAAAGCTAATTCTCTCCTGTATTTATGGTTTCTGTACTCGCCGGAACTTTGTCGATAAACCAAAGGCGTCCGGCAATGGATTTTCAAATAAAATGGCGGTTACGATAAAACCCGAAACCGCCATTGACGAAAAACTAACGTTTCGAGAACTGGAACCGCTTACGGGCACCTTTCTGACCGTATTTTTTGCGCTCCTTTTGTCTCGGGTCGCGTGTAACGAGGCCTGCTTTTTTCAATGTCGGCCGCAGATCTGCATTGTATTCCATCAGAGCCCGCGTAATTCCGTGACGAACGGCGCCTGCCTGTCCGGCCGCGCCGCCGCCGGCGACATTTACGATAACGTCAAATTTACCTGCGGTTTCGGTCAGGTGAAGCGGCTGACGGATGATCATCTGCAGTGCCTGATTCGGAAAATAATTTTCAAAGGCCCGCTTGTTGACGACGATGTTGCCTGATCCCGGCCGCAAGTAAACACGGGCGGTTGATGTTTTTCTACGTCCTGTGCCGTAATACTGGATGTCTGCCATAAATTATTTTGTTTCAATTGCGATAGATTCCGGTTTTTGTGCCGAATGGCGATGTTCGGGGCCGGCATAAACCTTCAGTTTCTTGGCCATAGCCCGTCCAAGCTTTGTTTTCGGAAGCATTCCTTTTACCGCGAGCTCGATCACTCTTTCCGGGTGACGCTCAAACATTTCCTTGACGGAAATTTCGCGAAGTCCGCCGGGAAACAGCGTGTGATGCCGGTAAACTTTTTGGTCGTTTTTGGTGCCTTTGAAGATCGCTTCGCGGGCATTAATTACTATGACGTGGTCTCCCATATCCAGAAAAGGAGTCCATGCCGGATTGTTTTTACCCGAAAGAATACGGGCTACTTCGGTGGCGAGACGCCCGACGGTCTTGCCTCTTGCGTCAACCACGAACCACTTTCGCCCGTCTGCCAAACCTTTACCGCTCGGAATATAAGTGCTCATAATCGGCCTGTAATGTGAATGTTTTTCGCAAAAAAGCGAACTATCAGAGTATCGAAAAATTACTTTTTTGTCAAGAGGCGGCCGACGGTTTTCAAATTATGGTATAAACCGCAACCCGGATAAATACCCGGCCGGTGCAGCTCTTTTGATTTTAATATTTAGCAGCCGCAAAAGCTGTTTCGGAAAAGTCGAGCGGATTTGTGGAATACGGCATCAGGGGGACCGGCTGATAAAACTCACCAGAAGACCAATTTGATGGTTTTGCGAAATACGCCGGATCTGTGCTATTCTTGCTCCTTTGTAAATACAGCGATTTTCTAATTATCACAGGAGCAATTTAAGAATAATGGCTAATCAAAATGGCGATAAGATCGGCAAAGTGGTTCAGATTATCGGGCCGGTCGTGGACGTCGAATTTGAGG
>Ga0209172_10002363_pt1 | contig 33697 bp, 30 predicted proteins | sample LarsenN4metaG_FD_184113 | JGI IMG/M metagenome (GOLD analysis project Ga0209172, IMG submission 184113) | Hot spring sediment bacterial and archeal communities from British Columbia, Canada, to study Microbial Dark Matter (Phase II) - Larsen... ... | reverse complement strand
GGAGCAGACGGCGCGACGGCTGGGGGGCCAGCGGCGGAAGCGGAGGAGGTTGGTTCGGAGGCGGTGGGTTCGGCGGTGGCGGCGGGTTTCGCGGATTTGGTGGCGGCGGGGGCTTCGGCGGCGGCGGCGTCTCGGGACGGTTTTGATGGCCAAAGACTGGAACCAAGACCTCGAAGCGCTGGCCGCCTCGCTCGATCGGATCCTGGGATCGAGCCTGGTTTCCCTGGTCCTCTACGGCTCGGCGGCGCGCGGCGACTTTATCCCCGGACGATCGGACATCAACCTGCTGCTGATCCTCACCGACGCCTCGGCGCCGGCCCTTCGAGCCATCGGTCCGGCGGTGCACGCCTGGGTCAAACGCGGGCATGCGCCGCCGCTCATCTTCTCGGAGCACGGCTGGCGCGCCTCCACCGACGTCTTCCCCATGGAGATCGAGGACATGCGACAGGCGCATCGCGTGGTCCGCGGACGAGATCCCTTCGTGAGCCTCGAAACCTCGCCCGCCGACCTCCGGCAGGAGCTGGAGCGGGAAGTCCGGGGCAAGGTCCTCCAGCTACGGGCCGAATACGCGGCGTCCGGGCCTCATCCCAAGGCGCTCGGAGCCTTGCTGGAAACCTCGGCTCGCAGGTTCTTGGTATTGTTCCGCGCGGTCCTGCGGCTTCGCGGCACGGTGCCGCCCAAGGAACCCGAGCCCTTGATTCACGCCGCGGCGCAGGCCATCGGGTTCGACGCCGGCGCGTTCGATTGGGTGCTGGCACGGCTGGCTGGCCGCAAGGTGCCGGACCTAACGCAGTTCGACCCGGTGGCGGAACGTTACCTCGCCGCGATCGAGCGGTTGGCGCAGTTCGTGGATGAGATGTGAGACACCGCAAACGGACAACGCCTATGAAGACCCCGTACCTCGCCCTTGCCGCCACGTTGGCAGTGAGTAGCTGCGGCTACAACCGCATCCAGACCCTGGACGAGCAGGTCAACGCCTTCAAGAGTCAGATTCAGGTCCAGCTGCAGCGGCGCGCGGACCTGGTGCCTAATCTGGTGCAAACGGTGAAAGGTTATGCCCAGCACGAGGAAGCGATCTTCACGTCAGTCGCCGAGGCGCGGGCCAAGCTGGGGGGAGCCATCCAGAGCGGCAGTCTGGGGCAGATGGCGGAGGCCAACCAGGGACTCACCTCCGCGCTGGGTCGGCTGATCGCCATCGCGGAGAACTACCCGCAGCTCAAGGCCAACGAGAACTTCCGGATGCTCCAGGATCAGCTGGAGGGCACCGAAAACCGCGTCGCCACGGCGCGCGAGGACTACAACGGCGCGGTGCGGGCGTACAACGCGTACATCCGGCAGTTCCCGCAGGTCCTGACGGCGAAGATGATTAGCGCGAAGCAGCGGGAGTACTTCGAGCTCACGACGCCCGGGGCAGCGGAGGCGCCGAAAGTGGAGTTCAGGCGGTAAGGCACGGTAACGACGACTGAGCGTCGGTGCCTCGGAGCGCGCGCCAGTGTAGCGCGCGCCTTGGAAACTCCTGTCGTCTGTGGCGCGCGCGGAACTGCTAGCGCGCGGAGGGGCACCGAGGCTCAGTCGTCGTTACCGTATCTCGACGCCCGCCTGCTTCTCGATCAGCTTGATGATCTCGACGTGATCGGCTTCCTCGCCGAGGGCCTTCCGCCCCTCGGCGAACAGCCGCCAGGCCAGGCCGATGGTCTCATGCGGGACCTCGGCGTCGCGCAACACGTCGACGGCGATGTCCAGGTCCTTGTAGAGCAGGACCAGGCGAAAGGTCCGCAGCCAGGCCCGGGTCACCACGCGCTGGGGCACCAGGTTCTCGGTCACGTTGGACCGGCCGCTCGAGGCGTTGATCACCTCCAGCGCCCTGGCTGCGGGCACGCCCATCTTGGCCAGCGCCGCCAGCCCCTCCCCCGCGGCCAGCAGGTTCACCGCCAGGAGCGCGTTGTTCACGGCCTTGGTGGCGTGGCCGGTGCCAACGGTGCCCAGGTGCACGATCTTGCCGGCATAGGCTTCGATGATGGGCCGGGCGCGCGCCACCCACGGCTCCTCGCCCCCCACCATGACCGTGAGCTTGCCCGCTTCCGCGCCCGCCGTGCCCCCGCTCACGGGCGCGTCCACGAAGCCCACCTTGCCGGCGGCGAGCCGTTTGGCCAGCTCCCGCGAGGTAATGGGGTCGCCGGAGGTCGCGTCGATCAATAACTGCCCGGCCCGCCAGGCGCTCCCGGCAGCATCGGTCACTTCCCAGACGTCGCGGGAGGTCGGCAGACACGTGATGACCACGTCCACCTGCCGCACCAGCGCCGCCGGGGAGTCCGCCACCCGGGCGCCCGTCGCCTCTGCGAACTCCCGGGCTCGCGCCGCCGTCCGATTCCACACCACCGTCTCGAAGCGCGCGGCGACATGCTTCGCGATCGGCCGCCCGATCGCCCCCAAGCCGATGAATCCTACCCGTTCTGCCATGCCTGTTCCGCTCACCCGCCTCAGGCCCCCAGCATCTGCTTGCGCAACTGCGCCATCTTCCGCCGCAACGAGCCGTCCATCACCCGATCGCCGATCCGCACCACGATCCCGCCCAGAATCCTGGGATCCTCCCGTACGTGGGGGATGACTTCCTTACCGATGCCCGCGCTGAGCTGCCGCTGAATCGCCTCCAGCAAGCGCTTGTCCGGTTTGCGGGCGAGGATGACGGCCGCATGCACCCGGTTCAACTTCTGATCCAGCAAGGCGTGGTATTCGCGGTTGATGGCGCCCACGATCCCCTGACGGCCACGCTTCACCACCGCGCCCAAGAATCGGATGAACGGCTCCGGCGCCCGGCCGACCAGCGCCTGGTGCAGGATCCGTTGCTTGAGGGACTTGGACACGCGGGGAGAGTCCAGCGCCACCCGGATGCGTTCGTCCGCCTCGATCGCCCCCGCCACGGCTTCGAGCAACACCGCGAACCGCCCGGTCTCGCCGCTCCGCTCCCCGGCTTCGAACAACGCCTGAGCGTAGTTGCGCGCGATGGTGGGCTCTCTCACCGGCCCCGCTCAGCGGATTCCAGAAACTCGCTCACCAACTGCCGGTCCGCTTCGCTGTCGACCTTGACCTCCAGCAGCTTGGCCGCCGCCGCCAGCGACAGGTCCACGACCTCGCGGCGCAGCTGCATCCTGGCCCGATCGCGCTCGAACCCGATCTCCCGCTTGGCCCGCTCCAGGATCTGTTCCTGCTCCTGTCGGGCCCTGGCCAAGAGCGTCTCCCGCTCACGCTCCGCCACGGCTTTCGCTTCGGCCAGCAACGCGTGCGACTGCTCTCGCGCGCTGGCCAGGAGCTTCTTGTGCTCCTCCAGGGTCGCCTTCGCCTCGGCATGCCGGCGCTCGGCCCCCTCGAGTTCTGCCTTGATCTTCCGCTCCCGGTCCTCGGTGAGCCGAACGATCGGCGGAAGCGCGAACTTCCACATCAGGAACAACAGCACGCCGAAGACGAGCCAGGTCCAGATGATCAGGCCCGGCTCGAGCGCGAAAGGCCCCGACGGACCCTCCGCTGCGTGCTCGGCGGCTTGAGGGAGCAGCAAGAGCGTCATCACGGCCTACCCGATCAGCTTGGCCGCCAGCGCCATGATGACGGCGATGATCGTGGCCCCTTCCATGAGAAACGCGATGAAGAGGGCCGTGCCACGAATGTCCGCCGCCGCTTCCGGTTGCCGCGCGATCGCCTCGGCCGCCTGGCCGCCGATGCGACCCAGTCCGAGGCCCGCACCGACCAGCGCTAGACCGATCCCGATGCCGACGCCGAGCACCGCGTTGGTGTTCTTCGCGGCTTCCACCATCGCCTGCTGTTCGGTCATCTGCTCCTGAAGGAACGCCAGAATGTCAACCATGTCGTGCCCCTAGGCTGAAGGGAGATCGAACCGCCTGTTGGCGCCGTCCGCCGGCCCGGATGGTCTCTCCCGACCCATCCGCCATGCGGCGACCCGCACCCGGCTTAACGCCAGCGGGCTTCCCCAGCCACCCGGCTGGGTACCTGACGGAGCGGCGCGCGGCGCGCGGGCCGCTCCCAAGTCAACCAGGTTCTCCATTGTCCGGTTTCCGTTGTCCGTAAGGCACCGGAGCCCCGCAGGAGGACGGATAACGAACAACGATCAGTGCTCATGCTGCATCATCCCGATCAGCACGGCCGTGATGATTGAGAACACATACGCCTGGACGAAGGCGACGATGATCTCGAGCGCCATCACGCCGAGCACCAGCGTCGCCGAGCCGATCCCGATCGCGAGGTTCCAGTACTGCAAGTGCCCGAACATGAAGATCAAGCCGAGGAGCGCCAGGATCACGAAGTGCCCGGCCGTCATGTTGCCGAACAACCGGAAGCACAGCGCGAAGGGCTTGACCAGTTTGCCGAGGATCTCGATCGGCGCCATCGCGACCGACATCACCACCGCCGCTGCGCCCCCCATCCCCGGCAGGACCGGAAAGACAGTGCGCAGGTACCCCTTGAACCCCAGCTTGACCATGCCGCTGATCTCGATCGTCACCAGCGCCACGGCGGCGAGGGCGGCGGTTACGGCGAGATTGCCGGTCGCCGCGGCGCCCCCCGGCAGGAGACCCAACAGGTTGGAGTACAGGATGAAAAAGAAGAGGGTCATGATGTACGGCGCGAACTTGGGTCCGGCCTCATGCCCGATGTTCTCGATGGCGATGTCATGGCGCACCCACAAGACGATCGCCTCGATCGCGTTCGCCCAACCTCGTGGGGGTCTCTCCCCGGCCCGCTGCGCTTGCAGCGATCGCCCGGCCAGCCACACGGTGAGAAAGACCAGGGTGGCCGCAAGGATCATGAAGACGACGTGTTTGGTGGGCGTGAGATTCAACGTGAGCGGACCGAGATGGACGTCAGGCAAGCGGTGCCACTCAATCGAGAACAGGCCGAACAGGTCCACGGCGTATGCGTCCGCCGTGTGATGCAGCATCAGCTCGCCGATGTCCACGCGCTCCTGGATCACCTGAGGAACCGTGTCTCCATAAAGAGTAGAGGGATCAGGACCCCGAGGTAGCCGACCGCCGTAGGCAGCGGCGGGAAGGCAGCGCGATCAACGATCACCGCCGCCGCCCAGATCCCGGCACCGGCCAGCCGCATCACGGTTCCGACCAGCCAGCGAACGGCCAGCTTCTTGACCGGTGCGCTGATCGCGGGCCGCAGCACTCCAACCGCGATCACCTGAATCCCGACCGCCAGGAGCCCGAACAGGAGGCTCCCGCCTGCCGCTGCCCTCCCCCACACCACCCACACCAACCCGCCAACCAGCGCCGTAAGTAACAGTCCAATGCGAACCTGCTTCATCGGGCGCGCGGGCCGCGTGGCCGTTTCAGGTTACCCAGATGGAGCTTCTGATACAGGTTCACTGAGGCAAGCGCGACGCCGCAAAGGCCCCCCAGGAGCGTCAGAACCGGCGTCAAGCCGAGCGCCCGATCCAACAGCCAGCCGCCCGCCATGAACACCAAGACCGCGGCCGCAAACGTGCACCCCAGGCCCGAGTAACGAAACAGTTGGTAGTACCTGCCTGGGGGCGGCTGTTCGGCCATATGCCGCGCGAAATGTCACCCCTCGTGAAACCTTTCGCAAGCAAATCCCCGGGTGGCCGGATCGCCGTTTCCCGAGTACGATTCGTGCCGTGCACGCAGAACCGTGGAGAGTTCCCGACCGAGACGTCCAGTTGCTCGAGCGCCTCGGCAGCGCCCGGGCGGCGCTGCTCGAGCAGGTGGGCCACCGGATCGTCGGCCAGCACCAAGTGCTGGAGGGCATCCTCACGGCCATCGTCTCGGGCGGCCACGCGCTCTTGCTCGGCGTCCCCGGACTGGCCAAGACCCTCATGGTTTCCACCATCGCCGAATCGCTGGCGCTCAAGTTCGCCCGGATTCAGTTCACGCCGGACCTGATGCCCAGCGACATCACCGGCACCGAAATCATCGAGGAAGACTTGACCACCGGCAAGCGCGCCTTCCGGTTCGTGCACGGGCCGGTGTTCGCCAACATCGTGCTGGGCGACGAGATCAACCGGACGCCACCCAAGACCCAGGCGGCCCTGCTCCAGGCGATGCAGGAGCACGAGGTGACCGTCGCGGGCACCACCTATCCGCTGCCCAGCCCCTTCTTCGTCCTCGCGACCCAGAACCCCATCGAGCAGGAGGGTACCTATCCCCTGCCCGAGGCGCAGCTCGACCGCTTCATGCTGGAGCTCGCGGTCCCGTATCCCAGCCGCGGGGAAGAGGAGATGATCGTCGAGGAAACCACCGGCGACGAAGATCACCCGGTGCGCACGGTGCTCCAGGCGGATGACCTGATCGAAATGCAGCACCTGGTCCGGCGGATTCCGGCGCCCAAGATCGTGGTGGGCGCCGCCGTATCATTGGCGCGCATGACCCGTCCCGGCGACCCCGCGGCCCCTGCTCCCGTCCGCGAATACGTGAGCTGGGGCGCGGGCCCCCGAGCCTCCCAGTTCCTGGTGCTGGGCGCCAAGGCTCGGGCCGCACTGGACGGGCGGCCCATGGCGGACCTGGACGATGTGAGGAGCGTGGCCCTGCCGGTCCTGCGCCACCGGGTGGTGGTCAACTTCGCGGCCGAGGCCGCCGGGCGGTCGGCCGAGGACATATGTCAAGAGCTGATCGAGGCCGGCAACTGGATGAAACTCCCCTCCTGAGGCTCCGTAGGGCTCTCCGGGCGTCCCAATCTGCGTTCCGCTAAAGCCCCGAAGGTAGGGCCGGCCACAGGAGAGCATACATGAAGCGCCGCAGCAAGGCGATGCTGGGAGTCTTGGGGTTAGCGATCGCCCTGGCCGGGGCCGGCGTGGTCCGATCCAAGGCCGTCGGGTCGGCCGACGGCACCACCAAGACCGTCCCCGTCACCCGGGGGCAGATCACCGAGAAGGCCCTCGCCGTCGGCACCATCGAGCCCAGAGTCCAGATCAGCGTCAAGTCCCAGGTCTCGGGAGTGGTGGGACGCCTGTACGCCGACGTGGGCGACCTGGTGCGGGCGGGCGACCCGCTCTTGGAAGTGCGGCCCAATCCCACGCCCCTGGAGCTGGCAGACGCCCGGCGCCAGGTGGAGCTCCGCCAGATCGAGCTGGATAACCTCAAGCGCGACATCACTCGGCAATCCTCCCTGAAGCAGCAAGGACTGGTCTCGGAGCGCGAGTACGAGTTGACCCAGCAGCGGTACGCCGAGTCGCAGGTCCAGCTCACGATGGCGCAGGAACGTCTGGCATTGCTTGAGGAAGGCAAGGTGAACGTGGCGACCGACCGGATCGAGACCGTGGTTCGATCGCCCATTACCGGGTTCATTCTCGAGAAGACGGTGGAAATCGGCGATCCCGTGGTCCCGCTCACCACCTATCAGGAGGGGACCGTGCTGATGACCATGGCGGAGATGAAGGATCTCCTGTTCCGCGGCACGGTGGACGAGATCGACGTCGGCAAGCTGCGTGAGGGAATGCCGGTCACGATCAAGATCGGGGCGCTTCCGGAAGCCAGGATCGACGGGATACTCCGCAAGATCTCGCTCAAGGCCAAGAAGCAGGAAAACGCCACCGTCTTCCCGGTGGAGATTTCCCTGGTGGAGACGCACGGCACCCAGCTCCGAGCCGGTTACTCCGCCAACGCGGATATCATCATCGCGCAGGACGACAGCGCCCTGATGATTCCCGAGCGCCTGGTGTCGTTCGCCGGCGATACGGCCACGGTCACCGTCCTGCTGCCGGACGGCCGGACCGAGAAGCGGACTATCAAGACGGGCTTGAGCGACGCGCTCAACGTGCAGGTGCTCTCCGGGCTGCGGGAAGGGGAGCAGGTAGTCGAGCCGCCACCGCGGCAAATACGGTGAGAAGTGACAAGGTGAGCAGTGAAACCTGACGCGACCGGAGGCAAGATGGGCCACACGGAGTGCCCTTCTCACATCTCACGTCTCACGCCTTACCACCTTCGATGCTCCGCGATTTCCTAGCCGATCTCCGCCAGCAGCGCCTGCGCACCGCGCTCACCATCCTCGGCATCACCTGGGGGACGGTGGCGGTGGTGGTGTTGCTGGCGTTCGGCACCGGCCTGGAGCGCCAGACCCGAAAGCGCTTCCACGGCCTGGGCGATCGCATCGTCATCCTCTGGGGCGGTCGCACCACCAAGAGCTTCATGGGATTTCCCGAGGGCCGCTACATCCGGCTGCGCGAGGAGGACGTTGAGCTGCTGAGCCGCGAGATCCCCGACATCGTGATGATCAGTCCCGAGTACAGCAACCGCTCGACACCCCTCCGGCGCGGCGTGCAAGGGGCGAACCCCAATATCACCGGCATTCTCCCGGTGTACGGAGAGATGCGGAACATCATCCCCGAGGAGGGTGGCCGATTCATCAACCAGCTTGACGTGGACCGGCGCCGGCGAGTGGCGGTCCTGGGCGACGAGCTGGCTACACTGCTGTTCGGCGAGGAGCGCCCGGTGGGCCAGCAGATCGTCGTCGGCCAGGTGCCGTTTACCGTGATCGGGGTAATGCGGGCCAAGATCCAGAATTCGTCCTACAATGGCCGCGACCAGGACCGCGTGTTCATCCCCGCATCGACCCATCAGTCCATCTTCGGCGGCCGCTACCTCGCCAACATCGTCTACCGGACGTCCGGCGCGGTGGCCACCAAGGACGTCGAGCGACGGGTGTTCGAGGTCCTCGGACGCAGGCACCGCTTCGACCCGACGGACGAGAACGCCCTCCGGCCCTGGGACACGGCCGAGTGGGAGAAGATGTTCGGGTACCTGTTCCTGGCCTTCAACGGGTTCTTCGCGCTGGTGGGGAGCTTCACGCTCACGGTGGGCGGTATCGGCGTGGCCAACATCATGTACATCGTGGTGCGGGAGCGGACCCGGGAGATCGGCATCCGTCGCTCCGTGGGTGCCACGCGCCGGAGCATCCTGTACCAGTTCTTTGCCGAGACCTTCGTGATCGTGGGCGTGGGAGCGCTCCTGGGGTTGGCCATCTCGGTGGCATTGCTCGCCGCCGCTTCGAGGTTCCCCGCCCACGAGATCGTGGGCACGCCGGTGCTCTCCCCGCTGGTGGCGGCGGTGACGATCACGCTGCTTGCGGGGATCGGGTTTATCGCGGGGCTCTTTCCCGCCCGGAAGGCCGCCCGCTTGGATCCGGTGGAGTGTTTGAGATACTGAAGCAGTCAGCAATCAGTGACTCACGCTGATGGCTGAATGCTGACTGCTGAGTGCCGACAGGCCGACTATGTGGAAGATTCTTCTCGAGGAGTTTTACGGCGACCTCCGCGCGCAGACAACCCGCGCCTTCCTCACCATGTTTGCCATCACCTGGGGGACCATTGCCGTGGTCTTGCTCCTGTCCTTTGGGGAGGGCCTCAAACGCACCGCCGTGAACGGCCTCTTGGGGGCGGGTCAGCGCATCTACCTGATCTGGGGCGGCCAGACCAGCCTGTTGTTCGAGGGGCTGCCGCGCGGCCGGCGCGTGCGGTTCATCGAAGAGGACCTCGACCTGCTGACGCGCTCCATTCCCCAGATCGACCTCGCCAGCGTGTCCTACGGTCGGGGGAGCACCAGCCTCAGAGTCGGAAACGCCAAGACCAATACGTACATGGAGGGTGTGTACCCTGCGTTCGGGGAGATGCGCAACATCCACCCCGCACCCGGCAGCCGATTTCTGAACCAGGTGGACGTCGATCGGAAGCGCCGCGTCTTGTTCCTCGGCAACAAGATCGCCGAGCAGTTGTTCGGCGCGGAAGACCCGGTCGGCCGGACCGTGATGCTGGATGGGCTGCCGTTCGTGGTGGTGGGCGTGATGCAGAAGAAGTTCCAGGATTCGAGCAACAACGGGCCGGACGAGAACCGGGCCATCATCCCGGCGTCCACGTTCAAGTCCGTCTACGGCCCCCGATACGTGGACCAACTCATCGTGCGGCCCCGCGACGTGGCGGAGGCCGAGGCCGTCAAGCAAGAGGTGTATCGGGTGCTGGGCCGGCGGTATCAGTTCGACCCGTCGGACCGCCGGGCGTTGTCCATTTGGGATTTCATCGAGAGCGAGCGAGAGAGTCTCAAGATCGGTTTGGGCATTCAGATCTTCATGGGGCTGGTCGGGGCCTTCACGCTCCTGGTGGCGGGCGTCGGCGTCGCCAACATCATGTACGTGGTGGTGAAGGAGCGGACCCGTGAGATCGGGATCAAGAAGGCCGTGGGGGCGCGACGCTCGCACATCACCTCGCAGTTCGTATTCGAAGCTTTGCTGATCGCGTTCACCGGCGGGCTCATCGGCCTGGCGGTCTCGGCCCTGGTGGTCTGGGGCGTGGCGTCGCTTCCCACGGAGGGCAACCCGGCCATGGAGTACATCGCCAACCCCACGCTCTCCTGGCCCATCGCGTCGCTGTGCATGGGGATTCTCGTGACCATCGGGCTGGCGGCGGGGATCCTGCCGGCGCGCCGCGCGGCCGCGGTGGATGCGGTGGAGTCGCTGCGATACGAGTAGCCGCGATCTTTCGATCCTTCCCGCAACAAAACGATGACCATTTCTCGCCGGCGCCCGGTACCATTGCCCGGGTTGCCGAGCCGAGGGTACGTTTTGCGTGCAACACCGAAACTGGAGGGGAGCAGGATGGCCGCCCACCAACTGGTCACGGCCGAAGAGCTCGAGCGGATGGGCCACCAGGACTTCGGGTACGAGCTGGTCCGCGGGGAGCTGGTCCCCGTGAGCCCGCCGGGAGGCGAACACGGCGAGTTGGCGACCCGGATTGCAGCCGCATTGTACGGCTTCGTGCAGGCTCGCAGGCTGGGGACGGTGTATGTCGAAACCGGTTATGTCCTGTTCAGGGATCCGGATACAGTCCGTGGGCCCGACGTGTCGTTCCTCTCTCGTGACCGGGCCGCCAGGGTACGCGACCGCCGGGGATTCGTACCTGGAGCTCCCGATCTGGCGATTGAGATCCGTTCGCCGGACAACACGCCGGCCGAGTTGTCGGACAAGGCTCAAGAGTACCTGGACGCGGGGGCGCGGCTCGTGTGGGTCGTGGACCCGCCGTCGCGATCTGTCCAGGTGCACCAGGCGGGGCACCCTCCCCGCGTGTTGTCGAAGGGCGAGGTGCTGGATGCGGGCGAGGTGCTGCCGGGATTCACCCTGCCGCTGGCGGAGTTGTTCAGCGAGGAGTAACCAAGTCGCGGGGCGACCCTCCAGCCGGTGCGACTCCCTGACTATGGGGTGTGGACCACGGTGTCGGTCTTCGACTTGAAGCCCAGGTTACTGCCTCACCACACGTCCAGCAGCTTCCACCACAGCGGGCCCAGGGTCATGAACACCAGCAGGCTCGCGACCGACGCGAAGAACCCGATGCGCCACCACCGGCCCTGCGACACGTACCCGGCACCGAAGTAGATCGGCCCCGGGGTGGTGCCGTAGTGGGTCACCGCCGCCATCAGGTTGGAGCTATACGCCAAAGCCAGCACCGCGAGCCCGGCCGGTGCCCCGGCCACCAGCATCACCGCCAGGAACGGCGCGTACATGGCGGTCGCGTGGGCCGTGATGCTGGCAAACCCGTAGTGCGCGTAGAAGTAGACCAGGAGCAGCACGCCCAGCGCCACCCACCACGGCCACCCCGTCGTGAACGCGGCCGAGGCCTCCGCGAACCGGCGCGTGATGCCGGTCTCGCCCAACGCCCCCGCCAGCAGCACCAAACCACCATACCAGATGAACACGTCCCACGCACCCCGCTCCGTGCAGACATCCTCCCAGGTGAGGACGCCGCTCAACAGCAGCACGCCGATGCCCAAGAGCGCCACGGCCGCATAGTGGATATGGTGGAGTGCCGTCGTCATCCACAGCACGGCCACCAGGCCGAACACCGCCAGCATGAGTCTCTCACCCCGCACCATGGGACCCATGCGCGCCAGCTCCTCCTTGGCGATCTCCGCGGCGCGCGGCGTGTGTTTGACCTGGGGGGGCGAGAGGCGGTAGACCAGCAGCCCCACCACCAGCAGCCCGGCCACGCCGGGGACGATCGCGCCCGCCAACCAGGCGCTGTAGGAGAGCTGCACCCCCGCGGTCTGGGCCGCGAACGTGGCGATGAGGGCGTTCGACGCCTGACCGGTGAGATACACGGCGCAGGTCACCACCATGCACTGGTACAGGAACACCATCAGGAACGCACCCAGCCGCTCCGCCGTGGGGCCGGGCCGCGAGTCGTACGCCTCGGCCAGGCTCCTCGCGATGGGGAAGATGATACCGCCCGATCGCGCGGCGTTGGATGGGATGAAGCTCGCCAACAGGAACTCGGTCAGTGCCAGCGCGTACCCCAGTCCCAGCGACCGTTTCCCGATGGCGCGAATGAACACGAACGCGATGCGCCGGCCCAATCCCGTCTTGAGCATCCCTCGCGACATGAAGAAGGCCGCGAGCACCAACCACACGATGGGATCCCCATAGCCCGCGAGCGCGCGATCGACTGGCAGCACCCCCAACAACGCCGTCGCGGCGATGCCCAGCAGGACCATCGCGCCGCCGGGGAGGGGTTGCACCATGAGACCCACGACTGTGGCCAGGAAGACGGCCAGGAGCCGCCAGGCGTCGTCCGTGATCCCGGCCGGCGTGGGAATCGCCGCGATGCCCAACCCAGCCCCCAGCACCAGGGCCCAACGGATCAAGGCCGACCGCGTCGGGGTCTGATTCCCCGGCGCGCCCGGCAGGCCGGGGCCGGATGTGGTCAAGGGCGGGTCCGTGCGGCGCTCAGTGGCCGCGAAGAGTCGCGGGGCGCCATGCTATCCTCGAGCAGCGCACGGATCGAGTCCGGGTCGATCGCGATCTCCCCCACCGCTGGTGGGGGCTCGGCCCCCACCGCCCGCCACAGGAACGAAGCAAGCTTCATGCGGCGCTCGACCTCCGCCACGTAGCGGGCGTAGGCCTTGCTCTCCCGCCCCGGATGCCAGGTCGCGGGACGCGGCAGGCTCGCGGCCAGCTCCGCCGCCTCGTGCTCGGTGAGGTCAGATGCCGGCTTGCCGAAATAGTGCCGCGCGGCCGCCTCCGCTCCGTAGAGCCCGGGCCCGAATTCCACCACGTTGAGATACAGCTCCAAGATCCGCCGCTTGGTGAGCCGGCGCTCGAGCTGCCGTGTAAGCAGCGCCTCTTTGAGCTTCCGGAGGGGATTGCGCGACGGCGAGAGCCACAAGTTCTTGGCCAGCTGTTGAGTAATCGTGGACGCGCCCCGCGGGACTTCCAGCTGTCGAACCGCGCGCGTCAACGCATCCCGGAGCTCGGCGCTGGAGAACCCGCGGTGCCAGAAGAATTCCATGTCCTCCGCCGCTACCGCGGCGCGTTTGAGGTGGGGCGAGATCCTCCCGTCCGGCACCCAGTCCCATCGCACGGCGTCCGAGCGTCCGGCCGCGCGTTGGCGCTCTCGGTATTGCTCGATGAACGCCGTGCGCTGGGGGTTGCGACGAGCCAACGCGGCCACATCAGGCCAGGTGCTGGCTTCGTACGCGACCCAGACTGCGACCCCGGCGCCCAAGACACCGGCCACCCACGGCCAGACCCGCCGCCGCACGGTCTCAGTGGCCACGCCGACCCCCGTCATTCAAGAGTCCCCAGCCCGCCTCCGGTAGCCGGGCTTCTCATCCGCTTCGCTGCCGCCACTGCCACCCCTGCCGCCCTTGCCGCTGCCGTCACTGCTGCTCGTGCCGCTTCTGCCGCCCGCCGCATCTAGGCCGCCGACGGGTGCCGCCGAGGGTTGCTCGACCGGCTTAGGCATCAGGAGAGACAGCGCAATCGAACCCAGCAACGCCAGCGCCACCACGCCCAGCGCCACCGGCGTGGGTACCGGTGCCACGTCGGACAGGATCATCTTGGCACCCACAAACGCCAGGATCACCGCCAGGCCGTACCTGAGATAGCGGAACATCGGCATGACGCCGGCGAGGACGAAGTACAAAGAGCGCAGCCCCAGGATGGCGAAGATGTTGGACGTAAACACGATGAACGGGTCGGTGGTGATGGCCAGCACCGCGGGGACGGAGTCCACGGCGAACACCACGTCCGTGGACTCGATCACCGCCAGCACCAGCAAGAGCGGTGTCGCGATCCATCCCCCGCGGCGCCTGAGAAAGAATCGCGGGCCGTGATAACGCTTGGTCATGGAGAACATCCGGCGCACCAGCTTGACCACCGGATTCCGCTCGGGATGGATCTCCTGGTCCCCCTGGAACGCCACGTGCACGCCAGTGAAGATCAGGAACGCGCCGAAGACGTAGACGATCCAGTGGACCGCGTGGATCAGCACCACGCCCACCGTGATCATGATGGCCCGCATGATCACGGCACCCACGATCCCCCAAAACAGCACCTTGTGCTGGTACCCCGCGGGGACGCGGAAGTACGAGAAGATCACCAGGAAGACGAAGACGTTGTCCGCGGAGAGCGACCACTCGACCAGGTACCCCGTGAGAAAGGCCACGGCGTCTTCCGGGCCCCGCCAGAAGTACACTACCCACATGAACAGCAGCGCCGCCGTAAACCAGGCGGCGGACCACCCTAACGCTTCGCGGAACTTGATCTCATGGGCCCGGCGGTGGAACACACCGAGGTCGAGGGCCAGCAGGGCGACCACGGCGACGGCGAAGACGAGCCAGAGCATCAGCAGCGTTACGAAAGCAGCTTCATGGCGCGCGCTTCACCGACGCGCGCTGGGGGACCCACCTCACCCTCAGACGCCTCCACCCCCGATTCGCCTAAGCCGCCTCCGCCTGAGCGGTTGCGGCCGTGGCCATCTCCGCCCGCCAGCCACCCTCAGCCCGGGCCACGTAGACGCAGGCGCTCATGTCGCCGCACACGTTGACCGTGGTGCGGCACATGTCGAGGATCCGGTCCACGCCCAGAATGATCGCGATTCCCTCCGGCGGCACGCCCACCGTCGCCAGCACCACCATGATGAGCGGCAGCGACCCGCCCGGCACCCCGGCTGCGCCGATCGCCGTGATGACCGCCAATACGACCACGATGATCTGGGTCCCGATGCTCAGATGTACTCCGAACACCTGGGCCAGGAACAGCACCGTCACACCCTCGTACAGCGCCGTGCCGTTCATGCACATAGTCGAGCCGAGCGGCAGCACGAATCCGGCGATCGTGGGCGAAATCTTCAGCTCCTGCTCCGCCACCGCGATGTTGGTGGGCAGCGTCGCATTGCTCGAGCTGGTCGAGAACGCGGTCACGATGCTCGCTTCGATCTTGCGGTAGAACACCAACGGGTTCAGCTGCCCAAAGAACCGCACCAGCGCTGAAATGCCGACCAGCGCGTGCAGCAGGAGGCCGACCAGCACGACCGCCACGTAGAGCCCCAGCGATCTCAGCAGCTCCCAACCGAAACGCGAGCTGGTGAAGAAGATCAATCCGAAGACGCCATAGGGCGCCAGCCGCATGGCGAAATCGATGATCTTGATCACGATCTCGTTGAGCGCCTCCAGCACCTGGAGAAACGGCTTGGATTTCTCCCGGGGGATCAACGTCAGGGCCGCCCCGAACATGACCGAGACGAAGATGATCGCCAGCATGTCGAGGTTAGCCGCCGCCTGCACCGGGTTGCGCGGCACGATGTTCACGAACGTGTTGATCCCGAATCCGGCCTCCGCCCCCGACTGAAGACCCTGCGCCTGCGACCGGTAGGTCTCGAGCAGCTGCTGCTGCAGCGCGGGATCCAGCCCCTCTCCCGGCTTCGCGAGGTTCACCAGCAACAGCCCGATGATGGCGGACAAAAAGGTGGAGAGCACGAAATAGCTCAGCGTTTTCGCCCCGACCTTGCCGATGCGTCGCAGGTCCCCCAACCCCGCCACCCCCAACGTCAGCGACGCGAAGACCAGCGGAATGATGGTCATCAGCAGCATCCGGAGGAACACCTGGCCCACCGGATTGGCGACGTTCCTGTTGACCCAGTTGAGCCAAGCGGCGTCGGGTGCGAGCTGGTTGGCGGAGATGCCGGCTATGGCACCGAGCACCAGACCGAGGATGATCTTGTTGTGGAGCTTCACGCAACCTCCAAGAGGGGCGGATAGGCGGATAGAACGGATAGGCGGATAGCTAACCACCGGTGCACCCGCCCTGTCCGCTCCATCCGCTCTATCCGCTCTATCCGCCTATCCGCCTATCCGCCTATCCGCCTACCGGTCCCTTCATCACACGAACAAGGGGGCCAGCACCAGGGTCACCGTGGACAACAGCTTAATCAATACGTGCAGCGACGGGCCCGCGGTGTCCTTGAAGGGATCGCCCACCGTGTCGCCCACCACGCCCGCCTTGTGGGCCGGGCTCCCCTTCCCGCCGTACTCGCCCGCCTCGATGAACTTCTTGGCGTTGTCCCAGGCGCCGCCCCCGTTGTTGAGCATGGTGGCGACCAGAATGCCGCCGATGGTGCCCACCATCAGGAACGCCGCGACCGACTCGGCTCCCACGCCGAAGAGCTTGAACGTCATACCCACGGCGATGGGCATGCCGACCGCGAGCAAGCCGGGCGCCACCATCGCCTTGAGCGCGCCGATGGTCACGATGTCCACCGCCTTGCCGTAGTCCGGCCTGGACGTGCCCTTGAGAATCCCGGCATCCGCGGCGAACTGCCGGCGCACTTCTTTGATCACCTCCACCGCGGCCTTGGTGACCGCGCCGATAGCCAGGGCCGAGAACCAGAAGACCAGCATGGCCCCGAGCAGGCCGCCCACGAACACCTCCGGCTTGGAGATGTCCACCGCGGTAAGCGGCGAGCCCAGCAGGGCCACTTCATCGAGATACGCCGAGAACAGCAGGAACGCCGCCAGCGCCGCCGAGCCGATGGCGTAGCCCTTGGTGAGCGCCTTGGTGGTGTTGCCCACGGCATCCAGCCGGTCGGTGCGCCGGCGGATGTCTTCCGGCTGGCGCGACATCTCGATGATGCCGCCGGCGTTGTCGGTAATGGGGCCGAAGGTGTCCATCGCCAGGATGTAGGCCGCGGTGCCCAGCATGCCCATGGTGGCCACCGCGGTGCCGAACAGGCCCGCGTGCTCCAACCCGCTGGAGGCCCCCAGCCGGTAGGAGGCGATGATGGCCGCGCCGATGGTAAACGTGGGCAGCGCGGTGCACTCCAGCGCCACCGCGAAGCCCGCGATGATGTTGGTCGCCGGGCCGGTCACCGAGGCGGCGGCGATGGACTTGACCGGACGGTAGCGATACTCGGTGTAGTACTGCGTGATATAGACGAAGGCGACGGAGGTGGCGATCCCGATGACCCCGCACAGGGCGAAGTGCCACCAGGCGTTGGGCGCGGTAGCCGGGTTCAGCAGCCAGTAGGTGCCGGCCGCGAACCCGATGGTCGCCAGCACCGCGGTCATCCAGTAGCCGCGGTTCAGCGCGTGCATGGGATCTTCTTCTTCGCGCATCCGCACCATGACCACGCCGATAATCGAGGCGATGAGTCCAAAGGCGCGGACCACCAGGGGGAACAGCATGAGGCCCACGACGGCCACCGGTCCGAAGGCTTCCGGGTTCCGAATCCCCAGCGTGGCGCCCAGGATCATGGCCCCGATGTTCTCGGCGGCGGTGGACTCGAACAGGTCGGCGCCGCGGCCCGCGCAGTCGCCCACGTTGTCGCCCACCAGATCCGCGACCACCGCCGGATTGCGCGGGTCATCCTCCGGTATCCCGGCCTCGACCTTGCCCACCAGGTCGGCGCCCACGTCGGCCGCCTTGGTGTAGATGCCGCCGCCCAGCTGGGCGAAGAGGGCCACGAACGACGCGCCGAAGCCATAGCCTACGATCAGGATCGGGATCATGGTGGGCTCGAACCCGGCCCAGTTCATCACGGCGTACAGCCCGGACACCCCCAGCAGGCTCATGGCCACCACGAACAGACCGCTCACGGCGCCCCCGCGCAGGCTGATCTGGAGCGCCCGGTTCAGGCTGCTGCGCGCGGCGCTGGCGGTCCGGATGTTGCTGCGCACCGCGACCACCATGCCCACCACGCCGGCCGTGGCGGAGCACAGTGCGCCAAACAGGAACGAGGCGGTGGTGGTGAACGCCAGCACCAGCGCGGACGGCTCGTTGGCGTGCGGCTCTCGCGCGAAGGCGTAGAGCACGTAGATCAGCACGCCGAGGACCAGGCTGAGCCACCCGATGGTCTTGTACTGGCGCCGGAGGAAGGCCGCGGCACCCTCTTGAATGGCGTCGGAAATGACCCGCATCTCCGCCGTCCCCTTGTCTTGCGCGAGCACCCAGCGGGCCAGCCCCACGGCTACGCCCAGGGCGACCACACTAATGCCCAGCACCAAGGCAATCAGCATAACCCAGTGGCTCCTTATGGAATGCGGCTGAACCGACGGAAAAAAAGCGGCTAAATATAACGCCCATGGCCACCTGCCGCTTGACACCCTAGAGGGCCGGCCCTAGTCTAGAGGCCGTTCAGACCCGGCCATTCCATACAACCCCTCCCCCTACATCGCCACGAGGGTTGCATGAACCTGTTACGGCGTAAGAGTGTGACCGCTCTCCAGACCGAAGCGGAGACCGACCACAGTCTCAAGCGGGCGTTGGGCCCGGTCAACCTGACGATGCTCGGCATCGGCGCCATCATCGGGACCGGCATCTTCGTGCTCACCGGCACGGTGGCGGCGCAGAACGCGGGCCCGGCCGTGGTGCTGTCGTTCGTGCTGGCCGGCGTCGCTTCCGTGTTCGCGGCCCTGTGCTACGCGGAGTTCGCGTCCCTGGTGCCCATGGCGGGGAGCGCCTACACCTACGGCTACGCCACGCTGGGCGAGTTCTTCGCCTGGGTCATCGGGTGGGACTTGATCCTGGAGTACGCCCTGGGCGCCGTGACCGTGGCGATCGGGTGGTCCGGCTACGTGGTCTCGTTCCTGGCCGACCTCGGGATCCACGTTCCGCCCCAACTCTCCGCGGCGGCCGGCAGCGAGCTGATCGAGGTCGCGGCGGGCCAATGGCAGGTGGTGACCCAGCAACTCCTCGACGGACTGATGGCCAGCGGCGTGGATCCGGCGACGCTGCCGCACGCCACGGCCCTGTTCAACCTGCCGGCGGTGATCATCATCGCCATCGTCACCACGTTGCTGGTGATCGGCATCAAGGAATCGGCCAACGTCAACAACGTGATCGTGTTCATCAAGGTGGCGGTGGTGATCCTGTTCATCGTGGGGGCGATCTGGGCCATCAACGCGGCCAACTGGACCCCGTTCATGCCGCAGAACACCGGTGTCTCGGGCGAGTACGGCTGGACCGGGGTGATGACCGGGGCCGGCATCGTGTTCTTCGCCTACATCGGGTTCGACGCGGTCAGTACCGCGGCGCAGGAGGCCAAGAACCCGCAGAAGGACATGCCCGTGGGCATCATCGGGTCGCTCTTGATTTGCACCGTGCTCTACATCCTGGTGTCAGCGATCGCGACCGGGGTCGTGCCCTACCGAGAGCTGGACGTGCCGGATCCGATCGCGGTGGCGGCCGACCGGGCGGGACTCGGGTGGATGTCCACGCTGATCAAGCTCGGCGCCATCGCAGGACTCTCGTCCGTGATCCTGGTGATGCTGCTGGGCCAGTCGCGGATCTTCTGGACCATGTCGCGAGATGCCTTGCTGCCCCAGTTCGTCAACCGCATTCACCCCAAGTTCCGGACGCCGTGGATCACCTCCATCGTGACCGGCATCGCCGTGGCCTTCTTCTCCGCCATCTTCACGGTGCGCGAAGCCGGCAGCCTGGTCTCCATCGGCACCTTGCTGGCATTCGTGATCGTGTCCGCGGGTATCCTGGTGCTGCGGCTGCGGGAGCCCGAGTTGCCGCGCACCTTCAAGACGCCCTGGGTCTGGTTCGTGGCGCCCATGGGAGCGATCTCGGCTATCTATCTCATGGTCTCGCTGCCCTGGCGCACCTGGGAGCGGCTCCTGATCTGGCTGGTGACCGGGCTGGTGATCTACTTCAGCTACGGTGTCTGGAGGAGCAAGCTGGCGCAGGCACCCGCGGCGAGAGACTAACGACGGCATTCCGCATTCAGCAGTCAGCCATCAGTGCGCCAGGCCGTGCGCCGAACGCTGACTGGTGAGTGCTGACTGCTGACTGCCGCCCGCTCAAGACGGCATAATCCGCTCCGGCCCTTCTTTGCCCTCTTCTTCCAGCTCGTGCAGCAGCGTGTTCACCGTCTGCTGCACGAGCTGCTCGACCTTCACGCCCTGGCGCGCCGCCTCGCGTTCGTAGGCGTGGTACGTCTCGTCACTCAGCTCGGCCCACACTCGCAGCTTGTGCATCTCGCCTCCCTGCCAGGCCACGTCGCGGGGTGGCTCCCGCAGGATCTCCGGAGCGCGCCTCAGTGGAGCGTGCGCCTTGGGAAAATCCCTCCGTGCACGGCGCGCGCGGAACTGCAGCGCGCGAAAGAGACCCTGCGGGACCACCCCGCGACTTTGCCACGCATCTCTAGCGCAGCGGCACGGCTTTATGGCCGTAGCAGAGGATGCCGCTCTTTCCTTCCTTCCGAATGCGCCGGAACTCGAGCGCCACTTCCATGCCGGGCTGCACCTCGTTGGGCTCGCAATCGGCCACCTGCACCATGAGACGCGCTCCCTCCGGCGTCTCCACCACGGCCATGGCGTAGGGCGCCTCCATTTGGAAGTCGGTGGGGGCCACGTGAATCACCGTGGAGGTCACCACCTTCGCCCGGCGCGAAAGCGTCAGGGTCTCGAATCGCTCGCCGCGACACGCCGGACAGATGCGCCGCGCCGGATACACCACCGCGCCACATGCGACACACCGCCCCGCCTCCAGCCGGTATCGAGCCGGTACCTCTCGCCAGTATCGTGGACTCGGCATCGGTCAAGCCCTTTCGAAGATGTGCACCACCGAGCTGGCGCCCGAGCCACCCATGTTCTGCGTAAGACCCACGGCGGCATCCTTCACCTGGCGCTCGCCGGCCTCGCCGCGAAGCTGCTCGAAGATCTCGATCACCTGGGCAATTCCCGTGGCCCCAACGGGGTGGCCCTTGGACTTGAGCCCGCCGCTGGTGTTCACCGGAAGGCGCCCGCCCAACGCCGTCTCGCCGGTGCGGGCCGCCTCACCGCCTCGTCCTTGCTCCGCAAAACACATGGCCTCGATCACGCAGATCTCCGCGATGGAGAAGCAGTCGTGCACCTCGGCCACGTCAATGTCCGCCGGTCCCAGCCCCGCCATGTGGTAAGCCCGGCTGGCGGAAAGGCTCACCGCGTCCAGAAACGCGGGGTCACGCCGCTGGGCCAGCGCCATCGAGGCCGTGGCCAGGCCACTGGCTCGAATCTCCACCGGCCGGTCGGTGAACTCCCGGGCCCGCGCCAGCGGGCAGAGGAGGACCGCCGCGGCGCCGTCGCTCACCGGCGAGCAGTGCAACAATCGCAGCGGGTCCGCCACCAGCGACGAGGTCATCACCTGCTCCAGCGTCACTTCGTGGCGGAACTGCGCCCGGGGATTGAGCGCGCCGTGCCGGTGGTTCTTGACCGAGACCGCGGCCAGGTCCTCCAGCGTGGTCCCGTGCTGCTCCATGTGGGCCCGCGCGATCATGGCGTAGAGGCCGGGGAAGGTAATCCCGTGATAGACTTCGTTCTCCTGGTCGGCGGCGGTGGCCAGGACGTTGGTCACGTCCCCGCCGTCGTTCATCTTCTCGACGCCGACCGCCAGCACCAGATCACTCATGCCGGAGGCGACGTCGAGGAAGGCCGAACGCAGTGCCACACCCCCGGAAGCGCAGGCCGATTCCACTCGCGTGATCGGCACGCCGCGGATCCCCAGGTGGTCGGCGAGCAGCGGGCCCAGATGCTCCTGACCCACGAACTGCCCGCCGGCCATGTTGCCCACGTACACGGCGTCCACGGTCTCCGCCCGGGCGTGGCGCAGCGCCTCCAGCGCCGCCTCCACGAACAGATCGCGCAGACTGTGCCCCCACAGTTCCCCAAAGGGCGTCATTCCCGCGGCGACAACCGCCACTTCTCTCATGCGCAAACCCTCCACTCACCGCTCACCGCTCACCTACTCGTTCAGGATGATCTTCTCCCGGTACTTGGCGTACTGGCCGTAGGTGAGGTAGCGGCGCGGCCCCTCGAGCAGGGAGCGCACCGTGGGCGCGCGGCCCCGGCGCCCGGGCAGCAGGCTGGTGGCTCGCAGCACAAAGGAATCGCTCCCGGCTCCCGAGCCGAACGAGGTGATCAGGACGAGGTCTCCGGGGTCGGCTACGTCGAGGATCGCGGCCAGGCCGGTGGGAGACGAGCCGGAGTAGGTATTCCCCATGGTGGGGACGACCCATCCCGTCTCGAGCTGCTTCCTGGTGAATCCGAGGTCCGCGCCCACCGAGAGCGGGAACTTGCCGTTGGGCATGTGGAAGACCGCGTAGCGGAAATCGGCGGGCTTGAGGCCGGTGCGCTCGAGAATGGTCTTGGTGGCCGCGGTGATGTGCCGGAAGTAGGCCGGCTCGCCGGTGAACCGGCCGGTGTGACGCGGGTAGAACTCACCGTCGCGGCGCCAGAAGTCCGGCGTGTCGGTGGTGTAGCTGCACGCCTCCACCACCTCGGCCAGCGCGTGTTGATTCCCGAACAGGTACGCGGCGCCGCCCGCCGAGGCCGAGTATTCCAGGGCATCGTTGGGAGCGCCCTGGGAGGTATCCGCGCCGATCCCCATGGCGTATTCCACGCGCCCGGACTCCACCAGCGACAGCGCCACGAACATCGCCTCGGTGCCGGCCTTGCAGGCGAACTCGAAGTCCGCCACGTGCACTTCGGGCCCGATCCCCAGGGCTTCGGCCACCACCGTGCCGCTGGGCTTCACCGCGTAGGGATGCGACTCGGAGCCGATGTACAGCGCGCCCACCAGCTGCGGGTCGATGCCCGCCCGCTCCAACGCCGCGCGGCCGGCCTCGACCGAAATGGTGATGGTATCCTCGTCGAGCCCGGGGACGGATTTCTCTTCCAGCAGGAGACCGCGGCGGATGGCGGCGGGGTCCTTGCCCCACTGTCGGGCGATTTCTTCTGACTTGATCCGATTGCGGGGGATGAACGCGCCGTAACCCACGATCCCGGCCATGCGTTGAGCCTCGAGAGAGCCCTGAAGACCAAGCAAGGGCGCCCGTGCTGAAGGGGAGATGAAAATCGTGTGAGACGGCGCCCGGCCGGCGAGGGGGTGAAGGTCCGGGCGCTAGCGCCCCGCGGATTTCGCTCAGGACCGAGTAGGAATACGCCGGACCCAGAGGAACGGCGCCGATTCTCCCTAGCGCCCCGCGAGGAACCGCGCTTCGGATTCGGTGGGAAAGCGGTCCAGTCGGTCCGACCCGTAGGTCAAGTGGCTCACCGCGGTCACCACCCACCCGAGCGCATCCAGGGTCACATAGCGCTGCATCCGCCGCCCGGCTCCGAACCGGTTGAGGGCCGCCAGCGCCAAGGGATCGCTCCAGGCCGTGAGCACGAAGTCCTGCTGCAACACGTGCACCCGCTCGTGGGCCAGCACCCGGGCCCGGGGCGGTGGCGCCCGCCGGTAGAGCCCAGGATCACCGAGAAACACCGAGCGGCCTGCGGCGTATGCCAGCACGCTGTGCTCGGACTCCACCAGCCATCGCCCCGCCGCCTCGAACACGGGGGCGCCCGACGAGAAGCTCTCGGCCACATCCAGGTTCAAACGAGACCCCAGAAGCCCGGCGGCCAACCAGCCGGCGGCGGCCACGTCGAGCTGCGCTTGAACCGCAACGCCGCGGGTGAAACGGACGGTGGCCCGGGCCGGCAGGGGCCCCACTGGAAGGTACAGGCGACTGAACGTGGGCTCGCCGTCCGACGCGTTGCGCACCATGGAGACACCGACCGCGTTGATCTCGCGGCCCAAGAGCCCGGCGCCCCAGAAGTCCTGCGCCGCGGCGCGTTTTCCGGCGTAGCTCACGGCGCCGCCCACCGCGCCGCGCACGAACCCGTCCTTGAACGAGCCGCCTTTGAGTTTCTGGAGCACACCGGCGGTCAGCGCACCGATGGTGGCGTTCCCGGCGAGCACGCTGACATGATCCACCCAGCGAGGCCCTTCCGGCGGGCCGGGAGTGATGGTGATGAACGGCCCTTGCGCCGCCGCGACCCGCGCCAGGGTCAGCGCGAAGGCGACGACGATCAGGCCAGGAGAGCGGGGATGGTGCACGCCTTCCAATCTGCTGCTGCCGCACCAATGCGCCAGGGCGCGGTCACAGCCAGCTGAACTGACAGTAAGGCGTGCTGAGATAGCGGCTACCATGTTGCACCGCGCTGCCCCCCGAGGACCTAGCGTTCGTCCAGCTTCCGCCCCGCGTTCAGGTTGTCGAAGTGCAGGATGGTGTTCAGCACCAGGGCGTAGCTCCCGATGGTCTCGCCCCGCCACATCGGGTTCATGGCGAACAGCACCACGTGCCCCTTCCCTCGCGGCGCGTCTATGACCACCGGTCGCTCGGCGATCTCTGAGCCGCCCTGGAGCAATCCCGACACCAGCAGGTCTCGCTGGGCGCTGAACCGCAGCACCACCCGCGGCCGCTGGTCGGGCGGAATCACGTTGACCGGATTTCGGAGCTGCTCGTCCGTGAGCGGCACCGCCTGCCACTGCTCCACGCGCGGTGGCGGCGGGGCCTCGAAGCGCGGGTCCAGCGCGGGCCGGCCCTGGGGGACGTCCGGGTCGTCCGGGGTTCCCCGCCCCGTGGGGCGGCCTTGCCCTTCCCCGAATCGCCCCCGGCCTCGGCCGGCCAAGGTGTTGCTGACGGAGAAGCTCTCACCGTCGCTGCTGTAGACGGCCAGGCTATCGACCACACCGTACGCGATGGGGCTCGCCGCGTCCACGATGCGCGAACGGAGCAGGCTCCCCACCACTCGGCTGTTCCCCGCCTGGTTGACGGTCACTCCGCTGGTGAGCCCATACTGCACCGCGAAGCCGGCGGTGTTCTCGACGCCCACCAGGACCCCGCCCCGCGACACGAAGTCCTCCAGATGCCGGACGCCCTGCCAGCCGAGACCCGGCCGCATGTCGTCGGTCTCGTCAATCCCGCCCAGGTTGGGAGTCTCGGCCGTCTTCTTCCAGGGAATGGGGTTCCGCCACATCGGGAGCCCGGAAACCATCGTCTGCGGGTTCCCGCCAGCCGGGGGAAAGAGAATCACGTCGTACTTGGCATTGAGATCTGCCGTGGCCGCGATGTCCTGCGTGCTGATGTAGTCGTAGGGGATCTGCATGAAGTCGAACGCCTGCCGCCACCAGCCTTCGGTCTGGGTCGAGATCCAGTTGTGGAGAATGGCGACCCGCGCGGCCCGCACCGGATGGGTCTTCACCGAGGGCGCCGCCTCCAGGGCGTAGCCGTTCAGTCCCAGCTCGCGGGCGACACGGTCCAGCTCAGCCGCCGGAACGTTGCGGATCAGGAAGGAGCCGCGGTTGAACTTCTGCCCCGCCGCCTCGAACGGCTCCTCGGCCGCCTGAATATCGGCGTTCTTCAACCGGTACCGGAGCGTACCCAGGGCGTTTTCGCCGGCGTGGTCGATCGCGACCACGCTGCTGCCGCGCGCGGCGGCCGCGGCCGGAGGGGCGCCAGGGGCCGCAGCAGCGGCAGACATGCCCGTGACACCACCCGGGGCACGCACCTCACCGCTCACGCGCTCCATGGGCGCGTGGAGCACCGTGGTGTCCACCACCCGCACCGCCTCCACGCCGAAGCCCTCGGGGAAGGTCCAGCCGGTGTCGTCGTACGGCGTGCGCTGAGGATCGTCCGGAGCCCAGTACTGGTAGTCGAGCAGCGCGTCCGCGATGCGGGAATACGGCTGGTCCATCCGCACCACATAGCTCCCGGCGGGGAAGGTCCGGGTCCGGGGCTTGACGGTGTCGGCTTGCGCCCTGAGCGCGGTGTCCGCCGCAGCTCTGGCTGCGGTGTCCTGCGCCGCCTCCTCGCCGCCCGCGCCGCCGCGCGCAGCGGCCCGGCTGGTGTCCGGCCGAGCCCGCCTGACGGGAAGCGTCACGGTGAATTCCGACGTAGCACGTGAAATCTCGACGTGTTGCTTCTGCAAGATGCGCAGCAGCTCCGCCTGCGCCCCGGGGCGCCTGGTGTCCGCGGGGAACACGTACGCGGCCGGCCCCTCGGTGCGCGCCTTGAGCACGGAGCGCTTGCTCCGCTCGTAGAAGTTCTGGAGGGTCAGGCGCCGGTTGTTGGCGATGTAACTGAGCGAGACCAGGAGTCCGGTCTGCTCGTAGTTGTTGTTGTTCCGAAGCGACCACTTGACCTTGGGCAACGGCGGGTTCTGCCGGTACCAGGTGCGGGCCGTCTCCGTCGGCGACAGAGTGCGCTCCAGGGTCTCGGCGGTGCCGCCGTTGCCGAAGGTCTCGTACAGGCGGCTGATGCCGTTATGGGTCGCTGCCATGAACATGAGGTAGCCGGGCGACCAGGTGTCGAACCGGCCGAAGGCGAACACGCCCGGCATTCCCATCCGGGTCATCTCCTGCACGTTGTTCCAGCCGATCAGCTGCCACTCGTGCGCCAGCAGCGGGTCGATCCACGCGTTGTACGGGCCGTCGCCGATGGTGTTGTCGTAGAGATACGGCACCGACTCGTGGAGGTCGTGGATCACCTGCGCCTTCCACCCCACGTAGGTGTTCAGCACGTTCTGCGAGAGTTTGAGCGTGAGGGCCATGGCGTCGCGGTTGTTGTCGTGCGCTACGTAATGCCCCCAGTAAATCAGGTTGGGCCAGGTGTCGTTGGGATGCGCCATGTGCCAGCGGAAGACGTCCACTTGCCGGTCGCGGCCGTCCACCTCCACGATGGGCGTGATCAAGGTGATCACGTGGTCCCGGATGTTCTGGATGTAGGGGCTCTCGTCCACCGCGAGACGATACGCCAGCTCCATGAGCGCAGTAGGAGCCCCGGCTTCCGGCGAGTGAATGGTCCCGGTGATGTAGTAGACCGGTGCCGCTTCCTCCTGGAGCCGCAGCGCCTCGGCGTCGGTCGTGGTCCGCGGGTCTGCCAGCTTGGCCAGCTTTTCCCGATTGGCGTCCAGATTCGCCATCAGCGCGTCGGACCCCACCGCCACCGCGATCATCTCGCGATTCTCCTCCGTGGTGCCGATGGAGAAGACCTTGACCCGCGGCGTCGCCTTCTCCAACAAGCGCAGGTAGTGATAGACCTCGTGGGAGTACGGCAGCTTCCCGGGCGCGCCGGCGATGTCGCCCAGCACGGCGACCGGCGTGGGCACGGTGGGCGAGGCCGGCAGATAGTCCACCAGCGGCGACAGGAAGAACGACTCCGTGGTGTACTCGCGGATCTTCCTGGTGTACTCCTCGTCGATGGGCTGCGTGGGGCTCCTCCCCGGCCGGGCAGCGGCGGCGCCGTCGCGATTCGCGGAAACGGCGGTCTGCGCGATCGCGGGCCCAATGGCAGCGTTGAGGAGTGACAGCAGGATGGCGACGGAGAAGGTGAGGCGCTTCATGAGAGTCCTCGCGTGGGAGCAATGGGTCTCGCTACGGAGGCAAAGCTACGACGCGAGGCGCGGGGGAGGGAGTGCGGTCAGCGACCGTGATGGGTCGGACGAGCGCCACCGAGATCGGGTATGCATGATCCGCTCCTGGAAAGACCGCCGGTCGGCGAGCCCCGCTGTGGATCCGAGCGCTTGAACCGCAGTAGCGGGGGCGGCACCAACCGCTCGAAACGGCGGAACCAGGTGTGCGCCAGACGGTGGAGTGGAGTCGGATTGAGGTGGTTGTATCGCGCCCGACCGTGACGAACGCTCACCACCACTCCCGCCCCCTCCAGGACCGCGAGGTGCTGCATCACCGCGAACCGCGAGAGGCGCTCAGGCAACGCGACCCCCAGCTCGGACGTGGTGTGGGGCCGTAGGGCCAGCAACCGCAGGATCCGCCGTCGCACCGGACTGGCCAGCGCCCGCCACAGCAGGGCGTGGTCGGTCGGGCCGCCACCGGCAACTCTCCTGCGCTTGGGCTCCGCGCCCCGCCGCATGTCACCTCCGCGGCACAGTGAGATACGTGATAAATATATCACCTATTCGAATGGCGCGTACCTGGCCGACAAGCCTGTGGTATCTCACCAGCTCTTTCCGGCCCTTGAAGGACGGCGCCCAGCAGGGCGGTCCCGCGGAAGCCGCGCCGCGCCAGCGCATCCGCGCCAGCACGGGGTCAGCGCGGCTCGTGCTCGGCCGACCGGTCGGCCTCGACCCGCTCGCCGGGGCGCAGCACCGGCAAGACCGCCAGGCTGCGCCGGCAGAGGTGGCAGCGCAGCTCCCAGCCCGCGGCCTGGTCCTGGTACGCCACGCTGCGCACGCTCAAGGCCCCGCCGCAGCGGGGGCAGGCCAGGTTGCCACCCGAGCGGAGGCCCATGGTCCGAAGCTCGGCGGCCTCGCCCGGCGAGAACGGGATGTAGCTCTCGGCGCGCTTGGCACCTGCCGCAGCGGTGGCCCGCACCAGCTTCAGCAGGTCGGCCAGCTCGAAGGGCTTCTTGAGGAGTGGCCGGCCGGTTCGCCGGACGAAGGCATCCACCTCCGGGTCTTCCGTCCAGGCCGAGACGAACACCACCCGCTCTTGCAGCTCGGGGAACTCGGCCTCGAGCTCCTGGTAAAGGCGGATCCCGTCCAAGAAGTCCATCCGGATATCGGTGACCACCACCGCAAACGAGTGGGTTTGAATGGCGGCCAGGGCGGCCAGGCCGTTGTCCACGGCGGTGACCTCGAAGCCGGCCCGTCCCAGGGCCTTGCCCACCGCCTGCCGAACGGCAGAGTCGTCGTCTACCAACAGGACTTCCAAGGCGCCCCCTCCCGGAACTCACCCGTAGGTGGGCGGCACGGGCCCGGCCAGAGCCGCCCGGGACCCAGAACCGCGGACATCCCACTATCACTATCGCGCCGGACGGATCCGCGTTAGTGCGTCTTGGGGACATCTGGGGTGCGTTTTGGGGACATTTGCGCGGGCCGGACGTGATCTATCTCACACTCCCGACAACGGTCCCGGCAGTACCAGTGCCTGGCCACGGTCGAGCTGGAGCGGCCGGAAGCGCGGAGCTACGTAGGCACGGCCACCGGGGGCTGCCCGGAGGTGGAGGGTCTCCGCGCCTCGGCCCGGGCGGCGGTGGACGCGTTAATGCAGGCGGTGGGGGACCAGCACCGGAGTCGGACCCAGGCCTTGATGGGGTTCTGCGTGGCCGGCACCGACCAACACCACAGGCACCACCCTCACCCCAAGGGCTCGCGCAAGCGCAGGGTCCCGGTCTTGCACTCGGCGATGGGGTAATGAGGACGGCACCCAGATCGAGTCCTCCACCGCCGCCGGGTCCGGTCCAACCAAGATGACCTTGACCGACCGGAACAGGTCAGGAAACCGCGCAGGCGATGATCGGCAGTGCTTCGTTCGGCGCCTTCGCGGGTTTGTATCGTCGGACCTCGAACTCGTGCCCCAGGTGAGACCCCACACGAGCGAGGGCGCCGAGCGAAGTGCCGCGTGGGGTGGTGCCGGCCAGGCGGGCAATGGAGTCGAGCGAGGGTGCACGGACCCCCATAAGGGTAAAGAGATTCGCCAGCGCGGCCGGCCCACAGTCGTAGAACGACCGCTGGAGAACCACACCGCGAGCGCCCAGGAAGTCCCCGCCTTTCCATTCAATCATGGCGATCCGCATCAGCTTCACTGGGGCGAGCGAGGTGTCAGTGCCACTCCTACTGAAACAATGAACCACTGGGGATAGTGCTCATCGGGTTAATCCAGTTCGACAACCCGATTTGTGTTTCCCCCTTTCCCCCTCCCGCCCCCGAGGATACGTTGGCGCCCGTTGACTGGGCGCCGCAGGGTCCGCCGACCCCTAGGCCCGCGGCCGCTAACCCTTTCCGGCACAAGGTGTTGATTCGGTGTTGACGCTGGGTCTATACGTTGGTACACGGGCGCGCTTCCTTGGGGGGCGTCATGGCGGCTGAGTTCCATCTTCGCGTCTTCGGTGCACCCCAGCTGGTGGATCGAAGGGATACGCCGGTCCGGTTCCGCACCAAGAAGCAGCTGGCGCTGCTCACGTATCTCCACTTCGAGGCCCGCGAGCGGCCCTTGCGTCGCGACGCGCTGGCGGAGCTGTTGTGGCCCGGCGCGCCCCCGGAGAAGGGGCGGCATTCGCTGTCGCAGGCGTTGCTGGCGATCCGCGAGCGGCTGGGTGCGGAGGCGCTGACGCGCCGGGAGCAAGAGATCCAGTTCCTGGCCGACCTGGGATCGGACCTGGAGCGGCTCACGGACGGCGAGATCCTGCTCCCCGCGGTGCCGGAGCCGCTCCTGGGGATCGAGGATTGTGCCGGTGCCGAGTTCTCGCACTGGGTGGACCAGGCGCGCATGCGGATCCTGGCGCGCTCGCGCGAGGCGCTGCGCGCGGCGCTCCGGGCGGCGCGATCCGCCGGGGATCTGGCGCGGGTGCATCGTCTGGCGGCGCTGTTGCACCGTATGGACCCGCTGTGCGCGGACGCGGTCTACGCGCTGGCCGAGCGGGCGTTGCTGGACGGCGACGCGGTGGCCGCGGTGCGACTGCTCCAGGACCAGGTGCGCCGCGCCGAGCGGGAGCTCGGCACCAATCCCCATCCCGAGATCGCGCAGCTGTTGCACCGACTGGAGCGAGGGGACCGGCCCGGATTCGCCGCCCAGGCCGCCACGGCTCCGGCCGCGATGACCCGCCGGGAAGTGTTCGTGGGCCGCGAAGCGGAGCTGAGCCGGCTCGAGGCGCTGTGGGATCGAGCGCGGGCAGCTGGCTACCAGACCTGTCTCGTCACCGGAGCGCCGGGCATCGGGAAGAGCTCGCTGCTCCGGCGGTTTGCGACCTCGCTGGCGGCGCGGACCTGGCCGGCCTTTGTGGTTTCCTGCCAGGAGATTGGCGAGGGGATTCCCTATGCGGCGGTGGCCGAGCTGATCACCGCCATGGGGCGCGATCCGGCGGCCGGCGGCACCGATCCCGCCTGGCTGGCCGAGGCGAGTCGCGTGTGTCCGGGGCTCAAGGCCATCTACCCCGGCGTCCCCGAGGCGCCCAACGCTCCCACCGATTCCATCCGATTGCGGGTAGCCGAAGCGGTACTGCGGATGATGGAGGCCGTCTCGGACCGGGGGCCGATGCTCATAGGGTTCGACGACGTGCAGTTCATGGACCCCGCCAGCCGCGAGGTGCTGTATCTCGTGACCCGCCGGTTGGAGCAGGTCCCGACGCTGATCGTCGCGACCTCGCGGCCCGACAGCGCCGCGGCATCGGCCGCCGCCGAGTCGGGGCGAAGGAGTCTGTCCTGGGCGGAGATGCTAACGCTCGAGCCGCTTTCGTCCGAGCAGGCGATGCGTTTGCTCGACGATCTGCTGGGCGACGGGCAGCAGATAGACCGTCGTATTCGAGACACGATCGTGCGGCTGGCGCAGGGGAATCCGTATTTCGTGGAGATGTTGTGGTCGGACTGGAAGCAGCACGAGGCCCGGTCATTGGTGGCGGCGCAGGCCGACGGGGACGCAGCGGTCTCCTCCTGGAGTCCTCCGGAGACGTTGCGCTCGGCGTTCGAGCGGCACTACCGCGGGCTGTCGGTCGAGGCCCGGCATCTGCTGCAGCTTTTGGCGGTGGCGGAGCGGGCGATGGCAACCCCAGACATTGGGCGGCTCCTGGGACTGGAAGTCGTGGCCGTGGAACGGGCGGTGTTGGAGATGCTGGACCGTGGGATCGGGCGGGTGGAGAGCGGGCGGGTGGCGTTCAAGAACGAGTTGCACCGGGCGTATGTCTACTACGCGATGGGGGAGGAACCGCGGAGCTACTTTCACACGCGGGTGGCTGAGTGGCTGGAGCGCGGGGCCGAGGCAGGCGACTTTCAACGTAGGCTCGAGGCGTCGCATCACTACATCAGCGCGCGGATGCCAGTTGAGGCGTGTGAGACCGCGCTGCGGGGAGCCGAGCTCGCTATCCGGCGCGGGGCGCCGGGGGAGGCGGAACGGGCACTCCGAGCTTTGTTGAGAGTATATCCGCAGGACACAGAGTCGCGAGCCCACCTGGTGCTCGCCAACGCGCTCGTCGCTGAAGGTAAGTACAGAGATGCCAGGAGTGCACTAGTAGAGTGGAGCCCTTCCAGCCCCGTACCAGGCGACGGTGCACTGGCTGCACAGCTGAGAGCTGAGGTACTCCATCGCGCGCGCATGTCGGACGACCAGAGCATCCTAAGCGCGGCCACAGCAGCGGTGTCTATTGCTCAAGAAGCACAGTCTGATCTGACACTCATCAGGGCGTTGCAGGTTCGGGCCGAAATAGCCGCAGAGTCAGGCGAGCTAGGCGACGCTCAACGGGCCGCCGATCACGCTCAACACGTTGCCGAGAGTAGCCAAAATCCCGAATGCAGGGCACTGGCGGAGCTCACGCGGGGCTACTGCCTTCTCGTTGCGGGGCGGTACGAGCCAGCTGCCAGGGCCTTCTCCGCAGCCGCCCCAGCTCTTAGAGACTTGAGTCTCTTGGGCGAGCTCCGGCGCGTCTTGAACGGGCTCGGCATGTGCTATACGAGCCTACACCGTCCCATTGAAGCCCTGCGTAGCTTTCAGGACGCCATCCTGGTGGCAAAGAAGCTCGGCGACCGAGCAGCAAGCTGCAACGTTTGGAGCAATATCGCTGGACTCTACCTTGACAGGGGGTTGTTCGAGTCTGCCGCGAAGGCCTACCAGCAGGCGTTGACCTTCGTAGATGCCTCGTGCACGTCGCGCAACGTAGCCTTCCTTTATAGCAACCTCGCAACCCTCGCTTTAGAGTGTGGTGACCTCGCAGCATCAGAACAGTACACGACCCTAGCAGCTTGTGCAGCTAGAGAAACACATCTCTGGAGGTTCGAAGTGCCCGCTTTGTTAGCCAAGGCTGACCTTCACCTTGCTAGCCGTGAGCCAGAGCACGCGTGGCCTCTGGTAGAAGAAGCGATGGCTCTGACGGGTGACCGAGCGCAGGTTCTCGACGACGCGGCGCAATACGCACGGCTACGGAGACACTTCCTTTGGGTTACAGAAGGCTATGAGGCTGTCACGCGACTCCCTCCTGAGGAACCGCTCGGGGGATCGTATAACAACCCGGCAGATGCGCTCCAGGTCACAGCGTTCAATGAGTGGATGGCGTCAGTTGAAGGCATATCAGTTCACGAGTCGGGGTTCCAGAAACTCGTGGGCTTGGGCTTGTTCGGAACAGTAGCGCGGCTCCTTGCAGTGGGCGTCCGTTTCCGAGCAATGCCCCAGCCGCAGCCGGGAGAATCTAGCGCGCAGCTAGTTGCTCGCGTCTTTCGGCCGCAGGAGAGGTGGGCACTGCCTGAGGTTGACGACTTGGTACGACAAGGCGACGGACTGTCGCACTCCGCTTGAACGCGGCTACGACTTGAGGATCGAACTGCCTACCGGCGCGTTTCTCAAGTTCTTCGAGTACGCGCTCGTATGTTAGTGCCTTTCGATAGGGCCGGTCCGTCGTCATGGCGTCCGCGGTATCAGCCACGAGTATGATACGCGCCCCAATCGGGATCTCGTCCCCGACAAGTCCGTCTGGATACCCAGACCCGTCGAAATTCTCGTGATGGTGGCGCACGCACTTATGGACATACCCGCGCAAGTTGGAGATCGTCCCAACCAACTCGGCGCTGCGCACGGGGTGTGAGTCCATGATTTGACGTTCTTCCCGCGACAGCCGACCCTCTTTCCGGAGAATTGGAGCGAACTCTTCGTAGATCTTCCCCAC
>Ga0209172_10002356_pt1 | contig 33782 bp, 34 predicted proteins | sample LarsenN4metaG_FD_184113 | JGI IMG/M metagenome (GOLD analysis project Ga0209172, IMG submission 184113) | Hot spring sediment bacterial and archeal communities from British Columbia, Canada, to study Microbial Dark Matter (Phase II) - Larsen... ... | reverse complement strand
TGCCCGCCTTGCCGCTTGCTACTGTGCGCCGGTCCCGACTGACGGAAACACAGTATGCAACGTCTTCCCGAACTGATCTGCCCGGCGGGCAGCCTGCCCGCGCTGAAGGCCGCCATCGACAATGGCGCGGACGCGGTCTATCTCGGCCTCAAGAACGACACCAACGCCCGCAACTTTGCCGGCTTGAACTTCGACCACCGCAGTGCCAGCGAGGGCATCCGCTACGCCCGCGATCGCAAGCGCAAGGTGCTGATGGCGATCAACACCTACGCCCGCGGCGGCGACAGCCTGCGCTGGCGCGCCGCCATCGACGAGGCCGCCGCGCTGGGCGTCGACGCGGTGATCCTCGCCGACCTGGGCCTGCTCGCCTACGCGCACGAACGCCACCCGGCGCTGCGCCTGCACCTGTCGGTACAGGGCTCGGCCACCAACTACGAAGCCATCAATCTGGCGCAATCGCTGTTCGGCGTGCAGCGCGCGGTGTTGCCGCGGGTGCTGACGCTGGATCAGGTGCGCCACGTGATCGCCAATACCAGCGTCGAGATCGAGGTGTTCGGCTTCGGCAGCCTGTGCGTGATGGTGGAAGGCCGCTGCCTGCTGTCCAGCTACGCCACCGGCGAATCGCCGAACAGCCACGGCGTCTGTTCGCCGGCGCGCTTCGTGCGCTGGGAGGACAACGGCCAGGGCATGGACGCCCGCCTCAACCACATCCTGATCGACCGCTACGGCGCCAGCGAAACCGCCGGCTACCCGACACTGTGCAAGGGCCGCTTCGAGGTGGAGGGCCATACCGATTACGTGCTGGAGCAGCCATCCAGCCTCAATGTGCTGGCGATGCTGCCGCAGCTGCTGGACGCCGGCGTCGCCGCGATCAAGGTCGAAGGCCGCCAGCGCAGCCCGGCCTATGTCGCGCAGGTCACCCGCGCGCTGCGCGAGGCACTGGACCAGGCCGGGCAGAGTACGCAGCGCTTCAGCGTGAAGCCGGCATGGCAACAGGCGCTGGCCAAGGTGTCGGAAGGCCAGCAGGTCACCCTCGGCGCCTACGACCGGCCGTGGAAATAACAAGGAGACGCTTCAGTCATGTCACATCCCGCCATGAGGCTCTCGCTCGGGCCGCTGCAGTACTTCTGGTATCGCGACCAGGTAATGAATTTTTACGCCGAAGCCGCCGGCTGGCCGCTGGACATCATCTATCTGGGCGAAGTGGTCTGTTCGCGGCGTCAGCAATTGCGCACCCGCGACTGGATCGCCCTCGCCGCCGACCTCGCCGACAGCGGTAAGGAGATCATTCTCTCAAGCCAGGTGTTGCTGGAGAGCGAAAGCGACCTCAAACGCCTGCGCCAGCTGATCGAACACGGTGCCGTGCGACTGGAGGCCAACGATCTGGGCGCGGTACGCCTGCTGCATGAACGCCAGCTGCCGTTCGTCGCCGGCCCGCACCTCAACATCTACAACCGCGACACCCTGCGCCTGTTCCAGAAACTGGGCGCCTATCGCTGGGTCTGCCCACTGGAATGCAGCGCCAGCCTGCTGCGCGACATCCTCGGCGACGAGGAAGACCTGCCACAGACCGAGCTGTTCGCCTGGGGCCGGCTGCCGCTGGCCTACTCCGCGCGCTGCTTTACCGCCCGCCACTACCGGCTGAACAAGGACGACTGCCAGTTCAAGTGCCTGGAGCATCCGGAAGGCATGACCATGCACACCCAGGATGGCCAGCCCTTCCTCGCCATCAACGGCATCCAGACCCAGTCCGCGGCGCGGCAATCGCTGCTGGCGCACTATCCGGCGCTGCAGCACAGCGGCGTCGACATCCTGCGTCTCAGCCCGCAGGCCGACAACATGGCCGCCATCGTGCAGCAGTTCCGTGACGTGCTGACCCAGCCGGCGACCGCCGCCGCCGCCGCAAACCGCCTGCAGTCGCTGTCCGCGATGCCGCTGGCCGACGGCTACTGGCGCGGCGAGGCCGGCATTGCCTACCAGGGAGACCACCATGCCTGTTCCTGACTTTACCCTGCCGCCCTTCGGCCGCCGCTGGCTGCAACGCCTGCCGGCGACGCCGCCGGCGTGGCTGCTGGTGCACAGCCTCAACCAGCTGCAGAAGCGGCAGGTGCTGGCCGCCGACATGAGCCTACTCAGCGGCAAGACCTTCGCGGTGGAGATTTGCGACGCCGGCCTGACGCTGACCTTCTGTGCCGATGACGAGCGCTTTCACACCGGCAGTAGCGGCGACACGCCCGACCTGCGGCTGGCCGCCAATCTGGCCGACTTCCTGCGGCTAATGCTGCGCGAGGAAGACCCGGACACGTTGTTCTTCTCGCGCCGGCTGCGCATCGAGGGCGACACCGAGCTGGGGCTGATCGTAAAAAACCTGCTCGACAGCGTCGACTGGGACAGCACGCCGCTGCGCCGCTTCATGCAGCACTAGATAACAAAAGGTTGGCCGCAACGCCGTGAGCGTTGCGGCCAACCTTTTGTCTGTTTGTCAGCCATGTACTGCTAACGGATGTGCGACAGCCCTTCGCCACTGGCAATGCGCTGGTGCACCACGGCATTGAAATGGCCGATCCAGCGCCGGTCGAACTGCGACTCGCAGGCGTTCAGCTCCGCCACCGCGCGCAGCAGCGAACGGGCTTGCTGGCGCTGGCTGTGCTTGAGGATCACCGCCTCGAACGCGTCGACGATCGCGATCAACCGTGCGCCGTCGCAAATACTGTCGCCGCCCAGCCCGGCCGGGTAGCCCTTGCCGTCCAGCCGTTCGTGATGCTGGCGCACCATCAGCGTCGCCTCTTCCCAGCCCGCCATCCGCGCCAGTAGATCGGCGCCCCATTGCGGGTGATGCGCCAGCTGCGCCCGCTCTTCCTCGCTCAAGCGCCCCTGCTTCAGCCACAGCGCTTCCGGCAGGAACATCATGCCCAGATCGTGGAGGTAGATCGCCGCCTCCAGCTGCAACGGGTTCACCGCAAAGCCGGCCGCCTCGTTGCAGGCGCGCGCCAACAGCAGGTTGCGCTCGGTACGTCCCTGGAACAACAGCGAACGCTGCTCGAACTGCATCGCCAGCTGGTGGAACAGGCGCAGGTCATCGCGCTGGCTGGCGCCGAGCGCGGCGGCACGGGCATCGGCCTGATACGGCACCACCGGCTTGTAGCCGGTCACCGTCTCGATCAGGTGGGCGATGGCCTCGTCCAGCGCCGCCGGTGGCGTTTGCGCGACCTGCGTCAGCTCGTGGCAAAGCAGGTGAAAATCGGCCAGCTGCGCCTCGCTGTGCAGCTCCAGCGTCTGCATCAGTAACTCCAGCCGGTCCAGCGCCAGAAACAGCACCTGCTCGATGTTGTAGCTGAACAGCAGCTCGCCGCTGCGCACCCGTACCAGCACTTCCTCCATGCCGTGCAGCAAGGGCGCCACGAAGCCCAGCCGGCACAGCCCGGCATCGCCCTTGATGGTGTGCAGCAGGCGCATCAGTTCGCCCAGCAGCGCCGTGTCGCCCGGCTTTTGCCGCAGCGCAGTCAGCAAATGGGCGATCCGCGGCGCATAGTCTTCCAGCGCATTCTGGAAATCGGTAAAGCTTTCTTCGTCTTCGATGCGGTAATACGCAGATAAATTGGCCACGCCACGCCTCCGGAGAATGTCGGATCTTGTTTGGCTTATCGATGCTGTATAGCCAATGACAGGCCAATGTGCCATAGCCGGCGGCAACGCGCCGCCAAAGCTTGACCAGACGCAATGATTGCCAGTTTCCGCCCCGGATTTCCGACAATTTTCTCCCCGCACGCCAAAAAACACTTGCCGAGGACGACACCAACAGGCAGACTGCGTTCTGCAGTTTTTCAAGATGTGATCTGTCAGTTGTTGTAGTGGCCCTGCCCGTACCACAGTTTGTCATTTCTCTTGATTGACATGCGCTTTTCTCAATTTACCTATTCTCCAAAGGGAACAGAACATGGCAACCGGTACCGTTAAATGGTTTAACGACTCCAAGGGCTTCGGCTTCATCACTCCAGACAACGGCGGTGACGACGTTTTCGCTCACTTCTCCCAGATCAACTCCAAAGGCTTCCGCACCCTGGCTGAAAACCAGCGTGTAAGCTTTGACATCGTTGACGGCCCTAAGGGCAAGCAAGCTTCCAACATCCAGCCAGAGTAATTCTGTCGCTGGCTGAACGAAAGCCGAAAAAACCCGGATCATGTCCGGGTTTTTTGTTTTTTCACCGCGTGCAAGGCACTGCCATGAACCCTACCGACCAAGACGCCATTCTTGATGCAACTCGCCGCTGGCTGGAAAATGCCGTCATCGGGCTGAACCTGTGCCCGTTTGCCAAGTCGGTCTACGTCAAGAACCAGGTGCGCATCATCGTCAGCGAGGCCCGCGATCCGGCCACCCTGCTGGAACAGCTGATGCTGGAACTGCGCCTGCTGCAGGAAACCGACCCTCAGGAAATCGACACCACCCTGCTGGTGCACCCGCACACACTGCAGCGCTTCCTCGATTTCAACGACTTCCTGGAAATTGTCGATGCCGCGGTGGCCGACATGGGCCTGGAAGGCGAACTCCAGGTCGCCAGCTTCCACCCGAAATTCCAGTTTGCCGATACCACCGTCAACGATATCGGCAACTTCACCAACCGCTCGCCTTATCCGACCCTGCACCTGATCCGCGAAAGCAGCATCGCGCGGGCAGTGGAGGCCTTTCCGGAGGCAGAGGCGATCTTCGAGCGCAATATCGAGGTGCTGGAAGAGCTGGGACACACCGGCTGGGCGGCACTGGATGTCGGCCCGGAGCGCAAGCAGCCATAAAAAAACATCACGCCTGGCGTGATGTTTTTTCATTACCGTCCGTGGCGCCGCTTACTGGTTGCGCGGATGTTTGCCGGTGATGTCGCGATAAAAGGCACGGATCTGCGGCATGTCCACCGCGATATCGCCATCAGGCTGATACAGCGCCAGGATGCCGCCACGCTTGCTGGGGTAATCGAGATACGCCAGCGCAATCGGCACGCCGGCGCCTTGCGCGATGTAATAGAAGCCGCTCTTCCACTCCGTCACCCGGCCACGGGTTCCCTCCGGTGGCACCGCCAGCACCAGCGCATCACGCTGGCGGAATTCGGCCACCATCTGCTCCACCAGCGAATTGTTCTGGCGGCGGTCAACCGCCACGCCACCCAGCCAGCGCATCAGCGGCCCGAACGGCCCGCTGAACAGGGTGTGCTTGCCCATCCAGTAGATCCGGGCACGGGCGGCAAAGCAGAACATCAGGGTAAGCGGAAAGTCCCAGTTGCTGGTGTGCGGCGCACCGATCAGCACGTACTTCTGCAGACGGGGGAAGTCGCCTTCCAGCCGCCAGCCGAGCAGGCGCAGGGTGGTAACGGAAAACCAGCGACAAAGGGTACGCACGACCGGCGTATCGAAAATGGTGTAGTGCATGCAACGCCCCAAAGGCGATAACCGCAGGGGCTAGCGCAATCCGATCAGCTTGCCGGCCACCAGGGCGGCCGGCGCAAAGAGGGCGAGAGTGTACACCATGTGCCGCGGCACAGGCTTATTGCGCAGTCAGCTGGCCGGTCACGATCAGTTCGATGATGCGCTCGGCGGTGTCCATGTCCGCCTGCTGGTAGGCCGACTTGACGTAGGGCAGCAGGCGCGCCAGTTCCGCTTCGCTGGCATTCGCGGTCAGTGCCGACATGTCGTAGATGAAGCGCACGAACAGCACGCCCGGCTCCGGCTCCTCGATGCGCATGATGCGCGAGCCGCCCGGGTGCAGTTCCGTGGCCTGCGCGTGGTAGCGCACCTCCTGCTCCACCTCCAGCTCGATACGTTCGTGCACGATCAGCGTGCCGAAGGCGATTTCGCGCTGCCAGACACTGCCCTCGCGCGCCACGATGCGCGCGCTGGTGATGTTTTCGTCGAACTGCATCGGCAGCTCGGCGCGCAATACCAGCCCCTGCCACAGCTGCTGCCGGGTCAGTGCCGGCGCTTGGCTGCTATCGGCGGGAGAGATGCGAATCAAATGTTCAAACTGCATGACAACAATCCTCACAGTGGCGGTTCCGCCGGTGATGTTCTGATGCCGGCCATTGTAGCTTGGTTGCAATTTCGCAACATAAAAAGCCGGCATCCACGGCGTTCTTTAATCAAACAACACAGCAGCTTAAAGCGATTAATTACACATTATTAAGCGATCCCGATAACGCCCATAAATAAACATTTAGACATGCTTTAATTGCATACGCTATGCCATAACAGGGCATGCCCATAAGGCCATGTTGTGGCACCGCCAGCCGGCTACCAACCGCAGCGGCCGGCCATAGCAGCACAGAAGATCAACCCCACACCAACATCGAGACACGGGTTCGCTTCTTCCCATGATTGCACCATTACAAAAAGCGTCGTACCTCGGCAATGCCAGCGTCAGCCAGTTTGTGGCCCAGCTGGCCGACTGGCTGGATGGCGAGGCGTTTGGCGAACACCGGTTCTACATCCGCGACAAGATCCTGCCGGACGGCTACGACCGCGCCTTCCGTGCCGACACCCTGCAGCAGGCCTTCCAGCGCTTTTACTGGAATGGCCGCCACTACGACCAGCATCTGGCGATCCAGCAGTCGCTGCGCGAACGGCTGAGCCTGGCGCTGAGCCAGCAGCACGACGCACTGGTCGACATCATCGACGATACCCTGCTGTGGGCCTCCGGCGGCAAGGTGATCAAGCTGTACACCCTGAACCGCGACTGGGCCCGCAGCCATGCGGCCAACCTTGCCGTCAAGCTGCAGCGCAGCCTCGCCATTTTCGCCAGCGACACACCGGATTGCAGCGCCTTCGACGGCGAACTGCGCATGAACGCCGGTTTCACCAAAGTGTACACCCTGGCCGCGCCGCGATTGCTGGCCTATGACGGTCGCACCGGCGCCGCACTGGGCTATCTGGTGCGCCAGTTCTGCGAAAAGAACCGCCTACTGCTGGATCCGAACCTGTGCTTCCCGTGGGCACCGGGCGCGTCCACCATGAACCGCAACCCCAGCACCGAGCTGCTGCACTTCAAGCAGCTGGCCAACCGCAGCCGCTTCCACGCCGAATGGAAAATCCGCGCCGGCTGGGTGCTGGGTGCCGCCTGCGACGCCGCCAGCAGCGACTGGTGCAAGGGTGACGCCGGCCTGCGCCGCGTCGAGGCCGCGCTGTTCATGATCGGCTACGACATCCCGCTGGCCAAGAAACCGTCCCGCTCCGGCCGCAGCCTGCTGACCGACTGAGGCGGCCCCGCCTGCACGTCCCCCGCGTTTCTGGCATGATCGGGGCATGGCGACCGCACGGTTGCCATGCCTGCCTACCTCAAGGACCATGCCGCCGTGACTGATCATGTAATGAACTGGGAAGCGCTGCTTTCCACCCGCCGTTTCAAACTGCAGGCCGGCAAGGTGCTGGCGTCGCAGGCACCAGCCACGCTGGAGGCCGCGGCAGGCCTGCGCAGCGATTTTCACATCGACCACGACCGGCTGGTGTTTTCCAGCGCTTTCCGCCGCCTCGGGCGCAAGACCCAGGTGCACCCGCTGGCCAGCCACGACCACACCCACAACCGTCTCACCCACAGCGTGGAAGTCGCCAGCGTTGGCCGCAGCCTCGGCAACCGCGTCGGCGCCATGATGCAGCACGCCGAGCTGCTGCCGGCCGGCTACACCCCGTTCGACATCGGCAGCGTGGTACAGGTCGCCTGCCTGGCCCATGACATCGGCAACCCGCCGTTCGGCCATACCGGCGAAGACGCGCTGCGCGAGTGGTTCCGCGACCCGCGCCACGCCCACCTGCTGTACGGCCTGTCCGCGGCAGAGCAAGCCGACATCCAGACCTACGAAGGCAATGCCCACGGCCTGCGCATGGTCGCCAGCCTGGAAATGTACGGCAGCGAAGGCGGCATGCGGCTGACCTCTGCCGCGCTCGGCGCGCTGATCAAGTACCCGTGGACCTCGGACGCGCCGCGGGCGCAGGCGCGCGGCAAGTTCAATATCTACCGCACCGAGCTGGCCTACTTCGAGCATGTCGCCGCCGAGCTGGGGCTGATTCGCAAGGGCGCGCACGAGTGGGCACGCCACCCGCTGTCCTACCTGATGGAGGCCGCCGACGACATCTGCTACGCCATTCTCGACCTGGAAGACGCGGTGGAAATCGGCATACTCGACGTGCGCGAGTTCGAGGCGCTGTTCAGCCACTTCGGCGAAACCGAGCGGCTGTGGCACACCGACGATCCGCGCCAGAAGTGCGCGATGCTGCGCGGCATCGCCATTGGCCGCTGCGTCGCCGAGGTCGCCGAGAAATTCATGGTGCACCAGGACACCCTGCTGCGCGGCAGCTTCCCCGGCAAGGACCTGATCGACGTCTGCGCGCCGCAGATCAAGGAGACCCTGCTCGCCGCCAAGGCACTTGCCAGCCAAAAGGTGTACCGCCACCGCACCAAGCTGGTCACCGAGCTGGCGTCCTACCCCTGCATCGGCACGGTGCTGGACGTGCTGGTACCGGCGATCCACACCCGCCTGACCGTGGGCGAAGACGCGCTCAGCGCCCGCCACCAGCTGGCGCTGAACCTGTTGCCGACGCCGCTGCACGCCGAACAGGGCCTGTACCACGCCTACATGCAGGTGCTGGACTACATCGGCGCCATGACCGACAACTATGCGGCCAACCTTGCCCGCGAAATCTCCGGGGTCGGCATCCTGTAATCCCGCCCGTGCCGGCAGAACACGCTGTTCTGCCAGCCCCACCCCGCACAAGGGTTTACCCTTGCACACGACGTCCGGGTGCTGCGCCACAATGTTTGCCCCACCCTCGCGAGCCCGTCCATGTTCGAACGCATCCTTACCATCATCCTGCCGGTTCTGGTCATCGTGCTGATCGGCGGCGTGTACGCCCGCCGCGTGCGCCCGGACATGCGCGCCGCCAACAAGCTGAACATGGACGTCTGCGTGCCGCTGCTGGTGTTTTCCGCGCTGGCGGCCAAGGATTTCGACCTGCTGGCGCACTGGAAGCTGGTGCCGGCGGCGGCACTGATCGTGTTGCTGTCCGGTGTGCTGAGCTGGCCGGTGGCGCGACTGTGCCGCATCGACCCGCGCACCCTGCTGCCGGCGATGATGTTCAACAACTGCGGCAACATGGGACTGCCGCTGGCGCTGCTGGCCTTCGGTCAGCAAGGCTTCCAGGCCTTCGTGGTGCTGTTCATCGTCTCCAACCTGCTGCACTTCACCCTCGGCGCCTTCATTTTCAGCCACCACACCAGCCTGGCCGGGCTGCGCCGCAACCCGATCGTGATCGCCACCCTGCTCGGCCTTGTCTTTGGCCTGAGCGGCATCACCCTGCCGGTGTGGCTAATGGCCGGCATCAGGATGCTGGGCGAGATGACCATCCCGCTGATGCTGTTCGCGCTGGGCGTGCGCATGGTGGACGTCAGCCTTGCCGGCTGGCGTGTCGGCCTGCTCGGCGCCGTGCTGTGCCCGCTGACCGGGCTGGCCGGTGCCGCGCTGGTGATACCGCTGCTGCAGCTGGCGCCGGAGCAGACGGCGCTGGTGGTGCTGTTCGGCGCACTGCCGCCGGCGGTGCTGAATTTCCTGATGGCCGAGCTGTACCAGCAGGAGCCGGAGCGCATGGCGTCCATCGTGCTGATCGGCAACCTTGCCAGCCTGCTGTTTGTACCGTTAGGCTTGGCCTTTGCCTTGCGCTAGAGTGCCACCGACATGACTGTTACCCGCATCTGCCTGGTTCGTCACGGCGAAACCGACTGGAACGCCGAGCGGCGCCTGCAAGGCCAGCTGGATATCCCGCTGAACGACAACGGCCGGCAGCAGGCCGTCCGCCTCGCCGACGCCCTCAAGCAGGCGGCCCACCCGTTTGCCGCGCTGTACAGCAGCGACCTGCAACGCGCCGCCAGCACCGCGGCGCCGATTGCACAGCAACTGGGACTGACGGTGTCCGCCTTGCCGGAGCTGCGCGAGCGCCACTTCGGCGCCTTGCAGGGTGTCACCCTGGATCAGGGGCCGAGCCAGCAGCCGCACGCCTGGCACGGCTACAGCCAGCGCGAACCGGCGCACGACCTGGGCGGCGGCGAAAGCCTGCTGGCGTTCTCCGCGCGCGTGCACCACGCGCTGGCACGGCTGGCGGCGGAACACCACGGCCAGAGCATCCTGCTGGTCTCCCACGGCGGGGTGCTGGACATGGCCTACCGCCTGGCCAGCGGCCAACCGCTGACGGCGCAGCGTGCGGTGCCGATCCCCAATGCCGCGCTCAACTGGCTGGGCGTCGACGCCGCGCAATGGTCTATCATCGAATGGGCCGACCAGCGCCATCTGGCACAAACCCTGGATGAGCTGTAAGAAAACCGCCGCCGGCACGACTATCCGCTAGTCCCCAAGGAGCGCCCAAGGTTGGCCGCAAAGGAGATTCATCATGCCCGACAAGCTTTTCAAGACCCCGGCCGAATGGCGCGCCATCCTCACGCCGGAACAATACTATGTCACCCGCGAGGCCGGCACCGAGCGCCCGTTCAGCGGGGATTACTATCTGCACAGCCAGGTCGGTAATTACCACTGCGTGTGCTGCGACGCGCTGCTGTTCGAATCCACCACCAAATTCGACGCCGGCTGCGGCTGGCCCAGCTTCTGGGAAGAAGCGGTCAAGGGCAGCATCAGCCGCATCCGCGACACCAGCCACGGCATGATCCGCACCGAAGTGCGCTGCAACCGCTGCGACGCCCACCTCGGCCATGTCTTCGATGACGGCCCACCCCCCAGCGGCGAGCGCTTCTGCATCAACTCCGTGGCGCTATACTTCGTCGCCAACGAGCAGGCCGAACTGTAGCAACACAGGGATAGCGCCAGCTCGAAGCGGAGATGATGAAATGCCGCAACTGGCGCACGCTTCATTGCCCCGCATCGAGTTCCAGCTGACCAATCAAGACCAAGCCCCGTTTGGCCCGAGGCCAGTTTGAAAAGGCGTCGCGGCAGGCCCGCCACGACCTTTTCCATGCCCCGGAAACCCCGTGCGACGATGACTGTACCGTGCAGACTCAGGTTTTTGGCGCGCATCGTGAAGGCCTACGGGCACCGATTCAGCGGAGACAGCGGCGTTGCGCGTCAGGGGTAAGAGCTTTGCACGCAAACCCCATTCGTACCACAAGGCCGGTCTGGCTCAGACTGCGCCGCGATCGCGCCTCAGACTTCCCAGTATTCCTTTTCTCTGCCCTGCGCGCCCGGGCTGAGCTGCTCGCGCAGACTGCGCAGCTTTTCCGGCTCGCCACGCACGCGGAACCAGCTGCCGTCTTCCTCGGCACGCTCTTCCAGCACCTGGCAGTGGCTGTAGATGTCACCGCGCAGCTGTTGCGCCGACCACGGCAGCAGCAGCTCGTCTTCCACCAGATCCTGCTGAAAGAAGGAAACGATGGCCGCGTGCAGGCTGGCCACTTCCTCCGGACGACGCGCACTCATCACCACGCAGCCCGGATAGCGCTGCTGCAGCTCGGCAGTCCAGGCCGCCTGCGCGGCTTCATCACCGACATGGTCGATCTTGTTGAATACGCGGATGCGCGGCACTTCGTCGGCGCCGATTTCCTGCAGCACTTCGTCGGTCACTTCCAGCTGGCGCAGGAAGCCGGGATCGCTGGCATCAATCACATGCAGCAACAGCGCCGCATCCAGCGCTTCCTCCAGCGTCGACTTGAAAGAGGCCACCAGTCCGTGAGGCAGGTTCTTGATGAAGCCGACGGTATCGCTGACCAGCACGCGCGGCACGCTTTCCGGATAGAGGGCACGCACCGTGGTGTCCAGCGTGGCGAACAGCTTGTTGGCCACCAGCACTTCACTGCCGGTCAGCGCCCGCATCAGCGTGGACTTTCCGGCATTGGTATAGCCCACCAGCGATACCCCGCCCAGCCCCAGGCCCTGACGTTCCAGACGGCGTGCACGCTGGGTCTTGCGCTCCAGTTCCATGGCGATGATTTCGCGTTGCAGCTCGGCGATGCGGTCACGCACCTTGCGACGGTCCAGCTCGGTATGCGACTCACCGGCGCCACGGCCACCCACGCCGCTACGCTGCCGGCCTTGCGGACCGGCCAGTTTGGCCGCTTCGCGCAAGCGCGGGGCCATATAGCCGAGGCGGGCGATTTCCACCTGCGCGCGCGCCGCGCGTGAGCGGGCATTGCGATGGAAAATTTCCAGAATGACCATGGTGCGGTCCATCACCGCGCACCCCACGGCCAGTTCCAGATTGCGCGCCTGCGACGGGGAGATTTCGTGGTCCACCAGCAACACGTCGAACTCGACAGCATCGGCGTCCAGCGCTGGCGATCCGGCTTCCAGCTCGTCGTTGCGGACACCGCGATTGACGAACATGCTGACTTCTTCCAGCTTGCCCACACCCAGATAGGCGGTGCGGTCGAAGCTGCTGCGCTTTTGCACAAAGGTCTGCACCACCTGGAAACCCAGCGTCTTGGCCAATTCGCTCAGTTCGGCGAGCGACGCCTCGAACTCGACATCACTGACATCCGGCAACTGGACCGATGCCACCAGGGCGTAGCGGGGCTTCTCTTTGACTTCTGTTTGCATGGGCAGATGGCTTCAACTTGATGGCTAACCGAGCATAGTACTCACAAATGGCACCGTCCGTTGCCCGAATGCGTGACAGGCAATCGCTAGCCATTCAATCTGCGCGCGCGGAGAGCGGCCCACTTGGCGCGCGCAGGCCTCACAGTCCGACAGACGCCACGTTGAATAGCACTTCGCCAATGGCAATTTGGCGACGCAGATGAAGAAACGATGCAGTCGTGCCCCGACATGCTTTATCTGCCCACCGCCTTGCAGCCAGGCTGACCGTGTCACTGGCCAGTGCCTCGCCACTCATGCGGCATCGCGTAATGTAAGACATTCACCAGAAAGGCCGGCAGGGTCTATCCGCCAACGCTCATCGCCGCCGCCAGGTCATTGGCCAACCACGATCGGAGTGCTACTTGCCGCGATACTCGATGCGCGCGGTCATTTCCTCGATCGCCAGCGCCAGTGCCTTGGCCGCACCCGCCGCATCACCGGCGACATCGGCGTAGTCGGTCCACTCGCCGTAGCGCAGCTGCCAGCCGCCCGCTCCGGCGCCCTCGACCCGCAGGATGTACTCCGGCACGGAGAACTGCTCGCCGGCCGCGGTGGTCAGCGGGCGGTACTGTACCGCATCGCCCCAGCCGTTCATGGCCGGCGCTCCGCCGGAACGGGCGCCAATGGCAGCCCGAAGAGATTGAAATGGTTCATCTGCCGATTCTAGCAAGCCGCCGCCGTGCCGGCTGCAGCGGTAGCGTGATGTCTGTTATGCCGCGATGCGACCAGCGCTAGCTGACCACCGGCAATTCGTCCCAGCAGGTGGTCCAGCGCGGCGAGCGTTGCTCCTGCCGCATCCGCCAGTTCGCGCTGAGCGCTTCCGACGCCAGTCGCAGCGTGCCGCTGCCATAGTGGCGGTTTACCTGATCCAGCGTTTGCAGCAAGGCGGCGCGGCGTGGATCGGTGCTGACGGCAAACAGGTCCGGCTGCCACGCCTGGGCGGCGCCGATCCCCAGCAGCACCACGCCGGCCTTCTTGTAGCCGTGGCCGGGCTGGTAGATCGCCTCCAGCCCGGCCAGTGCCGCCTTGACCAGCACAAAGGTGTCGGCGGCGGGGCCAGGCAGCGGCACCACCGTCCAGCCGCGCTGCGGCGACGCGTCGCCAAACGGGTTGCCACGGAGACTGACGCCGACCAGCTGCGCCACGCTGTGCTGCTGGCGCAGTTTCTCGCCGACGCGGGTGGCGTGATGGGTGATCGCTGCCGCCAGCGTGGGCTGGTCGCTCACCGTGCGCGCAAACGAGCGCGACGAGATCAGCTGCTGCCGTGGCGCCGCGATGTCGTCCAGTTCGAGACAGGACACGCCGTTCAGCTCGGCCACGGTACGCTCCAGCACGATGCCGAAATGGCGCTGGATCAACTGCGGCGCGGCACGCTGCAAATCCAGCGCACTGTGGATGCCAAGGCGGGCGAGCTTGTCCGCGCTGCGCCGGCCCACGCCCCAGACCCGGTTTGCGGCCAACCTTGCCAGCAGTTTTTCCTGCCAGTCGCGCGCAAGCCAGTCCCAGGCGAACACGCCGTTGCAGCGCGGATGGGTCTTGGCCACACTGTTGGCCAGCTTGGCCAGCGTCTTGCTGCTGCCGATGCCGACACAGGTGGGAATGCCGACGCGCTGCAACACATCGGCGCGCAGGCGAGCCGCGTGATCGCGCAGCTCGGGGATGCCGTCGAGGGTGATGAAGCTTTCATCGATAGAGTAGATTTCCTGCTCGATGCCCCAGCGCGCCACGACCTGCATCATCCGTTGCGACATGTCGCCATACAGCGCGTAATTGCTGGAAAACACCGCCACGCCGTGACGGCGGCACTGCGCCGCGATCTGGTAGTACGGCAGGAAGGCGTCGATGCCGAGTACCTTGGCCTCGGCCGAGCGCGCGACGACGCAACCGTCATTATTGCTGAGCACGATGATGGGCTTGCCGGCCAGATCGGGACGGAACACCCGCTCGCACGAGGTGTAGAAACTGTTGCCGTCGACCAGCGCAAAGGTGCTCATGTGAAGCGCTTGACGCAGGCGGTGACCACGCCCCAGATGCACAGTTCCTGCTCGCCGCCCAGCTCCAGCGGCGCATAGGCGGCATTCTCCGCCAACAGCGCCACGCGGCCATCGCGGCGGTGCAGACGCTTGACCGTGAACGCGCCATCGATGGCGGCCAGCACGATGTGGCCGTGCAGCGGCGGCAGACCGCGATCGACCACCAGCAGATCACCGTGATGGATGCCGGCATCGGCCATGGACCGCACCATGAACGAGGACGCCGCGTCACGGATCAGGTAACGGTTGAGGTCCAGCGTACTGTCCCTGTAATCGTCGGCCGGCGACGGGAAGCCGGCCGGCACGCTGGCGCCGTACAGCGGCACGCTCTGCGGCAGCGGCGCTGCGACCGGTAGATAAAGCTGCATGCTGGCCTCTCCATAATCGATTTTTTGATTATGTACGATTTCAAATGAACTGCAAAGCCTGCAGTTGCCGAGCGGCAATCAGTTTCGCCCACCACCCATGCCCGGCGAGTGCGAGCGCCTGCGCAGCCGGCCGCCATCACGCCCGCTATCACCGCACCCCGCCTGCGGCCAACCTTGTTCACCCCACCGGCCGCGCCGCGCGCCATGGCGGAAGCCGCCCGCCCAGCCGCCGCCAGCAGCAATGACAACGTACCGCGTCAAAGCGCCTATAAATCAACTATCTAGCCCGCAACGGAGACAGGCATGAAGCCGGTTCGGCGCAAACAGTTCGTCAACTTTGGCAGCAGCTCGTCGTGGCCGCACACCACACCACCGCTCGCCAGCGCGCCACCCTCCGTCGCCCTCACCCGGCCGCAGCTGGGGGCGGAGTATCTGGCGTGGGCGCACTGGCTGGATGCGTTGCACAAGCGCGCCAGCCAAGGCAAAGAGGCCGACGCCTGGGCACTGGCGGAAGGCAAGTTGGCCTTCGTGCTGCGCCGCAGCCTGCTGCTGCGCGAAAAAGTCATGCTCGGCGGCAGCCTGTCGCGGGCGGTGACCGAGGAAACCGCGGCACTGGTACAGGAGCTGGAGCAGGTCATCGGCGAGCTGACCGGGCGCGAGATGGCGCCGGTGGACGACTGGCCGCTGCCATACCGCCTCTACCGCCGCCAGGGTGACGCCAACAAGCCGAATCCCGCCCCCGCCGCCGGCCACGACCGCCGCCAGGGCAGCCGCCAGCGCAAGAACCTGCTGTCGGCACAGGCGCAGCAGGACTGCCAGCAGGCGGTGGGTTGCCTGCGGCTGGCGCTGGAGATCCTGCATCGCCAGCCGCCACTGGCCAAGTCCGACGCCTGGCAGGCAGCCAACCTCGGGCTGGCGCGGGTGATCGTGCTCGGCCACCTCAGCAGTCAGCCTGGGCACAAACTGGCGGGCAGCTAGCACTGACTGCAATGACAGCCCCCGGCAAACCCGCGCCAAGGCTTGCGCTGCCAGCAAACTCTCCTTGTCATTGCCAGGCTTTATCTGTAGAATGTCTTTCCTCAATGGCGGGTCTCCCCGCATTGTGCGATGGTCAACCTGGTCAGGTCCGGAAGGAAGCAGCCACAGCCGTTTAGCGCAAGTGCCGGGGGTCGGGCTCGCCACCCCAATTTACCCCGTTGCCGATAGTTCACTATCGGCAACGGGCGTTTCGCATAAATTACACTGTCCTTTTTCTCGCAATCCTGCTATCATACCGATGCAAGTCAAATAAGGCTGGGCAAAGACTCGGCCATATGTTTTATTTTTTGCAAAAGTCACGCGGACACTACCCCGTCCATGATTAACAGAACTCATATGCGAGGAACGCCATGAAATTGTTTGATAAAATCCCCAATCCGCGCGAAATCCGCCGCAAGCTTGGCTTGAACCAGCAGGAATTCTGGAGCCGCATCGGCGTTACCCAGTCCGGTGGTTCGCGCTACGAAAGCGGTCGCAACATGCCAAAGCCGGTACGTGAATTGCTCCGTCTGGTGCATGTCGAGCAGATTGACTTGGCGAAAGTCCGTCGTGAAGACTTCGAGATCGTTGAATATCTCAAGGAAACCCACCCGGACCTGTACAAGAGCCTGCGTAAAGCGGTTCGCGCCCGCCTTGATACCCAAGGTGAAGCAGAAGGCACCGTTGCCGAAGCCTGAACAAGCGGCTGAAGCAACCATCAAAAAACGCCCCGGGTCTCCGGGGCGTTTTTCATTATCCGGGCACGACAGGGTCGTCAATACCGGCGGCACAACGGCGATCAATCTCCGGTATTGCGCACCAGCAGCACCGGCACATCGGCAATCTTCAACACCCCTTCAGCAACACTCCCCAACAACAGGTGCATCAGCCCACCAATACCGTGGGTACCCATCACCAGTAGATCCGCCCCCCACTTGCTGGCGTCGTCCATGATGACACTGGCAATGCGATCGCCCCAGCTTTCGATGATGGCGGTCTCCGGCACCACACCCAGCGCCTCGGCACGCGTTCGCGCCTGCGACAGCACCTGCTCACCCGCCTCGCGAATCGAACCCTGCAATTCCGCGGCATCCAGAAATTCGGCACCACCCCAGCCAAACTGCGCCAGATCCACCACGTGCACCATCTTCACCGCGGCACCAACCTCCTTGGCCAGCTTGCATGCTTCAGCCAAGGCCAATGCCGATGTTTCGCTATCATCCACCGGCACAAAAATACGCTGATACATGGTGACCTCCCGTCTCGACACACGATTGAATTGTTGTATTCATACTAGATTACCGGCGCCGAGGAAAGTATTGATAAAGATTAACAGCGGGCGCAGTATGACAAAAACCCTCGCAACAGGTTAACGCATGGCACGCCTCACCTTGCCGGAGATCGACAACCCGGTATTCGACTATCGGCTCGACATCCGCATCAGCGATATCAACTACGGCGGCCATATGGGCAACGATGCCGCACTGCGCTTCGCCCACGAGGTCCGGCTGCGCTTCCTGCAAAGTCTTGACTGCACCGAGATGGATGTTTACGGTGCCGGCATCATCATGAGCGACGCCGCGGTGATCTGCCGCAACGAAGCCTTTCATGGCGACACGCTGGCATTCAGCCTCGGCATCACCGACTTCAGCCGCTGCGGCTGCGATTTCATTTACCAAGCCCGACGCTTGAGCGACAATGCCGCAATACTGCATATCAAGACCGGCATTGTCTTCTTTGACTACCAGCAGCGGAAAGCAACCGCTGTACCAGCCGCCTTTGCCGCGCAATTCAGACTGAAACAAGAAGGAGTCGCGACATGAAGAACTACCCCACGAACAGTCCGGAAGCGCTTGCCCGCATCCTTGCCATGTTTATGATTACCGATGGCGAAATGGAAGCGCGCGAGATCGAATCCATGGAAAGCCTGAACGTCTATGAAATCATCGGACTGTCGCGCAAGCGCTTCATCGAGGTGCTGGCCAAGTACTGCGATGACGTCTCCGACGAAGCCGAAAACGATGGCACCATCCACCTACTGTCGCCGCAGCGCGTCAACGAGGTGCTGGACGTGATTACCGATCGCAGCAAGCGCCTGCTGTGCTGCGCCATCGCGCTGGACATCTGCAAGGCCGACAGTGCGATCAGCGACCCGGAAATGCTGCTGCTGCGCCACATGATGCAGCACTGGCAGCTGTCGCTGGAAGACCTGGAAAACGAATTCATCCGCCAGTAACACCCTGGCGCGCCCTGTAGCTGAACCATAATCAGCGCAGGCACTGCTGCACCGCAACGGCCACCCTGAGTGGCCGCTTTCGTTCGGCAACCACCATCCAACACGAGCCCATCACATGAAGCAGAAATTCACCGGCAGCGAGCAGTACATTGCCACCCCCGACCTGATGACCGCGGTCAACGCCGCCATCACCCTGGAACGCCCGCTGCTGATCAAGGGCGAACCCGGCACCGGCAAGACCATGCTCGCCGAGCAACTGGCCAAAGCGCTGGGCAAGCAGCTGATCGTGTGGCCGGTCAAATCCACCACCAAGGCGCAGCACGGCCTGTACGAGTACGATGCCGTCTCGCGCCTGCGCGACTCGCAGCTCGGCAACGAGCGCGTGCACCACATCAGCAACTACATCGTCAAAGGCAAGCTGTGGCAGGCGTTCGAAGCCAGCGAGGCACCGGTGCTGCTGATCGACGAAATCGACAAGGCCGACATCGAGTTCCCCAACGACCTGCTGCGCGAACTGGACCAGATGGAGTTCTTCGTACACGAGACGCAGGAGCAGATCAAGGCTCACCAGCGCCCCATCATCGTCATCACCTCCAACAACGAGAAAGAGCTGCCCGACGCCTTCCTGCGCCGCTGCTTCTTCCACTACATCCGCTTCCCGGACCAGGACACCCTGCAGCGCATCGTCAACGCCCACTTCCCGACCCTGCGTGACAGCCTGCTGCGCAATGCGCTGGAAAGCTTCCTCGCCATCCGCGAGCTGCCCGGCATCAAGAAGAAACCGTCGACCTCGGAACTGCTGGACTGGCTGCGCCTGCTGCAGGCCGACGGCACGCCGGACAGCGCGATCCACAACGGCGGCGTGCCGCCGTTTGCCGGCGCCCTGCTGAAAAACGAGCAGGACATGTCGCTGCTGGAGCGCATCCTCAACGCCACCCGCGCACGCCGCAACTGACCATGAACGCCGCCTGGACCGCAACGCTGCAGCAGTTCGACCAGCAACTGCAGTTGGCCGCAAGGAGCGAACACACGCGCGAGGCCTACGCGCGCGATATCACCTATCTCGCCAGGCTGACCCGGCTGGAGCAGCCGGAACAGGTCAACACCCTCGCCGTGCAGCGGGCACTGGCACAGTTGCGCCACCAGGGGCTGTCGCCGCGCTCGCTGGCGCGCATCCTGTCCAGCTGGCGCAACCTGTTCCACTGGATGATCCGGCAGGAACACATTGCGGCCAACCCTTGCGCCGGCCTGCGTCCGCCGCGGGCACCGCAACGTCTGCCAAAGGCACTCAGCGTCGACGCCACCATGCAGCTACTGGACCAGCCCAGCGAGGGACGGTTGCAATGGCGCGATCACGCCATGTTCGAGTTGATGTACTCCTCCGGCCTGCGCCTGAGCGAAACCACCTCGCTCAATGTCGCCGACCTCGACTTGTCACAACAGCTGGTCAAGGTCAGCGGCAAGGGCAAGCGCGAACGGCTGCTGCCGGTTGGCCGCAGCGCCGCCGACGCCCTGCGCCGCTGGCTGGAAGTACGCGGCAGCACCCAGGATGACGCGCTGTTCGTGTCGGAACAGGGGACGCGGCTGTCGTCGCGGCAGCTGGCGCGGCGGCTGGAAAAATGGCGGCTGCAAAGCGATTGCGAGCAGCATGTGCATCCGCACATGCTGCGCCACTCGTTTGCCAGCCACATCCTGCAGTCGTCCGGCGACCTGCGCGCGGTGCAGGAAATGCTGGGCCACGCCAACCTGGCCACCACCCAGATCTACACCAGCCTCGACTTCCAGCATCTGGCCAAGGTCTACGACGGCGCCCACCCGCGTGCCAAGAAGACACTGGACAACTCGTAACGCCCCTGCTCAGTACTGCGCGCCGAGGCTGAAATAGCCGGTCCACTGCCCGCCCTTGGCATTGCCGACGCCGACCGACCACGGCCCCAGCACGGTGTCGGCACCCAGGAACAGCGTCATGCCCGGCAACCAGCTGCTATTGCGCTGATCCCATACCGTGCGCCACGCCTTGCCGGCCTCGAACGACACCCCGGCATACAGCCCGGAGCCGAGCGCCGACGGCAAGCCGGCGGCACGCCAGTACAGCATGCTGCGCAGCAAGGCGGTGCGACTGGCCAGCAGCTCGCCCGGCTGGTAGCCGGACAGGTTGTTGAAACCGCCCAGTGCGTAGACCATACCGTCGCCGCGGCCAAAGGAGCCGTCAAACCGCGCAGTGGTGCGCAGCGTGACATCACGTGGCAACAGCTGCGCCGCGTCGAGGCGGATGCCGATGCTGTGATAGCGCTCATCGAGCGCCATGGTGTACGGCGCCGACAGCGAGAACTGTGCCGCCATGCCCTGTCGCGGCCAACGTGGATTGTCCAGCTGGTCGTAGTTGAACAGCATCCGCACCCCGCGCGCACTCTCCCGCTCGCGCGCATCGTCGTAGACCGCCGCCCCGGTCTTCAGCCGCAGCGCGGTACGGCTCTGGTACACACCGAGCCGCAATTCGCCGAACTGGCGGAAATCCCAGCCCAGATCGGCATTAGCCTGCGTGGTGCCGAAGATGAAATCCGCCTCGCGCCGATGACCCGGCGAGTACAGCGAATACAGCCGGTCCTCGTAGCGCGCCGACAGGCTGGCGAACAGCTGGCTGTCGGTCGCCAGCGGCTGGTACCACTCGCTGCGCAGCATCGGCTCCTCGCCCAGCCGCAATTCGTTGAGCCACATGCCGCCGGCCGCATTCAGCCAGCTGTGCTTGTGCTCGCCCAGCAGGGCAAAACTGGCACGGCCATTGGTGGCGCTGCTCAGGCTCAGGCCGGCACGCAGGTAATTGGGGCCGACAAAGCGCTCTTCCGCCGTCACCCGCGCCACATTCTGCCCCTGCTCGAACGCGGCGCGGTAGGACAGTCGCTCCAGGTCGCCATCGGCAAACACCTCGGTCAGGCGACGGTGGAAGGTTTCCAGCGGCAGCGCGGTGGCGGCGGCCGACAGCCGCTGCTGCAGTGTCTGCGGATCGACAAAGTCGAAATTGCCGGCCACCTCGACACGGTCGATGCGCGCCGACTGCGGCGCCCGCTGCGTCGCCTGCCAGGCGGCATAGTGCTCAGGCGGCAACGCGAACGGCGCCAGTTGCGCGGCAATGCCCTGCGCCGCGCGCCGGCCGGCTTCGACGATGTCGGCATTGCGCGCAAAATCCGCGGGAGAAAAGCCGTCCAGGGTTGGCCGCAACAGCAAGTCCTGCGGCCGCATCTTCGCCAGCTGCTCCTTGCTGTTGCGCGCCACCATCAGGTAGCTGGTCTGGTCCAGCACATTGATGAAGCTGCGCAGTTGCTCCGCCTTCAGCGGCGGGGTGCCGACATCGATCACCAGCAACACGTCGGCACAGCCGCCGAGCAGTTCTTCCACCGGCAGCTGCCGCGCCAGGCCGCCGTCCACCAGCAGCCGGCCGTCATGCTCCACCACATCGAACAGCCCCGGCACCGCCATGCTGGCGCGCATCGCCAGGCTCAGGTCGCCACGGTCAAACACCACCGCATCACCGCTTTCCAGATCGGTGGCCACCGCGCGAAACGGGATCGACAAGCGGTCGAAGCTGGGCTCGTCGCGGGCGCGGGTCAGCTCGCGGATGAACAGGTCGATGGCCTGCGAATTGATCGCGCCGCGCGGAATGCGCAGCTCGCCGTCGCGCACGCCAAAGGACAGATCAAAATAGTTGACCAGATCGCCCTGCTTGCGCAGGTAGGGCACGTCCTGCCGCGCCGGCTTGCCCGACAGCAGCACATCCCAGTCGGCGTGGCGAAACAGCCCGGCCATCTCGTCCAGCGCACGGCCGCTGGCGTAGGCACCGCCGATCAGGGCGCCGGCACTGGTGCCCGCGATGCAGGCCACCGGCACCCGCAAGCGCTCCAGCTCCTGCAACACGCCCAAGTGGGCAAAGCCGCGCGCGCCGCCACCACCAAGCACCACCCCCAGCCGCGGCGGAGTGGCGCTGGCGTGCGCCAGCAGCGGCAACAGCAGCAAGACGGCGGCCAGGCGCCAAAATCCGGAAAAAAGCATAGGCAGCAATGACACTTTCGGTTATTGGTCCGAGATACGATAATATAGCGGGATAATCACGTTACCCTGGCCTTCAACCTCGCCGAGTCCGTCTCCACGTAATGATCGACAACATCAAAACCATTCTGGGGTCCCTGGTCGGTAAGCACAAACCCAGCGACAGCACCGTCTCCGCCACCCTGCTGGTGAAAAACCTGCCGGGTGACGAGTATTACACGACGCTGATCGAGGTCATCAAGGCGGTCAGCAAGATCAACAAGGATGCCACGGTCACCCTGAAGGACCGCATCAGCACCCTGCTCTACGTCGACAGCCAGTCCGTGGGCATGCACAGCAAGCTGTGCAGTGAATTCCTGCGCGGTTCGCCGCGTTCAAAATCGTTCCTGCCCAGCATCCTGTCCTACTGGACCGAACTGTCCAACGGCTACCAGCTGTGCCTGCGCCAGATGCACAGCGCCAAGAATTTTGTCGTCGACAGCAATATCGAGCTGGCCACCGCCCGCGCGCTGCACCACCAGCTGAGCCTGGTGAAATGGAGCGCGCTGCGCTACATCTCGGCCGAGGGCAACACCTGGCAGCAAGCCTATCACCTGTACCAGTTTGCCGAGCAGGAACAGTTCCACACCAAGCGCATTGCGCTGTACGACCGGCTGAACAGCAGCATTTCCCCGGAAGAGCTGCTGATCCAGGCGGCGATGCTGCACCTGGCGCAGACCGACAACCTGCTGCCGCAGGAAATCGAGGCCATCCACCTGCTGCTGGAGCGACTGGTGGAAGGCGTGCAGCTAGAGCTGCAGGCCACGCAAAGCGAATTCCAGTACGTGATCAACCTCGACATGCCCGCCGCGCCACAACTGCTGCGCCGCGGCGTGCTGGGCAAGGGCTGCCGCTACTGGTCCGGCGACCACGTCGTCAACCGGCTTGCCGACCTGATCCTCGATTTTGACCAGGGCATCCCGGAAGCCTTTGCCCGCGCGCTGCCGGAAATGAGCCTGGAGCTGTGGCGCGACATGCTGCAGAAACTGTCGACGCGCTGGTCGCAGGATGGCGGCAAGTCGATGCGCCGTCACGAACGGCTGTCATCGACCGGCCAGGCGCGGGTGGAAGTCGGTTTTGAGCGCATCGCCCACCACCTGAAAGTCAACCGCACCCTGCCGCTGGGCGATGACAACCTGGTACCGGAATGGCGGGTCAACGACACCAGTGAAGTCGGCATGGGGCTGATCTACATTGGCCGCGCGGTGGAAAGCCTGATCATCGGCCGCAGCATCTGGGTATCGCAAAAAGACCGCCCCAACCAGCTGGGCATCATCCGCCGCGTGCAGCGCCTGCCGGAAGGCGGCACCCGCATCGGCGTCGAGCTGCTCGGCAGCCTGCCACTGCCGGTGATCCTCAGCGAAAACGAGCGGGAGGCCATTTCCAACCACAACGGCCTGTACATCACGCAGACCAATGCCCAGAAAGGCAAGCGCGTCTTCATCGTGCCCAAGTCCTTTGCCAAGCCGGGCAAGCTGCTCAATTTCCTCGCCAACGGCAAGTCCTACCAGATCCGCATCAGCAGCGTGATCAGCCAGTTCGAGGACTGTCACCAGGTCGAATTCGAGACACTGGAGCGGCTCAGCGACTGAACGGGTCTCCATCCGGCAAAAAAAGGCGGTCACCACTGGTGACCGCCTTTTTCATGCCCGCCTGACGGCAAACACGGTCACGCCGCCCGCCCCAGCACCGCGTCCAGCCAGCGCGTCGGCAGCAGCCGCTTCAGCCACCAGAACAGGTGCGTCGGGAAGGTAACACGGTAGCGCGCCGCCGGCCGCGCGGCCAGCAAGGCCCGCTCTACCTTGGCCAGCACCGCCGTCGCCGGCAGCGTGAACGGCGCGGCATGGCCTTCCTTTTTCAGCCGCAACAGCTGCTTTTCGTACGAGGCGCGGTGCGCACTGTGTGCGATGTCGATGTTAGCCAGAAACCTGGCCAGGGCATTGGGGCGGAAGCGGCTCTCGATTGGACCCGGCTCGATCAGGCTGACATGGATGCCGCTGCCGGCCAGCTCCAGCCGCAGGGTGTCGCACAGCCCTTCCATCGCGTATTTGCTGGCGTTATAGGCACCGCGATACTTCATCGCGGCAAAACCCAGCACCGAGCTGTTGAACAGCACGCGACCATACCCCTGGCGCCGCATCACCGGCAACACCGCATTCATCAGCTCCCAGGCGCCAAACAGGTTGGTCTCGAACTGCGCCCGCATCGCGTGGCGCGGCACATCCTCGGCGGCGCCGGGCTGGCCGTAACCGGCGTTGTTGAACAGCGCGTCCAGCGTACCGCCAGTGCGGCGCAGCACCTCAGCCACCGCGGCATGGATGCTGGCGCTGTCGTCCACGTCCAGCGGCAATGCTTCCAGCCCCAGCTGCTGCAGGCGGCTAACGTCTTCCGCCTTGCGCGCGCTGGCAAACACACGCCAGCCCTTGGCGGCCAAGCCTTGCGCCACCACCAGACCAATGCCGGACGAACAGCCGGTAATCAAGATGCTTTTGGCCGTCACGCTGCCACCCTTTCGTCAATCGTTGAGGCCGCCACGATAAACAGCCGTTCACCGGGGGTCAAACGCAAAAGGGCTGTTGCCGCCGCGGCAGCACGCGACCAGCCACGGCGGCGCGGCGGGCAAACACAGGCGCCACTTTGTGCGGACGCAGAAAACACCTACAATGGCGACCGGTAAACCGAACAATGCATGAGGAATAAGGTAATGGCCAAATCCGCCAAGGCGCCGGCAAGCTTCGAAAGCTCGCTGGCACAACTGGAAGACATCATCCAGGCAATGGAAAGCGGCGACATGCCGCTGGATGCGGCACTCGCCTCCTACAAGCAGGGCATCGAACTGATGAAGTTCTGCCAGGCCAAGCTGGCCGATGCCGAACAACAACTGCGGGTGCTGGAAAACGGCGAACTCAAGCCACTGGACATCAGCCATGAGCAATGAAAACTTTGTCGGCTGGATGACCGCCACCCAGCAATACGTCGAAAACGCACTGGAAGCGGCCCTGCCGGACGAACAGCGCGCTCCGCAGCAGCTGCACCAAGCGATGCGTTACAGCACGCTGCAGGGCGGCAAGCGCGTGCGCCCGCTGCTGGCGTTTGCCGCCGGCGAGCTGGTTGCCGCCGATGCGGCCAACCTTGCCCGCGTTGCCTGTGCCGTGGAAATGATCCACGCCTACTCGCTGGTACACGACGACATGCCGTGCATGGACGACGATGTGCTGCGCCGCGGCAAGCCGACCTGTCACGTCGCCTACGACGAGGCCACCGCGCTGCTGGTCGGCGACGCCTTGCAGACGCTGGCCTTTGAACTGCTCAGCCGGCCGATGTCCGATGTCGCCCCGCAGCAGCAACTGGCCATGGTGGTCACCCTCGCCACCGCCTCCGGCCACGCCGGCATGGCCGGCGGCCAGGCCATCGATCTGGCCAGCGTTGGCCGCAGCCTGAACCAGACCGAGCTGGAGTTCATGCACTGCATGAAAACCGGCGCCCTGATCCGCGCCGCGGTGCTGCTGGGCGCCATGTGCGGCCAACCTTTGAGCGCCGAGCAGACCGACAGCCTCGACCATTTCGCCAAGCGCATGGGGCTGGCCTTCCAGGTGGTCGACGACGTGCTGGATGTCGAAGCCGACACCGCCACCCTCGGCAAGACCGCCGGCAAGGACGAGGCCAACGACAAGCCGACCTACGTCAGCCTGATGGGCCTGCAGGAAGCCAAGCAGTTTGCCCGCGAACTCTACAACGACGCGCTGGCCGCGCTGGCACCGTTTGGTGACAAGGCGGCGCGTCTGAAACAGCTGGCCGACTACATCGTCGCCCGCTCGTTCTGAACGACAACACAACACAACAACAATATGACCACACTGCTCGACACCATCCACAGCCCGGCGGACCTGCGCCAGCTGAAACGCAGCGACCTGCCGCAGCTTGCGCGCGAGCTGCGCGAATTCATCGTCGAATCGGTGAGCAAGACCGGCGGCCACTTCGCCTCCAACCTCGGCAGCGTGGAGCTGACCGTCGCCCTGCACTACGTGTTCAACACCCCGGACGATCGTCTGGTGTGGGACGTCGGCCACCAGACCTATCCACACAAGATCCTCACCGGCCGCCGCGAGCGCATGGGCAGCATGCGCCAGCAAGGCGGCCTTGCCGGTTTTCCCAAGCGTGACGAATCCGAGTACGACACCTTCGGCGTCGGCCACTCCTCGACCTCGATCGGCGCCGCGCTGGGCATGGCGGTCGCGGCACAGCTGCAGGGCATCGAACGCCACTGCGTCGCCATCATCGGCGACGGTTCGATGACCGCCGGCCAGGCCTTCGAGGCGCTGAACAACGCCGGCGCGATGGACACCAACCTGCTGGTGATCCTCAACGACAACGACATGTCGATCTCGCCCAATGTTGGCGCGCTCAACAACTACCTGGCCAAGATCATGTCCGGCCGCTTCTATGCCGCCGTGCGCCAGGGCTCCAACAAGGTGCTGGGCGGCATCGCCCCGCCGCTGCGCGACATCGCCAGCAAGGTGGAAGAACACGTGAAGGGCTTTTTCACCCCCGGTACGCTGTTCGAGGAGTTCGGCTTCAACTACATCGGCCCGATCGACGGCCACGATGTCGACGTGCTGACCGACACCCTCAACAACATCAAGAGCCTGAAAGGCCCGCAGTTCCTGCACATCGTCACCAAGAAGGGTCAGGGCTACAAGCTGGCCGAGAACGACCCGGTGAAATACCACGGCGTGACCAAGTTCGACCCGGCCAACGGCCTGGTCGGCAGCAAGAGCGGCGGCAAGCCGCAGTACACCCAGGTGTTCGGCGACTGGATCTGCGACATGGCCAAGCTGGACTCGCGCCTGGTCGGCATCACCCCGGCGATGCGCGAAGGCTCCGGTCTGGTGCGCTTCGAGCAGGAATATCCGCAGCGCTACTTCGACGTTGCCATTGCCGAGCAGCACGCGGTGACCTTTGCCGCCGGCCTCGCCTGTGACGGCCTGAAGCCGGTGGTGGCGATCTACTCCACCTTCCTACAACGCGCCTACGACCAGCTGATCCACGACGTAGCACTGCAAAACCTGCCGGTGGTGTTCGCCATCGATCGCGCCGGTCTGGTCGGCGCCGACGGCCCGACCCACGCCGGCTCCTTCGACCTGTCCTTCCTGCGCTGCATCCCCAACATGACGGTGATGGCGCCCTCGGACGAGAACGAGTGTCGCCAGATGCTGTACACCGCGTTCACGCTGGACGGCCCGAGCGCGGTGCGCTACCCGCGCGGCACCGGCCCCGGCGCCGCCATCGTGCACGAAATGTCGGCGCTGCCGCTGGGCAAGGGTCACATCCGCCGCCAGGGTCAGGGCAAGGTGGCCATCCTCGCTTTCGGCAGCATGGTAACGCCGGCGCTGCAGGCAGCCGAGGCGTTCGACGCCACCGTCGCCGACATGCGCTTCGTCAAGCCGCTGGACGCGGAGCTGGTGAAACAGCTGGCAGCCAGCCACGAGCTAATCGTCACCGTCGAGGAAAACGCGATCATGGGTGGTGCCGGCAGTGCCTGTGGCGAAGTACTGGCTGCGGCCAACGTGCAGGTGCCGCTGCTGCATCTGGGCCTGCCCGACGACTACGTCGAACACGGCGACCCGGCCGTGCTGCTGGCTGGCTGCGGCCTCGACGCCGCCGGCATCGAAGCCAGCATCGCCGCCCGTCTGGGACGCTAACCCGCATCGCCGGAGGGCACGCGCATGAGCAACTGGGATCTGGGCAGCTGGCTGTCACTGGCCGATTCGCCATATGCCGCGCTGCCGGCCATCGTCACCAGCCTCGGCATCGGCCTGCTGATGGGGGTGGAGCGCGAACGCAAGAAGCGCACGCTGGCCGGCATCCGCACCTTCCCGATGACCGCGGTGTTCGGCTGCCTGCTGGCGGTGCTGTCACAGCACGGCAGCCCGAACTGGCTGCTGCCGGCGCTGGGCCTGCTGGTGATTGCCAGCCTCGGCTTCCTGCCGCTGGGCCGCGAGGCAGAGGAAAACGAGCCGCGCACCACCACCGTGGTGGCGCTGGTCGTCGCCTACGGTCTGGGCCTCCTCTCCGCCAACGGGCTGGAAGAACTCGCCGTCGCCGTCGCCATCATCGTCACCGCCCTGATGTACCTGAAACCGGAGCTGAGCGGCATCAGCCAGCGGCTGGATCGCCGCGACCTGCTGGCGCTGCTGCAGTTCGCCGCCCTCACCTTCATCGTGCTGCCGGTATTGCCGAATCAGGGTTTCGGCCCCTACGCCGCCTTCAACCCGTACCGGGTGTGGCTGATGGTGGTGCTGATCGTCGGCGTCGGCCTCGCCGGCTACTTCGCGGTGCGCATGCTCGGCGAACGCGTCGGCACCCCGGTGCTGGGCATCCTCGGCGGCCTGGTCTCCACCACCGCCACCAGCCTGGTCTATGCCCGCGCCGCGCGCGACAATCCGGCCTCGGTGGCGCTGTCGGCACGGGTGATCCTGCTCGCCAACCTGGTGCTGTTCGTGCGGCTGGCGCTGATCACCATGGCGGTGGCGCCGGCGGCGCTGGAAGGCGCCGTACTGCTGATGGCACCGTCGCTGCTGCTCGGCCTGTTGACGGTGATGCTGCGCCCGCGCCATGCCGCCAATGGCCAGCGCGAGACGCCGGCGCTGCAGCTGAGCAACCCGGCGGAGCTGAAACTGGCGCTCAGCTTCGCGCTGGTGTTCGCCATCGTGCTGGTATGCAGCGCGTGGCTGAACGACCTGTTCGGCCAGCGCGGTGTGTACGTGATCGCGCTGATCTCCGGCCTCAACGACGTCGACGCCATCACCCTGACCGCGCTGGAAATGCTGGGCAAGCAGCAGTTGGGGCTGATGCCGACCCTGCTGGCGATCAGCATCGCCATCACCAGCAACACCCTGTTCAAGTTCGGGCTGATCTCCAGCCTCGGCGGCCGCCTGCTGGCGCTGCGCTGCCTGCCGACCTTCGTGGTGATGCTGCTGGGGCTGGCCATCGGGCTGTGGCTCAACCTGATCGCCGGTTGAGCCGGCCCGGCGCTCAGCACCCGTTCAAAGTCCCGTGCGCTCACGCGAGACAAGGCGAAAACGGCTGAGGAAGCGGAGTTGACATAGGGTCAATGAGCATCCGAAGCCGTTTTCAACGCGGTACGCCCCAATTGAGAACAGCCGCAGCAGACATTGAACAGATTCTCAGGCGTCGGCGCCGACGGCCCGCAGCCGCTCTCGGATCGCCTCCGGAATCGATACCGTCTTGCCAGCCTGATAGTCGACCCACACCAGCGTCGCCTCGCCCACCGCGTACACGGTCTCGGGGTCGCCCTCGACCCGGAAATGGTGACGCAGCTTCAGGCTGCTGCGGCCAACCTTTTCCACCTCGATGCTGATCAGCACCGTCGCCGGATAGGTCATCTCGCGCTTGTAGACACAACTGGTGCTGCCCAGCACCGGGCCGATGCCCTGCGGGTCGATCGGGTAGCCGATGTCGTCCAGCCACTCGACGCGGATCTGCTCCATGTAGCGGAAGTAGCAGGTGTTGTTGAGATGGCCGACCGCATCCATATCGCCCCAGCGCATGCTGATGCGGCGGGTGTCGAGCAGTGGCAGGATTTTTTCCATAGTGGGCTCCGGTGTCTGGTTGCATTGCAGCATGCGATCATAACGCGCTACTGACGTTAACGTCAGTACGCCACCGTGTAACACAGTGTTCCGCATGCGCTAGAATGGCCGGCTTACCCGCCTCCCGCTCATCATGGCCAAACTCTTCTTCCGCTACGCCGCAATGAACAGCGGCAAAAGCACGCAACTGCTGCAGATCGCCAATAACTACGAATCGATGGCCAAGACGGTGCGGCTGTACACCGCCGCCATCGACGACCGCTTCGGTGTCGGCAAGATCACCTCGCGCCTCAACATCCAGCGCGACGCGCTGACCTACGACGACCATTTCGATTTTCTGGCCGCGGACTACGCCGGCATCGCCTGCGTGCTGATCGACGAGGCGCAGTTCCTGACGCCGCAGCAGGTACAACAGCTGCACCGGCTGGCGCATACCCGCCACGTGCCGGTGATCTGCTTCGGCCTGCGCAGCGATTTTCGCGGCGAGCCCTTTCCCGGCGCCGCCTGGCTGCTGGCGCTGGCGGAAGACATCGAGGAGATCAAGACCATCTGCCACTGCGGCCGCAAGGCCACCATGCACATCCGCCGCGACGGCAACGGCCAGCGCATCAAGGAAGGGCCGCAGGTGGTGATCGGCGACGAGGCCCGCTACCACGCGGTGTGCGCCAGGTGCTTCTACGCCTGAACGCCTGCCCGATCACCCCGCCACGCCCGCCAGCGCCCAGCGCTGGCGTTTTTATTGGCTGCGACCGGTCCGCGGCCACACTGTTGATCAGCCGGCACTGGCACTGATCGCGGGACGCACCACCCCGCTTGCGGCCAACCTTGTCCTGCCCCACAAGCCCAGCCCCCCACCCGAACCATCACCGCGTGCAGATGGCAGCACCATCCGGCTTTTCCTGTCGGCGCCGCAGTCTCGCCTTTCTGTGACACCGGCCTTGGCACTATAAAGAACTGCCAACCCGTTCCCCGTCACAAGGAGCGCCTCATGTTGCCAGCCGGTAGTCAGGATGCGGTCGACAGTTTCTATCACCTGCACGGCGAGGATCCGGCCGCGCTGCCGTGTCAGGGGCTGGCCTGTTTTGCCGCGCGCGCGCAGGCACCGGCGGCGTGGCGCGCGGCGCAGCGACAGGATCGTGGGCTGTACTGCCACGGCCAGTGCCACCAGCCACCGGGGGCGCCACCCGTGCGCCCGCACATCGCCAGCCTGCTGCCGCACAGCGTGCTGCTGGACAACGTACTGGCCGGCGGCATTCACGACTTCGGCGCCTATTTGGCGCGCGGCGGCGGCGTGGCACTGCAGCAGGCGCGCCGCATGAGCCAGGCGGCGTTGCTGCAGGCGCTGGACGACAGCGGCCTGCGTGGTCGCGGTGGCGCCGGCTTTCCGGCCGGTCGCAAATGGCGCGCCGCGGCGGCGGCCTGCGGCAGCCGAAAATACCTGGTGGTGAACGCCGATGAAGGCGACCCCGGCAGCTTTTCCGACCGTTACCTGCTGGAGGACGATCCGTATTGCCTGATCGAAGCTTGCCTGATCGCAGCGCAGGCGATTGGCGCCCGCCACGGCATCCTCTACCTGCGCAAGGAATACCCGCACGCCGCCCGCGTGCTGCAGGTCGCGCTGCGACAGGCACGCGATGCCGACTGGCTGGGGACGGATTTCGAGCTGACGCTGCACATCGGCGACGGCAGCTACCTGTGCGGCGAGGAAACCGCGCTGCTCAATGCGCTGGAAGGCAAACGCCCGGAGGTGCGGCTGCGCCCGCCGCAAATCACCGCACACGGGCTGCATGGCCAGCCCACGCTGCTGCACAACGTGGAAACCCTGTGCGCGGTGCCGTGGATCATCCGCCACGGCGCGGCGGCCTACGCCGCACTGGGGGTTGGCCGCAGCCGGGGCAGCAAGCTGCTGTCGCTGAACGCCAGCTTCAACCGCCCCGGCCTGTACGAGGTGCCGTTCGGCCTGCCGCTGACGGCCATCGTGCACGAGCTGGGACAGGGACTGCATCACGGCCAACTGCGCGGGCTGATGATAGGCGGGCCGCTGGCCGGCCTGGTGCCGCCGGCGCTGCTGGACACGCCGCTGGATTACGAGGCGCTGCACGCCATCGGCTGTGCCGTGGGCCACGGCGGGGTGATTGCCTTTGCCGACGACACCCCGCTGCTGGCCATCATGGCCGAGGTGTTCCGCTTTGGCGCGCGCGAGTCCTGCGGCAAGTGCACGCCCTGCCACTACGGCGCCGCCGAGCTGGCGCGGCAGTTTGCCGCCGCGGCCGACGGCAAGACCATCGACGGCGCCCGCTGCCAGGCGCTGCTGGACAATCTGGCGCAGGCCAGCCTGTGCGGCCACGGCCGCGGCCTGGCCGAATTCACCCAGGCCCTGCAACGCCACTACCCGGAGGAGCTGCGCGCATGCCTCGCCTGATACTCAACGGCCAAGCCCATGACGTGCCGGCCGGCACGCTGCTGCTGGACGCGCTGGCCGCCACCGGCAGCCCGGTAGCCCAGCTGTGTCACGACGCGCGGCTGGCACCCAGCGGCGGCTGCCGCCTTTGCCTGGTCGCCATCGACGGCCAGCCGCTGCCACAGCCCGCCTGCGCCACCCGTGCCGAGGACGGCATGGTGGTGCACAGCCATACCCCGGCGCTGGAAGCGCTACGCCGCAGCAATCTGCAACTACTGGCCGAGCGCTACCCAGCCAGCGCGATGGCAGCGCATCCGGAACTGCCCTTTCATGCCCTGCTGCGCCAGTACCGCATCCAGCCTGGCGGCAACGTGGCCGGCAACGGCTTTCACGACGACAGCCATCCCTACATCGGCGTCGACATGGATCGCTGCATCCACTGCCAGCGCTGCTTGCGCATCTGCGACGAGGTGCAGGGCCAGTTCGTGTGGGCGGCGTGGGGGCGCGGCGAGCACACCCGCATCGCCACCGCGCACGGCAACAGCATGCTGGCCGACGGCTGCGTCAGCTGCGGCGCCTGCGTCGACAGCTGCCCCAGCGGCGCGCTGTTCGACAAGCCGGCAACGGCCGTGCAGCAATGGACGCGCACCACCTGCGGCTACTGCGGCGTCGGTTGCCAGATGGACGTCGGCAGTGCTGATGGCCGCGTGGTGGCGGTGCGCCCGGCGCAACATCCGGTGAACCGTGGCCACCTGTGCCTGAAGGGCCGCTACGGCTTCGAGTTCAACCACGCCGCCGACCGCGTCACCCAGCCGATGATCAAGCAGCACGGCGAATGGCAGCCGGTGGGCTGGGACGAGGCGCTGAACTTTGTCGCCAACCGCCTGCTGGCCATCCGCGGCCAACATGGGCCGGACGCCATCGGCGTGCTGGGCTCGGCGCGCGCCAGCAACGAGGAAAACTACCTGGCACAGAAGTTTGCCCGCGTGGTCATCGGCAGCAACAACGTCGACTGCTGCGCCCGCGTCTGCCACACCCCCAGTGCCAAGGCGCTGAAAACCATGCTCGGCACCGGCGCGGCCACCAACCACTTCGACGACATCGAGCAGGCGCGCACCCTGCTGCTGTGCGGCTGCAACCCCACCGAGAACCACCCGGTCATCGGCGCCCGCATCAAGCAGGCGGTACTGCACGGCGCCAGGCTGGTGGTGATCGACCCCCGCCGCACCGAGCTGGCCGCCATGGCCGACATCCACCTGGCGGTGCGCCCCGGCCACAACGTGCCGCTGCTCAACGCGATGGCCGCCACGCTGATCGAGGAAAACCTGCTGGACCGCGACTTCATCGCCGCGCGGGTGACGGGCTACGCCGAGCTGGCCGACTTCCTGCGCGACTACACTCCGGAACGGGTCGCCACCGGCTG
>Ga0209172_10002352_pt1 | contig 33858 bp, 26 predicted proteins | sample LarsenN4metaG_FD_184113 | JGI IMG/M metagenome (GOLD analysis project Ga0209172, IMG submission 184113) | Hot spring sediment bacterial and archeal communities from British Columbia, Canada, to study Microbial Dark Matter (Phase II) - Larsen... ... | reverse complement strand
CACGCCCGGCAACGGCTACGGCGAACACGGTGAGGGCTACGTGCGGCTGTCGCTGACGCTGCCGGACGACCGGTTGGATGAGGGGCTGCGGCGCATCGCCGCGCTGCCCGCGCTGGCGTAGTTATCAATCGCCGCGCGGCTCGCGTCCTCCCCGAATGCCGCTCGCTCGAGTGGCTTATGGCGAAGAGCAGAGGCCCCAGGCCGCGGCGACGGCGCCCATGTCCGCGGCGGTGACGCTACCCTCGCGGTTGATGTCGAAGTTACTCGTGTAGCGCGCGGCGCCCCGCCGCGTCCCGAAAACACTGGCAACGATGAGCACGTCGACGCTACTGACGATGCGATCGTTATTGATGCTCGCCAGCTCGCGGCGGTCGCCGCAGCCATCGCCGTCGCTATCGGTTGCGAGGGGGTCGGAGCCGAGCGCCAGGTATTCGCTGCCGTCCGTGATGTGGTCGCCATCGCTGTCGGCAGACCGAGGATCCGTCCCGAGCGCCGTTTCGACATCGTCGCCCAGACCATCGCCGTCAGTATCACCGGCCGGGCCGGACGCCGGCACGGAGTTCCGGTCGGCGGGGTCGGACCCGAGCGCGCATTCAGCGCCGTCGATGACACCATCAACATCGGTGTCGGCGCGCATGGGATCCGTGGCTGCGCTCGCGGCGGGACACGCGGCAGAAGGGAGCGACACTTCCACGCTGTTGGGGAGGCGGTCGTTGTCCACGTCAGCATCGCAGGCGTCGCCGAGGGTATCGGAGTACGGGTTGGTCACATCGTTGAAGCGAAGGCCGCTTGGCGAAAGGTCGATCATGGCGTCATGGTTCGCCTGATCCGGGTTGTAAACGCCGGGGCAGTTGTCGGCATTGTCTGGCACACCATCGCCATCTCCCGTGGCGAGCTGGAGGCGCCCGACGGCATGGCGGCTGAACTCGCCGAACCAGACATCGCCGGTGACGGGGTCTTCGAGGATGCCAGATGCGTCTTCGGGGCTGTTGGGGAGCGGCGGCAGCAGGACGACCTCGTCGCCGGCGGTCGTGTCGATGAAGCCGATGCGCGCAGGGTCACTCTGGGTGAACCAGACGCGGCCCTCGTTTCCGGGGACGGCTGCGCTAACGGTGATCCCATCGGTGCCATTGCTGGCGACGTAGATCTCTTCGATGCAGGGGTTGCTGGCGGCCGCATCGAGACGAGTGCAGTCCGCCGTGGCCATGCGGGAGGGACGGATGCGGTCGACGGTGGCGTCGAAATACTCAGCGAGCCAGAGGTCGCCACTGGCATCGGGGCGCAAGCTCCAGGGCCCGGCGCCCATCAGCCAGCCGGGGCCCGCGAGGGCGATACGGGGCGGCAATGGCAGCTCCGTGACGGTGCCATCGGCCGGGTGCAGGCGGCCGATGCGGTTCGCCCAGAAGGCACTGAACCAGACATCGCCGGCGGCGTCGATGACAAGCTGGGCGGGCGCGAGGTAGGTCTGCATGACGTAGCGGCGGTGGCAGCCGGCGGTGGGTGCGGCGCCGCAGTACGCGGGTCGCGGTGCAGTGGAATACGGGTCGAACAGGCAGTCCGCGGGCGCGGTCGCGGGGTCGAAGGACGTAATGGCGTTTCCATGCACGTAGTCGCTTTCGGCGTACCAGACGAGCCCGCGCACCTCGTCGAGGGCGAGGCCATACACCTCAGCGTCGTCGGCCGGGACCACGTAACAGGTGAAGCGCCCGGATGCGGGCTCGAAGCGGACGATGCGGCTGGTGTTCTTGTAGATGCCGCCGTAGAGCGCGCCGCCGCCCTGCGTGAACCAGACGCTACCATCGCTGGCGACCGCCATCCCTTCCGCGTTCGTCGTCAGGCGCGTCCGGCTGTCGATGCCCGCGCTGTTGGTGTACGCGAAGATGCCGCCCTGCGCCGCGGGGACGGTATCGACCGATTCCGCGGGCGGATCGTCGTCGGTTAGCGACTTCAGTGCGTCGCCCGCCTCATCGAGCACCCAGAGGCGGCGGTCGGCCGCGAGCGCGAGGACGTTCGGTGACTCGCGCGCGCCGCTGACGACCTGCGTTGCGACGGAGGTATAGACGTAGACGAGCAGGCGAGCGGATGTGCTGGAGGCGCCGTTGACGACGACGCGCACCGTCCCGCTGTGCACGTCGGGCGGCAGCGTCAGGTCGATACGGTCATCGCGCCAGAGCGTCACCAGCGACGAGGTCGCGTCGAGCGTGAGCGACCGGCCTTCGAAGTCGAACACCAGCGAGCGCGGCGATGGCGCAGCGCCGAAGCCGCTGCCGGCGAGCGTCAGCGGGCCGGCGACATACGTGGCGGCGAGCGGCGTATCGAGCCGGGGCGCGGGCGCACCGACTACGGACCCCGTCGAGACGGCGGTCGAGGCGGCGCAGAGCAGCGCGGCGGCGAACGTACACCCGATGAGACGCGGCAGGGTCATTCCGTTCTGTGATGCGGAGCCGCGCGCAGTGCAACACGCGCGACCAATGAGGTCAAGGCGGATGTTCGCCTCTGAAGCGCAGGAGGCTCGTCACGCGTCGGCCTCCGCCCCTTCACCGCGGCTTCCGTCAGGCGCCGGCGTCCGGGTTGATGCCAAAGCTGACGTGGACCGTCGTGCCGAAGCGGGTCGGGTCGCCGCCGATGGCGGCGAAGCCTTCTCGAGGTCTTCGTTGAACGCGTGGAGGTCGGCGGGGTCGTCGGCCTCGATCACGAACACGTCGGTAGCCTCGTGGGTGAAGGCACCGGTCCAGTAGCGGCGGACGGGGTCGATGCGCCCGCCGTACTTGCGCACGGTGTCCTCGAAGGCCTTGCCCGGCTTCGCCTTCTCCGCCTCCGGCAGCGCGGCATACGTCGGTGGCGTCTTCGCGAAGACGATGATGGCGTACTTCTTGCCGGCCATGGGGCTTCCTCCTGTCGTGCGGGAACGGCCAGCGCGCGTCTCGCCGCGCGCTGCGATGTCAGTGTGACGCTGCGCGGGGGCCCCGCTAGCGACGCGCGTAGTCCGCGGCGCCAGCCCAGTCGATGGCCACGACTTTCTCATTACCGACGACCCAGGCGTCGTGGCCGGGCGGGATCACGACGACGTCGCCGGGGCCGGACTCGGACTCGCTGCCGTCGGCCATCTTTACCCGCATCCGGCCCGACACCTGGTAGAGGAAGTGGGCCGTCTGGCAGAGATCGGTGCCGGCGATCGGCTTGACGTCGTTGGACCACTTCCAGCCAGCCTCGAGGGAGAACCGGCCGACGGTGCCGCCGCCGATGTTCACGACATCGATCCGTCCGTGGCCGAACTTGCGTGTTTCGTCGGGTGAGTCCAGGTGCTTGCGTTCGAGTTCCGACATTGTGTGCTCCTTGTGCGCGATGCACTCGCTAGCGCGGGTCGACCTGCCGCAGATCCCACGTGACTATCCGCTGCGGGCGGAACCGGATGTAGACGACGGCGCCCATCGAGAGGTTGCGCGCGGCGAATGCCAGCGCGCCCTCACGGGAACCGACGTAGCGTTCGATGATGTCGGCGATGCCGGCGGCGTCGGCTGGGCCTTCGACGGACGCGCTGCCCCAGAAGTGAGCGGCGACGACGTCGGGCTGTTCATCCACATCGATGAGCACCGAGCACTCGGGGTCCTTGCGCAGGTTGCGCGCAAGGTCGGTGCGCTCGAGGGTGTTGGCGACGATCTCATCGCCTGCATGCTTGTACCAGACGGGCGTGATGCGCAATCCACCATTTCGTCCATGGGTTGCGAATCTGGCAACGAGCGGACGCTGGAGGAGCTGCTGGAGGTCGGCATCGGAGAGCGGCGGCATCTTCATGACAGCGCGCCCTACTTCCGGCAGAGGTAGTAGGCGTTCATGATGTCGCCTTCGACGTTCTTGACCTCGACGTCCTTGAAGCCAGCCTCGGCGAGCAGCTCGCGCGCCTTCTGCGTGCCCCACATGTTGCCGAGGCCCTCGCCGCCGAGCGCGAGCGAGACGGTCATACAGTGGAACGTCGAGATGGCGTAGAAGGCGGGCGCCATCGGGTGGTCCATGTTGTCGGCGTGGGTGCTGTTCGCGGCGATGTCGACCATCAGGAACGTGCCGCCCGGCTTGAGGGCCTCGTGGATGCCCCTGAGCACCTTTCGCGGGTGGGCCTGGTCGTGGATCGAGTCGAAGGCGGTGATGAAGTCGAACCGAGACGACTCGCCGAGGGCGGTGACGTCCTTCTCCTCGAAGGTCGCGTTCCGGAGGCCCATCGCCTTGGCCTCGGCGCGTCCGGCGGCGACGCCTTCGGCCGAGAAGTCGTAGCCGACGAAGCGGCTCTTCGGGAACGCCTGAGCGAGCAGGTTGACCGCGTGGCCCTGGCCGCAGCCGATGTCGGCGACATCCGCACCAGCCTCGAGGCGCTCGCGCAGGCCGGGCACGAGCGGAACAACGACGTCGAGCAGGGTGGCGTCGAAGATCTGGGCGCTGAGGCCAGCCATCATCTGCTGGAACTTCGGGAACTGCGAATATGGGACGCCGCCGCCCTTCTGGAACGCCTCGACGACGCCGTCCTCGACCATGCCCATCTGCGAGACGAACTCGGCGAACGTCGCCAGGTTGTTCGGGCCGGCGGCGCGGGTGATCGATGCCGAGTGCTCGGCCGGCAGCCAGTACGTCCCCTTCGCCGCGTCGTGCTCGACGATGCGGGCCGTGGTCATGTTGCCGAGCCACTCGCGGATGTAGCGCTCGTTGAGGCCGGTCGCCTTGGCGATCTCCTGGCTCGTGGACGGCGGCATGGATGCCATGGCGTCGAAGAGGCCGGTGCGGTGGCCGACGCTGATCATGAGCGAGGTCATGCCGCCGTTGAGGATGCCAATCACGTGGCCGGTGAACGCCTCAGCCTTTGCGGGGTCGATGGAGCTGGTGGTCATGGAAGCGGTCCCTTTCCGGTTGTGGGTTGCGTTGGCCGGGGTCCGCCAGGCGCCGCCGCGCTCCGCGCCGGCGTCCGACGATCCCCGGTGTGGAGGAGCGTAGGCCGGCGGGCGGTGGCGAGTCATCGGCCGAAACACGCAACGTTGGCGCACCAATGGTCGTGCGGCGTCCGAGGGATGGCGCGAAGTGCGTAGGACGTCAGGCCCCAAGCCCGTGGCGGGCGGCGTATGCGGCCGCTTCGACGCGGTTGCGGGCGCCGATCTTGGCGTAGATGTTCGTGATGTGGCGTGCGGTCGTGCGCGGACTGAGGACGAGCGCCTCCGAGATCTCGCGGGTGCTGCGGCCCTGCGCGACGAGGCGGAGCACTTCCGCCTCGCGTTGCGTCAGCGCAGCGGGCTCGCGCGGCGCGAGCCCGCGATGGGCGCGGAGGAGCTGCTCGACCCTGGCCTGCAGGTTGCGGAGGCCGCAATCACGCGCCACGCCGAGCGCAACGCGGGCGAGCGCGGCTGCTTCGTGCCGGTCGCCCGGGGCGCGGCGCCGGAGGAGGAGGCGGGCGAGCTCGAACTGGGCGTGGGCGAGCCAGGGGCGCCCGCCCGAGCGCGCGTTGGCCTCGACCGCGCTTCGGAGGAGACGTTCGGCATCGCCGAAGCGGCGGGCTGAGGCGGCGAGAATGCCGAGGTAGCCGGCGGCGGCGCCGAAGCAAGCGACGCCCTCGCTGACGACGAGATTACGGCCCTCGTACGGCGAGAGGCGCTCGAAGAGTTGCTCGGCGCGAATGCCATCGCCGAGTGTGGGGCAGACGAGACTCAGGAGGACGAGGATGAGGAGACCCGAGTCTTCGCGCGCGGCTGCGGCGAAGCGGTCGGCGGCGAGCTCTTCGAAGAGGGCGCGGGCCTCGGCGTGGCGGCCAGACTCCGCCTCGACGAAGGCGAGGACGGCGGTCCAGAGCGGCAGGCCCGGCTGCCGCGCGCGCGACGCTTCGAGCAGTGGCCGGAGCTCGCCGATGCGGCCCTGATGCCAGCGTACGACGAGCAGTTGGGCGCCGAACGCCGCCATGAGGTTCTGGCCTTCAGCCTGACGTCCGAGGTCGAGCGCCGAATGCGCGAGCCGTTCGCCTTCGGCGATCTGGCCGCGGAAGAGGGCGAGCATCGCCTTTCGCACGGCGGCCTGCCAGAGGAACATCGGCTGGCGCGTGGCAGCGGCGCGGCGTTCGTAGTCGCGCAGGTCGTCCTCTGCGCGCTCGACATCGCCGAGCTCCATGAGGTCGGCGATGCGCGGCCGCAGGCCCCACAGGGCAATGCTCGGCTCGGCGAGCGCGTGCGAGATCTGAACGATCTCGGAGGCGACGGCGAGGCGCTCCTCGAGGTGGTGCGGCTGCCAGAGCGCGACGTGCAAGACCTGGAGGGCGGTGGCGAGCGTGGCGCCGCTGCCCGACGCCCGCGCGACGGCGACGGCGTCGCGGGCGCGCGCGAGGACGGCTGCGGGGTCGCCTTCGTACAGGGTCTGCAGGGCATGGCGGGCCATGAGGCGTGCGCGGAGCTCCGTCGCTTCCGGCGGGACTATTGCGAGCGCTCCCGCGAGGAGCGCGACGGCTTGCTCATCGACCGTGCCGACCGTCGGCCAGGATCGGGCGAACCCGAGCGCGGCGCGTGCGTACCGCTCGCCGTCTCCAGCGGCGTGGGCGATCGCGGCTGCCTGGGTGAACGCGTGGCGGGCGGCGTCCGAGTCGCTGATGCGCTTGCGGGCATCGCCGAGAGCGAGGAGGAGGTCGCAGCGGGCGCGGTCGTCGCCGGGCGGCAAGAGCGGGAGCGCCTCTTCATAGAGGCGCGCGGCGTCTTCATACGCAGTGGCGGCGAGCGCACGGCGGGCCGCCGAGGTGACGAAGCGCACGGCCTTCGCGCTGTGCTCGACCGAGCCGCCTTCCAGGTAGTGGACGGCGAGCGCGGCGTCATACTCGCCGGTGTCGACGGGGCGCGTGCGCTCGATTGCCTCGGCGAACGCGATGTGCAGCCGGCGGCGTCGGAGCGGCGAGACGCCGGCAAGCACGGCCTGCCTGATCAGGTCGTGCGGGAAGCTGACGCGCAGGGTGCCGGCGACCTCCTCGATCCGGATGAGTTGCAGCGCGGCCGCCGCCTCGATGCGTTCGACCAGGGCGGACTCGTCGAGCGCGCAGATGTCGCGAAGGAGCGCGTACTCGACGTCAGCGCCGGCGACGGCAGCGGCGATGAGGACCTCGCGGCCCGCCGGGTCGATTCGTTCGAGACGGCGTTCGATGACGGTGCGGATGCTGGCGGGGATCGGTAGGGCGTCGAGCGATGACAGCTCAATCCAGCGGCCATCATGATCGAACAGGCGGTGGTCATCGATGAGCTGGCGGACGACCTGCTCGACGAACAGCGGATTGCCGCCGATGCGACGGACGATGAGGTCGCGGACGTAGGCGGGCGGCTCGCGGCCGGCGAGCGCGGCGATCATTTCGCCGACGGCGTCGGGCGTGAGCTCTCCGAGCGTGATGACGGCGCCGTCGATGCGCGCAAGCTCGTCGACGAACGGGCGCAGCGGCGATGCGTCGCCCTCGTCGCTGCGGCATGCGACGAGCATGAGAATCCGGCGGGCTCCGACGGCGCGCGCCAGGTAGCGCAGGAGGAAGACGCTGCCCTCGTCCGCCCAGTGGGCGTCATCGACGACGATGAGGATCGGCGCGGCGCGGCTCAGGCGCTCGAGGAACTGGCGGACGGCGGCGAAGACGCGCTGGCGGTCGGGCGCTTCGGCGGGCGCTGCCATCGCCAGCTTCGGGCGCAGCTGCTCGATATGCGGGGCGATGCAGGCGAGTTCATGTTCCAGCCCGCGCGTCGCCGCGCTGAATGCTCCGTCGCCGACAGCGTCAAGCGCGGCGTCGAGGATCTCGGCGAACGGGAGATACGGGAGGCCGCCGCGTTCGAGCGCGGCGCCGCGGAGCGTCGTAAAGCCGCGCGCCGCGGCGGCCTCGGCGAGCTCGGCGCAAAGGCGTGTCTTGCCGAGGCCGGCGTCGCCGAGGACGAGGCGGACGGCGCCGCGGCTGGAGGCGGCAGCCTCGAGGGCGTGCGCCATCTGGTCGAGCTCGCGGGAGCGGCCCGCGAGTGGTGTCCGAGCCGTCTCGATGGGACTTGCGGCGAGGCCCACAGTAACCGCCGATCGCCGAGCGTGTGGGGGAAGTATAGGACTGGGGGCGACCGCGCGCGCCGGGGTCGTCACACGCCGGTGCGCGGTGGCGCGCTCGCCGATCGGCCGAAGGAGCAGCAGGCGCAGAGGACGCGATGGCACGCCCGGAGGGATTCGAACCCCCGACCCTCGGTTCCGAAGACCGATGCTCTATCCGCTGAGCTACGGGCGCCCGCCGGCGCAGTCTATCACGGTGGATGCTCGCGCCCTTACGCGCAGCGACCGTGCACACCCGAACCGACGCCGCTACTTCGCGACGCTAACGCGGACGTCGATGCGGCGATAGGAGTGGTCTTCGGGAAAGGTGCCGACCGTGATCTGGCCCTGCGTCGACGACGAGCTGTTGGCAAAGGTCACGGCCTGCGCATCCGCCAGCGGCGAGGAGCTGGCATCGGCATCCGTGACGGTGAAGCCGGCGCTCGCCAGCCGATCCTTGTAGAACGCGATGACCTCGTCTGCGCTGTCCTTCGTGATGTATGAGACGAGGAACTGATTGCCGCTGCTCTGCTTCTGGTAGGCGGCCTCGAAGAGAATGCCGTTACCGTAGTCGGGGATCTCCGCGGGGAAGCCCTCGGGGAGCGCGCGCGCGGCCGGCGTCTTGAACGGCTGCTTCTCCGCGTCCTTCGCGCCGGAGGTGATCTGGACGCTGGAGAGGATGGTCGTCAGTCCGCCTCCCCTCGACTCGGAGACGAGGACGACGCCGCTGATGTCGGCGTCGTCGGTTTTGTGGAAGCCGCGGATGGCACTTTCGCGCGTGTCCTGGCCGAACGTGATCTGCCATGGGTCCCGCTCGAGGGCGTCCTGATAGAAAGCAGCGACCTTGTCGCGCGCGTCGGTGGTGTCGTAGACGACGATATAGCTGGCGTCTTCGCCCTGGGTCTGGACGAGCGCGGAGACGACGCGGGCGCCCGGGTAGGTGGGGACGTCGGTCGGGTAGCCGTCGGGCACCGTGCGCTCGAAGCGCGCGGTGACGCTGTCCTGGTTGCCCTGACTGAAGGCGCTGAGGATGTTCGCGACGTCGCCACTCGCACGGCTGTCGGTCCCGCCACCGCCGCGCATGAGCGCCCAGACGACGACGCCGACGATGGCCGCGGGGACGATGGCGAGCGCGGCGAGCGCAAGCCAGCGCATGGCGGGCGAGCGCTCGCGTGCTCGGCGCGCTGACTCGCCGGGCGCCGCCCGTGCGTCGTCATCGACGACGGTGTACTGGTAGCCGCCGGCAGTCTCACCGTCGTGCTCGGCGGGCGGGGCGCCGTCGGGCGGGGTAACGTCTGGCATGCGGTGCGCTCGCTGGAATGAGGATGGGGTGGACGGAGGGATTTGAACCCTCGATCTCCTGGGCCACAACCAGGCGCCTTAACCGCTAGGCCACGCCCACCACGCTCGGCTCGCTGGCGAGAAAAACGCCCTGCCGGATTCCGGGCAGAGCGTCATCGCGCCGGTTCGGGAACCGATCGAGTCTAACAGCGGCCTCGGCGGCGAATCAAGCGGGGCGCCGGCTGGCGGCCACGCTCGTGTGTGCCGGAGGCGATGCGTACACTCAGCGAGCATCGAAGGAGGCGAAGATGGCGGACTTCACGATCCCGGCCCCGATCCGCGAGCAGCGGGCGAAGGTGAGGGCGTTTCTCGACGAGCACATCATCCCGAACGAGCCAATCCTCGCGCGACATGACGACGAAGCGGACCGCCTGATGCGCGAGCTGCAGGCGCGCGTGAAGGCGATGGGCATGTGGGCGATGTTCATTGGGCCGGAGGCAGGCGGTACAGGGACGGGCTTCCTGCCGTACGCGTTCGTCAACGAGATCCTCGGCCGCAGCCCATTCGCGCCGAGGGCGTTCGGGTGCGCGGCGCCGGATACCGGGAACGCGGAGATCCTCCACCAGTTCGGCACACCCGAGCAGAAGGAGCGGTTCCTGAAGCCGCTCGTAGCGGGAGAGGTGCGCTCGTGCTTCTCGATGACGGAGCCCGAGGTATCGGGCGCCGACCCCACGGGACTGCGGACACGGGCAATCCGCGACGGTGACGAGTGGGTGATCAACGGCCATAAGTGGTTCACGTCCGGGGCGATCGGCGCTGCCTTTGCCATCGTCATGTGCGTCACAGACCCGGACGCGGAGCCGCACCGGCGGATGTCGCAGATCATCGTGCCGACGGACACGCCGGGGTTTCGCATCGTGCGGCCGGTGCCGGTGATGGGCGAGACGGAGGGCGCGCACTGCGAGATCTACTACGAGGACGTGCGCGTGCCGGTGACGAACACGCTCGGGGAGCCGGGCGACGGGTTTCGCATCGCACAGAAGCGGCTGGGGCCGGGGCGCATTCACCACTGCATGCGCTGGCTGGGCCAGATGCAGCGGGCGTTTGAGCTGATGTGCACCTACGCGCTGAAGCGCGAGGTCGGCGGCGAGCCACTCGCGAACAAGCAGACGGTGCAGAACTGGATCGCCGACTCGGCGGCAGAGATCCAGGCGTGCCGGCTACTGACACTGCACGCGGCGCACAAGATCGACCAGGGCGATGAGGCGCGCGTCGAGATCTCGACGATCAAGTTCTTCGGCGCGAAGGTGCTGCACGACGTCATCGACCGGGCGATCCAGGTGCACGGGGCGCGCGGCGTTTCGGGCGACACGCCGCTCGAGAGCATGTACCGGAACGCGCGGCCGGCCCGCATCTACGACGGGCCGGACGAGGTACACCGGATGGTGGTCGCGCGCCGGATCCTGCGCGCGTTCCGCGACGGCGCGATGTGGGAGTTCGAGTAGCGTCTAGCCTTCGCCAACGACGGCGAGGATCTTGCGCGCGTGCTGGACGTGGTCTTCGTCGTGCACTTTCTGGAAAGCCGCCCACTCCTTGCAGTTGAGCGGGCCGAAGAAGGGGTGCAGCGAGGTCGCCTCGAGGTCCGGCGCCGCCGGCAACTCCTCGATGGCCGCGATAAGCGCGGCGTTCGTCTCGCGCAGGCGGTGGACGTAGTCCGCAAACGTCGCGCCGTCGTCGCCACCGACGGCGCCCGCGTCGGTGCGACCGTCCGGCGCCTCGCCCGCGGCGAGGCGGCTGACGAGCCGCGCCACCCCCGATTCGGCCTCGACCACGTGGCGGATCAGCTCGCGCAGTGACCACTCGTCGGGGGCAGGCTTCCGAGCCGCGGTCGCCTCGTCGACGTCCGCGATGATGTCTAGGAACTTCGTCTGGCTCTCGCGCACGAGGGCGATGATCGCGTCGGGCGGCTTGGTCGCCTGGTATTTGATGTAGGACGTGACGCGATCGCGGACGTCGTCGGGCAGCATGGCGCACCTCCGGTGGCGACATGATGCCACGCGCGAAGCGCTCGCGGAGGGTGGGGGATCGGCCGTTAGCCGCGGCGGCCGGGGCTGTCCTTGAAGCGCACGCCGAAGCGTTCGAGGACGCGCGTCAGCGCGCGCGCCCAGGGTTCCCAGAGATGGAAGACATCGGCGGTAAAGAGCAGCACGACGCCGAGGAGGTCATAGTACAGGATGTCGGCCGGGGTCATCGGGGCGCCTCCGTCTCGATGTCCTGCGTCTGAGCGGGGGACGGCGAACTGTCGCCGTATGACGAGCCTAGCGACCGCGTTACAGGTATTGCCACGGTCCCACGTCAAGCTCAGCGATTTCGGCCGGTGCGCATGTCAAGTAGCGGCGCGGCGACGCCTGCACAAGCGTGACGCAGCGGTCGAGGCGCCGTCCCGACAGGCGCCGATCTACACTGCGCGAGAGACGCGCATGACATGACCGGAGGCCTCCATGGTCACGACACGCTCACTCATCGCGGCGCTAGACGACGCGCGGATGCGCGGAATCGGCTACGTGGGTCGACAGCAGCGCGAGGACGGAGCCGTCGGCAACCCTGAGAAGGCGGGGCTGGGGCCGTACTACAAGGCGCTGTGGGCGTTCGCGGCCGGCGGGCGACCGGAGGAAGGCAACCGGCTCGCGAGCTGGGTGGCGCGCGAGCTGCTCACCGACGAAGGCGACTTCGCCGGGCCGGCGCGCGGCACGCTGTTCGACACGAGCTATGCCTATCCGAACGCCTGGCTGACGATCGGCGCGCACAAACTGGGACGGTACGACATTAGCCGGCGGGCGATGGAGTTCCTGTTCCTGCTGCAGCACGAGACAGGCGGCTTCCGGATCAAGCGCGACGACGAGGATGCGCCGCAGGACATCCTGAACAGCGCGCAGGCGGGTAACGCCTGCCTCGTGACGGGACACCTGCAGCAGGCGAAGGCGGTCGGACGGTTCCTGCGCACGGTGTGGGAGGCGCAGCCGTACCCCGATCGCGAGCTGTTCTTCGTGTACAAGCCGGGCCTCGGACTGCGGACGGAGTTCCCGGACGAGCGGCAGAAGCTGCACTCCGTGCGGGTGGACCGGCCGCGGCAGAGCTACTTCAACATCGGCATCGCGGCGGCGTTCCTGGCGCGGCTGCACATGGCGACAGGCGACGCGTCGTGGTCGGCGCTCGGGCGGCAGTATCTGCAGATCGCACTGCACGTCCTCGACGAGATGTACGAGACAGCGCAGGTGGGGAAGGTCGGCTGGGGCGCGGCGCTGATCTACCAGACGACAGGCGACGAGGAGATGCGGCGGCTGGCGGAGCGCGTCGGCGAAGCGCTGCTGTCGCAGCAGACGGAGACGGGCGGCTGGGACAACACGGGCGGCTACGTGAATGAGGCGATCCGCACGGAGGTGACGTGCGAGTTCGTGGTGCTGCTGGACGAGATGATCGGCGGCCTCAGCGCACGGTAGACGCGGCAGCCGTGGCGCCGACGCTGCGCCTGCAGCGAGCCGAGCGGCGGGCCTCCCATCCCCGCCCGGCCCTCGCCCACGCCTGCGGGGACTGAATTCGGCGCCGCCGGGTGCATCCACTGGTCGTCCGGGAGACGTCACCCATCGCAACTACGGCGTTATGTCGCTGCAATGTTTGCGCGGCTGGGTGCCATCAAACGCGCATCGCCCGGCGCCCGGTGGATGCGCATGGCGTCGCTATACTGCGTGAAGAAGGGCGGGATACCTTCGAGTGCGAGCGCAGTCCCTCACTTCCTCCGGCGCATCCCCTTCGACCATCCCCGCGCCCGCGTCGTCATCTCGCCCGCATCCACGAACGCGGCGCCGCGCGCGCCGACGAGCTGCCGCCTGGCACAGCGCATGAGGATGGCATGATCGATCCGAACCTGAGCGAGCTGGACGAGCTGTGCGTGAATACGATCCGCACGCTGTCGATCGACGCAGTACAGAAGGCGAACTCGGGACATCCCGGTGCGCCGATGGGCGCTGCGCTGATGACGTACGTGCTCTGGGACCGGTTGCTCAAGCACAATCCCGCCGACCCGAAGTGGCCCGACCGCGACCGCTTCGTATTGTCGGCCGGGCACGCGTCGATGCTGCTGTACTCGCTGCAGTACCTGTACGGGTACAAGGGCATCTCGCTCGACGACATCAAGAACTTCCGCCAGTGGATGAGCCCCACGGCGGGCCACCCGGAGCGCAACCTGCTGCCTGGGAACGAGACGACGACGGGGCCGCTCGGCCAGGGCTTCGCGAACGCCGTCGGCATGGCGATCGCGGAGCGCTACCTGGCGGCGCGATTCAACCGGCCCGGGCACGCGATCATCGACCACTACACGTACGTGCTGGCAAGCGACGGCGACATCCAGGAGGGCATCTCGCATGAGGCGGCGTCGCTGGCCGGGCACCAGCAGCTGGGGAAGCTGATCGTGCTGTACGACGCCAACGGCGTGCAGCTCGACGGGCCGACGGACCTGGCATTCAGCGAGGACGTCGGCAAGCGCTTCGAGGCGTACAGCTGGCACGTGCAACACATCGACGGCATGGACGCGCCGCGCGTGGACGAGGCGCTGCGGGCGGCGCGGGACGAGCGGGCACGGCCTTCGCTGATCGTGGCGCGGACGCACATCGGATTCGGCAGCCCGAACAAGCAGGATTCGTCGAAGGCGCACGGCTCGCCACTGGGCGAGGAAGAGGTGCGGCTGACGAAGCGCGCCTACGGCTGGCCGGAGGACGCACAGTTTCTGGTGCCCGAGGCGGCGCTCGCGCACACGCGCGAAGCGCTCGAGCGCGGGGCCCGCTGGCAGCGAGAATGGGAGGAGCGGCGCGCGGCCTACGTGGAGGCGTTCCCTCACGAGGCGGCGGAGCTGGAGGGCGCGCTGAACCAGCGATTGCCGGAGGGCTGGGACGCGCAGCTGCCTTCGTGGTCGCCGGACGACAAGCCCCTGGCAACACGGCAGGCATCGGGGAAGGTCCTGAACGCGATCGCCGGTGCGCTACCGGTGCTGGTGGGCGGTTCGGCTGACCTCGGCGAGTCGAACAACACGAACCTGGACGGCCTCGGCGTGATGTCGGCGGGCGAGCCGACGGGAAGGAACATCTATTACGGCGTGCGGGAGCACGCGATGGCGGCAGCGATGAACGGGATGGCGGCGCACGGCGGGGTGATCCCGTTCGGCGGCACGTTCCTGACGTTCTCGGACTACATGCGGCCGGCGGTGCGGCTGGCGGCGTTGAGCGAGCTGCACGTCGTGTTCGTCTACACCCACGACAGCGTCGGGCTCGGCGAAGATGGGCCGACGCATCAGCCGATCGAGCACCTGATGGCGTTGCGCGCGATCCCGCAGCTGACGCTGATCCGGCCGGCCGACGCAAACGAGACCGCGATGGCGTGGAAGGTCGCGGTCGAGGCGCACGGGCCGGTGGCGCTCGCGTTGAGCCGGCAGGCGCTGCCGCACCTCGCGGGGACGGCGGGCGGCGGGGCGCGCGGGCTGCTGCGGGGGGCGTACGTGCTGAGCGAGGCCGAAGGCGGACGGCCCGATGTGATCATCATCGGGACGGGCTCGGAGGTGGGCGTCAGCGTCGAGGCGCAGGCGCTGCTGCGCGAGCGGGGCGTGCGGGCGCGCGTCGTCAGCATGCCGTCGTGGGAGCTCTTCGAGCAGCAAGACGCGGCGTATCGCGACGAGGTGCTCCCGCCTGGGGTCCGCGCGCGCGTGTCGGTCGAGGCGGGCGTGACGCTCGGGTGGCAGAAGTGGGTGGGCGATGAGGGCGTGAGCATTGGCATCGACGGCCGCTTCGGCGCGTCGGCTCCCGGCGCGGTGGTACTGCGGGAACTGGGATTCACGGCGGAGCACATCGCCGAGAAGGCGCTCACGCTGGTGGAGCGCCTGAGCGGGGTGAGGGCGTAGCGATGCGGATTGCGGTCGGGACGGACCACGCGGGCTTCCCGCTCAAGGGCTTCATCATCGACGAGCTGCGCAAGCTCGGCCATGAGGTCGTCGACAAGGGCACGGACAGCACGGCGCCGGTGGACTACCCGGACTTCGCCGAGGCGGTCGGGTTGGCGGTGACGTCGGGTGAAGTGGAGCGCGGGATCGTGCTGTGCGGGAGCGGCGTCGGCGCGTCGGTGGCGGCGTGCAAGATCCCGGGCGTGCGGGCGGCAGTGTGTCACGACACGTATTCGGCGCATCAGGGTGTGGAACACGACGACATGAACGTGCTGACGATCGGCGCGCGCGTGATCGGGCCGGAGCTGGCGCTTGAGGTGGTGCGGGCGTTCGCGGGCGCGCAGTTCTCGGGCGAGGCGCGGCATGCGCGGCGGCTGGCGAAGGTGAGGGCGATCGAGGCGCGCTACGCGCGCGAGAAGGAGGCCATCGATGGTTAGCGCCGTGAAGCGGTTGTACGACGAGCAACGGCAGTCGCCGTGGCTCGATTTCATCCGAAGGAACATGCTGGAGGACGGCGGGCTCGCGCGGTATCGCGACGAGGACGGCATCCGCGGGGTGACGGCGAACCCGACGATCTTCGCCCAGGCGATCGGCGCGGGCGACGACTACGACGCGCAGATCGGCGACTTGCTGCGCGAAGGGGTGCCGCCGGCGGAGATGTTCGAGCGGATCGCTGCAGTCGATATCCGGCACGCGTGCGACATCTTGCGGCCGGTGTTCGACGCGTCGGGCGGGTCGGACGGCTTCGTGAGCATCGAGGTGTCGCCGGAGAAGGCGTTCGAGACGCAGGCGAGCATTGAAGAAGCGAAGCGTTGGTGGTCGCTCATCGACCGGCCGAACCTGCTCGTGAAGATCCCCGGCACCGACGAGGGGCTACCGGCCATCGAGGAGTGCCTGGCTGCTGGCGTGAACATCAACATCACGCTGCTGTTCGCGGTCGAATATTACGAGCGGGTGATGGAAGTGTACCTGCGGGCGCTCGAGCGGCGTGCCGAGCGCGGCGAGGACTTGCGGCACACGAACTCGGTCGCGAGTTTCTTCGTCAGCCGCGTCGACACGGCCGCGGACAAGCAGATCGAGGCGAAGATCGCGGCGGCGACGAGCGAGGCCGAGAAGGAACGGCTGCGCGGGCTCCTGGGGAAGGTGGCCGTAGCGAACGCGAAGGTCGCCTACCAGCGCTTCCTCGCGGTCTTCGGCGGCGATCGCTTCAAGCGGCTCGCTGCGAAAGGGGCGAAGGTGCAGCGGCCGCTGTGGGCGAGCACGGGGACGAAGAACAAGGCCTACAGCGACATCCTCTACGTGCAGGAGCTGATCGGGCCAGACACGGTGAACACGATGCCACCGCAGACGATCGATGCGTTCCGGGACCACGGCGTCGTGCGGCGCACGGTCGACGAAGGGGTGGACGAGGCGCGGCGCGTGCTCGCCGAGCTGGAGGACGCCGGCATCTCGCTGAGGGCGATCACTGACCAGCTGACGAAGGAGGGCGTTGAGGCGTTCTCGAAGTCGTTCCGGGAGATTGGCGCGACCGTCGAGCAGAAGGCGGCGCAGATGCGAGAGCGGGTGAGCGCGGCGTGAAGCTGCACCTGGGGCGGTACGAGGAGCGCGTCCGGGCACGCGTCGAGGCGCTCCGGTCGGCGGGCGCCCCGGGGCGGATCTTCGAGCACGACGCGACGTTCTGGGGCGGTGACGACGCGCGGCGCGGCTCGGTGGCCAGCCGGCTCGGCTGGCTGACGGTCGCTGACGAGATGCGCGCCCACGTCGACGAGCTGCGCGCGTTCGCCGATGAGGTGCGGGCGGCGGGATATCGCGATGCCGTGCTGCTCGGCATGGGCGGCAGCTCGCTGGCGCCGGAGGTGCTGCGGCAGTCGGTCGCGGTGCCACGGTCTCATGTCGAGCGGCCGGCAGGGCTACGGCTGCACGTGCTCGACACGACGGACCCGGCGACCATCCGCGCGGTCGCAGACGCGATCGACATCACGCGCACGCTCTTCTTCGTCTCGTCGAAGTCGGGCACGACGATCGAGCCGCTCTGCCTGTTCGCGTACTTCCATGGCCTCGCCGAGGCAGTGCGGCCGGGCCGCGCGGGCGAACAATTCGTCGCGATCACGGACCCGGGGACGCCGCTCCAGCGGCTCGCCGAGGAGCACAGATTTCGACGCGTGTTCACGAACCCGCAAGACATCGGCGGGCGGTACTCGGCGCTGTCGTACTTCGGGCTGGCGCCGGCGGTTGTCGCGGGCGTCGACATCGACACGCTCCTCGAGCGCGGGAGCGCGATGGCGGAGGCGTCGCGGCGGCCCCAGGGCGAAGCGCTGACGCTGGGCGCCGTGCTCGGCGAACTGGCGCTGGCGGGGCGGGACAAGTGCACGTTCGTCGTGTCGCCATCGATCGCGTCGTTCGGGCTGTGGGTCGAGCAGTTGATCGCCGAGAGCACGGGCAAGGACGGCAAGGGCATCCTGCCGGTGGCGGGCGAGCCGCTGGCTACGCCGCTCCAGTATGGCGACGACCGGTTGTTCGTGCAGGTGCGGCTGGAGGCGGACGACAATGGCGAGGAGGACGCGGCGATCGGCGCGCTCATCGCCGAAGGGTTCCCGGCGGTGATCATCGAGCTGACGGAGGACGAGTACGACCTCGGCGGTGAGTTCTTCCGATGGGAATTCGCGGTGGCCGTCGCGGGGCAGGTCCTCGGGATCAACCCGTTCGACGAACCGAACGTACAGGAGTCGAAGGACAACACACACCGGGTACTCGCGGAGTTGGAGCGGACCGGCGAGCTGGACGTGCATGACATTGACGGGCATCCGACGCCGGTGGTGCTGACAACGGCGGGGCGGCAGGCGTCGGGCGACCTGGGATGCGTGCTGCGCGAGCTGCTCACGGGCGTGGCACCGCCGCAATACGTCGCATTCACGGCGTACGTGCGCGAGACGGACGCGACGGACGCGGCATTCGATGGAATGCGGCAGGCGCTGGTCGAGGGCCCGCACGTCGCGACGACGCTCGGCTACGGGCCGCGCTTCCTGCATTCGACCGGCCAACTGCACAAGGGCGGCCCTCGGACGGGCGTGTTTGTGCAGGTGACGCAGACGGACGCCGACGACATCGCCATTCCCGGCCGACCGTTCACGTTCGGGCAGCTCAAGCGTGCGCAGGCGATCGGTGACTTCGAAGCGCTCGCGGCGCACGGGCTGCCTGCCGTGCGGGTGCACGTCGGCGATGACGTCGAGCGCGGGCTGCGGGCGCTGCGCGGGGCCTTGCTCGAGGCGACTGCAACCGGCGCGCGGGAAGGATGACGGCATGGAAATCGGGATGGTCGGGCTTGGGCGGATGGGGGCAGGGATGACGCGCCGGCTACTTGCCGGGGGCCACCGCGTGGTCGTGACGGACCTGAGCGCGGACGCGGTGAAGGCGGCAGTGGCAGCCGGCGCCGTGGGCGCGGCGTCGCTCCGGGAGATGGTGACGAAGTTGGAGGCGCGGCCACGCGCGGTGTGGTTGATGGTGCCGGCGGGCGCGCCGACGGAGCAGGCGATCGGTGAGCTGGGCGGGCTGCTCGAAGGCGGCGACATCATCATCGATGGCGGGAACTCGAACTATCACGACTCGATGCGACGGGGCGAGGAGCTCGCGGCGCGCGGCATCGACTTCGTCGACTGCGGCGTGTCGGGTGGTATCTGGGGGCTGACGGAGGGCTTCTGTCTGATGGCTGGCGGTTCGAAGGAGGCGTTTGCGCACATCGAGCCGGCGCTGCGCACGCTGGCGCCGCCGGACGGCTACGCGCACGTCGGTCCGAGCGGCGCGGGGCACTTCGTGAAGATGGTCCACAACGGCATCGAGTACGGGCTGATGGCGGCGTACGGTGAGGGATTCGAGCTGCTCGCCGGGTCGCGCTTTGGCATCGACCTGCACCAGGTGTCGGCGCTGTGGGAGCACGGCTCGGTGGTGCGGTCGTGGCTGCTGGAGCTGGCGACGCGGGCGTTCGAGCACGACCCGCGGCTGGCGTCGATCCGCGGCTACGTGGAGGACTCGGGCGAGGGGCGGTGGACGGTGCAGGAGGCGCTTGACCAGGACGTGCCGTTGCCGGTCATCACGCTCTCACTGATGCGGCGGTTCGCGTCGCGGCAAGCGGAGTCATTCAGCGCGAAGGTGCAGGCGGCGCTGCGGAATGAGTTCGGCGGGCACGCCGTGCGGACGACGGGGCAGGAGGGAGCGTGACGACGGCGGCGGTCGCCAGTCCGAACCCGCTGCGCGCGGGCATGCGCCTGGCGCGGACGCCCGAACCGTGCGCGGTGGTCGTTTTCGGCGCGACGGGCGACCTGACGGCGCGCAAGCTGATGCCGGCGCTGTACAACCTCGCGCGCGAGCGGCAGCTGCCGTCGGGCTTTACGGTGGCGGGGTTCGCGCGGCGCGACTGGACGGACGAGCAGTTCCGCGCGGCGATGAAAGACGCGGTGGCGAAGTATTCGCGCACGGGTCTCGACGAGGAGATGTGGGACAGCTTCGCGCGCTGCCTGCATTACGTGCAGGGCACGTTCGACGACATGGCGGCGTACGAGGCGCTTGGCGAGCGGCTGCACAAGCAGGACGAGGCGCACGGGACGGCGGGCAACCGGCTGTTCTACCTGGCGACGCCGCCGGACGCCTACGCGATGATCGCGCAGCGGCTGGGGGAGGCGGGGCTCGTGCGGGGCGGCAAGGACGGCGGCTGGACGCGGCTCGTCGTCGAGAAGCCGTTCGGGCGCGACCTCGAGTCGGCGCGGCAGCTCGACCAGGCGCTCGGGGTGGTGTTCCGCGAGCGCTACATCTTCCGCATCGACCATTACCTCGGCAAGGAGACGGTCCAGAACATCCTGGTGTTCCGCTTCGGCAACGGCATCTTCGAACCGATCTGGAACCGGCGCTACGTCGACAACGTGCAGGTCTCGGTGGCGGAGACGGTGGGGATCGAAGGGCGAGGCGGCTATTACGAGCAGGCGGGGGCGCTGCGCGACATGGTGCAGAACCACCTGCTGCAGGTGCTGTCGCTGGTGGCGATGGAGCCGGTGGCGTCGTTCCGGGGCGACGCCGTGCGCGACGAGAAGGCGAAGGTGCTGCACGCGATCCAGCCGATCGAGGACGTGAACCGGCACACGGTGCGCGGACAGTACGTCAGCGGCGCCGTCCTCGGCGAGACGGTGCCGGGGTACCGGCAGGAGCCGGGCGTCGACCCGCGATCGACGGTGGAGACGTTTGCGGCGCTGCGCCTGCAGATCGAGAACTGGCGCTGGGCGGGGGTACCGTTCTACCTGCGGGTCGGCAAACGGCTGCCGAAGCGGGCGACGGAGGTGGCGATCACCTTCAACCGGCCGCCGCTGCAGCTCTTCCGCGAGATGTCGCCAGACAACGACCCGACCCCGAACCTGCTGGTGCTACGGATCCAGCCGGACGAGGGGATCTCGTTGCGCTTCGGCGCGAAGGTGCCGGGGACGCGGTCCGACGTGCGGCCGGTGAACATGGACTTCCGCTACGGGGCGACCTTCGGCGCCTCGCCGCCCGAAGCGTACGAGCGGCTGCTGCTCGACGCGATGCTGGGCGATTCGACGCTGTTCACGCGCTGGGACAGTGTCGAGGCGGCGTGGGAGCTGCTGACGCCGGTGCTGGAAGCGTGGGCCGACGGCGCGTCACCGCTGCAGTTCTACGAGGCCGGGACGTGGGGGCCGGAGCGGGCGCGCGAGATGATCGAGCGAGACGGGCGCGAATGGCACCGAATGTAGCGATCGAGCGGGTGGTGGAGGCGCCGCTGCGCGTCGACCCGGCGGCGATCGAGGGCGAGTTCAACCGCATCTGGAAAGAGACGTCGCTCGCCGGCTACGACGAGTCGGCGGTGCGGCTGCGCGTGGTGAACTTCGTGGCGGTCGGCGCGGACGACGCGGCGACGGAACGCTTCGAGCGAGTGATGAACGTGCTGCCGGAGCACCACCCGTGCCGGGGTGTGCTGGTGACGATGACCGCGGGCGCGTCTGGCATCGAGTCGTCGATCTACGCGCACTGCCTGCGGGTAGATGGCGGCAGCCGACACCTGTGCGCCGAGGTGGTGGAGCTGCGGGGTGGGCCCGGCGATGAGGCGGCGCTGGCGTCGGTGGTGTTGAACCTGCTCGTCCCGGAGCTGCCGGTGGCCGTGTGGCTGCTGGCGCCGTTCGAGCCGGAGACGCGGCTCGTGGCGGACCTGCTCGACGCGGCCGACAACGTGTTCGTGGATTCCGCGGGCGTACCGGAGGCGATGTCACACCTGGAGCGGCTCGCACGCGCCGCGGCCGACCACGAGGTGGCGCTGTGCGACCTTGCGTGGTCGCGCTACGACACGTGGCGGGCGCTCGTGGCGCAGCTGTTCGACGGCCCGGACGGAGCACAACGGCTCGACCACGTCGAGTCGATCTCGGTCGTTGGCGGGGAGCGGGAGGCGAGCACCGCAGCGTTGCTGATCGCCGGATGGCTGGTCGCGCAGCTCGAGCTGCAGCTCGCCGACGCGGAGCGTGCCGGGGGCAGCCTGCGGGTGACGCTGTACGACGGCAGCCGCGGCGTGCGGCTGGGCGTGGTCCCGGACACGCGGCACAACCTCGAGCTCGCGAGTGTCACGATACGCGCCGATGGCGTCGATTTTGTCGTGCAGTACCACGCGGAGAGCGGCCATATGCACGTGCGGGAGGAGTGGCCGGACGGGCCGGTGCACCGGACGCTCGCGCCGACGGCGACGGACGACGCATCGGTGTTCGCGCAGGCGCTCGACGACAGTTCCGGGCCGCAGCTGTACGCGCGGGCGCTGGCGGCGGTGCTGGCGCTGCTGCGGTGAGCCAGCGGACGGGAGACGGCAACAGCCCGCATCACACACCAAGCAGCAAACGTCAGACATCAAAGACGCGCATTAGCCTTCGATGTTTGATGTTTGCTGCTTGATGTCGGTCACTCGCCGAGGAACTCGTCGACGACGCGCATGAATTCGTCGAGCTGGTCATGGTGCACCCAGTGGCCGGCGTCGCGGATGAGGACGGAGCGGTAGTCGTGGAAGGCGCTGGCCTTGCCGTCCTGTTCGGGGTCGGAGGCCCAGCTCTCGGAGCCGCGGATGAGGAGGACGGGGCAGCGGATCTGGTTCCAGATCTCACGCGCCTCGGCGATGTTGAACTCGTACGGTGAGTGGAGGCGGACGTAGTTGTCGAACTTCCAGCTCAGCGTGCCGTCGTCCTCGTTCGGGCGCATGCCGTGGATGGTGAGATGGCGCGCCATCTCGGCCGTCAGGTGGGGGTTCTCCTCGCGCATGCGCTTGACGGCGTCGTCGAGCGTGGCGTAGCGGCGAGGACGGCGGCGGTCGAACTCCTGCATGTGGGCGATCCACTGACGCATGCGGACGGAGGCGGGCGTGGGCTCGCGGACGGGCGGGCCGAGGCCCTCGATGGCGACGACCTTCTTCACGAACTGCGGGAAGACGCCGGTGTACTGGAGGGCGACGGCGCCACCGAGCGAGTGGCCGACGACGGTGAGCGGGTTGCGGTCGAGTTCGGCGCCGAGCATGGCGATATCGAGCACGAACTCGGGGAGGCTGTACTGGGCGCCGACGGCCCACTGGCTATCGCCGTGGCCGCGGAGGTCCACGGCGTAGACGCAGTAGCGTTCGCGGAGGCGGACGGCGACCTGGTCCCAGGTGCGGGCATGGTCACGGTTGCCATGGATGAGGAGGAGCGGCGGGTTGGCCTCGTTGCCCCAGACGACGTAGTGCAGGCGGAGCCGCTGGGACTCGTAGTAGCGCGAACGCGGCTCCGTCGACATCGGGCGATCACCTCTCGATCCATGGTCGGCCGCCGGCGCGCGGCGCGCCAGCCGGCGGACGCAACGCGGCAACGCTACGGCAGGTGCGGGCGGCGCGCAAGGATGAGGCGCAGATCGGGAATCGGGGAGCAGCTATCGCGGGTGAGCGACCGTCGGCGACGTCGGGGCAGCGGGAGACCCCGTGCCGGACCGGGAAGGGCGGTAACCGAGCGCTGCGGCCGGGTGCACCGCGGGCATGGCCCACGGGGCGCGTGGCTCGCGCTAGCGGCTGCCGCGGAGGCGCGGGTCGAAGATGTCGCGGATGGCGTCGCCGAGGAGGTTGAAGCCGAGCACGGTGAGGGTGATGGCGCCGCCGGGGAAGACGGCGGCGTTGACGTTGTAGGGGAGGAACTCGCGGGACTTGCTGACGTCCTGGCCCCAGGAGGTGGCGCCCGGGATGCCGAGGCCGAGGAATGAGAGGGCGGCCTCGGCAAGGATGATGGTGCCGAGGAGCGTGGTCATGACGATGATGCCGAGGGCCACGACGTTCGGGAGGATATGCCGGAAGAGGACGCGCGGCGCCCAGGCGCCGGTCGCGCGGGCGGCTTCGACATACTGGTTGTTCTTCTCGGACAGGACGGCGCCGCGGACGACGCGGGTGACACCGGGGATGACGGCGAGCATCAGTGCGAAGACGATCGTCTTGAAGGACGGCCCGAGCGCCTGCGTGATGATCAGCAGCAGCAGCAACGCGGGGAAGGCGATCGCCGCGTCGACCGTGCGCTGGATGATCGAGTCGATGATGCCACCCATGTAGCCAGAGATGATGCCGAAGCAAATGCCGATCGACCCGCCGATGAGCACCGAGATAACGGCGACGGAGAGTGAGATGCGGCTCCCGTAGACGACGCGGCTAAAGATGTCGCGGCCGAGCCGCTCGGTGCCGAAGATGTGCGACGCGGAGATGCCTTCGTCGCGTTGGCCGGAGAAGGCCTTCGGGTCGTACGGGGCGATCCAGGGCGCGAAGATGGCGACGAGGACGAAGACGACGATGATGATGAGGCCGAGGGTGCCGAGCGGGTTCTGGCGGGCGAGCGTCGCGAGTTTGCGTAGGCGGGCGCCGATGCCGGGGCCGGCCTCACGAGCCCTGCCACCGAGGAACGCACCTGAACGGACGGCGATCTCTTCGGCCACGGCGTCGCTCCTCAGGAGTAGCGGATACGCGGGTCGAGCCACGCGTAGCTGATATCGACGAGCAGGTTCAGTGCGACGACGGTAACGCCAGCATACAGCGTCATCGTCTGGACGACTTCGAAGTCCTTCTGGAAGAGCGCGCGGACGGTGTAGTCACCGAGGCCGGGCAGCGTGAAGATCTGCTCGACGATGAGGGCGCCGCCGAGGAGCCCCGAGATCTGCAAGCCGAGGACCGTGACGACGGGGATCAGCGAATTCTTCATGCCGTGGCGGAAGACGACCGAGCGCTCGTGCAGCCCCTTGGCGCGGGCGGTGCGCATGTAGTCCTGGCGGAGCGTCTCGAGCAGCGAAGAACGAGTGAGGCGCATGACGCCGGCGGCCGAGCCAAGCGCAAGCACGGCGGCGGGCACGATCATCTGCTTGAAGTTGCCGACCGGATCGGCGGTGAGCTTCACGAACTTCCCGATCGGAGGCGCGTACCCCCACCACTCGAACGGCAGGATGAGGGCGAGCGTCGCCACCCAGAAGCCGGGTACGGCGAGACCAGCGATCGCGATCAGGCGCACCGCGTAGTCGGCGAGCGAGTTCTTCCAGACGGCGGAGACGATGCCGAACGGGATGCCGATGATGACCGTGAGGATCAGCGTCAGCACCATCAGCTCGGCCGTCACCGGGAAGCGGTTCCGGATGGACTCGGTGACGGGCCGGTTGTTGACGGTCGAGGTGCCGAGGTCGCCCGTGAAGATGCCGCCGAGCCAGCTCCCGTACTGGGAGTCGGATGTGAACGAGACGAATGGTGGGCCCGACTCAACGTCGATCGGGAAGTAGGGCTTATCAAGCCCCATATCGTGGCGGATCGCCTCGATCTGTTCCGCCTTGCAATTGAGCCCGCACTTCTGCTTCGCCGGGTCGCCCGGGACGATGCGGAGCAGCAGGAACACCGTGATCGACAGGATGAAGAGGATGACGACCCCGATGAGCAGCCGGCGGATGATGAAGGCCTGCATGCGCCCCCGCTATGCCTTGTCGAGCCACCAGGTGTTGACGTAGAGGCCGCTGGCGCCGATCCCCTGCGGGATGTTCTTCACGTACTTCTGGTAGAGCGTGAAGGAGTAGGGGCTGACGAGCGGCAGGAACGTCGGTCCCTTCTCGTAGATGAGGCGCTGGAGGTCCCAGGCCTTCTTCTTGAACTCCTCCGGGTCGGTCGTCGCCTTGACGTCGTCGATCGCCTTGTCGATCTCCGGGTAGAGCTTGCCGACGCCAACGGTGTAGATGTTGTTGCGCGCCGGGCCCTCGGAGTGCTGGAAGTCGAAGTTGAACTCGGCGTACTCGTAGACCTGGTTCAGGGCGAGGCTCGCGTCGTAGTTGAGGTTCGTGTAGTTGTCGAGCCAGGTCGAGAAGGCCTGCGGGTCCTCTTTGACGTTGAAGCCGGCGGCCTTCATCTGCGCGAGGAAGATCGGCAGGTGGAGGTTGTGCTCCTCGATCGTGGACTCGGCGGGGTACATGATCGTGACGTCAACGGTATCGTTCCCCGTCGCCGCCTTGATCAGATCCTTCGACATCTTCGGGTCGTACTTCTGGAGCTCGTCGCGCTCGCTTTCGGGGAGGGAGATGTCGCCGAGCGGCCAGTGGAGGAGGCCGTTCGCCTTCGCCTCGCCGCTGTAGACGCGGTCGATGTACTCCTGGCGGTTGATGGCATGCATGGCGGCCTTGCGGATGCGGTCGTCGTCCCACGGCTTCTTCGTGGGGTTCATCGTGAAGGCGATGAAGGTGTTGACTGGGTCCTTGACCTCGTTGTAGCTGCCGCCCTGCTTGAGGCCCTTCGCCTCGTCGACGTTCTGCGCGGTGTAGACATCGAGCTGGCCGGACTGGAAGGCGGTGCGGATCGCGTCGCGCTGCGTGATGATCTTGACGTCCATGCCGTCGATGTACGGGAGCTGCTGGTTCCCGTGCTTCTCGTCCTTGCGGTAGTAGTTCGGGTTGCGGTCGAGCGAGGCGCCCTGGCCCTCTGTGTAGCTACGGAGGAGGAAGGGGCCGGCGCCGGCGGCCTTCTGCTTGAGCTGGCCGATGTTTGCGTCGGTGAGCGCTTCCTTCGGGACGATGGTGTTGATGGGGCTGCCGATGCGGTTGCGGAAGTAGGCATACGGCTTATCCATCGTCAGCGTGTAGGTCTTCTCGTCGGCCGACGCCGATTGTTTGGCGATCTTGTTGATGAAGCCAACGGCGTTCGACTGCGGCAGCGTCTTGATGCGCTCGTAGCTGGTGACAACGTCGGACGCGACGAGGTCGCGCTCGGGGACGCCCAGCGAGTTGGGGCCGACCTTCACGCCCGGGCGGATCGAGAAGATGTAGGTGAAATCGTCAGGGTGCTCGTAGCCCGTCGACAGGTCGTCGAAGCGGAAGCTCGAATCGAGCGCGGAGAAGTTCACGAGGACGTTGTACAGACGCGGGAAGTACCCGACGGAGGCGGCGATACCGATGTAGGGGTCGAACGTGTCGAAGTCGGCGGTGGAGCCGATCTGGTATCGGCCGCCGCGCTTCGGCTCGCCCTCGTCGCCGGAGGTCTTCGTCGCTGTGACGGAGCCGCCGGGCCCGCTGGTGGGGGTCTTCTTGTCGCTGCCGCCGCCACAGCCGACGATCGCGATCGCCCCTGCCGCGGCGCCGGCGACGCCGGCCGACTGCAACACGCGCCTGCGTGTGACCCGCTGCTGCGTGAACTTGTCCCAGTAGCTGCCGGCCATGTCAGTCTCCCTTCAGGTCCGAGGTCGCGTCCCCTCCAACGCGAGTGCGATGAGAATCTCCGAATCGCTTGCTAGTGTCAAGATAGATGAAGCGTTCCTCACGATTCGCGGTTCGCCTGTCGGCGTAGTGATTGTACTCTACCCCGCCCCGTCTGGGGACGTACACTACAGGGTCCGCGTCTACGGTTGTTAAGGCGGCTCCCGCGTGATCTTCACGGCGCGGCTCTGGCCGTACCTTCTCCGCTACCGGCTCCGGATCGGCGTCGGCCTCGGGGCGCTGGCGCTCGCCTCCGCCGCGAGCATCATGACGCCGTACGTGCTGGGGCGCGCGATCGACAGCCTGCGCGAGGGGGTGACGACGCAGAAGCTGCTCCTCTTCGCGGGTATCACGGTCGGCATCCAGGCGCTCGACAGTGGCCTCCGCTTCATCACGCGGGTCTACGTCAGCGGATCTTCCCGCAAGATCGAATACGACCTACGGCAGGACACGTATTCACATCTCCAGGCGCTCGACCAGAAGTTCTTCCACGAACACCAGACGGGCGACCTGCTGGCGCGGGTCTCGAACGACATCACGACCGTGCGGGAGTTCCTTGGGCCAGGGCTCATGGATCTGTTCCGGTCGGCGCTCCTGTTCCTCGCGGGCCTGATCATCATGCTGACCATCGACTGGCGGTTGGCGCTGCTGGCGGTGCTGCCGTTGCCGCTGATCACGCTGCTGTTCGTCTGGGTCGGGAGCGTCGTCGAGAAGCGGTTCCACGCCGTGCAGACGCAGTTCGGGAACCTGGCGACGTTCGTACAGGAGAACTTCTCCGGGGCGCGCGTCGTGAAGGCTTACGTCCAGGAGGAGAACGAGGCGGAGGCGTTCGAACGGGAGACGCTGGCGTTCGAGCGGGCAAACCTTACGTGGGCGCGGCTCTCGATGGCGCTGTGGCCGCTGCTCGCCGTCCTGATGGGGCTGAGCACGGTGATCGTGCTGTGGGTGGGCGCGGTCGAGGTGAAGGCTGGGCACATCACGATCGGGCAGTTCGTGCAGTTCAACAGCTACATCGTGCTCCTCTCGATGCCAATGGTGAACCTCGGCTGGACGCTGAATCTGTACCAGCAGGCAGCGGCGAGCATGCAGCGCGTCGAGGAAGTGCTGGCGCGCAAGCCGGCGGTGACGGACGCGCCCGGCGTGCACGAGATCCCGCCGATCCGCGGCAGCATCCGCTTCGAGCGCGTCAGCTTCGGCTACTTCAACCGGCCGGTGCTGCACGACATCACGGTCGACGTGCCGGCAGGGACGACGCTGGCGATCGTCGGGCCGACGGGTTCGGGGAAGACGACGCTCGTGAACCTCATCGCGCGCGTGTACGACGTGCGTTCAGGCCGCGTGATGATCGACGGGGTCGACGTGCGCGAGATCCCACTCGACCAGCTGCACCGCGCGATCGCCTTCGTGCCGCAGGAGTCGTTCCTGTTCTCGGCGACGCTGCAGGAGAACGTGGCGTGGGGTGGCGACGCGGACTCAGCGACGATCGAGGAGGCGGTGCGGCTCTCGCAACTGGCGAACGACCTGCCGCAACTGCCGCACGGCATGTCGACGATCGTCGGCGAGCGGGGCGTGTCGCTGTCGGGCGGGCAGAAGCAGCGGGCGGCGATCGCGCGGGCACTGGCGCGCCAGGCACCGATCCTGATCCTCGACGACGCGCTCTCGCACGTCGACGCCTACACGGAGGAGCGCATCCTCACTGGGCTGCGAGCGCACATCGCCGGGCGGACGGCGGTGATCATCGCGCATCGCGTGTCGGCCGTGCGCTGGGCGGACCAGATCATCGTGCTCGAGGACGGGCGGATCATCGAGCGGGGGACGCACGAAGAGTTGCTCGCGAGGGACGGCGCATATGCGCAGCTGGACCGGAGGCAGCGGCTCGAACAACAGCTCGAGGACGACGGCATCGCGGCGGCGGGGGGCGACTGACGGTGGCGATGCACGGCTACAACGAGGAAGACGAAGTCATCGGAAAGGCGTACGACGCGCGGCTGGTGCGCCGTTTCCTGCCGTACCTGCGGCCGTACGCGTGGCGCGTGGTGCTGGCGCTGGCGCTGCTGCTCGCGACGACGGGCCTGACGCTGGTGCAGCCGCTGCTGGTGCAGCAGGCGATCGACCGGGACATCGCGAAGGGGACGACGGACGACCTGTGGTGGATCGTCGCGCTGTACGTGGGCGTGCTGGCGCTGATGTTCGTGTTCCGTTATGTGCAGTCGCTGCAGATGGTGACCGTGTCGCAGAAGGTGATGAACGACCTGCGGCTGCGGCTGTTCCGCCATATCCAGCGCATGTCGGTCGCGTTCTTCGACGCGAACCCGGTGGGGCGGCTGGTGACGCGGCTGACGAACGATATCGCGGCGCTGAACGACCTGCTGACGGCGGGGGCGATCACGATCGTCGCCGACTTGTTCTTGATCGTCGGGGTGGCGGCAGCGCTGCTGTGGCTGAACTGGCAGCTAGCGCTGATCACGTTCGTGATCATGCCGTTCCTGGCGATCGTCATGAGATGGTTCGCGGTGGTGATGCGGAACTCGTTCCGCAAGCAGCGGCTGAACATCGCGCGGCTGAACGCGTTCGCCGCCGAGCACATCAGCGGCATGATGCTGATCCAGATCTTCGGGCGGCAGCGGAAGGACAACGACGAGTTCCGCTCGTACAACGACCGGCTGCTGCAGGCGAACATGGACGTCGTGCACTCGTACGCCATCTTCGAGCCGGTGGTGGCGATGGTGAGCGCGGTGACGACGGGCATCGTCATCGTCGTCGGCGGGCGGTTCGTGCTCGACGAGACGCTGAGCATCGGCGAGTTGGTGGCGTTCCTGCAGCTCGTTGCGATGTACTACAACCCGGTGCGCGAGATCGCAGACCGCTTCAACATCCTGCAGTCGGCGATGGCAGCGCTGGAACGCATCTTCACGCTGCTCGACGAGCCGGAGGGTGTGGCGGACCCGGAGGATGCGGTCGAGCTGCCGCGGCCGGTGGCGGGCGCGGTGGCGTTCGACCACGTCTGGTTCGCCTACACGCCGGGCACGTGGGTGTTGCGCGACGTGAGCTTCCGCATCGAGCCGGGCGAGCGCGTCGCGTTCGTGGGCGCGACAGGCGCCGGCAAGACGAGCCTGATCAATCTACTGCTGCGGTTTTACGACGTGCAGCAGGGGCGCATCCTGCTCGATGGGGTCAACATCGCCCGGGCGAAGCAACAGTCGGTGCGGCGGCACATCGGGCTCGTCCTGCAGGACCCGTTCATCTTCACGGGCACGATCGAGGAGAACATCCGGCTGCGCGATGAGAGCATCTCGCCGTCACAGGTGCGGGCGGCGGCGCGGCTGGTCGGGGCCGACCGGTTCATCGAGAAGCTGCCGGACGGCTACCGGCACAAGCTGGTGGAGCGGGGGGCGAACCTGAGCACGGGGCAGAAGCAACTGATTGCGTTCGCGCGATCGGTGGCGTTCGACCCGGAGGTGATGCTCGTGCTCGACGAGGCGACGGCGAACATCGACTCCGAGACGGAGGCGCTGATCCAGGAGAGCCTCGAGCGCCTGACGGCGCGGCGGACGAGCATCATCATCGCGCACCGGCTGGCGACCGTACGAGGGGCTGACCGGATCATCGTGCTCCACCGGGGGGAGATCGTGGAGCAGGGGACACACGAGGAGCTCCTGGCGCTGCGCGGGCGCTACTACCGGCTGTGGCTGCTGCAACAGCGTGAGGTGCCGGCGGAGGCGGTGATGCGGGACGCGTCGTGAGGCGGGTCCGCCGCGCTGCGCCCGATGTGCTACCGTCCCTTCCGGCCGCCGGCGCCTGACCCGCGCCCGACGACGGCAGCCGTCTGTACAGTTCGAGCGATGATCGACCGAGTCCGAGCCGACCTGTCGCGGATCCCGCTCGCCATCCGCGTGTCGATTATCATCGCCGTCATCGTCAACGCTGTGTTGCTCGCCGCCTGGGTGTGGAGCCGCCCGGGCATGACCACGCACGTACGGTTCGAGGCAAGCGGCACGCAGTTCACGGTGTGGGTCGACGGCCGGCAACAGGGCCAGGCGAACTTCGCCGCGCCGCGCACCGGCCAGGTCGAGCTCACGCTGGAGGACGCGGACGAGGTGCCGAGCCTGCCGCAGCCGCGCGGGCTCGAGCGCGTGCGGGTGACGGACCTCAGCACGGGCGTGGTGTTGTTCGACGGACGGTTCGACCGCCTGCCGGTGGAGGGCGCGCAGGTGGTGACGTCGGGGTTCGGGCTGACTTCGCCGGCGAGCAAGGTCGATGCCAAGCACGGCGTGCTGGCGGCGCACCACGGCAACGCCATTGTGCGCGTCGGCGACGACGGCTGGCGCGACTACCGCGTCGACGTGACGTACCGGAACATGACGACGGGGATCGTGCGCGTGCGCGCCGACGGCTCTGGGTCGGGCGTCGAGTTCGGCTTCCGGCCGTTTCGTCACCTGGACAACCGGCTGACGCTCTTCGACAAGGGCCAGACGGTGACGAATCAGCTCAACGCGCCGATCGAAGCGAGCGGCATCGAGGTCGTGCGGTCGATGACGCGCATGCTGTTGCGGCCGTACCCGTACCTGGCCGCCATCGGAGTGGCGGCGCTCGGGCTCGTCGTGGCGGCGACGCTGTTGCCGGCGTCGCCGCGCGCATGGGCGCGGCCGTCGCTGATGGAGCGCGCCGGTGGGCGGCTGTGGTGGCTGCCGGCGCTGGCGGTGGCCGTGTTCGCCTTCGGCGTGACGCTGTTCCTGAACTACGACTACGGCGCACACATGCCGCATGTGCCGGACGAGATCTCCTACCTGTTCCAGTCGAAGATCTTTGCGGCGGGGCACCTGACGGCACCGCCGCCGAAGGTGGTGGAATCGTTCCAGCTCGGTAACCCGCCGCTGATCGTGATCAACGACGGCAAGTGGGCGAGCCTGTATCCGTTTGCGCACCCGCTTGTGCTCGCCGTCGGGCAAGTATTGGGAGCGGTGTGGCTGATACCCCCGCTGCTGGGCGCGGGGTGTGTGCTGTTCGTCTTCGCGATCGGCTGGCGGGTCGGGAACGCACGGACGGGGCTGCTCGCGGCAGCGCTGTTGGCGATGTCGCCGTTGTTCCTGATGACGGCGAGCAATTTCATGTCGCACAACACGGCGGCGTTCTTCCTGCTGGCATCGATCTTCCTGCTCACGCTCACCGCCGAAGGCGCCGATGAGGCCGGCGTCGCGTCGAACGGCCGGATGGCGTGGTCCAGCGCGCGGAAGCGGACCGTGTGGTACCCGCTGCTCGCCGGGCTGGCGTTCGGCCTCCTGCTCAACACGCGACAGCTGTCGGGCGCCGCGGCCGCTGTGCCGTTCGGGCTGCTCCTGCTGACGTTTCCGCTCCCGCGCGGGCGGCGGCTGACCGGCGTCGTGCAGATCGCCGCGTTCGCGGCCGGTGCGGCGGCGCTGCTCTGCTGCTACTTCGGCTACAAGTGGGCAACGGCAGGCGACCCTTTCGCGAGCGAGCAGATCCAGGCCGGAGAGAACGCGATCGGCTTCGGCGGCCTGCACTCCGTACGCGCCGGGATCGAGAACGAGCAGACGCAACTGGCGTTCCTGCTGCTCGTATTGAACAACTGGCCGTTGACGCTGGGGCTGGGGCTGGCGCTGCTGCCGTTCGCCCTCGGCACGCGCAGCCGCTGGGACTGGTTTTTCCTGCTGCTCGTCGTGTTCCTCTGGGGCGCCTACACGCTCTACTTCACGAACGGCCTCATGCACGGGCCACGCTACTGGTACGAGACGACGCCGCTGCTGATGCTGCTGATGGCGCGCGGGGCGGACGCCGCGGCGGTGCTGCTCGCGTCCGTGGCGAGCGGTGTGCGCGAGCGGCTCGGCGCGTCGCCGCTGGGGCGCACGTGGGCCGGTGTCGTCGTCGTGTACGGGTTGGTGCTGGCGGTGGCGATCCCGGCATCAAACGACTGGCTGCGGGGGAGCGGCGGCGACTTCAAGACGGATACGGTACCGCACAACGCGAAGGAGCTGCGCGGCTTCAACGGCATCGACGACCGCCTGATTACGCTGATCGACGACGCGCGGCCGAAGAACGCGCTCGTGATCATGGACAATTGCCCGGGCTGGCAGTGCTACGGCAACGTCTACTGGCGGAACTCACCGTGGCTCGACGGCGACGTCATCTACGCGCGCGACATCCCGGAGAAGAACGCCGCCGTGTTCGCAGCGTATCCGGACCGTGTCGTATACCGCGGCCACTACTTCCCGCCGCCGTCGTTCACGCCGTACGGGCCATCCGCGACATCGCCGGCGCCAGAGCCGCCGCTGGCGGCCGCGATCCCGACGCCCACGGTCGCTCCAACCCCAACGCCCGACGCGCTGGCGGCCGCGCGTCGGGACGAGCAGCGGCGGTTCGACCTGCAGACGGTGGCGGACGCGCTGGCGCGGTACTACTCGGACCACGGGAGCTACCCGGTAGCGGAAAACATCCAGAGCCTGTGCGCCTATCCGAACGACGCCGGTTGCGCGCTGCGCGAGTACCTCGACACCGTACCGCGCGACCCGGGCCCGGACGGCATCTACTGGTATCGCTCGGACGGACGGTCGTACACGCTGTTCGCGGCGCTGGAGGGGCCGGCGCCGCCGTCGGCGTGCCCGACGCCGATACCGGAGCATCTGTCGCGCGTCGAGCATCCCTACTGCGTGGCCGCGGGCGCGCCCCCGTGACGATGGCCGACGCAAGTCCGGCGCGCCCTCAGGCGAGCGCGGCGGCGAGCGCCTCGCAGGCGGCACGCAGTTGCGGGGTGTGTGGCTGCAGGCGCG
>Ga0209172_10002351_pt1 | contig 33877 bp, 33 predicted proteins | sample LarsenN4metaG_FD_184113 | JGI IMG/M metagenome (GOLD analysis project Ga0209172, IMG submission 184113) | Hot spring sediment bacterial and archeal communities from British Columbia, Canada, to study Microbial Dark Matter (Phase II) - Larsen... ... | reverse complement strand
CGTCCTTGACACCCTCTATCAAACCATTCATGTCGCCATGCGTGACTTGTTCCTTGCTCTGGGGGTGGCCGTATAAAATTGTTAAACTATCGACAATTTTTTGTCGATGTGAAAGCCTAAGTGCCTAATCCCGGCGAAAATTTTTCTGGAGGATTATATGCGTAAATTATTGGTTATTCTCAACGCGATGGTCAAAACCGGTCAGGACTGGAACCCAGCTATTTCCTGACCCTTTTTTGACTTTTATCACAGTTGCTTTGAGGTCGTCGTATGGTGGAGTTTCGGTGGCGGCAAGTGAAGGGGAGGTGTTAGCCAACCAGCCGGAATCGTGTGAGTGTTTCTTATTTCAAGATTGGCTTGGCGGTAAGAAAGCCTTATGCAATGCCCATTTGTTGCGCGAATTGCAGGCCATTTGATAACAACTTGGCCGAACGGGACTTACGCATGAGTAAGCTCCAACAGAAGATTTCTAGCTGTTTTCGCAACTCTCAAGGAGCCGATGTTTTTTGTCGGCTGCGCGGCTATATCTCGACTTTACGCAAGCAGGGCCCTCATCTTTTATCCGCCTTGGTCTCCTTATTTACTGACGCTCCTTTCCTTCCTATCCCTGCTGAATAAACACAGCAACAGTTTGAAAATTTGATTATGGAAACCGTTTGTGGCTTGCACAACTTACACCTTGACATTCCTTTGGCGGCTTGATCTTAACTTTCAACTCGGTAAGGCTTTGCCAATGGAAATAATCGTTTATTTCCGATAGAGTCTATTAGACATTATACCGATTAGACTTATGTCACCCGGAAAGAGCAGGATTATCTGAATGATAGGATCAAAATCCTTTAATTCTGGAAATCCTGCTCTACACGATGGGTAAAAAACGCTCCCCAATTAAATCGATATAATGTCTATTATATATCAGCATACGATGGTGAATTGAAAACCAGCCTAAGCACCACCTCACCATCCTCGATCAAGCCGGTGCGCTCAAAGCCCAGGCCAAAATAGAGCTTCTCCGCGGCGACATTCTCCGGCACAAAGCTGATTTTGATCTCGCGGCAGTCGGGCTTCTGTTTGAGCTGGCGGATGACCTCTTTCATGGCCGCCCGGCCATAGCCGCGACCCTGGTAGGCGGTGTCTACCATCAGCCGGATGATCCAATAGCTGCCATCTCGCTCGTCCTGACCAACCATGGTAAAGCCAACCATTGTTTCGCCGGCGTAGATAGCCAGCGGCCTCCAGTCCGGCTCGAATTTGGCCTCAGCGATGGAGAAAAGATTGGGGGCAACAAATTTTTCCTGTTCTGGGGCAACTTTCAGATCAACGCACTCGCGCCAGTTGTTTTTGGTAATTTCTCTCAAGGTTATTTCCACCCCATTCTCTCCTCGTATAAAATAGTTCGTAGTGACGACTTCAGTCGTTGCTTTTTGAGGGAACGTTGGCGTAGAACGACTAAAGTCGTCACTACATAACCCCCTTCAAAAATGGACCGGAGACCGGTGACAAATACCCGGTCCTCGGTCTCCTGTCATTGCCAGACAAAGCTTTACATTATCGGTGGTTTACACCGCCACCACCACCTTTTCTTGTTCAAACGCCTCATCAATCCGCTGCTGCTCCGTTTCCTGGCGGAACTGCTTGGTGTAGAGCGAGTAGTAGTGCCCCCTGGCTCGGATCAACTCGGCGTGCGTGCCCATCTCGGCGATGCGGCCCCCTTCGATGACCAGGATGCGGTCGGCCCGCTTGATGGTTGACAGCCGGTGGGCGATAATAAAGCTGGTTCGACTTTTCATCAGAGTCTCCATACCCTGTTGGATCAACGCCTCGGTCAGCGTGTCCACTGAACTGGTCGCCTCGTCCATGATGAACAGGTCGGGTTGAGCCAGCACTGCCCGCGCCAGACTGACCAACTGCTTCTGGCCGGTCGAGAGCAGGTTGCCGCCCTCACCCACCTCCGAGTCGTACCCTTTTTCCAGGGTGATGATGAACTCGTGGGCGTGGGCCAGGCGCGCTGCCGCTTCCACCTCGGCGTCACTCGCGTCGAGCCGCCCATAACGGATGTTCTCGCGGATAGTGCCGGAGAACAGGTGTGGCGTTTGCAGTACCATGCCAATCCGCGATTGGATGCCGTGCAAGGTCAGCGAGGTGTAATCCAGCCCGCCGATGCGGATCATGCCCGCCTTTGGCTCGTAAAAGCGGCAGACCAGGTTGACGATGGTTGACTTGCCGCCGCCGGTCGGGCCGACCAGGGCAATGGTCTCGCCCTGCTTGACCTTCAGGTTGAAGTTTGCCAGCACCGGCTTGTCGGGAGTGTAGTAAAAATCCACTCCCTCAAACTCGATGTCACCCCGGATTGCGTCCGGATCAATGGCGTGAGGCCGGTCTACAATCTCCGGCTGCGAGTCAATCAGCGAAAAAATCCGCTCCGCCGAAGCGATGGAGCTTTGCATTTCGGCGTAGACGCGGGCCAAATCCTGGATGGGAAAGAGCATGAAAGTCAGGTAGGAGATAAAGGCTTGCAGCCCGCCGACGGTCAACCCGCCAACGGTGATCTGCCAGCCGCCGTACCAGACAATCGCGCCCAGGGCTGTCGCGCCCACAATCTGTACCGTCGGCAAAAACAGGGCCGACAGCCAGGCCGCCCGGTAAGCCGAGCGGTACAGGCTGCTGGCCTGCGCGTCGAACTCTTCCAGGTTCTTCTCTTCCCGCGTCAGCGCCTTGACCACCCGCACCCCGGTGATGTTCTCGTTGAATACCCCGGTCAGCTTGGAGTTGAGCTTGCGCACCTGCCGGAAGGCGGTCAGAATCCGTTTCTGAAACTGCCCGGCAATGATGACCAGCAGCGGCAGGATCAGCGACATGACCAGAGCCAACTGCCAGTTGATGATAAACATAAAGACCAGAGCAATGGTCAGGTTTAGACTGGCCCAAGTGGTGTCAATCAAACCCCAGGTGATCAAATCGGCGATGCGGCTGGCATCGGAATTGACGCGAGACATGATCCAGCCCACCGGCGTCTTGTCGAAGTAGGAAAAGGACAACGCCTGGAGATGGTTGAACATCTTTTGGCGCAAATCGTACTGGATGCGCTCGCCCAGCACACCGGCTAGATAGATAAAGCCAAACACGGCGCTGGCCTGGATAAGAATCATGCCGGCGTAGATGGTAATCAACTCGATCAGTCTGGCCCGGTCGCCGGGCACAATGCCCTCGTCAATGATCATTTTGCTGATGTAGGTAAAGATGGCATCCTGCACCGAGACCACCCCGATCAGCAGCAAAAAGCCCACGACTAATTTCCAGTGAGGCCGGGCTTGCCGGGCAATCCGTTTGATCGTTTTGCCATTAAACTGAGTATTAAACTCTTCTTCTTCAAAATGAAAGTCAGACATTGGGTATAGTCCTTGTAAATTGATTACGACGGGTGTGATGCGTGAGGCGTGAATTGTTCTTCACGGTTCACCCATCACGCATCACGTGTCATCAGACTTTGGCAGAGCAAGCTCTGCACTCTGGTTTTACTTCACCGCCTCTATCTCCTGCTCGATGCTGGCTTGCAGGTTGTAGATGCGGCGGTAGATGCCGTCCTGGGCCATCAACTCGTGGTGGCGACCCCGCTGCACCACCCGCCCCTGGTCCAGCACCAGGATCAAATCGGCCCGCATCACGGTTTGGATGCGGTGGGCAATCACAAAGGTGGTGCGGCCCTGGCGCAGCCGTTCCAGCGCGGCGTGGATGATCGCCTCGGTTTCGGTATCCACCGCCGAAACTGCGTCGTCAAAAACCAGGATGCGCGGGTCTTTCAACAGCGTCCGGGCAATGGCGACGCGCTGCTTCTGCCCGCCCGACAGCGTCACCCCTTTTTCCCCGACCAGGGTATCGTACCCATCCGGGAAGGTCAGGATGATGTCGTGGATGGCGGCAGCCTGCGCGGCAGCTTCAACCTCTGCCTGGGTCACTTCCCGCCGAACACCATAAGCGATGTTCTCGCGGATGGTGCGGGAGAAGAGAAACGGTTCCTGCTCGACGATGCCGACCTGCCGGCGCAGTTCGGGCAAAGCATAGTTTCTCAACTCGACGCCGTCCAGTAGAATCTGTCCACCCGTATAGTCGTAGAAGCGGGCCAGCAGGTTAATCAGGCTGCTCTTGCCCGACCCGGTTGGGCCAAGCAAGGCAATCATCTGCCCCGGCCTGGCGCTAAAGGAGATGTTATGCAAAACCGGCGCGCTGGCATCATACTCAAACGAAACATCCTTGAAGACCAGTTCACCGCGGATGGGCGTCGGAGTTTTGCCGTTGAGGGAACGTGAAGCGTGAGGCGTGAGGCGTGAAATATTGCCATTCTCTCTCCCCTGCTCCTCCGCTCCTCCGCTCCCCCGCAGTTTCTCCCGCTCTTCGTTGATAATCTCAGCGATCCGGGTATACGACACCAGGCCCATCGAGGTTTGCACAATCAGCCGGCCCAAACCTTGCAGCGGCCAGATAATCCAGATGACCAGGCCGGCCGCGGCCAGGTAGTCGCCGACGGTTATCACCCCATCAATCACCATCAACGCGCCCATAAAAAAGACAAAGAGCATCTGCATGCCAGAGATTGTCTCCAGCACCGGCCAGTACAGGGCGTGCAGCCTGACCAAACGCCGCCCGCGTTGAAACTGTTCCTGGTTGACCCCTTCGAACTTGTCCATTTCAAACCCTTGCCGGGCAAAGGCTTTGACCACCCGCACACCGGTCAGGTTTTCTTGCAGCGTGCTCGACAACACCCCTTCCTGTTCCTGATGAGCGTCGTAGGCCACGTGGATTTTCTTGAACATAAAGGTCGAGAAGGCAAAGACAATCGGGAACGAGATGACCGACAGCCAGGCCAGCTTGACATTGATGCTCAACAAGGCGGCAAAATTGATGACGAACAACAGGAGTACCCGTCCCACCTCAATGGCTTGCTCTGAGAAAAAGCGCCGTATGGCGTCCACGTCGGAGGTACAACGCTGAATCAACTCACCGGTTTTGGTGTGGTCATGATAGGTAAACGGCAGGCGTTGGATATGGTCAAATAGGTAGTTGCGCAGCCGCAGAATCACGCCCTCGGCAGAACGAGCGGCCAGTTTGCCGCTGACAAAGGTAAACCCGCCCTGGATAACAGCCAGGCCGACAAAGGCCAGCGCCACCAGATAGAAGGGCATAGTCGGCTGGCTTTGGGTCAAGATATCGTCCACAAAGTAAGCCAGCAGCAGGTAAGTTAGGGTTTTGGCTGTAGTTGCTATGGCCAGACTCGCCACCGCGCCGAGGTAGGTCAGGCGAAAGCCCTTCATCAGGCCCCACAGCCCCACTAGCCGGTTAGGTGACGTGGTTTCTTTTAAATCCAGAGTCGGGTATAAATTTGACGATTGCATGATTAGTTATCCTTGTGAGACGATGAAGTGGTGAGGCGAAATTGTCTTCTCGCCTCATCACCTCCCGCTTCCTCACCTCATCAGTTTAATTAGGCAAATAGTTGCTTTGAGTCGTTGAAACCGAGCCGTATTGATGCAGCTTGGCCCCCCATTTAATCATTTGGAAGCCGACCCAGCTGGCCAGGTTTCGGTGCCAGCCACCGTGGCTGGCATTTTGTTGTTTCACCACCTGGAGCAAGCGATCCTGTTCCGCCGCTCGAATCAGGTCTTGATATTTTTCTTTTTGGACTAAATAATCCACTTGCAGAGACGACATGGCTATAACCTTCCCTTTACTGGGTGAGAAACAATAATTTTTCCGGTTTGATAACCTGACAACAGGCCGTGATACAGCCTTTTCCCTCGAAATTTAGTAGCTTGATTATGATAAACCATCATTGCTGCCCCCTTTTGTCATGTATTTCCGTCAGGCCGAAGCCTAACTCATTTCCTGGAGTGTGGTGGGCCTGGCTCTCAGCTTATCCGAAACAATGGCCGGCTACATCAAGCGATGGGCCAGCGTTGTGCCAGACAAAAAAGACAGGGAGTTGGCCTACCCTTTAGTCCAGTATTTTTAACCATTTCTCTCTCCTGTTTTCAACATTTTTAGCCATAAACAAAAAACCGCAGATAGATCATCTGCGGCTGGAGCGGGCAGAAAAAGTTCTGACCCGTACATCAATAAAAAAGCCGCAGACGGTAGAGGTCTGCGGCTTGGTGGATTAGATTCTAAAGTCTATCTTAACACCTCGGAGTCAGCAGACGCACTACGGCAAGGCACAGCGAAGAAACCATCGCCGGAGCGTGGAAGAGCGTTAACAACCATGATGCATTTTGCCATTGCTGCACTCCTTTACGTTAAGTTTACGGTTGCCAGTATATCACACGTTTTGCCAAAATGTCAAGGCCCTTTTTTAACTTTGGGCCAAATTCTTCCTTAAAAAAACTTCGCAGGGGGATGCAAAACAGTCAGCCGGCCAGGTCCAGATACTTCTGTAGGTCCTGGGAAGTGGTTTTAGGGCGTTTGGGGGGTGAAGCCGTAAAAAATAAATGCTTTTCTAAACGCTCTATTTCTACTTGCAGGGTATCCACTTTTTGAACCGGAACGACTCGCCTGCGCCCGTTGGTTAACCGAGTGACAAAATTGATAAATTTTTGCACGCTCGTACCTCCTTGACGGTTTTGTGATTTGCTGACTCATTATACTCGGTGAGTTTCAAATCCTTCGCTGTTGCTAAAAATTAACCCCAATTCAGGGGAGATTAGAGATTGGAGATTCAGGCAAATCTCCAATCTCTAATCTCCCAAATCGGTAAGTTATTTAATTCTTATTCCTTAGCAGCGGGTATCTCAGCGAGTAGAGCGAGCGTTGGCTAAAGCCTGATCCAGGGGGTCGCCTTGATGAACAACGTAGTGGGGGACATAACTGGCGGTGAGTTCTATTTCGGTTTCCACAGAATTGTACGGCATACCAAAACTGCCGGGGTCAATCACAATAGCCGTGGCCCGGATGCCCCGGTCTTGCAAATGGCGAGCGGCGGCCACCCATTCCGGGTCAACGGACGGGGTAATAATCATCACCGTGGTGTTGCGGCTAAAGCGGAGGGCCTCAGCAGCCAAGACCTCGGTCAGGGGAATCGCGCCGTGTGCCTGGGTAACGGCCAGCATCTCATAAATACGGTTCATCTGCCGTTCGCCGCGGTCACTCTGGGCAATTTCGCGATGATAGGCGTTGGCATATGTAATCAGGCCCACCGAGCGATTCTGGCTCAAAAAATGTTTGCTCAACGAAGCGGCAATGGCGATACCATACTCTTCGGTGCTGGGCGGCAGGGTAAAGTTGGGCAGCTTTTCCCAATATACTTCGGGTAAAGCGGGCGGGGGCAGCTCGGCGTAAGTCAGGCCGGCCTGGACCCGTTTTTCCATATCCAGAAAAATCCAGACATCGGCCATCGGGTCTAATTCAAACTCTTTGACCATCAGTTGGCCGGTGCGGGCGGTGCTGGCCCAGTGAATCCGGTTGAAACTGTCGCCGGGCACGTAGTTGCGCACCCCGGAAACGTTGGTGGTCACGTAATGAGTCCGGCGATGCATCACTTCGCCACCGGTTTGTTCGCCCACGAGGGGATGAAAGGCCGGTAGGTCTGCGGCCATGGGGTAAACGACCACGTGCGACGTAAACGAGCGGGGCAAATCTTTTTTGAGTAAAAACAGGCCAAAGGGGTCGCTGCTGTAAAGCGAGATAGGGCCTAATGTATAGCGTCCGCGCCGGTAGCAAGGGGTCCGCACGTGCCAGCTTTGCTGCCGTTTGCCCCCCAAATTAGAAATAACCCGGCTGGCCCGATGGCCCGGCAAATCGGAATTGTCCTTCAGTTCAATCCACAACTTGGGTAGGGGGCCGCTGTTTTCTAATACAAAACGTTCTTCAAAAAATTTGCCAGCCTGAACTTGGCGCGACTGCGTTTGCCGGGTGACGCGCACCCAATGCACATTGAGCCAGGCCCACAGATACGAGAGCAGCAAAATAGCCCCAAATAGATAGAACAGATTGAAAAAAAGGGGATGCCCCACCGTTAGCACCGCAAACAGTGAGGCCAGCCACATCAAAAAAAGAACCCAGCTTCGTTCCAGGCTGCTGCGCAAGAAAGACTCCTTGATGAAAAGTAGACGGTAAACAGTGGACGGTAGACGGGGGGAGTTATATCCCCTATCTACTGTTTACCGTCTACCGTTTACTTATCTACTGGCCACCCGTGCGCCGGGCACCGGCACAGAAGAAAGAATATCCTGAATAACCTCTTTTGGATCAATATTTTTGATCCGGGCCGCCGGGCTGATAATAAGGCGGTGGGCCAGGGTAGGTTCGGCCAGAAACTTGACGTCGTCAGGAATCACGTAATCGCGCTGGCGAATGGCCGCCAATGCCTGCGCCGTGCGATATAGAGCCAGGCTGCCGCGCGGGCTGACCCCCAGGTAAACGTCGGGATGATTGCGAGTGGCCGTAGAGATATTGATAATGTATTCTTTGATTAAATCGTCGGCGTAAACCTGTTTCACTGTTTCCTGGGCCGCCAGCAAATCGTCTTGTGTCACCACCTGTTCCAGGGTAGTAATCGGGTGAGTAAATTGTTGAGCGCCCAAAATAGCAATTTCGCTGCCTTTATCGGGGTAGCCCATGTGGATACGCAGCATAAAGCGGTCGAGTTGGGCTTCGGGTAGGGGAAATGTCCCTTCATATTCAATTGGGTTTTGGGTGGCCAGCACCAGAAAAGGTTTTTCCATCGGATAAGTGTGGCCGTCAACCGTCACCTGGCGTTCGTCCATCGCCTCAAGCAGGGCGCTTTGAGTTTTGGGCGTTGCCCGATTGATTTCGTCGGTTAATACAATCTGGGCAAAAACCGGGCCGGGCCGAAACTCAAATTCGTGCGTTTTTTGGTTAAAAACCGATACGCCGGTCACATCGCTGGGCAGCATATCCGGAGTAAATTGAATCCGGCGAAACGAGCAGCCGATTGAAAGGGCCACTGCGCGGGCCAAAATTGTTTTGCCTGTACCGGGTACATCTTCAATCAGGATATGGCCTTGACACAGCAGCGCCAGCAGGGTAGCTTCCACCGGGCCGCGTTTGCCGACAATCACTTTTTCGACATTGTTGACAACTTTACTGGCAAATTCTTTAACAGTTTCCATACGTTGGGGAAAACTCCTTGTGGGTAACTGTGAGAATTATACCAGCTTATCAGGTTTGTTACCAATAGCAATTAAACTGCTCAATCAAAGTTGCTGAAATTTAAGAAAAAACCCCTAATTTCAGGGGGTTTCAAAAATTGAAAGTTGTTGTATGATGAGGTCACCGAGTAACTTGAACCCAGAAAAAATGGTAATTGTGTCAAAACACTACTCAAAATAAGTTTCGGCCAGTTATCTTTTACCTCCGACTACCACTTCGACTTCATTCTGAACTTGACGACATAAAGCCAACCTTTTCTGGGTTCATTAGCAATAAAAATCCTAACCTTTAAGAAAGGAGATACACAATGTTATTTTTTCCGCGTGAAGAAGGTCAAGGTCTGGTAGAGTATGCTTTAATCCTCGTTTTGGTCGCGATTGTAGTGATTGCTATCCTACTGCTGCTGGGTCCGGTTGTGGGTAATGTTTTCAGCAACATTGTTGGCAACCTCTAAGCGTTTTATTCCCCTCGAAATTTTTATTTGTTCTCAGAAAGCCACCTGACACGGTGGCTTTTTCTTTTTATTGCCCCTTGATTGGGTTTGACTTTTGAGTTAACCCGATTACACTTTAGACGAGAGGGCTTATGGCTACCGGATATGTTTTTGATGAGATCTTTACTCAGCATGATTTTCCGGGCCACCCAGAGAGCGCCAATCGCCTCTGGGTGGTGATGGATCATCTGATTAAGCAAAATTTGCTGTCCCGTTTGACCCGCATTCCGGCGCGTCCGGCAACCCAAACAGAGTTGCTGCGTTGCCATCATCCTCGTCATGTCGAGCGGGTCGAGGAGATCAGCCGGCGTGGAGGCGGCATGCTGGATGCGGATACCTATACCAATGCCTTCTCTTACGAAGCGGCGACTCGAGCGGCCGGTGGGGTAGTGGATTTAACCGCCGCCGTTTTGGAAGGCCGGCTGGATAACGGTTTTGCCCTGGTTCGTCCGCCGGGGCACCACGCCACTCCAACTCGAGCGATGGGCTTTTGCTTGTTCAGCACCATTGCGGTGGCGGCACGCGCGGCCCGATTTGATTATGGTTTGGAACGGGTCGCTATTGTTGATTTTGACGTCCATCATGGCAATGGAACCCAGGATGTTTTAATCGAAGACCCCACCGTCCTTTTTGTATCCAGCCACGAATATCCTTATTATCCCGGCAGCGGGGGCCTGACCGAAATCGGCCAAGGCGAGGCCAGAGGGGCTACGGTCAATATCCCCGTTTCCATGGGCGTGGGTGATGGAGGTTACAAACAGTTGTATGGCGAAGTGGTTTTTCCGATCCTGCGCCGTTTTCAGCCGGAACTAATATTGGTTTCGGCCGGTTTTGATGCTCACTGGGATGACCCCTTGGCAAATATTGGCCTATCCCTGACAGGTTACCATTGGCTTAGCCAAAAACTTATTGAACTGGCAACTGAATTTTGCCACGGGCGGATTGTCTTTGTGTTGGAGGGAGGTTATAATCTGGAAGTGTTGGCGTTGGGGGTTGGGAACGTATTTAGAGCCTTGTTGGGCGACGCCGATATTCAGGACCCGCTTGGCCCTTCGCCCTGGCGAGAGCCAGATGTGTCAAACTTGCTGGCAAAATTGAAGGCAATCCATAATGTGGTTTAAGTTGGCTGGATGAGCCATAAACTGAAAATATTGCGGAATAGTTGAATGTCAGAAAATCTACAGGAAATTCTTGAAGAACAGAAAGCTTATTATCGGGCGCGCGCCCAGGAGTATGATGAATGGTTTTATCGGCGGGGGCGCTACCATCACGGACCGGAGCATACCCAAAAATGGGAAGATGAGGCCGCTGAAGTTCGGCAGGCCCTGGCCGAAGCGAACTTGACCGGCCAGGTGTTGGATATTGCCGCCGGGACCGGCATTTGGACGCAGGAATTAATCAAAACAGCCGAGCATGTCACTGCTCTGGACAGCTCGGAAGAAATGATTGCCTTAAACCGGGCCAGGCTGCAAAGTGACAAAGTAACCTATACCCTGACCGATTTATTTTACTGGCAGCCCGTCATGGCCTACGATGGTATTTTTATGGGTTTTTGGTTGTCGCATGTGCCGCCGGCCCTGTTGTACGATTTTATCGGCACAGTCGCTGGGGCTTTAAAGCCGGGTGGTAAACTCTTCTTTGTCGACTCGCTGTTGGAACCAACCTCCACGGCTAAAGATATGATGGAGGGTGTGGCTAAAAAATTGGCTCAAAGAGGAACAACTTCTCAAGTTGTCGGACAGGAAAATGCCACCATGACCCGTCGCTTGAATGATGGCCGGGAGTTTCAGGTGGTTAAAGTGTATTATCTGCCAGACGATTTGACCGACCGATTGGCTTCTTACGAAATTTCAGCCACAATCAAGCAAACCGAGAATTTCTTCTTATATGGTTGGGGCACAAAACAAGCCAAATAGCTTCTGGCAGCAAGGACAACACACGACCTGTGCAAAATATTCAATCTAATCTGACCTCGACCCCCAAACTAACCCCCTGGCAAGGTAATTTAATTTTGGCCGCTACCATCATTGGGGCGGGGATGGTCTTCCTCGATGGAACCGTTGTTACCGTCGCCCTGCCTCAAATTCAAAAAGAGTTTAATGCCTCAGTCAGTGGCTTGCAATGGCTGATTGACATTTATATTCTTTTTCTGAGCGTGCCCATCCTGGTCGCCGGCTCTTTGAGTGACCGCTACGGGCGCAAAAAATTGTTCAACCTCGGCCTGATTGGCTTTACCCTGGCTTCGGTAGGGTGCGGCGCGGCCACCGATTTGGACCAATTGATTCTGGCCCGTGTTTTTCAGGGTATTTCCGGCGCAGTGATGCTGCCCGGCTGTCTGGCTATCTTAAACGCCAGCTTCCCCGCCGAAATGCGCGGCCGGGTGGTCGGGACATGGTCGGCTTTTACGCCGCTCACTACGGCTATAGGGCCGTTGTTAGGCGGCTGGTTGGTTGATAACGTCTCCTGGCGGGCCGCTTTTTATATCAATCTTCCCTTGGGCCTGCTAACCCTCTTTCTCAGTTCTCGGTTTATCCCGGAGAGCCGCAGCAAAAAAATTCCCGAAAGTCAGGATTGGTTGGGCGCGGTCTTGATTACCGTGGGCCTGGGCAGCCTGATTTATGGTCTGATTGAAGGCCCCCACCTCGGTTGGGCCGCCCCTTCGGTTTGGGTGGCGATTGGGTCCAGTCTGGCTTGTCTGATTGGTTTTGTGGTGGTTGAAGCTAAAACAGCCCACCCGATGATCCCGCTTGAACTTTTCCGGCATCGCCTTTTTGCCGGAATCACGCTGATTACCTTTATTCTCTATTTTGCCATGAGCGGAGTCTTTTTCTTTTTTCCCCTCAACCTACAACAGATCCAAGGATTTTCGGCCACCAACACCGGGGCGGCCTTTATGCCGATTATCGTTTTGCTCTTTTTGTTGTCGCGCTGGTCGGGCTATTACGCCGATAAATTTGGGCCGCGCATGCCCATGATTATCGGCCCGGCTGTGATTGCCGTTGGCTTTTTTATGTATATGATCCCCGGCGAGTCGGCCAATTATTGGCTTACTTTCTTGCCGGCGACCATTGTTTTCGGGGTCGGGTTGGGCATCACGGTTGCGCCGCTGACCACGGTGGCTCTGGGCGCAGCGCCGATCCATCTTTCCGGTCTGGCCTCCGGGGTCAGCAATGCCGCCTCGCGGATTGCCTCGATGTTGGCGGTCGCCACCCTGGGCGCGTTGATGGTGCTTCAATTCAGCGCCTCGGTAGAAAATCGTACGCGGCCTCTACCTTTATCTGAACAGGATCGCGTGTTGTTGCAAGAGGAGAAATTAAAATTGGGGGGAGCTTCAGCGCCGCCGGACTTGACCCCGGCGGTGCAAGCTCAAGTAGACACGGCCATTGATAACGCTTTTGTGGACGCCTTCCGGCTGATGATGGGCCTGTGCGGCCTGCTGGCGCTGGCCAGCGCCGGTGTGTCGGCCTTGACGATTTCCAACCAGATAATCCATCATGACGACGGCCATCAGCCGCCTCATTTTGAAATCATGGGCTGATTTTATCCTCGTTTTTTCCTCACCGCTGCTGCAATTTATATGAGTCCAAAAAATACACAGCGAATAACAATTTTTGTTGGAATTTTAATCCTGGTGGCCCTGGCCCTGACTTTGGCCTGGATTGGGCAAACTCTGGTCGCGGCAGAAGTAGAAACACCTGCCACCGCTCCGGCTGTCACCCGCTCCGGCCCGTCTCCAATCGCGTTTCCAACTGCCACCCCCCTGGTCGAGACCTCCCAGCCGACGCCGACCCCTTCGGCTACACTCACCCCTACTGGACCGACCGCAACCCCCACTCAAACCGCAACCCCCACGCCCACGCCGACGCCAACCCTCAACCTGGCGAGCTGCAATGCCTCCGGCTGCGGCTCGAAAGCAGTTGCACTGCCGACGGTGATGCTCACCCCCGATTTGTTTCTGCGCGAAACCCCGGCGGTTCGACGGGTCTGCCCCGAATGTCCGCACAATGAAATTTTCAGCGACAGCGAGTTGAACACACTATTAGCGGCCGATCGGGCCACTCTGGCTCGTCTGCGCCAAATTGCGCTGTCGCAAGAAACCTATCAACTTGCGCCAGGTGTGGTTTACCTGGTTTTCAACAATGCTCATCACATTGTAATTGATCTTCAAGAGTCAGGTTATACCCTGCGTAATATTATCCCCAATACGTCAAAGCGCGGGACGTTAATTACCCCCTCCTACTGCATGTCACCCGAATCCCTGGTAGTAACTACCGCCGACTACCACGGGCTGAACGGCAGCAACAAAACCGAAACCGGGCGCGACCTGTTTTTTCACCTGGGGCGGGCAGCCTTGTACCAACGCAATGGCCGTTTTAACATTGATGTCATCCGCACCCGGCCGGCCTGGGATAAAACTACGATTGCCTGGGGTGGCGGTCCTATTTTTATGTGGCAAGGCCGCTACGATTACAACCCGGAACGGGAGTGGTTTGACCAGGAGAATTTGGAACATTACCGCACCACCCGTTGGACCAAGTTGAGCGCAGCAATCTCCAAAGACCGCAAATATTTGTTTATCAGCGCCTCGTATGGGTTAACGTTGAAGGAACATGCCCAAAATATTATTGATCTGGGCCAAAAGTGGGGCATCCAGGTAGATCGAGCTATGCGTTTTGACGGCAGCGAGAGCGCCTACATCGCCATCCGCCTGGGGGATTATATGGTACCGGTGCTCAACCTGGAGGAACCGTTGATTGTCAACTGTTTTGCCGTGGAGCGGAGCCGGTAACGGTTCAGCACCGGCTTGATGGCGGCCTAAATAATTTTGCGGTGACTTTCAAACACCGGCTTGTTTTCCAGTATCCGTTGGGGTGAAAAAATAGACAGGTCGAGAGTAGGCGGCTGGCCGATGATTAATTCAGCCAGGTAACGCCCGACCGCGTGGCATTGTTGAAAGCCGTGTCCTGAGAAGCCGTTAGCCAGGAAAAAGCCGCTTAGTTCGGGCCACTCACCGAGAATGGCGTTGCCGTCAAAGGTGTTCACCTCATACAGCCCAGTCCAGCCCCGCACCACCTTGAGCCGGTCAAAGGCCGGGATAAACTCGACCAGCTCCGGCCACAGCAACTCTTCAAAGCGGTGTCGCTCCCAGGTAAAATCGTCGTAGGTAACGGGATCATCGGCCAGGGATTTGCCGCACATAAAAAGCCCTTCGCCTTCGTGGATGCAGTACAAGCCCGAAGGAAAAAATATAACCGGCAAAATTTTATCCGGGCGTTCCGGTGTTTCAACAACTGTCACCTGGCGTTTGATGGATTGGATGGGCAAATTGACTCCCACCGTCTGGGCAATTTTGGGCGCCCAGGGACCGGCCGCATTGACCACCATCGGCGCAGCCAGCATATCGTCCGAAGCCAGCTTGACGCCAACAATACGGTTTTCGCGTTTGAGCAGGTCTGTCACTTCAGCCTGGATAAAGTGCGCCCCCAGGGCTACTGCCTTCTTTTTGTAAGCCAGCAAGACGGCCAGCGGAGACATCGTGCCGTCCAGCCGCCCCAAGGTTCCGCCGACACAGCCGGCCAGGTTGTAAAGCGGGTAGACTTGCTTCACCCCCTCCGGGCTGAGCCACTCCACCGGAGCGCCCAGGCTCTGCTGCAAAGCCAGCCCTTGTTGGCTTTCCTCCCGGCTGGCCTCGTCAATGATGAACAGGTTGCCCTGCTGGCGAAAGGCTACATCAGGCTTGTCGCCGTCTACGGCCATCTCCTCGGCAAAGCCGGCCAGAACTTCCAGCCCGTACAGGGACATTTGAATATTTTCTTTGATGTTGAATTGCAGCCGGGTATTGCCGTCAGAAAGCGGCGTCGAGGCTTTGGTGTAAGTGGGGTCTTGCTCGATTAAGGCAACTTTAAGGTGGCTGTCGGCCTTTAACAGATAATAGGCAGTAGCGCAGCCCATCACGCCGCCGCCCACTATGATGACATTGTAATTATTATTGACCATCTCTTTCCCCTTCAAGTAGTAAACTGTAATGGGCTAACACCTGGGCTAATATTTCGTCGGGACAGGTGGGGTCTTCGACAAAAAACCAGTATTCGCCGTATTGGTCGTTGATTGAGAACTTATAACCACGATACTCAAAATCAATCCAGGCTTCGGTCACGTGGTCGGTGACAAAGCCGGTCAGTTTTGCCCCGGCCAACTTTTCCGTGTGGTCGCGGATATCGTACCACAACCTCGTTTGGGGCAATCCGCCGAAGTGGCGTGAGCCATCGCGCATAATCATGCTATACAGTTGAGTGGGCATGATTTTATTCAAAGTCTCGTTGGGGTATTAACGATTACCTTTGTTTAGGTTTAATCTCAAACGTAGATCGTGACCGGAAGAAACATACATCAAATTCCATGAAAAAATTAACTTGTCCCAAAATTAACGGTACTTCGTCGCTCTTTGTCCATGCAAAGGCCAAACGAACAGGAGAAAATTTACTCACCACTGCCGAGACAATCAACACCCTGGCTTCCTGTTCCGCCAAATTTCCTGTCAGCTTTACCGAGGTCGTTTGCTCCTCCCAAATGGCCTCTAACATGAGACCTAGCTGATAAGGCAGAACATTGACCGTCGCCCCGGTATCTAACAACCCTGAAACTTCTACAGTTTGATTATGATAGACCAAAGTCAGCGGAAGATAAGGCAAGCTGCTGGCTGTTTTTGAGGATGTCTCTGTTTCAGAGTAGTTAAATTGTTCTGCCTTAATTGTCATTTGAGTCTTTATCAGTTTCTAACGCCTGGAGCAACGTATCGGCTGCTTCAAACGCATGATAAGGGGTCCAGAGTGGATAAGTGAGATTCGGGTCAAATGGAGATACACCTTCCTCCTGAGCCAATTCTGACACCAAAAACTGTAGCAGACGGAGTTTATCGGTGTGAGGCAAAGCCTGGAGCACCGGAATTAATTCAGCTAACGACATCATAACCCCTTTCTCTTCCATAAAATATTGTCTCTGGACTATTTCTGGTAGATATCTTCGATCAGCGTTGTTGGATGAAATTATACCTGCTTTTTGCTAACAATTTATATATGGCTCTTTACAATTTTAAGGGTTGAGTACTTGACACTGTAATTCATCGGTAGGCAGACCTTACGCGTTCAAAAGATAACCAGTGGGAGCAACCAGCCTTTACAAACCCTAAGCTTTCCCTTGTTTCAATCTTACCTTTATCCCCTGAATTTACTTCTCTTTTTTGCTCTTGTGGGCAGGTTTCGCTCTATTTCTTTCAATTTTTCCTCTATTTCCTCTGAAACCCCCTGTGCTCGTCTCATTTTTATTTCGTTTTCAATTTCGGCAACCAACGTGAAAAATTTTTTATTCTCTCTAAAGATTTGTCCAGCAAATTCAAACAAGGGTACTCGTACTTTAGGCATAGCTATAGGCCCGCTCAAATGAACATCTTCTAACTCAAGCTCATCCCCTATGCGTTTCAACGTTAAATTAGACTCTTCCCAAGGATAAGCTTTAGCTATTTCTTTCCCATCCCAAATTTCTTTCAAGGCACCAACCCAAGTGACTGTCATCCAAAATTCATCTACAGTTCCCTCGTCACTCCAGGGTTTTCCGTCAATATCAATAAAAAAGCCTCCCTGGAAATTACAGCAATGAAGGTTTTCAATACTCAGATAATAATCTACCAAATACTTACTTTCTCCAAGTAGCTGGTCTACGGAAAACCAATCATCATCTTCGTTACCAGCGAATATTTTGAAGTCAACTTTGAAAGATTGGGCCATTTGAGTTTACTTTTTATTTGCCATAAGGGTGGGTAGATTTTCTTGTCTGCCTAACAACACTCAACCCACTGCAAACGCCAGCACCTCTCTCGCCAGCCGAACCCGATCCTCATCATTGAGCATCACCGTACCCGTCACCAGCGACCGCAGCCCCAGGTCGCTTATGGCGTCTTGATAAGCCTGATCCACATGATCGAGGACAAAGCCGGTCAACACGTCCTGCAAATGGTGAGCCACTCCCACCGGCGAAACATCCTGGCCCAGTTCGGCCATCAGCTTGGCGGCCGGCCCTTTTAAGGCCACCCCGCCCACAATCGGCGAAACGGCGATTTTTGGCACCCGGCTGGCGGCGATGATCCGGCGCATGTTGGGCAGCGCCAGAATCGGGTCGAGGCTGAGCAGGGGATTGCTGGGGCAAAAGATAATCACATCGGCGTTGCGCAGGGCGCTGGCAACTTCGCGGCTGGGCTGGGCCTGTTCCGCCCCGGCAAAACGAATAGACTTGACCACAGGCCGGCACTGCTGCTGCACAAAATATTCCTGAAAGGCCAGTTCGCCCTGGTCGGTCATGAGCATGGTCCGCACCAGCGCCTCGCTCATCGGCAGCACGGTGCAGCGCACGCCCAATCGCTGGCACAATTCCCGTGTCACCCAGTTATAGGGGTACTTTTCGCGTAACCATTTTGTTCTCAACAAATGGGTAGCTAAATCGCGGTCGCCCAACTGAAACCAGGTCGGCTGGCCGTAACGGGCCAGAGCGGCCATCATATTCCAGCTTTCATCTTTGACCCCCCAGCCGGTCGCCGGGTTGGCTACTCCGGCTAGAGTGTACATGACCGTATCCAGGTCGGGGGAGATGTGCAGTCCCAGGTGCTCAAAATCATCGCCGGTGTTGACGATGATGGTTAGATTCTCCGGCGGGACGATTTGATACAGACCATAAGCCAGCTTGGCCCCACCCACGCCGCCCGCCAGAGCGACAACGTTACCAAAATTTGATTGTTTCATCGCGCCTATTATAATAGCTGCTTACTTTTTCTGCCAGAATTATCCGGGGGAGTTATCTATTATGTTTGAAGATCCGCTGCTGCACAGTTATCTGGCCCCGCTGCTGATTATCGTCCAACTCATCTTCCTGGAGGGGATTCTCTCCATAGATAACGCCGCGGTGTTGGGGGCGATGGTCTCGATACTGCCGGAAAATGAGTCTGTGCCTTATCCGCCGTTCCTCAAATTTTTGCAGCCTTTCACCGACCAGGTGTTGGGCATGCAGCAGCAGGCCGCCTTAAAGGTGGGTCTTTTAGGGGCTTATGTCGGGCGGGGGGTGATGTTGGTCATGGCCTCGTTTGTCATCGCCAATCCCTGGCTGCGCTTGTTGGGGGCGTTGTATCTGATCAAGCTGGCTTTTGAAAATCTGGCGGTTTCACCTGAGTCGGGAGAAGGTTCAACGGGGCACGGACATCACGCGGCTGGGGTGGGTTTTTGGCTGGTGGTGCTCAATGTGGAATTGGCTGATCTGGCTTTTAGCATTGACAACGTGGTGGCTGCGGTGGCCCTATCCGATCAACTTTGGGTGGTTTTGCTGGGCGTGGCCCTGGGAATTGTGACCATGCGCTTTGCCGCCGGCATTTTTGCCTACCTCATCCGCCGCCAGCCGATTTTGGAGCCGGCGGCCTATATCCTGGTGCTGGCGATTGGCATCGAATTGGTGCTGGCCGATTTGTACCATTTTCACTTCAATCACCTGGCCAAATTTATGATTTCGATCGGCATTTTGGCGCTGTGCCTGCTGTATGCTCGTTTCCAGGTTTTAACGCTTTTTGACCCGCTGCTCCACTGGCTGGGCGAGGGTATGGGCTACCTCAACAATCTGGTCAATTGGATGTTTAAACCGCTGCTGCTAGTCCTGAAATTGCTTTTTTACCCCGTCCGCCGCCTTTTCGCCACCGAGCCAAAGCCTCCTCACCTGCATAACCCCCTTGAGCCGGCCGACAGCGCCCACACCGAGTTGGTCGAAGGGTAAAATTTAATTCTTATAGTAACTGCTCAGCCATGTCATTTCGACCACAGGGAGAAATCCTCGATACCTTACTTTACATGTGTTGCGCCCTGAAGATTTCTCGACCTTCGGTCTCGAAATGACATGAGCCTGAGTAGTAACTCCTTAATAAAACAAAAACCTGTCAGGTCTGCCAGGCCTGACAGGTTTTTTAATTGGCTTTCTATTACTCCGAAGCAAACGCCGCGTCGAAGGCGACGGACGAAGGAGCAAAATCGGTGCGGCGGATCATAGCCAGGGCATCGGGCGCGCCCCACTCGCGGTCCATACCGCTGTCTTCCCACTCGACCGAGAGCGGCCCGTTGTAGCCAATGCGGTTGAGGGCGCGGAACAACTCCTCAAAATCCACATCGCCGTGGCCGGGCGAGACAAAATCCCAGCCCCGGCGCGGGTCGCCAAAGTTGAGGTGCGAGCCGAGGATACTGCGCCGGCCATCGCTCACCCGTTTCTTGGAGTCCTTGACGTGGACGTGATAAATCCGGTCGCCAAATTCGGTCACAAAGGCGGCGGAGTCAAGGAACTGGTGGGCAAAGTGGCTGGGGTCAAAGTTGATGCCAAAAGCCGGGCGGCGGCCAATCGCATCGAGTGTTTTCTGGGTGGTCACAAAATCATAGGCAATCTCGGTGGGGTGGACTTCCAACCCAAACTTTACCCCGACTTCATCAAAAACATCCATAATTGGGTTCCAACGGTCGGCAAACTCGCGGTAGCCGGCCTCGATTTTGTTGAAATCGTTGGGCGGGAAGGAGTAGAGCATGTGCCAGACCGGCGAGCCGGTGAAGCCGTTGACAATCTTGACCCCAAAGGCGGCGGCGGCGCGAGCCGTGTTTTTGACTTCTTCGGCGCAGCGCTGGCGCACCCCTTCGGGGTCGCCATCGCCCCACAGTCGTGGGGGCAAAATCCCCTTGTGGCGCTCGTCAATCAGGTCGCAGACGCACTGGCCCACCAAGTGAGTGCTGATGGCCCAGCACTTTAGGTTGTACTTTTCCAGCAGTTCGCGCTTTTCGCGGGCATATTTGTCGCTTTCCAGGGCCTTATCCACCTCAAAGTGGTCGCCCCAGCAGGCCAGTTCCAGGCCGTCGTAGCCCCAGGCGCTGACTTTTTGAGCCAGCGTGTCCAGGGATAAGTCGGCCCACTGGCCGGTAAATAGGGTGACAGGTCGTGCCATTGTTAGTTCTCCTTTAATTGTTAAGTATAAAATCAGGTTGGACGTATGATCCAGCGCGAGGGGTTAATTTAGGCCATCCTCTTATGCTGCCATTTATAGATTTTCCAAACAAGAAAACACTTCGCGATAAAATTCCGGGTGAGATTGCCAGGTTTGGCCTGTAACAATCAGGCCATCTCGAACTGCTTGTTCAGTGCAGTAAGTTCCGCCGTTAGACTCAACTTCATAGCGGACATTCTCATAACAGGTCAAGCGTTTGCCGTCAGCCAGCCCGGCGGCAATTAATACCTGGATGCCGTGACAGATAGAAAAGACGCCCTTTTCTCTGGTATAAAATTCTTGTAGCAGGGTCAATAGCTTCTGATTATGGCGCAGATACTCCGGCGCTCGTCCCCCCAAAAGCAAAATGGCATCATAATCATCCACGTTTACTTCTTCAAAACTGAGATCTGCTTGAGCCTTATAGCCAGGTTTCTCTACATAAGTATCCCAACCCGGCTCAAAATCATGCATGACCAGATTCAGCCAGCGTTTGCCCGGCGCCGCTATTACGGGCGTATGTCCGGCTTCCCGAAAACGGTGCATCGCATACAGCGTTTCATAACTTTCACCGGCATCACCAGTGACGAGTAGAATCTTTTTACTCATGAGAGTTACCCCCTTAAAATATTAAACTTGTTAGACCAAAATTTGCTATAAACCGTAAAACGTAAAGCATCATGAACTCTACGTTTTAGACAACACGTTGGATCTGGTTTCGTAAAATTTTAACGCAGCGACTTCCACGGCGCTTCGCTGCTGACATCCACTACTTCGTAGCCGGTCGGGCCGACGCACGGGCTGAGCATGACCATCAACTTGGCCGGCTGGCTGCTGACGTTGAACGAGGCGTGGACGACATCGGGATGGATAAAAATGGAGTCGCCTGGCTTCAGGGTCATCTTTTCGCCTTCGAGCCACTGCTCGATTTCCCCGGCCACCACGCTGATGACCTCTTCCTGGTCGGGGTGTTTGTGGAAATTGTGCCCCCCGCCGGGGGCTAAGGTTACCTCGATCACCGTCAGATACTTGGCTTCGGTGTTGGGCGGCTGGCTGATCCAACCCATCTCGCCCCAGTCAAGCTGCTCGCGGACCACTTCTTTGGAGAGGACGAATTTTCCGTTCATGTTTGGCTCCTTAGAAAATAGTAGGCGGTAGACAGTAGACAGTAGACAGGAGGTGTACGCCTCTGCTACCTTGCTACTCTGCTACCTTTTCATAACAGGTAGTGTACCCAGGTTCGGAACACTCCTATTACAATTTCAGACTCTTAAACTGCCGCGTCTGCCCTTCGATGGCCGGCTCGACCGACAGCCGCTCGATGCTGCTGGCCCCAAAGAACCCGGCGATGCCCTCGGTGTGGTCAAAGATGTATTGGGCGTCCTCAGGCTCGGCGATGGGGCCGCCGTGACACAGCACCAGGATGTCCGGGTTGACCTTGACCGCCGCATCGCGCATCGCCTGCACCCGTTTGGCCGACTCTTCTAGAGTCAATGCGGTGGTCGCGCCAATCGCGCCTTTAGTAGTCAAGCCCATGTGCGGCACCAGTACATCGGCCCCGGCTTTGGCCATGGCCTCGGCTTCGTCGGGGTTAAAAACATAGGGGCAGGTCAGCAAGCCTAACTCGTGGGCCTGGCGGATCATTTCCACTTCCAGGCCGTAGCCCATGCCGGTCTCCTCCAAATTGGCCCGGAAAATGCCGTCAAACAGGCCGACGGTGGGGAAGTTCTGCACGCCGTCAAAGCCCATCTCTTTCAGCTCGCGCAGCAGGACCGGCATCAGCCGGAAGGGGTCGGTCCCGCAAACGCCGGCCAGCACCGGCGTATCTTTGACCACCGGCAGCACCTCGCCGGCCATCTCTTTGACAATGGCGTTGGCGTCCCCGTAGGGCAGCAGTCCGGCCAGGCTGCCGCGCCCGGCCATACGATAACGGCCCGAATTGTAAATAATGATGATGTCCACGCCGCCGCGTTCGGCAAATTTGGCCGAGATGCCGGCGCCTGCGCCCGCCCCCAAAATGGGCGTGCCCTTAGCCACCTGCGCTCGCAGCCGCCGCAGCGACTCTTCACGGGGGATGAATGGCATAGTTTTACTCCTTTGTTGTAAACAGTAGATGGTAGACAGTAGACGGGGATTGGTCTCTGCTACCTTTTTTATTATGAGTTACGCAGATGACATGTCATTTCGAGGCCAGAGGCCGAGAAATCTTTGAAAGTTATGCTTGCCAGACGAGTTGGAAGGGGTTTCTCGCTCCTGCGTCGCTCGAAATGACATGTTCCTGAAATCCTTACTGCCGCCATTGATTGGCCCGGATATTATCCTCGGCCAGGCGGGCGGTCTCTTCGATCCGCTTGGCCCGCGTTTCCGCCCTTTTGGCGTTGCTGATCCATTCCAGAATCCCCCGCTTGACCGAGCGGGGAAAGGCCTCGAAATGCTGTTGGGCCAGGCTGTACCTGGCCAGCGCCTCGGCCAGATCGGGCGGAATCTCCAAAGCTTCGACGGCATCGAGGGCGTTCCACGATCCATCCTGTTTGGCCGCCTCGATTTTGGCCAGACCCGCCGAAGCCATCAGCCCCGCCGCCAGCAACCGTTCCACCCGTTCTTTGTTGGGTTTGGACCAGCCGGTTTTTGTCTTGCGCGGGGCAAACCACAGCAGCGAGCGTTCCTCGTCCAGCTTGTTCCCTTTGCTGTCAATCCAGCCGAAGCACAACGCTTCCTCCACCGCCTCGTCGTACTCAACGCGGGGCTTGCCGGTGGCTTTTTTGTAGCTGATCAGCCAGACCCCCTCGGCGCGGGTGTGATTCTGTTCCAGCCAGGCCCGCCATTCGGCTCTGGACAGGGGATGGACTGCGTTATCGGGTTCGTTTGGCATTGGACTCCATTGAATTTCTGGGTAACAATTCATCTTGTATCTTGCGTGTTGCATGTTCCGTTTATCTTACGCAAGACGCAACACGCAAGACGTTTCAACCTTCAACTTCAAACTCCTTAAAACCCCTCTGGCTTTGCCTCTTTGCCGCTGACCTGGAGAAACCAGCGCAAGCACTTGTGGGCCACGTCTACCGGCTCGCAGAACATCATGGGGCAACTGCCGGGGATGACGCTCAAGCCCAATTCGGCGCACAGTCGCACAGCTTCGTCGTCCATGCTGCCCTGGCCAAAGGAGCGGTGCATCCACAGCCGCTTGATTCCCAGAGCGCTGCACTCGCGCACCAGTGACACCGCTGCACTGGGAGGCGTGGCCAGCACCACCCCGTCCACTCCGCCGGGGATGGCCGCCAGGTTGGGATAGCAGCGCTCACCCTCCACTTCCGCCGCGTTGGGATTGACCGGGAAAACGTCGTGGCCGGTCTGGCGCAGTTTCTTAAAGATCGCGTTGGCCGCGGCATCGCCCTGACGGGAGACGCCGGCTACAGCAATCCGTTTCTGGGCCAGGAATTCCTGGGCCGCTTCTTTGAGGGTAGACATGCATGGCTTCTTTCTCCCCCTTGATTTTGGTTTTTAATCTTCCTGGCAGCGATTCGGACGACTTGACCTCCCCAGTCTAACGGCTCATTAACTTGGATAGCCTGAGGGCATCACTTACCTTTTCCTATTTTCCTCGACTGTAACTCACTTTACTCACCCAGGCACTCCCAAAACTGTCTTCACTAACGAACTTGCTCGACAAATAAATAGATACCTGTGTTTGCTGGACAATTTGAAAGAAAACCTGCTGTCAACCTTATTCCACCATCTATAACATGATCATAGGTATTTCTAAACCATTGCCATACCTCTATGGCGCGATCTCTTGGAATATCCCTCCCAATAGTAACCGGTTCATTCTCGTAAGGAATTTCATTTCTGAATTTCCTTCTGCTATATCTTACGATTGTCTCTGGCCGGTTGCCTAAATACAGGTGAACACCCCGGTACCCTAGTTCCTGTATTATTTCCTGAATTCTCTCCTCGAACATTTTGTCATCCTTCAAAGGGAATTTATGGAAAAGAATACGCCACTGAATAGGGAGATTTTCTCTCAGGCTAGTTCTTATTATAACTGTAGTACTCCGCCCAATCACTGTTTATCTGTAATAGTTCCAGATAATCCCCCGGACAGCGGTTTTATCTGGAACTTCTCATTGACGCAGGTATCAACGGTTCAATGGTAAAATGCGCACACGCGATCTACGCTCGTCCACTACAATCAAAGCCCCTGACTCCAGATGTGCCTCGTGTTGGCGTAATGTTGCCACAATGAGTTCCTCCATATATTGGGGAAATGTATCTTGAGCGCGAACCTGGATGACGCTTGGCCCGGTAGCCTGGGTGACAGCCAATAAAGTGCCAAAGTCGAGATCGTGGGTAAAAACCGTATACTGGTTCGCCCGCGCCCAATCCATAATCACCCGATCCGAGGCGCGAGGGTCTCCCACTTCCGACCAATGTACTGCCGGCCAACCGTGCCGCTGGAATACCGCCACCCAATCCGGCGAGAGGTTCATATCAATCAGCAGCTTGAGGCTCATACGACGCTAAACGGCAACTCAATTTCTTCAACACGCCAGGCCGCATAAGCTAACGCGGCCCGGATATCTTCCTCTTCCAGATAGGGATAAGCTTTTAGAATCTCTGCACTGGAGTGTCCGGCGGCCAGCAAGCCGACAATCATGCCGACGGTCACGCGCAAGCCGCGGATACAAGGCTTGCCGCCCATAACTTCAGGGTCAAAGGTGATTCGGGTTAAATTTTCGTTCATCGTTCTGCCTCCGCCGGTATTCTAGCACGTTTGTCAGCTTGACCCAACCTTTTACAAAATTCCAAAAGTTATTCAGCCGCCAACAACCCCACCAGCCGCTCGGCCATCGCCGCCGCGAATTCGGGATCGTTGATATGCATGTCCAGCTCGACCAGCTCCACCGGCGGGCGGATATTCCGCCGCAGCGACTCGAACAGGGCGGCGTCGGCTTCGGGCAGGTAGAAAGGCTGGCCCTCTTTGTCAATGGCGCTGACGCCTTTGAGCGGGATGAAGAGGACGGTCGGCCCGGTAGCCGCGTTGAGTTTGCTGGCAATGATCCGGCCCAGCTCGGCGCACTCCTGGGGCGTGGTCCGCATCAGGGTGACGTTGGCGTTGTGCTTGTACAGCGTCCGCTCTTTGAACTGCGGCGGCACGGTCTCGATGGCCCAGAAGTTGACCATATCCAGCGCCCCGCACGAAACCACCTGGGGCAGGCCCGCTTTGGCCGCCGCTTCCAGCCGGTGCGGTCCGGCGCTCAGCACCCCGCCGACCAGTTCATCGCACCACTCGGTGGTGGTGATGTCGGCCACCCCGCTGATAAACCCGGCGCTGATCAGGCTCTCCATAGCCTGGCCGCCGCTGCCGGTGGCGTGGAAAACCAGCACTTCGTAGCCGGCCGCCTCCAGCTTCTCGCGAACCATCGTCACGCACGGCGTCGTCACCCCAAACATCGTCGCCGTCACCAGCGGTTTATCCTCTTCCCCTCGCGTCCTCGCGTCCTCGCCTCCCCGCGTCTCCGCCTCCTCCACCGCCCCGCAGACCATCCCGGCGGCGTTAGCCAGAATCCGGCGCGACAGCCGGTTCAACCCGGCAATGTCCACCACCGAATACATCATACAAATATCTTTGACCCCGACGTAGGGCTGCACATCGCCCGAAGCAACAGTGGAGACCATCACCTTGGGCAGGCCGACCGGCAGTTCGCGCATGGCCGCCGTGGCAATGGCCGTGCCGCCGGAGCCGCCCAGCCCCAGCACCCCGTCGAATTTGCCCTCGGCCTGCAGGCGGGCTGCCAGTTTGCTGGCCCCGGCCATCATCACCTCCAGGGCGGCGCCCCGGTCGGCCTGGAGGCGTAGTTCGGCCAGATCGCCGCCGCCGGCAGCAGCCACCTCCGCCGCGCTGATGTCGGGGGTAAAAGTCGGTTCGCCGGCCACCCCCGCATTGAGTGTCAACACCTGATGGCCACGCGCTGTAATCAAATCACGGACATAGGCATACTCCGCTCCCTTGGTGTCGAATGTGCCAATGAGGAGAATGGTTTTGGGCATCGTCGTCTCCTTTGCAGGGAGTAGGGAGTAGGCAGTAGGGAGTAGGGAAGAAAAACCCCTTACTCCCTACTCCTTACTCCTTACTTCAATAAGTTCTTTAGAAATGCGACTCCGTTGAACGCCAAAGCGTCGGGGCTTTCGGCCAGGGGACGCCAGATGGCGGCGGCGCGGGCAATGCTTTTGACTTTGGGGGTAAAGGACTCGATCACCACCGGGCCATCGTAACTGATATCTTTGAGGGCCTGGGCGACTTCGTTCCAGGGCACGTGGCCGGAGCCGGGCGCGCCGCGGTCGTTCTCGCACGAGTGCAGGTGGCATAGGCGGGGGCCGGCGGCGCGGATGGCGTCGCCGAGAGAGGGTTCTTCAATATTCATATGAAAGGTGTCGAGCATGATCCGGCAGGCGGGCCGGTCCACCCGGTCTACCAGCTCGACCACTTGCGCAGCCAGGTTGATAAAGCTGGTTTCAAAGCGGTTGAGCGGCTCGATGCCTAGAACGACTCCATGATCGGCGGCGTACTCGGCCAGGGGGCGCAGGTGCGAAACCAGCAGGTCCAGATCACGCGCCCGCTCGTCGGGGGTGGACTGCCAGGTGCGGCCTACAGCCGAGTAGAGCGGCCCGACCAGGTTGGTCGCGCCGATGGTTTGGGTGGCTTTGATGGCCTGGCGCACATACTCCGCGCCGCTTTCCTGGATGGCCTTATCGGGATGGATCAAATCACGGTCCGGGCCCATGGCCGCGCAGGTGCTGACGCCCAGGCCGTTGTCGCGGATGATCGCTGCGGCCTCGGCGTGGTCAAAATCGTTGATGCCTTCCAGCGGCAGCTCGATCCAATCAAAGCCGCCTTGTTTGACGCGCGGGGCCAGGGTTTTGAGTTCCTCGGTGGTCAGGGGCGAGGTCCAAACCCAGGTGTTGACTCCGAATTTCATCATAACCTCCACATAATTTAACGAAGTTTAATGGATTTGTTGCCCCCTGGCAGCATCGGGACCTTCTACGTGGTGCGTAGTGCGTAGTGCGTGATGACTTTAAGAGAAAACCTCACGTATCACGCATCACGCATCATCTTTAACTGTGGCTTTGCTCAAATTCGCTGATTGAGACGCTGCCGACCTCCTCGGTGTGTTGGACTCCTTTGGGGATAACGTGGCTCCACAGGATAAAACCCAGCGTGGAAAAGAGGAGCACAAAGAACCCAACCCGGTAGGCGATAAACACCCAGGGCTGGAACATACCAAAAATGCCCAGGGCAATGCCGCCGATCAGGGTCAATTCAATCGGGCGGTAGACCTCGGGGGAGATGCGGTGATTGAGCAGATTGGCTACAAAAGCCACCAGGGTAATAAAGCTCAGCACAATGGCCGCAAAAATGCAGACAAAAGGGATGGCCGATAGGATAACGTTGGTGCTCAACTGCTGCTCGGTAAAGATGGCGCTGATAATCGGGTTGGCTACTGCTCCCAAAATCAACAGCGCCACCACCGCGATGGGCAAACCAATGGGAACGGGAAAACGTCGTTTTTTCATAGAAATTCCTTTACCAAGCGCAATTTTGCGCTAGTTCGTGACCAAATCATAGCAAGTCATGTCATTCCGACCGGAGGGAGGAATCTTCGTTACCACTAGCTAAACACTATGACGAACAAGAGGATTTCTCGCTGACGCTCGAAATGACATTTTTCTTGGAACCACTAAACAGAAGCAGCCACAGCCTGTTTGACCGCAATCCGCTGCTGCTGTTTGGGTTCAAAAAAGTGCAGCCGTTCACGGGCAATATTAAAGCGAATGGTATCGCCGATGCGCCAACTGGTCATCCCGGAAACGTTACTGAGCAGGGTTTGCTCACCGGCTTTGATGTGCAGAATTGTCTCCACGCCCAGCGGCTCGATCAGCGTCACCTGGCCGGCAAAATCGCCGTTGGGGTTGGGCTGGACATCTTCGGGCCGGACGCCCAGCACAAAGGCGGCCGGTAAATCGGCGGCGCTTGCGCCCAGGGCAAACTGGATCGAACTGTTCTCGACCGCCAGTGTGCCGTTCTGATGATTGGCCTTGAACAAATTAATACCGGGCGTGCCGACCAGTTCGGCCACGAACATGGTCGCCGGCCGGTCGTAAATGTCGTCGGGCGTGCCGATTTGCGCAATCCGGCCCTCTTTCATCACTGCAATCCGGTCGGCCATGGTCAGGGCTTCAACCTGGTCGTGGGTAACAAAAAGGGTGGTGCTGCCTTCGATTTTTTGCAGGTGTTGTAGTTCCACCCGCAGGGCTTCGCGCAGTTTGGCGTCGAGGTTGGAGAGCGGCTCATCCATCAGAAAAATACGCGGGCTGCGGACAATGGCCCGGCCAATCGAAACGCGCTGCATTTCGCCGCCCGACAGCCGCGCCGTTTTTCGCTCTAGCAAATGGCTGATGCGCAGCTTTTCGGCAGCGCTTTCCACCCGCTGGCGGATTTCCGCTTCGGGTGTTCGCCGCAGCGGGGAGCGCAGCGGAAAGGCCAGGTTGTCGTAGACCGACATGGTGGGATAGAGCGAGTACTGCTGAAAAACAAAGGCAATGTCCCGGTCGGCGGGGGTCATGGCGTCAACTTCCTGGTTATCAAACAGCACGTGGCCCTTGTCTTGTTTTTCCAGCCCGGCAATCACCCGCAAGGTGGTGGTTTTGCCGGCCCCGGTATGGCCCAGCAGTACAAAAAACTCGCCGTCTTTGATCGAGAAAGAGACATCGTTGAGGGCCTTGATCGGGCCGAATTGTTTGGTCACGTTTTGGAGAGTTACATCAGTCATGAGACACCTGCGCGGGTAAGGGCCAGTTCCGTTTCGGGGTTGAAGAAACGAACCATGGCCGGGTCAAGGTCAAAGCGAACCATAGTCCCGATGGGATAGCGGCTCTGGCGGTCGCTGCGAATGTGGATAATTTCATTTTCTAGGTTAACGTGGAGCATGGTGTATGCCCCGTACAACTCGGAGGCGTAAACCTCGCCGGTCAGCGCGCCGTTGGCTTTGATCTGGGCCGCTTCGGGGCGGAAGCCGAGAATCACGGCATCTTTGCCGTTACGGCCGGCTTGCAGTGCGCCCTGCCACTCAGCCGGAGCATTGTACTTATTCGAACCGGGCAGATGGACGGTTCCTGCGGCGTAGCGGCTGGAGATCAAATTCATGCCGGGGCTGCCGATAAAGCGGGCCACAAACAAATTGGCCGGATCGTAATAAACCTGGGCCGGGGTGCCGACCTGCTGGACTTCGGCGTTGGACATGACCACGATGCGGTCGCTCATGGCCATGGCTTCAATCTGGTCGTGGGTCACATACACGGTGGTGGCGTTCTGGTTGAGGTGCAGCTTTTTGATTTCAGCGCGCATGCTCTCGCGGAAGTCGGCGTCGAGCGCGCCCAGCGGCTCATCCATCAAAAAGGCGGCGGGCCGCCGGACCAGGGCGCGGGCCAGGGCGACGCGCTGCTTGTCGCCGCCGCTCAGCTTGCCGGGCCGCATATCGAGCAGGTGTTTGATTTGCAGCAGGTCTACCACCTCTTTTACCCGCCGGTCAATGGCCTCTTTGGACGCGCCTTCGGCCTGCAAGGGAAAGGCGATATTCTCGCGGGAGGTCAGGTGGGGATAGAGGGCGAAAAACTGGAAGACAAAGGCAATGTCCCGGTCGGCCGGGGAGAGCCAGGTAACTTGCCGCCCATCCAGAAAAATCTGGCCGCCGCTGACCGTCTCCAGGCCCGAAATCATGCGCAGGGTGGTAGTTTTGCCACAGCCCGACGGCCCCAGCAGCACCACAAATTCACCGCTGCTGATGGTCAAATCCATCGGCTTGACCGCGTACACCTCACCAAATTTTTTCTCAACTTGTCGAAGTTCAATGGTAGCCATGTATTATCCAATCCTATTATGGAGTAAGGAGTAGGCAGTAGGGAGTAGGGGAAACCTTCTGCCTTTCCCTTACTCCCTACTCCTTACTTCCTACTCCCTCTTCTATTGTCTAATTGCCCCAAATGTAACCCCGCGCAGCAGGTGTTTGCGCAAGGCAAAGGTCACAATGACCACCGGGATCAGGAAAACCAGCGAACCGGCGGCAATAGCCGACCACTCGATGCCGCCGCGCCCCTGCATGGTGGCAATGGCCGGGGGGGCGGTGCGGGCCGCCTGGCTGGTCAGCATCAGGGCGAAGGCGTATTCGTTCCAGGCAAATATCAGGGCGAAAACGGTGGTCGCCGCAATGCCGGTGGCGGCCTGGGGCAGCACAATTTTGTAAAACGCCTGGAGGCGGGAATAGCCGTCAACCAGGGCGGCTTCTTCGTATTCTTTGGGAATCTCGTCAATAAACCCTTTCAGTAGCCAGACGGTCAGCGAGAGGTTAAAAACGGTGTAAAGAATGATCATGCCCAGGTGGGTGTCGTGCAGGCCCAACTGGCGATACATCAAAAAGAGGGGGATGGTCACGACCACCGCCGGCAGCATGCGGGTACTCAAGATAAAAAAGAGCAGGTCGTCTTTGCCGGGCATGTTAAAGCGGCTAAAGGCGTAGGCCGCAAACACCCCCAGCACCACCGAGGCAATGGTTGAACCGCCGGCAATAATCAGCGAGTTACGCAGGCGCATCACAAAGTCGCTGGGGCCATTAATGACCTGGCCGTTGTCTAGCGCAACCCTGTCAAACAGGCCCAGGTTTTCCCGATTCTTTTCGGCTTCGGCTTGCCTGGCCTTGGATAACTGCGAGCGCTCGGTCAGGAGAAAAACCACTCCTTCCAGAGTGGGCTGAAAAATGAACCGGGGGGGCACGGCGACCACATCGGCGCGGGATTTGAAGGTGGTGATACCCATAATAAAAATTGGCACCAGGCCAAGCAGGGCCACCAGAACCACCAGCACAGCCCGCACATTTTTAAAGAGCCTGGCCCGCGGGCTAACCTTGTCAACCCGAATACTTTCCGTAACCGGGACGCTTGGCCCCGTTTCAGTAAAGGATGCCATGGCCTCAACTCCCTTTCATCCGGTTGAGATTTCTAATGTAAAGGTTGCTCACCGCAATCACAATAATCAGCACCATATAGGCCAGGGCGCTGGCCCGACCTGTTTGCCATTGGCCTTGAAAGGCCTGGCGGTAGATGTTGACGGCGACCACCTCCGTCTGTTCGCCGGGGCCACCTCCGGTCAGGCCCATCACTAAATCGAACGATTTTTGGAAGGCTTCGATGGTGCGGAAGAGCAGCGCAATCAAAACTAGCGGCGCGACCTGCGGCAGGGTAATCCGCCGGAATTGGAACCAGGAACTGGCCCGGTCAATGGCCGCCGCTTCATACAGATAATCGGGAATCGCTTTTAAGCCCGACAGGATGAGGAGCATGACAAAAGGCGTCCACATCCAGATATCGACCATCATGACCGCCCACAGGGCCAACCCTGGTAACGGTTTACCGGCCCAACGGCTGGCAAGCCAATCCGGGGCGAGTTTGGGGTTTTCAAAGCCCAGCAAATAGTTGAGGTAGCCAAAACTGGGGTTATACATCAATTTCCAGAATAGGCCGGCCACCACCGGCGACAGCATCATCGGCACCAGAATCAGGGTGGTGATCATGCCGCTGCCAAAAAACTTTTCCCGGACCAGCATGGCAAACATGAAGCCCAATAGTAACTGCAAGGCCACGGTAAAGAGGACATATTTGCCGGTGGTCGAGAAGTAAAACCACATTTTTTCATCGCTTAAGACGCGGGCGAAGTTGTCAAAAGCAATCCAAACGGGTGGACTCTTCTTGATAGCGGAATAGTTGGTAAAGCTGAGGTAGAGGCTGTAGATCAGCGGGAAGACATTAATGGCGATGAGCAGCACCATCGTGGGCCAGATAAACCAGTTGCGGATGGCGTGATCGCTGAGACCCCGCCGGTGGTGGGGCTGGATGCCCCGCTTGGCGGTGGTTACTTCGCCTTGCGTTTTGACTGCTGTTGACATGAGCTTGGCCTTTCCGTGTTCAGGAGGTAGGGACAAGTGGCCACTTGTCCCTACCTCTTAAGATTACGTTCCGAGGCCGGAGGAGATCCTCCCGGCAACCTCGTTTCCCAACCTCGTTCCCAAACTGATCCTTCCCTTCGCTCAGGACAAGGTTTGGGAACGAGGTTAAAAGAGATTGAATAAGGTCGTCGGAAGGATTTTCTCCTCGCGTTCAACGGGGGGCGATTACTTGAGGTAGCCGCCGTCTTTGAGGATTTGTTCGTGTTGGGTGGCGATGGCGTCCATAGTCTCCTGGGCGGTACCCTGGCCTTCGATGATGAACTTGCCAAGTTCAGCCTGGCTGACGCGGAGGAGTTCACCAAAGGCGGGGATGTTCCAGAAATCCTTGACAAAGGTCATCGTCTCGGCAAAGGCCGGGTTGTACGGCGTCGCGTTCAAGAACTCTTCCGACTCCAATACATTGATGTTACAGGTGTAGCCACCCAATCGCGCCCACTCGGCTTGAATGTTTTCCTGAGCAAACCATTTAATAAAAGCCTTGGCGGCTTCCTGGCGTTCGGGGGCGATGTAGGAGATGATGGACATGCCCTGCCCACCGAGGGCAGCGTACTGGTCGCCCCCCGGTCCAGCCGGGTTGACAAAGAAGCCGGTCTGCTCAGCATAAGGATTGACTTCGGGATTGACCAGGGCCGGGAAGAAGGCGAAGTAGTTCATAGCCATGGCCGCCTGCCCGCCGATGAAGGCATCGTTGACCTCAACAAAGAAGGCATTGCTGAGGCCAGGGGCCTGGCAGCAGTCATACAAATCGCGGTAAGCCTGGACCGCTTCGACCGCTTCGGGGGAGTTGACCACGCCGACCGGGTTGTTGTTGGCATCCTTCCAGTCGGCCCCAAAGCTGAACAGGGCATTCTGGACGCCCATGGTCAAGGCATCGTAGTCGGCCTGGGTGTAGATGGCAACGCCATACAGCCCGTCATCGGGGCGGGTGAAGAACTCGGCCACATCCTTGAGTTCGGCATAAGTTTTGGGCGGGGCCAGCGGATAGCCGTACTTTTCTTCAAAGGCGGCCATTTCATCGGGGTTTTCAAACAGGTCTTTGCGATACGCCCAGCCGTTGGCGTCACCTTCGGTCGGGTAAGCCCAGTAAGTGCCGGAGCCGGTTGGGTATTCGCCATAGTA
>Ga0209172_10002350_pt1 | contig 33878 bp, 26 predicted proteins | sample LarsenN4metaG_FD_184113 | JGI IMG/M metagenome (GOLD analysis project Ga0209172, IMG submission 184113) | Hot spring sediment bacterial and archeal communities from British Columbia, Canada, to study Microbial Dark Matter (Phase II) - Larsen... ... | reverse complement strand
ATCGCATCCTGGGGCTGGACAAGGTCCCAAGGGTCGGGCTGTTCGCCCGTTAAAGCGGTACGCGAGCTGGGTTCAGACCGTCGTGAGACAGGTCGGTCTCTATCCGCTGTGGGCGTAAGGGATTTGAGAGGAGCTGCTCCTAGTACGAGAGGACCGGAGTGGACTGACCTCTGGTGTGCCAGTTGTCGCGCCAGCGGCATTGCTGGGTAGCTACGTCGGGCAGAGATAACCGCTGAAAGCATCTAAGTGGGAAACTCGCCTCAAGATTAGATCCCTGTATTCTGGTTAACAGAGTAAGACCGCAGGTAGACCACCTGCTATATAGGCAACAAGTGTAAGCGCAGTAATGTGTTGAGCTAAGTTGTACTAATGGTCGAGGGCTGAATCCCGTGATGTGGAGAACTTATTACTCTTCCACAAAAAATCTTTTCAGTTGCTGTTCAGCACTGCCATGTGAAATAGTCCCTTGGTGATTGGAGCGACGGGGGTACACCCGGTAACATCCCGAACCCGGTAGTTAAGTCCGTCAGCGCCGATGGTACTTGGAGGGCGACCTCCTGGGAGAGTAGGTCATTGCCAAGGGGCTTTTCTTTTAACATTGTGCGTGGGTCTTTTCAGCCACGCTTGAATCATGTATAATTAGATGCACAGGTTCGGCTCTCGGATGTGATTACGTCCGATTTTACAAAAGAGGAGTTTGAAGCGTTCTTTTTGATCCATCGATCATTTTGTCGTTTCTTCTTGTTGAATATACCCTCGGCCGAGTCTGTACATCGGCCGATTTTTTTCGCTACTTCCATGCGGAAAGGAGGTGACTTGTTATGACAGCTGTAAATTTACGCAATGGTGAGTCGCAGGACTCCCTCCTCAAACGTTTTCGCAAGAAAGTGGTAAAAAGCGGTGTTTTAAGCACAGTGCGCCGCAAACGCTGGTTCGTTTCCAAGAGCGAACAGCGCCGCATGGAAAGGAAGAAAGCAATTCGTCGCATCAAACGACGCACGTTCACCAAAGACGGTGAATAGAAAGAAGGTAATATGGCAAAGGAAGAAGATAAAATTCGGGCAGAAGGTGTAGTGGTCGAGGCTTTACCCGGCACACAGTTTCGTGTCAGGCTGGATAATGGTCATGAGGTCTTGGCTTACCTCTCCGGCAAAATGCGCAAGCATTACATCCGTATTTTGTTGGGTGATCGTGTCGCCATGGAAATGTCCCCCTATGACCTGACCCGCGCCCGAATCACCTTCCGCCAGCGCAAGACTACCCCGGTAGCGGTCGAAGAATAATTGCCATACTTACTTGTAGAAAACGAATGGGCTCCCGATTTTTCGAGAGCCCATTCGTTTCTTTGATTTCTTCACGGCAGATCGCGGAAAGATCCAAGCACCTTCATGTAATTTGCCCGTTCGAATGCAGCAGGTTCTTTGACTGACTTTTGACTCATACTGCCCTGCATCTGCCGAATGGATTCATACTCATGTTCTTTCATCCATGCTTCCAATGCGCTCAAAATTTGATCCACCGACTGCTCACCGTTATGAAGAAGCCCGGATGCCATCATGGCAACTTTGGCGCCAGACATCATGGCTTTCACCACATCGGTATGGGAATGAACGCCGCTGGTCAAGGCAAAGTCAGTCTTGAACTGTCCGCTTAGGATCGAGATCCAGCGAAGAGGGAGACGGATTTCGGCGGGTGTGCTCAGGTCAAGGCTGTGAACGATCTCCAGTTCTTCGAGATCGAAATCGGGTTGGTAGAAGCGGTTGAAGAGAACGAAACCATCCGCGCCTGCATCCACGAGCCGCTTCACAAAATTGGGAATGGATGTAACGAACGGACTGATCTTCACCGCCAGCGGAATCTTGATGGCGGATTTGACCTCCGCCACCAGATCGACTTGCATATCTTCGATATCCCCCGATGTCATATCGGGGTCGGTGGAAATGAAGTACAAGTTCAATTCGAGCGCATCCGCACCGGCTTCCTCGATCTTGCGCGCATAATTCGTCCAGCCGCCTTTGGAGACGCCATTTAAACTTCCGATCACAGGGACGCTAACAGCCTTCTTCAGCCCCGCCACTTGGTTTAGATACTTTTCCGGGCTGACGGCATACATGCCGCCATCCGGCAGATAGGAAAGCGCTTCCGGGAAGGATTCCGCGCCGCGATTCAAATAGTGATCAAGTTCCAGACTCTCCTGGATGATCTGTTCCTCGAAGAGTGAGAACATCACAATAGCCCCAATCCCGGCTTCGTCCAGTTTTTTTGCGCGGTCCAGTTTCTTGGAAAGGGGGGACGCTGAGGCTACGATCGGGTTTCGTAATTTTAGACCAAGATAAGTTGTAGAAAGATCGGTCATGGTAGTCTCCATTCGATTAAGTAGACGGCGGGGTCCTTGTCTGTCCGACCACCGCCGTCATATTAAATCTTATTCCTTGTTGTTGCCATTGTAGTGCATTGCTGCCATCTGTTTATACAGTGTCCAGCGTGATTTGGCGTCGTGCTCGGCTTCCTTCATGAGAGCTTCAGCACGTTCCTCGTCCATTTGTGTGAGCATCTTGTAACGGGTCTCGTTATACGCGTACTGGGAGAACGGGATGGTCGGTTCCTTCGACTCGATTACGAGCGGATTCTGTCCCTGTTCGGCAAGGCGCGGATCATAGCGGTACATGGGCCAATGACCGGACTGGACGGCGAGTTTCTGCTGTTCAAGACCCTTCGCCATATCGTAGCCGTGGGCAATACAGTGGCTGTAGGCGATGATCAGCGATGGGCCATCGTAGGACTCTGCCTCAAGGAACGCTCGAAGCGTTTGTTGATCGTTGGCGCCCATCGCCACATGAGCGACGTATACATACCCATAGGACATCGCGATCAAACCAAGGTCCTTCTTGGGCATGCCCTTCCCGCCCATGGCAAACTTGGCGACTGCGGCGCGCGGCGTGGATTTGCTCGCCTGACCGCCTGTGTTGGAATATACTTCGGTATCGAGCACCAGAATATTGACATTGCGCCCACTGGCGAGTACATGGTCCAGGCCGCCATACCCGATGTCGTACGCCCAGCCGTCGCCGCCAATGATCCACACGGATTTCTTGACAAGACTGTCCGCAATACTGACCAAATCTTTGGCGCGGTTGTCGCTGGATTTACCAAGTCTTTTCTTCAATTCAGCAACACGTTCGCGCTGGGCATCGATTCCGGCTTCGTCATCCTGCCTGGCGTTCAAGATTGCATCCACGAATTCCTTGCCAAGTTCCTTCTCGAAGGCGACGAGTAACTCGCGGGCGTATTCGTTCTGTTTGTCAATTGTCAGGCGCATACCTAGACCGAATTCTGCATTGTCTTCAAATAGCGAGTTCGACCAGGCGGGACCGCGTCCCTTCGAATCCACTGCCCACGGGGTGGTCGGCAGGTTGCCGCCATAGATGGACGAACAACCGGTGGCATTGGCGATCACCGCGCGGTCACCGAACAACTGCGAGACGAGTTTGACGTACGGAGTTTCACCGCAGCCGGCGCAGGCTCCGGAGAATTCAAACAACGGGCGCAGCAATTGTGAATTCTTGATGGTCGAGGGGTTGATCAACTTGCGGTCGAGGTCGGGGATATCCATGAAGAAATCCCAATTCTTGGCTTCCTGTTCTCGAAGAGGCGGCTGCGCTTCCATGTTGATGGCTTTACGCCCAACCTGGGCCTTGTCCTTGACCGGGCAGACTTCCACACACAGGGTACAACCGGTACAGTCCTCCGGAGCGACTTGGACGGTGTAAGCATAGCCGGTCGAAAATTCCTTGAACTTCGACGGCATATGTTTGAAAGTTTCAGGAGCATTTGCCAGCAATTTCTCATCATAGACTTTATGGCGGATGACCGCGTGCGGACATACCATCACGCACTTGCCGCATTGGATGCACAAATCCGGCTCCCAAACGGGGATTTCCAACGCGATGTTGCGCTTCTCCCATTGTGTCGTGCCGGTGGGGAAGGTGCCATCGACAGGGAAGGCAGAGACAGGGATGTTATCGCCGTTGGCACGAATGATCTCACCGAGAACATTGCGGACAAATTCGGGCGCTTCCGCCGGGACTGCTTGTCGGCGCGTGATCTTGGAAGTGATCTTCGCCGGGACTTTTACCTCATACAAATTGGCAAGAGTGCTGTCCACAGCATCGAAGTTCTTCTTGACGACAGCTTCCCCGCGCTTGCCATAGGTCTTTTCAATGGAGCGCTTAATCTCGGCGATGGCGGCTTCGCGCGGCAGGATTCCGCTGATGGCGAAGAAGGCTGTTTGCATGATGGTGTTCATCCGTCCGCCCATGCCGGTCTTTTCAGCCACTTCGTAACCGTTGATGACGTAGAACTTGAGCTCCTTCTCGATGATATCCTTCTGGACTTCAACGGGAAGGTGATCCCATACTTCGTCGGGGCCATAAAGGCTGTTGAGCAGGAATGTAGCGCCCTTCTTGGCGTATTTGAGCATGTCCACGCGCTCGAGGAAGGAGAATTGATGACAGGCAACGAAATTCGCCTGGTTCAATTCAATAAGATACGGAGCACGGATCGGCTGAGGTCCGAAACGCAAGTGCGACATGGTCACGGTGCCGGATTTCTTCGAGTCGTAGTAAAAGTAACCCTGGGCAAAGTTGTCAGTCTCTTCACCGATGATCTTGATGGAGTTCTTGTTCGCGCCGACTGTCCCGTCTGCGCCGAGTCCGAAGAACACACAACTTACGACGCCCTCCGGTTCGATTATGAAAGACGGGTCAAAGTCCAGGCTGGTGTGAGCCACATCATCGTTAATGCCGACGGTGAAGTGATTCTTGGGCTCGGCTTTCTTCATTTCGTCCAGCACTGCTTTGACCATGGCGGGAGTAAATTCCTTGGAGGAAAGTCCATAGCGTCCGCCGATGGTTCTAATATTTGAACGCCTGCCTTCGACAAGGGCGTTGACTACATCAAGGTAGAGAGGCTCGCCGGAAGCGCCGGGTTCCTTGGTGCGGTCCAGTACAGCGACAGACTTGACACTTTGCGGAACTGCCTTGACGAAATGTTCCACTGAGAAGGGGCGGTACAAACGAACGAGGATGGCGCCAACCTTTTCACCTTTGGAAGCGAGATACTTGACAGTTTCCACCACAGTCTCACCGCCGGAACCCATGATTACAACCACGCGTTCGGCGTCGGGATCGCCGTAGTAATCGAACAGGTTATAGTGGCGACCTGTCACCTGGGCAAACTTGTCCATGGCTTCCTGGGTGATGCCAGGGACAGCCTCGTAATATGGGTTGACCGCCTCGCGCATCTGGAAGTAGACATCGGGGTTCTGGGCGGAGCCGCGCAGAACAGGATGCTCCGGGTTGAGGGCACGCGCCCGGTGAGCGCGGATCAACTCCTCGTCCAGAATGGAGCGGAGGTCGTCATCCGAAAGCTGGAAGATCTTGTTGACTTCATGGGAGGTGCGGAAGCCGTCGAAGAAATGCAGGAACGGGACGCGCGCCTTGAGGGTGGCTGCCATGGAGATGGCGGCAAAGTCGTGCGCTTCCTGCACGGAACCGGAGGAAAGCAATGCCCAACCGGTCTGGCGGACAGCCATCACATCCTGATGGTCGCCGTAAATGGAAAGGGCGTGCGCGGCGATGGCGCGTGCGGCAACATGGAAGACCGTGCTGGTGAGTTCACCGGCGATCTTGTACATGTTGGGGATCATAAGAAGCAACCCTTGCGACGCTGTAAAGGTGGTAGTGAGCGCACCGGTTTGGAGCGCGCCATGGACAGCTCCTGCCGCGCCGCCTTCAGACTGCATCTCGATCACAAGCGGAACGGTGCCCCAGAGATTCTTTTTACCTTTGGCTGACCATTCGTCCGAAAACTCGCCCATGCCCGAAGACGGGGTAATCGGATAAATGGCGATCACTTCGCTCGTACGGTGAGCGACGGAGGCCGTGGCTTCATTGCCGTCGATCATAATGACTTGTTTTTTCATGCTAACTCCTTCTGAATCAGGCGCAAAACCTGTGAAATTCTCTATCCTGACAAGTTTATCCCCGTTGACCTCTGGAAGTTAGTTATGAATGACTTAAATACCCGTGCCTGTTGTCATATTTCGGACAAAAATAGTAGGAATGAAAAAACAGGAGCGTTCTTGCTCCTGTTTTTTGCGTTTTATCTATTTTGCGGGTGAAATTTCTTCAAGACTCCCGTAAACTTGCAAACCATTTTTCGCGCCACTTCCACCATCAAATCGGCGCCTTTCGATTCGCCGCCGACCCTGAGCACGGCATCACATTTTTCCAAGAGCCGTTCCGCGATGGGATGGAATATTTCATTGAACGCTTCATCCCCAACCTGTTTTGATCCCGCCAAATGAACAAGCGGCAGGGCGAACCATTCGCCCAACACGGGGATGTGCCCCATGCGGAAAATGGGAAGAGCGTACGCTTCCATCGCCCGAACGTTTGCCTCCATTTTCCCGGGGTCATCTCCTGTCCCGGAGCGATACGGACCAGCAATAAGGATCATCATCGATTTAGCCAAGATACTTCTCCAAATGAGGTCTTGCCAATAGCAACGCCGCCAGGGATTTGGCATCCGGCATCTCGCCGCGTTCTGCCATTGCCAACGCCTCCTTAACAGGCATCTTTTCCACGGAAAGAAATTCATCTGCATCGGGGTCGAGTGGATTGTGACTCAACGCTGTTGCTAGAAACACTCCCATGAATTCGGTGGAGTAACCCGGCGCTAGATAAAACTCACCGACCTTTTCAAGTTTGCCGGCTTCCATACCCGTCTCTTCTCGGATTTCGCGCGCGGCGCATTCTTCGTAGGGCTCACTGCTATCACGCGTCCCGGCGGGAAGTTCCAGCAGATCCATGCCTGCCGCATGACGATACTGACGTACAAAGAGCATATTCCCATCCGCATCGATGGGAATGACGACCACCGAGCCGCCGTGCTCGATGATCTCCAATCTTGTTTCGCGCCCATCCGGTGTCTTGAGCAGGTCGCGTCGAAGCTTGAAAGTGCGTCCCTGCAGGAGTGTTTCTGAACGGATCAATTCAAAAGGCATGGTATTTTCCTTGGGAAGGGATGAATGCGTGAGCCGATTATATGACAAAAGCCCAAGCACGCGCCTGGGCTTTTGTCCATACGTCGTGTGGTCAGATTATGGAATGCTCAATTGCTGCCCGACTGTCAGGGACGCATTCACTGAAATTCCGTTTTGTTGCGCAATCAGGGACGGGTCGATGTCGCCGAATGCGCACGCCACACCAAAGACTGTTTCATCGGAGGATGTCACTGTATAAGTGGTGGGATGATTCCTCAACATGCGGTCGCCAGGGAACGGATTCCCCGTCTGCGGGATCTTGATGACCAGCCCCGGATAGACTGTCTGGCTATCGACGATTCCATTCAAGGCAAGGATCTCGTCGGGATCCACGTTGAAGCGACGCGCAATACAGTAGACGAATTCACCGTTTTGCAAAGTGTAGGTTGCCGGTTTCGAGCCGGAAGGAATGAGGGTGGCGGTGGGTCCGCTCACGGCCAAGGTGGCGGTCGGCGTGGGCGTATTCGGCGGATTGACAATGGGTGTCGCAGTGTTGGTAGCCGCCTGCGGTGTGATGCCAATCGGCGTATTTGTTGCCGTGCCCGCGGGAGCGGGTGTTCCCGAGGAAAGAGCAAGAGCGGTACCTGTACCGAAAACCTCTACATCACTCATGCCGGGTGTCTGGGCAATCGGTGTGGAGAAAAGGTTTTGATTACTGATGGGTGTGTTTGTTGCAACTGGCGCCTGTGAATACGGTGTCTTGCATGCGGAAACGGAAACGGCGACCACCAAAAGGATGAAGGCGACCATCGCGCCTCGTTTGATACTTGCCATGGATATCTTCTCCTCAATCTCGAACAAAAGTTTCAATGATGGTAGCACATCCGCTTTAATGCGTCAAGTTTTGAGATAGGGAATTGGTTGGATACAAATTCCGGCGGATTTTTCACTCATTCACGGCAAAGATTCTGATCGCTTGTTGTTTTCCCTTGAACATGACTTCTCCAAGATCGGCCACACGAAATTCATTCGATAATCCCTCCCGCGTATACTGGTCGATCATGATCTGCCTGCCTGTGATCTTCGTATGCTTCTCGATGCGCGCTGCCACATTGACGGTATCCCCCACGCAGGTATATGTGGCGCGATGTTGTGTGCCCGTATATCCGGCGATCACCTTCCCTGTGGCGATTCCAATTCCAATACCGATCCCAACTTTTCCCTGAACGACGCGCTGCTCATTAAAACCATCTAACAGTTCTGCCATTTCCAGTGCGGCGCGTACGGCATGTTCACGATGCTTCTCATGGTAGACCGGCGCGCCGAAAATCGCCATTAGCCCATCGCCCTCCATTTGGTTTACAGTACCGTTATTGGCAGTAATCGCATCGAACATCAAGGCAAAATAATTGTTGAGCAATTCGATGGTATCGGCTGGGTCGTGTTTTTCACTCAGACTTGTAAAGGAGCGAATATCTGCGAACATGACGGATGCCGTGATATATTTGCCGCCGAGCGAAAAGCCCTCCTGTAAAAGTTGTTCCGCCACCTCGGGCGTGGCAAACGTGTGGAAAAGTTTGCGCTGCTGGTCACGCAAACGTTTCTTTTCCAGGCTGGCGTTTACACGCGCCCGCAACAACACCGGGTTCAGCGGCTTGACAAGATAATCCTCCGCACCCATCTCGATGCATTTCACAACGCGGTCCAGTTCATCAGACGCGGATGTCATGATTACAGGCAGGTCGCGCAGATTGTTATCCTGCAACAGCGCCTCCAATACATCGAATCCGTTCATCACCGGCATGTCGATGTCGAGCAAAATTACATCGAACGGATTTGACCGCAGCATGTCCATGGCAATTCTGCCGTTCTCCGCATTCGATACGCGGTGTCCATGCTGTTCCAACGCGTGGGTCAGGAGCAGGCGGTTGACCCGATTATCATCCACGACGAGCAGGCGACCGGGCCCATGCGATGATTTCATGACCTCAACCCTTCGAGTTCGTTTCGGGCAGACACATACGCCTCCTCCAATGCCCGGAGCCTGTCTCCCGTTTCAGCGAGCCGGTTCTCCTTCCCAAGCATTTCCAACTCCTTCGCCAGCGCCGAGAGTTGACTCGCTCCGAACGTCGACGCGTTCGATTTCAGCGAATGCGCCGCGCGCCGGAAGGAGTCTGCATTATTCGCGTTCAGCGCGGACTTGATCTCCTCGATCAGCTTTGGCGCATCCTCCAGAAAGGTGTCGATTAGTTCATTGATAAATTCTGTGCCGGACATTTGTTTGAGTTCTTCGAAGGTCGCTAGGTCAATGACAGACATGTTCTATTTCCTCTCCACTTTTGTGAGCGCTTCCACCAGTTCGTTGATTCGGATGGGCTTGGAAATGTAATCATCCATACCGGCTTCGAGGCAGAGCTCCCGGTCGCCTTCCATGGCATTGGCGGTCATGGCGATGATGCGCGGCTGCCGGATGCCGGTCAATTTGCGGATGTTGCGTGTGGCATCCAGTCCGTCCATTTCGGGCATTTGTACATCCATCAGAATTACATCGTAGAACTGGCGCTGGATGGATTCCACAGCCTCCAAGCCGTTCGATGCCATATCGGCTCGGTAGCCCATCTGCTCGAGCAGTCGCAGGGCAAGTTTCTGGTTGACGGCGTTATCCTCGGCAAGGAGGATTTTTATCGGGTGTCGCGCGCCAAACTCCGGGTCCAGTTTGAGGCGTTCCAGGGCGGGCGCGAACCGTTTTTCCTCCCGCGCCTTCGGTCCCGCGAAGAGTCCGGCAAGGGTATCGAACAGTTGGGATTGTTTGAGGGGTTTGGTCAGGAATGCTGCGAAGAGTCGCGGTTCCGCGTCCAGCCCCGCCTCACGCCGACCGAGGGAACTGAACAATACCAGGGGAATTTTGAGTCCACCTGAACGGATGCGCTTCGCCAGTTCCACGCCGTCCATTTCAGGCATGTGCATATCGAGGATGGCGATGTCGAAGAATTCACCGCGCTGGAGCCATTCCAGGGCTTCGAGCGGAGATGCAGTATCGTACGCGGTCATACCCCATTTGACAGTTTGCATGTTGAGGATCCGTCGATTCGTGGCGTTATCGTCCACGATTAGGATGCGTTTTCCGATGAGCGCGGGCTGGATTCCCATGTGTTCACGTAAATCAGCCTGGGGCAATTCTGCCACGGGCGCTTGCATCGTGAATGTGAAGACGGCGCCTTTGCCTAAACCATCGCTTTCCACCCACATGGTGCCACCCATCATTTCGGCCAGCCGCTTGCTGATGGCGAGACCTAGGCCCGTGCCGCCGTATTTGCGCGTGGTGGAGGAATCAGCTTGTGAGAACGATTGGAACAGCCTGTCCATGCCCTCCGAAGAGAGACCGATGCCGGTATCGCGAACCGAGAAGGTCAATTCGACCTTCCTTTTTGAAATGGGTTTTGACGTCACGGTCAACACAACCTCGCCCTTTTCGGTGAATTTCACTGCGTTGCTGAACAAATTCAGCAGAATCTGCCTGAGACGCGTAACATCGCCGGAGATGGCGGGTGGGACATCGTCCTCGAAAATGTAGGCGATGTCGAGCCCTTTTTCGATGGCGCGCCCGGTGACCAGGTCCAGCGCCGATTCGACGCATTCGCGCAGGTCGAAAGGCTGCGATTCGATCTCCATGCGCCCCGCTTCGATCTTGCTGAAGTCGAGGATGTCGTTAATGATGGTGAGAAGCGCGTCGCCCGAACTGCGGATGGTCTCCACATAGTCGGCCTGTTCGGCGTTGAGCGGCGTATCCATCAACAGACCGCTCATGCCGATGACAGCGTTCATCGGCGTGCGGATCTCGTGACTCATCGTGGCGAGGAAGGAACTCTTGGCTTCGTTGGCGGCTTCGGCGGCGGCGCGAGCCTGCTGGGCCTCGTTGAAGAGCCGCGCATTCTCGAGCGCCACACCCATGCTGGCTGTCAGCGTCTGGAGCAGCCGCACATTGTTTTCGTCGAAGGCATGTTGTTCGTAGCTTTGGACATCCACCACGCCCAGCACCTTGTCGCCCACAATGATTGGTACCCCCAGATAGGATTCAGGATCCCTGCCCACCTTGGGCGAATTGAGGTAGGCAGCCGCCCCGTGTTGATCCATTTCCTGCGCCGTGCGCAGCAACAGCGGCTGTCGTGAAAGAATGACTCTGGAAGTCAACCCCTCTCCCAACTCCCAGGGCGGTTCATCCTCGTAATATCGACCGTCGAAGAAACTATAGACGAGACTCACCATTCTCGTGGAAGAGTCAAACAGTAATACATCCACGACGTCCGCCTTGAAAATATCGCGCACCTTCTCCCCCACAATGTGGGTCACGGTCCCGACATCAAGGGCTTGCACCATGGCTTCCCCCACGCTGTTGAGGATGGCGAGTTCGGCGGCGCGTTGCTCGGTCTCGGCAAATAACTGGGCATTCTGCAACGCAATGACTGCCTGACGTGCCAGCCCATTCAAAAAACCCAACTCGTTGTCGGTGAATTCCCTACCCTTGCCCGAACGCCAGACTGCCATCAATCCTTTCAATTCATTGTTGGCAAGCAAAGGTAAAGCCAGCAAATGTTCATCGGGGGATACATCCGTGCCGATGATGGCGATGGTGCGCGGATCCCTCAGCACATCGTTAACGATTTCCCCGACCTTGTTTTTGGCGATATTCCCCAAAATCCCCTCACCCAGATTAATCGTGTCGTTGCGAACATTCTCCGCTTCCTTACCAAAGGCGGCAATGGCGCGGAAGGTATTGCCGTCCCCCTCAGGCAGGAAAAGCGCGCTCAGTTCACCGCCAAGCAGTTCCATGGCGTGGAACGCAATACCTTCCAGCACAGTCTTCGCCTCCAGGCTGGCCGAAATATCCCGGCTGATGTCGAGCAGGGCGGAGGTTTCCCGGGCGCGGCGTTGCGTTTCCGCGTGCAGTTTGGCCGTCTGGATCGCCGCCCCAGCATTGGCGGCAATGGTCGCCAACAGACGCAGGTCGTCATCCTCGAACGCACCTTCCGCGGTGGCGCTTTGCACGCTCAACACACCGATGGTTTCCCTGCCCGATTTAATTGGCACACCCAGGTACGAAAGCGCCTCCCGCCCAACACGCGTGGCGCCGATCTCCCGGGTGCGTTCCCCAATATCCTTGTTGATGAGCAGGGGCTTCCCGCTTTCGATGATCTTGCTCGTCAGCCCCACTCCAAGCGGAAGCGGAGTGAGCTCCTGTCCGAACTGATATGGGAACCGGATCAGATCAGCCTGCGGATCGAGTAACGCCACGTAGGCAATATCCGCCTCGAAAATATCCTGCATCTGACTCCCGATGAGCTGGATCATGGAATCCAACTCTGTTTCCGCCACGAGAGCCTGACTCACGGTGCTGATGGCGGCAAGTTCCTGCGCGCGTTGTTGCTCGGCGTTGAAGAGCCGCGCATTCTCGAGCGCCACACTCATACTGGCGGCGATGGTCGAGAGCAGGCGCACATCCGACTGGCTGAATGCATCCTCCATGTCCAGGTTTTGGATGCTGATGATGCCCGTTACATTCTGCCCGACGATCATGGGGACGAAGACCAGCGACTTGGGCTCCTCCCCCTCTAGGATGGGCTCTTCTCCGATCTCAATTGTGATTTTCCGGTACTCGCGGTTAATCAACCAGGGCTGACGCGTTTCCACCACTCGCTGGCGGAACTTGTCGATGGGCACAGGTCGGTGGAAGTGGATGCGTTCGCCGCGTTCAATCAGATACCGATGATCGATCTGGCTGGTTTCGGGATCATACAGCGAGATCAAGGTTGCCTGCGCGTTGAAGATCTCCGTCACCTTGTCGCCGATCAAGTCAATGATCGATTGGAATTCGAGTTTGGAAGCCAGCCCCTGCTGCACACTGTTGATGACTGCCAGTTCGGCGTTGCGTTCCTCGGTCTCCTTGAGCAGGCGGGTGGTCTCTTCGAAGAGACGTGCATTTTCGATGGCAACGCCCATATTGGCGGAGAGGGTTTGCAGGAGGCGCACGCTATCGTCACTGTAGGCATGCTGCTTGTAACTTTGCACACTGACAATCCCGAGCACCTTTTCGCCGACAATGATCGGAACCCCCAACCAGGACTCAGTCTGATCCTCGTTGCCCTCCGCGTCATCTATTTTCACAGAACTAAGGGCGTCAGCCTCCGCACTCGTACCAAGAAGGAGGGGCTGACGCGATTTGACAATGATGCTGTTCAAACCCGAGTCGAGCGTGAGGTGCATTTCATCCAGGTAGCCTTTGTCGTAGGCATAGACGAGCCGTGCAGAGTTCCTTTCCACATCTGCCAGGACGATCATGGTGACGTCCGCGTTGAAAATTTCCCGCACTTTGTCTCCCACGATGCGTACCACGGTGGGCACATCCAAATTTCTGGACATGGCCTCGCCCACGCTGTTAATGATCGCCAGTTCGGCTTCACGCTGGGTGAGTTGTTGTCGTAGTGTGAGTGCTTTGTGGGGAGATCGACCGTTCTTTTTGGAGGTAACCTTCCTGATACCCTTTTGATTCGATTTTTTTAATGAAGATACCACTGTCGATGTCGTTTTAACCTTCGACTTTGCACCCTTAATCGTTTCACGGACAGATAATGACTTTCCTGTCATTCCCGTTACTCCTCAGTTCCTCTGTTTTGGCGATGGCAAGAGTTTACATTTTTGAAAGGGCGGCGTCAATAGGCAATTTAATTACAAAAAAGCCTGACCGATCAGGTCAGACTTTCGGCCAAGCTTCTCAAATTTTGGATCGGCGTAGACGTGACCAAATCACAGCCGGGCCAGACCGCATCCACACCCGCCTCCTTCGCCCCGCGAACCGCCTCCGCTATGGAGGCCCTGTCTCCTCTCCACAACGTTTCCACCGGATCGATATTTCCGAACAACAAGGTGTCCTTGAATGCCGCGCGCGCCGCGTGGACATCCGTCGTCTGGTCGATGGAAATCGCCTCCGCGCCTGTCTGATTCAGCAAATCCAGAGACTTTGTCACGTTCCCGCACACGGACAATACTCGCGGCTTCGACAATTTCTCGAGCAATGCCTTCTCCGCCGGAAGGACAAACTGCTCATATTTGGCTGGTCCGATGAAAGCTGGCGATCCACCCATATCATGGATCGTGATGAAGTCTGCGCCTGCCTCTCGATAGGCATTGCCGATCTCGGCGAGGAAGGAAGAAAGATGAAAGAGCGCGTCGTTGATCGAAACTGGCTCGCGCTTCATCCCGGCAAACAAGCCGCCCGGTTCTACAAGGTATAACAATAAAGTATATGGACCGGGAATCACTCCGCTGATGACTACATCCTTTCCCACATCGTCCTTCAATGCATGGATCGCTTCACAAATCAGGGGAAGCCTGCCTTTGTGGAGGAAATCCGCACTTTGGAAATATCCCTCGTTCAAATCTTTCGCAGTGGCAAACAATGCCTTTTTCGGTTGAGGAAATAAATTGTTGATGCCTTCGTAAAAATTCAGTTGTGCCCCCAGCGCTTCGGCAGGCGCACACAGATCCAACGGCAGCGCTGCGGACGGAAGCCCCGTCAAATGAAATGTGCTTGCTGCCGTCCTCGCCATCTTCTGAGTATCATGGTGCGCTTCATGCAGCGCAATGCTTTCGTTTGCCAGTCCCTCTGTCGTAACATGGATTAACCCGCTAAAGGTAGGTTGCGTATCGATCCGCTTTCCAGAAAGCAAGTCTAAAATGGCTTGTCGCATAGGCACATTATATAATACCCTGGTCAGAAATTGTTCTCCTTATTAATAAATACGGGCTACGAATTCAAAACCCGTAACCCATACTGATCTCTTCAATTACCAATTACTATTTTACTGCTTTTGCAATTGCCGCCACATGCTCCGGCGTATTTCCGCAACAGCCGCCGACGATCTTTGCTCCCAATTCCACATACTTCTTTGCATAATTGCCCATGTCTTCTGGAGTCATATCGTAGACACCCTGCTCGGTCTCGATGTCCATGTGAGGGACTCCAGCATTTGGCTTGACCCACAGCGGGAAGTTCGGCAGGGTCGCGGCATATTCCTTGACCACCGCTTCCATGTTTTCGAGCGTAGTCCCACAGTTCGCGCCGATGACCACCGCGCCCATTTCAGAATATTTCTTGATGACATCCTTCGGCTTGATGCCCATCATCGTGCGCGTGCCGCGGTCATAACTGAACGAGACCACGATGGGCAGGTCGCTGACGGATTTCGCGCCTTCGAAGGCGGCGGTCGTCTCTTCAAACGAGAACATGGTTTCGATGAGCAGCAGATCCACGCCGCCTTCGGTAAGGGCTTTGGCTTGTTCGGCAAACGTGGCTTTGACCTCCTCCGCCTCCAGCGGACCATACGGTTTCAGCAAGCCGCCGACCGGTCCCATCGAACCAGCAACCATGACGCCCTCACGCGCAGAGGCGGCTTTGCGAGCCAATTCCGCGGCGCGCATATTCACTTCAGGAGCGCGGTCTTGATATTTCGAATCCTTCATCCTCATGCGTGTGCCTCCGAAGGTGCAGGTCAGGATGATATCCGATCCGGCTTCCACGAAGGAACTCTCCAGCTTGAGCAGAATGTCCGGGTTATCAATGATCAGGTCCTCGGGAGGCTGACCCGGTCTCAATCCCATCCTTTGCAAATTCGATCCGGTCGCCCCATCCGCAACCAGGATTTCCCCCCTGTTCAATCGTTCCAAAAATTGGTTCATGTATCACCTCGCAGGACGGATGACCATCCGCCCTCACTTCATAAAATTCTTCGCCATCGGATCTGCTGTGCGATGCGGGATCAGATGTGCGATATGTTCGAAAGGTTCGTTCATGTGCGGGAAACTCGTTGCCAGCATGAAGTTGTTTTGAAAATCGGGGTCGGTTGGCAGTTCGAAGCGTTCCACTTTACGCGTGACTGAATCGATCTCGTTGCGTTTCTCCACGTTCAACAGTGCGATGCGCGCGCCGTCGCCCGCGGCATTGCCGATGGCATATACTTTATTGAGTTCGCAATCGGGGATCAAGCCGATCAGCATTGCCTTCTCTTTATCGATGAAACTGCCAAAACCGCCCGCGAGAATGATTTTATCAGGGGTTTGCAAATTGCTGCGCTTCAATAACGTGCGCGCCGCCACATAGAGCGCCGCCTTTGCCAATTGGATCTGCCGTACATCCTGCTGGGTCATGGGGATGTCTCTCCCGATGGATGTTTCCTCCGCCCAGGCGATGACATACTCCCAACCGTTCTCTCCCTCTCGAATACGCTTCGACTTTAACCCTTTTTTGAACCTGCCCCGAGAATCGACGATCCCCACCCGGAACAGTTCTGCCACCGCGTCGATGATGGCTGATCCGCAGATACCCTTCACCTGACCTTTGAACTCAGCATGATCGGTGTTCCAACCTTCCACGCCGATGACTTTGTACTTCGGTTCGAGAGTCTTCTCGTCGATGTGTACACGCTCAATCGCACCCGGCGCGGCACGCATGCCGTATTCCACGTGAGCACCTTCGAGAGCAGGACCGGTTGGCGTGGATGTACACACTAATCGCTTACGATTTCCGAGTACGAGTTCTGCATTCGTGCCGACATCGATCAACAACCAGTTCTCATCCTGCTTATGTGGCTCTTCCGCAAGGATGACCGCACTTGTGTCCGCGCCGACAAACGATGCAATGGTGGGCAGCACGTGGATATTGCCCGATGCATTGATGTGCAACCCCAACTCACGCGCCTTGATATCCACCGATTCATGAATGGCAGGTACGAACGGAGCCAGCCCCAGATCTTTGGGATGTAAATTCAAGACGATGTGGTGCATCGTGGAATTGCCAACCAACACCATTTCCAGGATTTCGCTGGTTTTGATCTTGGCGGTGTGGGCGGCTTGCTTTAACAACTTGTTTAGCGTGCCGATGATCGCTTTATGCAGTTTCTCCAGCCCATCAGGATGTTCGATGGTGTACTGGATGCGGGACATCACATCTTCACCATACACGATCTGTGGATTCATCTCGGACTCCGCCGCGAGCAATTCTCCGGTTCTCAAGTTGCACAGATATAACGCAACCGTCGTCGAGCCAATATCCACCGCCGCGCCATAGCTGTCTTCCACATAGCCCGCCTGAACTTCGATCACTTCCTTGTCCTGCCACACGGAGACAGTCACATTCCAATTGGAATCGCGCAGAGTTTTCGAGAGCGTGCGCAGGCATTGATAGTCGATGGTTAACTCATGCCAGCGCGGAAGTTCTGCCTCCGCACCGCGCACCAGCCGCATGGATGTTTCGAGTCCTTTCGCCAGCCGTTCCCAGTCTGCAATGGGTCGTTCGAGATTGGGCGGGGTCATCGAGACAAGATATTTTCGAATGGCGGGCTTGATCTCAATGTGGCGTTCGCGTGCACTCTTGCGGACGATCTGTTTGTTGCCGCGGCTTTCCTCAGGGACATTGATTAACACATCGCCCAGAATTTTGCACTGGCACGATAAGCGGACCTGTCCAATTTCCCAGCCTTTTTCCTTTAATAACTTGGGTCTGCGTTGCAAATAATCTCGTTCTGCTGCCCCAACCGGGGAGAGATGCTCGCGCTTCGAGTCGATGTGATATTTCTCGAAGCGACCTTCCTCCACGAGAACCATGCACTTTCCACACGTGGCATTCTCGGCGCAAATGGATTCTATATCCACGCCGAGCTCTCGCGCCGCCGTGCGGACGGAGGTGCCTTCGTCCACTTGTCCACGCCGCCCGGAAGGTTGCAGGATGATGGTGTGTTTTTTGGTCATGTTATTTATAAGGTAGGGGCACAGCGGGATGGTCTTTCATCAAGATCCATCTCGGACTCGCTGTGCCTTTACACTTATTATCGGCGGGGAATCTCTATTTTGGCGAACTCAGTCTCCAGTTCCGAAAGAAGCGCTTCCGCCACTTCCTCGGGAGAGCCGTCACGTTCGATCCAGTCACCGCGCCTGTATTGGGCGCTGTATTCATCCGTTCCGGTTAAGCCGGTTGCCATGGCATAGGCGTCAATGGCGTTTTGAATTTTTGGAGAGAGTTGTTTTTTAACGGTGCGTCCATCACCCTCGACAGTGATCGAGGAGGGGATGTGTTTCCAGTAAAAGATGCGATAACGAGCCATGAGTATCCCTTCGATTATATATAATTTATCCAGCGGATTGTAAGATAGGTTTTGACGTTGGTCAATATAAAGCAATGCCCCGCCATTCTGCGGGGCATTGTTGCGTGGGCGTCCCTAAAACGGAAGCAGGTTTCTTTCCCACAACATCAGCCACGTTGCAAATGCGACGAATGCAAGGATCAGGATGATTCCTGTCATCGTCCAGCGGAAATTTTTAATGTAGGTACGCGTGGGATAGGCGCCAAAACCGCGCGAGTCGATGGCGAGGGCGGTGCTTTCCGCTTTGCGCAGGCTGTTGACGATGACCGTGAACATGTATCGCTGCCACAAGCGGATGCGGTGCCGAATGGGGGAGTTGGAGGCGCGTCCGCGAATGGCGTGCGCGGCTTTGACGGCGTCCACTTCCTGCTGCACGATGGGGAGGAAACGCAGCGCCAGAAAGATGGCAAAAGCATACCGGTATGGCATTCCAATCCGCACGAGCCCTGTCATCAAATCGCGGATGTCCGTTGTCCAGATGAAAATGAAGGATGCCAGCACCATGATCGTGATGCGCAGAAAGAATTCAAGACCACGGTCAAAGGCCTGTTCACCGAAGGAAATACCCGCGATCACAATGGTGCTTGTCGATGGCGTCGTAAAAAGGTTGACCACGAACAGCAGCAAGCCCATAATCAAAATGATTGGTCCCGCCTGCCAGACGGATTTAAACGGAACCCGGGCAAAGATGACTGTAACAATCACCAGCAGCCCGAGCATGATACCGCGTGCCAGATTGGTCTGGAGTTGAAAGGTGACGATAATGACAAAAACCACCCAAATCAATTTGCTCAGCGCATCGATACGGGTGAAGATGGAGCCGTTATCCACGTAACGCAGGGAATGTTCGCTCATTGCATGGCCCCAATAAATTCATCCACAGTGTTCAAACCGTCGGGTACGGAAACGCCGCGCGCCCGCAGGCCGTCTACGAGACGGCGCAGGTTGGTGGTGCGCAAGGACGCGCGTTCGAGCACCTCCGGAGAGTTGAACAGCGAGTCGGGACTGCCATCGAATATCTTTTGCCCATCTGCCATCACGATGGCGCGCTCGATGTGTGAATCGACGAGACGCATATCATGCGTGATCATCAGGACGGTGATTCCTTCACGGCGCAGGTTGTTGATGAGGTTCATCAAACTTTCAGTGAGACGACGGTCCTGACCATAGGTCGGCTCATCCACGATGAGGAGTCTGGCGCTGCCTGCGATGAGCATGGTCGCCACCCCAAGCCTTCTCTTGGCGCCCGCGCTTAATGAGAAGGGATGGCTGTCCGACGTTTCGGTGATTTCGAGTCGTTTCAACATATCCTGCACACGGGTCGCGACGATGGTCTTGTCGTCAATACCCTGTGCCAGCAGGCTGTATTCCAGTTCTTCGCGGACGCTATCGCAAAGGAATTGATGTTCGGGGTTTTGGAAGACGAGGGCGATCTGTGTGGCAAGGTCCTGCACTTTCCATTGTTTCGACTTGCGTCCGAACATGGTCAGTTCGCCGCCGGTTGGCTTCAACAGGCCGACGAGCAATTTACTCAGCGTACTTTTTCCCGCGCCGTTTTGTCCGACGATGGCGACGATCTCACCCTGCCGGATCTCGAACGAGACACCGCGCAATGCCTTGAACTTGTTGCCATAGGTGTACTCGGCGTTCTGCGCATGTATGAGCACATTCTCTTTGCGCTCTACTTTCGCCGTGATCTGCGGTGGGCTGAAACGCGTTTCGGCAAACGCCTCCACGGCTTCTTCCACCGTGATGGGAATCTGTTTGATGGGTTTACCCAATGCTTTCAGGCGCAGTCCGATCTCGGTCGTTTCGGGGAGCCAGACGCCCAAATCGAGCATTTTCTTGCCGTGTTTGGTGACCACGTCACGCGGCGCGCCCTGGGCAATGACGCGCCCATCGGCGAGCAGGATCATGTCATCGGCTTCCGCCATGAACTCGTCGAGGTCCTTGGTAACCAGCACAATGGTCTTGCCTTCGTCGCGCAGCCGCAGGATGAGCTGGTGAACGGCATGGGTGGTGGCGGGGTCAAGGTTGGCGGTGGGTTCGTCAAGGACGATGAGGGGAGTTTCCATCGCGATAACGGAGGCAAGCCCCAGTTTTTGGGTCTGACCGCCCGATAACGCCCAGACCAGGTTGTTCCGCAGATGTCCCATCCCCACGTAGTTCAGCGATTGTTCAACGCTCTTTAGGATGTCCGCTGGTTCGCGGCGCAGGTTCTCCGGCCCAAACGCGACTTCGTCCTCCACTTTGAGCGTGGCGAACATCCACTCCGGATCCTGGAAGAGCATACCTGTGGATTTGGCGAGTTCCTGCACGGAGGTATTGGAGACATCGTGCCCATCCACAGTGACCGTGCCGCTTAGTTTACCGCCCAGAATCTGTGGGATGATGCCGTTGAGCAACATGCACAACGTGGACTTGCCGGAGCCGGAGGGTCCCACAAGAAGCGTGAAAGACCCGCGCCGCACCGATAGATTGACATCCACCAGTGCAGGCGTGGGCTTTCCGTAATGTTGGTAGGTAACCTGATCAAACTTGACGAGGGGTTTGTCAGTCGAATGGTTTTTTCTCGTCACAAAGAAATCCAGTGGTTCCTATAGCGGGGCGTTACTCACGCCGTGTGGCTCGCAACAAGCCGGTATTCTCAATCATCTTGCCAAGGAGGAAACCGAGCAGTCCCGAGGCAATAAAGCCGGAAATCAGATTGAGGGGCGCGGCGATGAGGTAATCGTTCAGTGAGCTCCAGCCGTAGAGGACAAAACTCCAGAATGTGCCGAACTGGGATGAACCGGCGCCAGCGAGACCAAAGACCAGCCAGCCGAATTTGCCATAGTTGCAGAACCACATGACGATTTCAGCGGCGAGGCCCTGCGTCACGCCCCAGCCAAGGGTGGAGAGACCAGCCTGGTTGCCGAGTAACGCTTCCACCGCGGCTTCGATGACGCCGATGATGAGCATGGAGCCGGATTTGCGGACAAGGAAATACGCCAGCAAATAGGCCCACATAAAAGTGCCTTGCAACAGTGCGCCGTAAATCGGACTGACACTGTTCGCCGCATACCACACATTACCCATCCAGGTGTTGATGACGCCTGCCAATGCGCCAAGCACCGCCATGATGACAAGGTCGGAGGTGGTGTAATTGAAATTGAAACCGCCCTTGGCGGTCGGGTCCGACTTGACAGCGCGGGCAATCAAGCCCAGTACAACAAGAATGACGAGATTGATGATTAGGATGGTTGGGATGTTCATTGCATTCTTCCTCTCTTTTGGAAAATAGTTTGATCTCAGGGATATATCCCTGAAATTGCCTTAGCTCTATAGCTTTAAACCCATTTCCTTCAATTCCGTTTTGACCTCTTCGTACATTTTCTGCCAGAAGTCCAGCGGTTCGATCTTTTGCAGGTCATAGACCTCATCGAAAGGCTTCCCCGGGTTGCCGTTTTCCGCGGCGAAGACGTGTTCGTACTTGGGCAATAATTGGAGGACGAACGCGTTCGCCTCTTTCCTCGACATTTTCATGCGATGGGATGCCAGGGCGACTTCCGCCATCAGGCGCGCCTCCAACCCCGAACAGTTGGGGAGGTTCCCATCGGCGGAGCCACAGCCTTCGAGATGACCTCCGCTCACCGCGTTGACAATGGCGTTGGCTGCCGTTTCATAGAGCAGTTCCTTCGTCCCTGCGCCGGATTTCGGATAAATATCCGAAACAATGATGGTCGGCGCGTGGCGGGCGAAGGCTTGCGCCGTGGCGTTGATGACCCACAGCACTTCGCGTGTGGAGGTGGCAATGTGCCGCACGTGGATGGGGTGCAGGATGTGATAATCCGCCAAACAGGTGAGGTTAGCGATCAAATAGGATGCGACATTGACAACCGCCGAGCCCGCCGGTCCGCCGCCGAGACCGCCGACGATCACACACGGCAGGGAGGCGTTGATCATGCCATATTCCAGCGAGTTGACGGCGCGGGAGATGTTGCGGTGATCCATCTTGAGTTCGTTCAAGACCGGGACGAGATGCGAATCACATTTCCGCAGATAATCGGGATGTGCCGCGGCGAGATCGCCCAGTTCCGAAACGGATGATTGCGCGGCCAACATGCCCATGCCGGCGCGTCCGACGCGTTTCAGTCCCTGTCGCATGTATTGCAGTTCGCGGCGCGTCGAGACGATTTCGATGGGATTCCCCGTGCGAACTTCGCGCCCGTCCACCTCGACGAGCGTGCCGCAGGTGGCAAGATCGATCAACGGCTCCTGCATATAGGAGATGACATTAGCGAGGAAGATACGCTCGGGAACAGGCGTCCCGGGGGAGCCGCCGAAAAATAACGGGGCCCGCTCATCGTCCAAATGACGCGCATACAATGTCCGGGCATCTTTGCCTTCGCCCATGACGAGCGTCTGCGGCATGTTGCGGATTCCATCGTCGATTTCATCCTGTGAAATTTCGATGATGCGTTCGGTAGTGCGGCTGTAGGCGCCGACTTCCACCGCCAATTCATAGCCAGCATCAAAGATCGCTTTGGAAAGCGCGTCGTCGTCGGTGACGAGTTCTTCCTTGTTCCACTCGATCTTGTATTTTTTGACCAGCCGCTTGGTGGTCATGGCAATCTTTTCAAGATCCCAATTTTCTTCGGAGATATAGGGACCATTGTGCGCGCGGTCGAGAATGTCGAGGTAGTTCAGCATACGGTCTCCAGTAAATCACACCATCCGGCAGGGTTCTTCGCGAGTCAAATTCCTCCCGATGGACCTGCGGGACATTTTTATTTATGCGCCAATTTTCTCACGCGCCAGTTTTACCGCGTCGGCGGCATTGCGTGCCGTGCCGTCGGAACCGATCGCCTTTGCCCAATCGGCGGTGACCGATGCGCCGCCCACCAGCACGATGTATTTCTCACGGATGCCGCGCGCTTCAAGCAGTTTGATCAGGTCCTTCATGAACGGCATGGAGGTGGTGAGCAGGGCGGAGAGGGCGATGATCTTCGCGTCGATTTCTTCGGCTTTATCGATAATGGATTTGATCGGCACGTCCACGCCCAGGTCGGTGACTTCGAATCCCGCCGCGGTTAACATGGAAGAAACGATATTTTTGCCGATGTCGTGAATGTCGGTCTGTACGGTGGCGGAGACGACCTTCCCCTTCACCTTGCTTTCTCCGCCGGAATATTTTTCCAGAAGCACAGGCTTGACCACTTCCATTGCGCCTTTGAGGGCACGCCCGGCGAGCATCAATTCAGGTAGAAAATATTCGTTGCGTTCGAAACGTTTCCCTACTTCCTCTGCGCCATCCATTAGCCCCTTGTTCAGGATCTCCAGTGGGTCGACGTTTGCCTCCAATGCGGCTTTTGTGGCTTCGGCAGCATCTTCCGCTTCGCCGTCTATGACAGCGTTGGCAATGGCTTGCAAGTATGCGTTCTCAGTCATGCCTTCTCCTGATTGGTTTGCAATGTCGTAAGGATTGTATGATAGTTGTCCCCTGAGGTCAATAACAATTCCGTTAAGTAGGGCGGATGGCTGTCTCACCCTGGGCGGACACGAAGACTTAGAGTTCAGCCAGTGAATTCCCCGCCAGCCAGCCGGTCGTCCACGAGGATTGAAAGTTGAATCCGCCGGTGATACCGTCAATATCCAACACTTCGCCCGCAAAGTACAAGCCCGCGACCACGCGGCTTTGCATGGTCTTGAAATCCACTTCCTTTAAACTTACCCCCCCAGCAGTGACAAATTCTTCTTTAAACTGTCCTTTTCCAATAATTTCAAACTCACCTGCGGTCAGTTCCTGGGCGAGTTTCCGTAATTCCACCTTCGAGACATCCGCCCAGTTTTTCTCGCCGATGAACTCTGCCAACTGCTTCCACAACCGCGAGGGAATCTGCGAGAACGCCGGAACTGTCCCAACCTTCTTGCGTGCATTTTCCTTCCATTCCTTGTTGTGCGTCAAAATCTCCAGTGTCTTGTCTGTCGTGTAGCCACCTAGCCAGTTCACGACCAATTTTGCGTGATAGTTCCTCTCGTGTAACATCCGCGCGCCCCATGCCGAACAGCGCAGTACCGCCGGTCCGCTCAAGCCCCAGTGGGTGATGAGCAACGATCCCTGCGCGGTGACCGTCTCCATCTTTAATATAACATCCTCCACCGCAATACCTGCCAGCCCATCGATACGCGCATCCTTGATATTGAACGTGAAAAGCGACGGCACCGGCTCCACAATGGAATGCCCCAGCGACCGGACAATCTCGCGTGTTTTGGAATCGCTCCCGGTGGCGATGAGTAATTTTTTTGTTTGGAGAGGAAAGACCTGCGCCTCACTCCGGACCTCAGGCCTGAATCCGCCTCTTGGACTTTTTTCTACCCTTAGCAGATTCGCTCCGAGCTGCACCTTCACCCCAGCCTTTTTCGCTGCCTCGCGCAGACACTCCGCGATGGTCTCCGACGAATCCGTGACCGGGAACATCCGCCCATCCGCTTCGATCTTCAACTTCACCCCACGCGCCTCGAACCACTCGACCGTATCCTTCGGCTGAAAACGTGAGAATGCCCCGCGCAGTTCATTCCCTCCGCGCGGATAGAACGTAATCAGTTTTGCCGGATCGAAACAGGCATGTGTAACATTACATCGTCCGCCGCCGGAGATTAATACCTTTCCAAGTGCCTGACTTGCCTTCTCGGTGATGAGCACACTTAATTTGGGATTCAACTCCGCGCACCGAATCGCCGCAAAAAATCCCGCCGGTCCGCCGCCCGCGATAACGATATCCCAGTTTTTGTTTGACTCAAGATACATTGTCTTTTTTAAGTACAACAGAACCTAGAAACATTGATTGGCATAATAATAATCCAGAGTTGGGCTACCCGGGCAGGCTTGATGAGAGTGCAAAATCCATATGGCTATTCCCATTTCGTGTGGAAGACACCCTCTTTATCCACACGACGATACGTATGTGCCCCAAAGAAGTCACGCTGTGCCTGAATCAAATTTGCAGGCAGGCGTTCTGATCGATACGCATCAAAGTATGCCAGCGAAGCGGAGGTCGCCATCATCGGAATGCTCAAGTCGATGGCTGTTTTTACCACAGCACGCCAGGCAGATTGGCTTTCCACAACCACCTTCCTGAAAGCTTCATTCAATAGCAGATTGGGCAACTCAGGCTCACGGTCGAATGACAAAGCAATGTCGTCCAGCAATGAAGCGCGAATGATACAGCCTGCCCGCCAGATACGAGCGATGTCTGCATACTTAAATCCAAATTCATATTCTTTGGATGCCGAATGTAGCAAGGCAAATCCCTGCGCATACGAAGTGATCTTGCTGGCGTATAGTGCCTTTTCCGCCAAATGAATCAATCGTTCTTGATCACCAGAAAATTTAGGTGTTGCCCCGCCAAGCAACTGACTTGCCTTCACACGCTCCGCTTTCAGACCCGACATTAATCTCATTTCAACCGCGGCATAAATCGTCGGAACGAGCGCCCCCACTTCCAGCGAGTTCTGACTCGTCCACCTGCCTGTCCCTTTTTGCGCGGCCTCGTCAAGGATCAAATCCACAAGCGGCCAGCCCGTCTCTTCATCGGGGTATTGCAAGATCTTTGAAGTAATTTCGATCAAATAAGAACGCAAATCGCCCTCATTCCATTTGGCGAAAATACTGGCAAGTTCACTATTTGAAATCCCCGCGCCGCGATGGAGCAGGTCATAAATCTCGGCGATCAATTGCATATCGCCGTATTCGATACCGTTGTGCACCATTTTGACATAATGCCCCGCGCCGCCCTTGCCCATCCACGCAACACAGGGAGTTCCATCCTCCACCTTCGCTGAGATGGATTCCAACATTGGACTCACCTGCTCCCAGGCAGACGCGTCACCGCCTGGCATCAGGCTGGGTCCCCACAAGGCGCCTTGTTCTCCGCCTGAGACTCCCATCCCGATAAAACGGATTCCGTCCTCTTCGAGATTTTTGATCCGTCGTTCAGTATCCATAAAAAAGGAATTTCCGCCGTCGATCAGGATGTCATCTTTTTCCAGAAACGGTTTGACGGACACAATAGCCTTATCCACGGGCTTCCCGGCCGGCACCATTATAAGGATGATACGCGGTTTGTCCAATGCGGCAACCAGATGATCCAGAGAATCGAATACGGTTATGTTCTTATCTTTGAAAAGGGACTTGTCAAACTTTGGGTTTACATCAAAGCCGGTAACAGAGTACCCGTTGCGTTCGAAGTTTTGCGCCAGACTTCGCCCCATCACACCCAGACCGAGAATTCCAATGTTCAACTTACTTCTCCATGTATTTCAGTATTTCCTGCACAATATCATTCACAGACATTGATATATCCATTGTAAGCGCACGCGTGGGTTCTTCGAGCGCTTCAAACTGACTCTTGAGCATATGCGGCTTCATGTAATGGTCTGCCCGTTTTTCCATGCGCGACCAGATCAAATCATAACTGCCTTTGAGATAAACAATTTTTACCGCTTCATTACCACCCGTCAATTGCTGGCGATACCGCTCTTTGAGCGCAGAGCAAGCCAACACGCCGGGATGATCCGCCTGCAAGGAGGAAGAGATCAAATCGTAAAGCGTAGCCAGCCATGGGGCGCGGTCCGAATCGTCGAGGTGAGTTCCGCTTGCCATTTTGGCAACGTTCTCAGGCGGATGAAAGTCATCGGCGTCGTAAAAATCCCACCCCAAAGAATCTGCAAGTGCTCTGCCCACGCTCGATTTGCCGCACCCAGAGACACCCATCACAATAAAGAAGCGAGTCTTCATACGCGTTTTCTCTCGAATTGATAGATCGACCACGAGTTATACAGGTGGTGATATAGGATGTAAAACATGGGACCTAACGCCACAAGTGGATCGATAAAGGTCAGCGCGATCCAAATGACAAACGAAAGATTCTTCTGCCCAAGTGACTGACTCGCCTCCTGCCAATGACTGCGTCCACCAAGCAGTGCGCCCACGCCGAAATTGACAATGCAGATGATAAGCGAAACAAAAGCAATGATCCCAAGTGTGAAAAGGGAGTCGGTATTATCGTTGCGCAGGAAATTTGATGCATTGGCGCTGATAATGAAAAGGTTGACCAGCCAGACGGGAAATGAAATTGCTTTTCCTCTTCGAATGAATGTCTGCGCATTTTCCGAAAGCAATTTTACAAGTTGCGCAACGATCAATGGCACGAACATCACGACCAACACAGGCTGTAGAACTTCCCAAACAGAGATTTGAATTGCAGTTCCAATCAGAGATGGTAGGGCAAGCGGAACGATGAGCGCACTGGCGATGTTGGTCAGCACCACTGACGCAACGACATACTCCACTTCCCGCCCGATGAAACTGATGATGACGGGCGCGGCAATGGCGGTCGGTGCAATGGCGGTCATGAAGGCGGCGAGTGCGAGGGTCAAGTTGAACGGCACAAGCATCACATATGCCGCGAACGCCACTGCCATATTTGCCAGCAAAACCCACAAGACACTTTTTTGAAACTTGAACTTGATATCCAAAAACGAAAAGAACAACATCACCATCAAAAGATATTGGATCAAGAACGAGAGCACATGCGCCTGTGGCACGAAAGCTCCGACCAACATGGTCAACAACAGCGACAATCCCTTGCCCTGTGTTTTCAAAAACTCAAATACATTCATCACGACCTCAACCGATATAAAAATTCGCCCGCTTTCGGCACGTATAAAATTCCCTCGTCCTCACGATCCCTCCATTCATCCACATTCACCTTCACAGGGTCGAGATAACCCAAATTCAAACAAGCACAATCCTCCGCAGAAATTTTACTTGCTAATGTCGCATGCACGTTCGGCTTCTCGATTCCGTTCCCCATCATACCTGAACCGCGCAAATGCGTCGAATGTGCCAGCACGCCGAGCGGAATATTCTTGAGGCGATCCCAATCATTCAACAAATACGGCAGGATGTGATAGCCCACCTCATAAATATACTTTCCATGCACATGACTGATCACATCCAAATGCGGCGCATAAATGATGACTTCGCCGCCCAATGCCACCGCAGGTTCAACTTATACATCGCCTTTGACCCTGTCCACAATTCATCATACATTGGATGCGCGCAGATGTCACCCTGTGGCATGTCCCAGTGATCATTTTGAGCAATAAGATGTTGAGCATGGAGGATGTCAAACCTATCGAAGGGCACACGCGCGTTACCTTGCAGAGCAAGGGGATTTGGTCGGAGAATGAAACAGTCGCTGCTTTGAACCGCGCCCTGTTCGGCACGGATGGTCTCCCTGCACACACCGGCGCGCTTGTCAAGCAGGCAATTGCCTACCTGCATCAGAACTACACCCGTCCCGTTTCACGTTGGGAAATCGCGGAAGCTGTTGACGTCAGCGAAGATTATCTCAGCTGCGTCTTTGAGCCTTTCCCCATGGGAGTATCTCAATCGGTACCGTGTACTTCAATCCAAGCATCTGTCGATGGGCACAAACGATACGATTGGCTCCATTGCGCGGCAGGTAGGCTTCAAAGATCAGGCATATTTCAGCCGTGTATTTCATAAAATGACGGGAATTTCACCGCAGGAATTCAGAGATTCGAGTTAGCCCCTCGTTTGAACCGCAAAGCGTGTGAAGCAGATTCTTGGAACTAGAATTACTCCTCACACTTTGCGGTTCCGTTCTCCATGAGATTCTTTAATCGGCGGGTGCGCCTGTCTTTTCGTGAACCTGCATTAACAAGCCATCCACCATTTCCTCGGCGGGCATGGTCAACGTCCCCTGTTGGAACATCAGTACGCTTACCAACGGCATGTCGTTCATCATTTCCATGATGTCCATGCCAATGGCGCCTTCATTGCCGTATCGCTCCGACTCGCCGCCGAACATCTTGCGGCTTTGCGCTTCGATCTGCGCGTAAAACGGACCGAACACAGCCCTGCCGCGTGGGTCAGCCATCCATTCACGGATGGTGGATTCCTTGTCGAGAATACAAGGCAGGTCCAGGGTCGATTCGAGCGTCACTGTCAGAGTATGGCGAATGTCCGCGGCAGAGGCGGCAATCAGGATGTCAAACTCCCCGTCTTCGGTGATCCATTGTTTGTACTCAGGGTGATAATAAGCGAAGGCGCGGAAATCCAATGAAATAGAGACGGACTTGGTCTCGCCCGGCTGGAGCTCCACTTTTGTGAAGCCTTTCAATTCCTTCAGCGGACGATTCAACCCGGACTTTTGGTCGTGGACGTACACTTGGACGATTTCCTTGCCCGCGAGTTTTCCCGTGTTGGTGACATCCACTGTGACGGTCAGTCCATCCACATCCTTGAAACGGGTTGCCGAGACTTTCGGGTTGCTATAAGTAAAAGTAGTGTAACTCAACCCATGACCAAAGGGGAACAGGACGGGCATTTCTTTGGCGTCGTAATAGCGATAACCAATATACAGACCTTCTCCATAACGAACTTCGCCTGCTCCGCCCGGCCAGTTGATGTATGCTGGTGTGTCGGAAAGCTTGAGAGGAAAGGTCTCTGCCAGTTTGCCGGACGGGTTTACCTTGCCAAATAAAATGTCGGCAATTGCCGCACCGCCGGCTTGTCCCATCATGAAAGCTTCCAGCACAGCCGCCACGTCGTCGATCCATTCGCTCATTGCCACGGGTGCGCCGTTGTTCAGCACCACGATGGTCTTGGGTTGGACTTTCGATACAGCTTTGATGAGCGCGACCTGCTGTTCAGTCAGATTAAGGTCAGTGCGGTCATACCCTTCGGATTCTTTGAAGGTGGGCAGGGCGATGTAAAGCACAGCCACATCTGCCGCTTGGGCAAGCCCGACAGCCTGGTCGATCAAATCCTGCCTGAAAGAGTCGTCCCTGGGATACCCCTCTGCATATGTTAATTCAGCGGTTCCTGCCCGGGTTTGCAGTTCCTTGAACGGAATTGCCACTTTCGTGGGGTTGATGTGTGAGCTGCCGCCTCCCTGAAAGTGGGCATTTTCTGCCGCGCGTCCAATCACGGCGATGTGCTGTTGCCCCTTGAGCGGCAGGACACCGTTGTTCTTGAGCAAGACCATGCCTTCCGCTGCAATCTTGTAGGCCAGTTCGTGATGTGCGTTGACATCGAAAGTCCCATTTTTGGGTGTCTCTTTGGCTTTGAAAACAATGTTCAGAATGCGGCGGACGGACTCATCGAGGACGGCTTCATCCAGTTTGCCGGAGCGGACAGCCTCGACTACCGCTCTGACGCGCCGTTCCTGCGGACCGGGCATTTCCAGATCAAGCCCGCCTTTGAGCGCGGCGACCCGGTCGCGCACCGCGCCCCAGTCGGAGACGATCAAGCCATCAAACCCCCACTCGTTCTTGAGGACCTCAGTCAGCAGGTGGTAGTGTTCTGATGCAAAGGTGCCATTCACTTTGTTATAAGAGCACATCACTGTCCACGGCTTGGCTTGTTTGACAGCTTTTTCGAAGGCAGGCAGGTAGATTTCGCGCAGGGTGCGTTCGTCCACTTCGGCGCTGATGCTGAAACGCTGGAATTCCTGATTGTTGGCGGCGTAATGCTTGAGCGAAGTACCCACACCTTTGGATTGAATCCCATGGATGATGCTGGCGGCCATTTCACCGGCCAGGTAGGGATCTTCGGAAAAGTATTCGAAGTTTCGCCCCCCAAGCGGAGAGCGCTTCATATTTGCACCGGGACCGAGCAACACATCCACGTTCAGGGCGATGCATTCCTCAGCCAGTGCCTGCCCCATTTTGTGGATCAGGTTCACATCCCAGGTGGAAGCGAGACAAGATGCAGTGGGGAAACAAGTGGCGGGCAGGCTTTTGACCGCCATCGCGTTGACATCCGGTACGCGGCGGACGCCATGTGGTCCGTCAGAGACAATCATCTCCGGAATGCCCAGGCGCTCCACGGGGGTTGTTGTCCACGGACTGGCGCCGGTACAGAGCGCAGCTTTTTCCTCGAGAGTCATTTGCGCAATGATGGATTGAAGGTTGGTGGTCATATTATTCCTTTTATTTGGTCTTACTTTGAATAGGTATCATAGACAGAACGGACTTTGAATTCTGCCTGTGCTTTTGCCAAATCCCAACCGGTTGGCAGGGGCGCTGTAACATGGGCGACCGTCTGGGCGGGGAGATCAAAATAGTTATCACTAAAGATTACATTTGCTCCTGTAAGACTGCATTCCACCAAACGAGCGAACGAACGAGCCGACAATTCGATGGCAAGCAGTCCCTCCCTGAGAGCCAGGTTGAACTTGATTTGCGGGTCCCCCAGAGAAAGGTGTTTGGTCGGAACGAAGAACGAGGCCTGTCGAGAGAGGTATTTCTCCCCTTGCCAGGCCTCGGCTACAAATACCAATTCCCTGCGTGTGTCATCGTTCAGAAACTCCGAAAAATCCAGGATTTCGACAGCGGTCACCCCGAACGGTTCGACCTGTGTTGTTTTTTCTCCGGAAATTAGCTTCCTGCCGTTTAGTGTCTCCAAAGCCCAACGGACCGAACCCTGCCATTTTTCACGCAAATCGCTGCTAATGAAGACCGATTGGCGTGGGGGATCATCTTCAATTGAAAGCATCAAAGGCGCATAGAAGCGCCGGGCGGCATAATGCAGGGCCTTCCAGCGTCCAAAATAATCCAGACTGGACCACGAAGCCACGGGCCAACAGTCGTTCAACTGCCAATACAGTGTGCCTGATACGCGGCGGGTGTGCCTGCGCCAGTGTTCCACTCCGTAGCGAATCCCTTCGGCTTGCAGAACCAGACTGAGGTACACCAGCGATTCGAAATCTTTGGGCAGGCGGAAAGTATCCAGCATTTGTCCTACCATCAGTGAGTTGCCGCTGGCATTTTTTTGATGCTGTTCCATGATGTAGGAGGTCATGTTCCAATCGGGTTCTGCCGCATAGGTACGGATGGTCTCCAGAGGCGGGAGGGCTTGAAAACCAAATTCGCTCATGAAGCGCGGGTACTGATTGCGATACGCTGTGAACGGTTTGCGCCCGTGCCAGACATCCCAGTAATGGGCATCGCCCTGAACCTGACCATTGGGATTCTCGAATGGCGTGCCGGAAGAAGGTGAACTGGGCCAGTAGGCATGATCCGGGTCTTCTGCCGCGCACCACTCTGCCAGTGTATGGTGGAAGAACGTATCGTACGCCGCTTTCAGGTCTTGAAATTCCGGCTTGTTCCAATTCCACTCTGCCCAACCCTGTTCCATTTCATTGTTACCGCACCATAAGGCCAGACAGGCCCGATGCCGCAGACGCCGGATGTTTTCGACCGCTTCGATGCGTACGTTCTCGACGAACTCAGGCTCGTCGAACGGGTAAATACTGCAGGCAAAGATAAAATCCTGCCAGATCAAGATTCCGTAACGATCGCAAAGGTCATAAAAACGTTCATCTTCATAAAAGCCGCCGCCCCACACGCGCAACATATTTTGGTGAGTCTCAGCCGCGGAACGGATCAACCCTTCCAGTGCCGCTTCGGTAAGGCGCGTGGGAAAAGAGTCAGCCGGGATCCAGTCCGAGCCTTTAGCGAAGAACGGCTGTCCGTTGACTACGAAAGTAAACGAACGTCCCCATTCATCCGGTTCCTGACGCAACTCGATCGTCCGCAAACCGAGCTGATAATCCTTCTCATCCAAAACTTTGCCGGGCTGTACCAGTTCAATATGAACCTGGTATAGAGGCTGGTCTCCCAAACCGTTTGGCCACCATAGGAGCGGTTTTTCGATCTCCAGCGAGAGATAGCTAGCCGACCTGGATCTCACCTCAACGTTGGTCATTTGTACAGCACCATCAGGCGCGGTCACTTTCAAAAGTGCCGAAAGATCTGGTGCCCAGTTTTCCACTTCGAGACGTGTTTCGATCCGGACGGTTCCATCGGCATGAAATTGACGCAGGTGTACTTGGGAAAGTTGGGCGGAGTCGAAAGCCTCCAAGCGGATTTCCTTCCAAATCCCAATTGGCGGCAATTGTGGACCCCAATCCCATCCAAACTGACAGGGCGCCTTGCGGATGTGTGGACCACCCGCGATGGCTTGGGGGACGCCGGGCAGGGCGCGAAGAGCCTGTTTTTGAGCGGCATACCTTACAACCGATTCAAAACGAATCTGTAATTCGTTTCCTTCCGCCTTGAGCAGGGATTTCACATCCCAGCGATACTGACGGAACATATTCGCTGTGGTGCCTAGTGAGTGACCGTTGAGAGTCACAGAAGCCAGGGTGTCCAATCCATCGCAGACCAGCCAGATGTGTTCGCACTGCAAAACATCGGGCTGGACATCGAATGACCGGGCATACTCCCAATCATTTTGTGCCACCCAGGCAACCCGTCTCTCGTTGTCTCCCACAAACGGATCAGGAATGCGATTCAAAGCCAGCAGATCGGTGTGAACACCGCCTGGAACATGGGCGGGAAGCCATTCTTCAATGCCCACCTGACGAAACTTCCACGTGCCTGACAAAGATTGTCTTTGCATACATCTTCCTTGATGAACTTAAGCCAGACAGCCTTGCATCACACAGTAGAGAGGTCCCAGTCTTCGTAGATTTTGGGGACATCGTTGAGGAGGCGGCGGGTGTAGGGGTGGGAGGGGCGGAGGATGACCTCGTCGGCGGAGCCGCTTTCGACGAAGCGGCCGT
>Ga0209172_10002346_pt1 | contig 33927 bp, 35 predicted proteins | sample LarsenN4metaG_FD_184113 | JGI IMG/M metagenome (GOLD analysis project Ga0209172, IMG submission 184113) | Hot spring sediment bacterial and archeal communities from British Columbia, Canada, to study Microbial Dark Matter (Phase II) - Larsen... ... | reverse complement strand
CTCTTCAAGATTTCGTCCGAGTCCGGCTCACGCGCCGTGGCGCTGGAGCCAGTGCTCCGCGTCGAGGGCGGCCATGCAGCCGAAGCCTGCTGCGGTCACGGCCTGCCGATAGCGGAAGTCGTGGACGTCCCCGGCTGCGAAGACGCCGTCCACGGATGTCGCCGTGGCGAACCCGTCGTGCGGCTTCAGGACGATATAGTCCTTCTCGAGCTCGAGTTGCGTACGGAATACCTCCGTCGCAGGTCTGTGGCCGATCGCGAGGAAGAGCCCGCGGGCGGCGATATCCGTGGTGGCTCCGGTCCTGACGTTTCGAATCCGCACGCCTTCAACCCGGGCTTCCCCGAGTACATCGACGATCTCGGAGTCCCAGATGACCTTGACGTTGGGCGTCCTGAACAACCGGTCCTGCATGATCTTGCTCGCGCGGAACTCATTCCGCCGGTGCACGACGGTCACGGTCTTGCAGAGCTTCGAGAGGTAAAGGCTCTCCTCCATCGCCGTGTCTCCGCCGCCCACGACGACGACGTCGAGGCCCTTCATGAAGAACCCGTCGCACGTTGCGCACGCGCTGACGCCGCGTCCTTTCAGGCGATCCTCGTTTGGCAGGCCGAGGTACTTCGCGTTCGCGCCCGTGGCGATGATCACGGTCCTGCCTTCGTGTACCTGATCCGACGTCCAAATCTTGAACGGCCGCGTCGAGAAATCCACCTTCGTCACGTTGTCGTCAAGGAACTCGGCCTTGAAGCGCTCCGCCTGTTGCCGCCAAAGCTCCATGAGTTCGGGACCCAGGATTCCCTTCGGGAAGCCCGGGTAGTTCTCAACGTCGGTGGTGAGCATGAGTTGGCCGCCGGCGACGGCCCCTGCGACCACGAGCGTCTTGAGGTTCGCCCGGGTGGAATAGATCGCGGCCGTGAGCCCCGCGGGGCCGGACCCGATGATGATGGTGTCGTAGAGGGCCATGGGAAGGAACGAACGGTCCGGTTCGCTATAAGCGTTTCTCGGGAGGGCGATGCGAAGGCGTCCGCCCGACCGCAAAGTAATTGGTCGGCCGCCGCATCGTGAGCCGCGGATGGCCTCGAAGGACCTCGGACGCCTCTTCGGACTACTGCGGACGTTCGAGCATCAGAAGGGCATCAAGCTCTTCGACGAGCTGGCGAAGGATCCGGCGAACGCCGCACCGATCCTCGATGAACTCTTGCTCGTCGCCTCAAACCATCACGATCCGCAGCTGCATACGCCACACGGAGGCCTGACCGTCCAGAGCGCCCGCGAGTTGCTCCGCCTCACGCGGCCACCGGGCGGACTCGGACTCCTGCGATTCCTGATCCTGTACAATTTCAGCCTGCAAAAGCGGGTGCTCACGCCGGAGCAGGCGCGGGAGAGCGCACTCGCCGTGCCGCCGGGAGCGCTCGAGGACATGCGTGCGGCGTACGCGAAGGCGGTCGCGGGACGCTTGGGCGACCAGGCCGCGGCCCTGCTGAATCGGATCGCGCTCGATCGGGGGATCGAGGCGGCCGGCCATCTCGCGATTCGCGTTGCCCTGAGCGACCTGGGCCGCCTCGGGCACAACTTGTCCTTGGCCGTCTCCTTCGTCGAGGCCGCGGCCGCCCTCCGGATACCACGCGGACTCGTGCCCCTCGCGAATCTCGCGCACGTGCAGTCTCTCGCCCTCGCGGGAGCGAGGCCCGTCGAGATTCCGGAACTGCAGGATCGCGGCGAGGGCGAAGCGGACGTAGCGCTCCTGGAGGACCTCGTCCAGGAGGGGGTTTTCGACCGTGTCGAGGCGGTCCTCCGCGCCCTCGCGTTTGAGGCCGAAGCCGACGAGGCCTATCGTCCCCTACTTATTGCCGCAAGCGCGGACCCGGGGTTCCTCGGTCACACGGCGAGCCTCGCCCACTCCGCCCGCATGGCCACGCGGTACCTCACACCCTCGGAGAACGCGTGGCTCCTGTGGAAGCTGTACCGCACCCTCGTCACACACTTCGGTTATCCGGAGTTCCTGCGGCTCGGCGAGCCGAAGACGCGGGATAGCGAGGCGATCTTCGCCGCGTTCGAATCGAGCCTCCGCTACAAGTCGCCACCCGCGGAGGCGACCGTGCGACAGGCCCTTGAAGCGGGCGTACCCCTCGAAGAGATACTCGCGGCCGTGGTGGACTTCTACGGGAACTGGTCCGTGGGGGAGAAGGAGCACACGATCATCTACCTGAACGCGGCGCTCCAGACCGCGAAGTTCCTCGGCAGAGACTCCGCGCTTCTCCCGCTCGCGATCGCGCTGAGCAAGCTGCCCTTCTGAGCGCGATGAGCCTCATCTTGCCTCGGAGTACGCGGATTCCTTCCCGCTCGCCGCGATCGCACCCGCACGGGCCCGCTCCTGGAACTGCTCCCTCTCGGTGGAACCATCCATCGAGAGCGTTGAGGACGCTCCGCCGGAAATGACTTGCGCCACCTCGTCAAAGTACTCCGTGCCGACGAAGGTCTGGTGCTCGACCGCCCGATAGCCTTCGTCCTTCGCGAGGAACTCGTCATCCTGTAACTCCGCGTATGCGCGGATCCCCCGGGTCTGGTAGGCCTTCGCGAGCCGAAACATTGCGAGGTTCATGGAGTGGAAGCCCGCCAGCGTGACGAACTGGAAACGATACCCCATGTCCGCGAGCTCGCGCTGGAACCGTGCGATCGTGTCCGCGTTGAGTTTCTTGCGCCAGTTGAATGACGAGGAGCAGTTGTATGCGAGCATCTTTCCCGGGAATCGGTCGTGGATCGCGTCCGCGAAGGCCCGCGCCTCGTCGAGGTCTGGGCTCGAGGTTTCCGCCCACAAGAGGTCGGCGCGGGGGGCGTACGCGAGGCCCCGCGCGATCGTCGCGTCGAGGCCGCCGCGAAACGCATGGTAGCCTTCCGCCGTCCGACCGTCCTGGATGAACGGCCGGTCGATCGGGTCGACGTCCGTCGTGATGAGCTTCGCCGAGTTCGCGTCCGTCCGGGCGATGAGGATCGTCGGCACGCCGCAGACGTCCGCCGCCAAGCGTGCAGCGGTGAGCTTCTGCAGGAAGACGCCGGCGGACACGAGGACCTTGCCGCCGAGGTGCCCGCATTTCTTCGCGGAGGCGAGCTGGTCCTCGAAATGGACGCCCGCGGCGCCCGCCTCGATCATCGCCTTCATCAGTTCGAAGGCGTTGAGGGGACCGCCGAATCCCGCCTCGGCGTCTGCGACGACCGGCGCGAACCAGTCGATGTCGCGACGTCCCTTCGCGGTCTGCTTCTCGTCCTCGCGCCGGAACGCGTTGTTGATCCTCCGGACCGCGGTCGGCACGCTGTCCGCGGGATACAGGCTCTGGTCCGGGTACGTCTGCCCGGCTTCGTTCGCGTCCGCGGCGATCTGCCAGCCGCTCATGTAGACGGCCTGGAGGCCCGCCTGGACCTGCTGGACCGCCTGCCCGCCCGTCATCGCCCCCAGCGCGGTCACATAGCCATCGGACCGCAGGGCGCGCCACAGGCGGCGTGCCCCGCGCTGCGCGAGGGTGTACTCGATCCGGACGGAACCGCGGAGGCGGATCACGTCCTCCGCTCGGTATGGCCGGACGATCCCGTTCCAACGTTCGTCCTCTCTCCAAGCATACTCCAAGTCGCGTGTTTCGTTCAGTTTTTCCCCTCCTCGACTTTCCCGTCAACGGACAATCCTCGAGCGGCCGCGCCGACGGGACGAGCCTCGCGGCTTGCCCCCGCGCCCGCCGTCTTCCTCCAGCACGTGGTCCTCATGTGAACGCCCGATACCCGGCTCCCTCGAGAACGTCGAGGAACCGGTCATCCGAGAAGTACGGACGAGACCGCGTGCGTCGCAACCGCCCCTCGCATGGATCGCGTGATTTGCGCGGCCGTCGTCATGCTGTCGCGCGCCGCATCATTTAGGGTTACTTAAACGTTCTTGCGAATTCGTATCATGGAGGGGCATTCGACGCACAAGATTGGCTATCGCGCTTCCGTCGGGGTCGCAGCCTTTGGCCCCGTGACCCTCGGCCGGACCAACTCGAAGACGTCCGTCGTGCGGCAGTATTGAGAAGCGCCGAGGCGGCCGACGGCCCTCAGCTTTCGCGCGTCCACCACGTCGCCCGTCAGGATTGCGTCGTCAACGTGCAGCCGGACGACTTTGCCAAAGCACACCGTGTTGTCGGCGATCGTGGTCGACTGGAGGAGCCTGCATTCGAAGCTCACCGGAGATTCCGCGATCCGGGGGCATCGGACCAGTTCGCACGGTGCACGCGTCAGGCCCGCCTCGTCGAATTCGCTCACTTCGGGCGCATAGTCTCCGGAGGCGATGTTCATCTTCTCCGCGATCGCCTCCGTGACGAGGTTCACGACGAACTCCTGCGTCTCGAGGATGTTCCGCGCGGTGTCCTTCGGCCGACCGCGGCGCGATCCGATCGAAACGGCGAGGACCATCGGACGGCTGGAGACGCCCATGCTGAAGGAGAACGGCGCGCAGTTGTCGACGCCCGATAGGCTGCGCGTGGACACGAAGGCGATCGGCCGCGGGATGAAGGCGGAGATCATGAGGCGGTAGGATTCGCGCTCCGGCATTGTGGCGGGGTCGACGATCATGTGAGCTCCCTTCCGAAGACGGGCCGCTGGACGATAATCCTACGGTTGGCTATAGACCCTTAAGCCCCGGTGGCCCGTGTCTGTACCGACGATGGCTCCTGAGACATACTGGCTCCTCTACGACGGAAACTGTCGAATCTGCGCGGCGGCGGCGCGGTGGGTCCGAGCGCTCGACGCCCGCGGACGAATCCGAACCCGGCCGATCCAGCGCTCAATGGACCTCCTTCGAAGCGTCCCAAACGACGAAATCCTCGAGGCGATGCATCTCATCTCCGTCCGCGGGGAGGTGATGACGGGCGGCGAGGCGCTCCCGGTCCTGCTCGGTGCGCTCTTGGGCGGTCCGCCTCTCACCGCGCTCTTTCGGGCGTCGCCCGCATGCCGCGCAGCCATCAACCGTGTCTATGCGCTCCTCGCCGAGCTCCGCGGTCACCTCGTCTGCCGGCTCGAGCCTTCGGAACCTGTCTTTCCTCCAAGCCGATCAGGGAGCGCAGGACCCTGAGGTTCTGCCTGTATCCGGAATCGCTGCCTGGGTACTCGAGGCACCCCGGCAGCTCCCGAAACCGCGCGTCGTTCACGAGGAGGCGAAACGGTTCAAGGCCCAGCTTGCCTTTCCCAATGTCCTCATGACGGTCGACGCGGGAGTTCAGGTCGCCCTTCGAGTCGTTCAGGTGGAAGGCATAGACCTTCCGCAGGCCGATCGCCTCGTCGACCCGCCGCCAGAAGGCATCGTACCCCTCCCGGGCGCGGAGGTCGTATCCCGCCGCGAACGCGTGGCAGGTGTCCACGCAGATGCCGAGGCGGTCCGGATTCGCGGAGGCCGCGACGATGTCCGCGAGCTGCTCGATGGTGTAGCCGACAACGCTCCCTTGGCCCGCGGTGATCTCGAGGCACGCCACCGTGTCCGGCGCGCTCGCGGTCTCGAAGCACCGGTCGAGGCTCTGGGCAACTGTCTTGATGCCGAAGGCCTCGCCCTTCCCCAGGTGCGCGCCCGGGTGGAAGACCACCTCGCGAATCCCAAGTTGCTGTGCCCGTTCCAACTCGTCGACGAACGCAGTTCGGCTGAGCTTGAGCATGGACTTCTTCGGCGAGGCTAGGTTGATCAGATAGTTGCCGTGGATGATCGCCTTTCGGATTCCGTGTGTCTCCAGGTTCCTCCGGAAGGCATCGATCTCCTCCCGCGTCAACGATTTCACGTTCCGGAGCATCCGCGGACTTCGAGAAAAGATCTGGATCGACTCACAGCCGACGGCTGCGCCCCGCCCCGGGGCGTGCGCAATGCTCTCCGCGATCGACACGTGGGCCCCCAGGTACATCGTTCCGCCCTGGGGGGAAGCGCCTGTCCGCGCATGAGCTTTGCCGATTTGGGTCAGAGTTGGGTCAAGGGATTTGAACGACGAACCGCCTCGCAGTACCGAGGGGTTGCGGATGGCTCCGATCCGGGAGATCGACTCCCGCTTCACCGGGATGATTTTCCTCCTGCGTCGCGTCGTGTCGGAGGCCCCGGACGGTCGGCTGCGAATGCCGCCGGGTCCCGACATGGGTTATGCGGTCCGCCGTCCGCGGCGGGCCTGAGCCCCGTCAAGGTTTCTTCGCGAGCACGGTCCACCGATTATCGTGGAATCGGATCCTTTCGTCCTCGCGGCGGACCGCGCGGGCCATCTCGCGGACCATCGTCGAGGGGTCCGTCACATGGTGGAGCACGGATCGACAATACGCGAGGTCGAACGCGCCATCCCGGAAGGGCAGCCGCTCGGCGATCGCCCGCGCAAGGGCTGCGGACCGACGCGTTCCCGGGCCCGGCGCAGGATTTGTGGGCCGATGTCGACTCCCACGAGGAGACCCGCGTGGGAGCGGCCTGCTCTAGGGCGATTCCCGGGCCACACCCGACTTCGAGGACCGCTCCGTCGGGGCGAGGCGAGCGAAGCGCAGGAGCTCTCCTCCACGGTCCGCATCCGCGAACCATCTCACCTGGGGCATGATGCCGCTCTGGCGATCGAACCGTCGCACGATGTCCTTGGATCGTCGCTCCACGGCCATGGACGGGTGCGAGACGTCCGTTGAGGATGGAGCTTGCGGATCACTCCGCCGCGTAGCCGTGCGGGAGTCGTCGCGCCTTCACGATCAGATATGACATTGTGAGCTGTTTCTCTCCGCGGGCGAAGGCGTCCGAGAGCTCCTCCCAGCGTCCGTCCTCGACCCATTTCCGCACGACCTGGTCCCGCATGAAGAGTTCCACCTCGCGAAGCTCTTCGAACAACGCGACGGTCGTATCTACGCCCATGAACTCGACCTCGAGCTGGTTCTCCGTTAGTAGATCCGTCATGGTGTCCTCGTAGAAGGACCAGCGCGAGCCACGGCGTGTCTCACGCCAGTGGTCTCCGTGATGGCAGCAGAAGATCATCTTGCCGCCGGACTTCAGGTGCCTCGACGACCGCCACACGATGGAGGGGGACATGCAGAGGTTGCTGATCACGTAGTCGAAGGGTTCGGCGGAGAACTCGGTGTATGGCGACTTCTCGACGTCGCCCCAGAGGAAGTCTGCGTGGCGGATGTCCCGGAGGCCCGCGTACGACCGCGCCTGCATGAGCGCGCTTCGGTCAATGTCGACACCGATCACGCGTGCCCCGAGGTTCGCCGCGACGAACGCGAGGCGACCCTCTCCCGTCCCGACGTCAAGCACGCGGGTCCCGCGGAATTCCTCGTGGCGGAACTGCTCCAGGAGCATCGGCCGCAGTCCATAGGAATCCCTGGCCGCCTCCCGCCATGGAAGGGTCCGCGAGATTCGGATCACGTCGGGCATGAGTGCATCCTCACCGCCAGCAACCGGCGGATGGGATAAGAGGCCATCGGTGTCTGGAAGAACGCCACACGCTTATACGCCGCGGCCTCCATGGCGCCTCGGGGTCGTCGATGGAAGTCGCCGAGCACGGGCTTCAGATTGCGGGCCGTTCCGTCCCTGCCTCCTCCGGAGCGACCATCGATCTCCACGATCCTGCGACGAACCGTCCGATCGCGCGGGTGGCCTCCGGGACGCGGGAGGATGTCTCGGCGGCCGTCGAGGCCGCCCGGACCGCGTTCGATTCGAAGGGGTGGCGGGGGCTCGACCCGAGCAAGCGCGGCCGTCTCCTCTGGCTCCTGGGACAGCAGATCCGAGACCGTTTCGACGAGCTCGCTCGGCTGGAATCCCTGAACGTCGGCAAGCCACTCCGCGAGGCGCGAGGCGACATCGCCTACGTGTACAAGCTGTTCGAATATTACGCGGGTCTGGCGGATAAAATTCAAGGCGAGACCATCCCGGTTCCTGGCGAGCGACTCGATTACACCCTTCGGGAGCCGCTCGGCGTCACGGCCCACATTGCCCCCTGGAACTATCCCCTCCTCCTCGCCTCCCGCGGAATCGCACCGGCCCTTGCGGCAGGCAACACGGTCGTCCTGAAGCCCGCGACCCTCACACCCCTCACGTCGATTCGGCTCGCGGGGCTCGCCGTCGCGGCGGGCTTCCCATCCGGCGTCCTGAATGTCGTCATGGGCTCGGGCAAGGACGTCGGGGAAGCCCTCGCGGCCCATCCCGACGTCGATTCCGTCACCTTCACGGGGTCCACGGAGACGGGGAAACAGCTGCTCCGGACCGTGGCGGATCGCGTCGTCCCGACGACCCTCGAACTCGGCGGGAAGAATCCCCAGATCGTCTTGGCGGATGCGCGGCGGGACCGGGCCCTCCGGGGCGTCCTCGCGGGCGCGTTCCAGAACGCTGGGCAGATGTGCTGGGCGGGCTCGAAGGTCCTCGTCCACGAAGACTTGGCGCCCACATTCCTCGCGGCCCTCCAAGAGCAAATGGTTTCCATGCGCCTCGGCCCGGGATTGCGGGAGGACGTCCAGATGGGTCCGCTCGTCTCGAAGGACCACGTGGCCCGCGTCATGTCCGCGATCGAGGAAGGGCGGGCCAGCGGCGGGCGGCTCCTCGCGGGCGGCGGCCGCCCGGAGGATCCGAACCTGAGGGACGGGAACTTCGTCCTGCCGACGTTGTTCGAGGACCTCTCGGCGGAGAGCCGAGTGGCGCGAGAGGAGATCTTCGGCCCGGTGCTGTGCTCTTGGACCTTCCGGGATCTCGACGACGCGATCGAACGGGCGAATGACACTCCGTACGGGCTCGCAGCGGGGATCTGGACCCAGGACATCAGCAAGGCCCACACGATCGCCCGAAGCCTCCAGGCAGGCATGGTCTCGATCAACGAATTCCCAATCACGTTCCCGCAGACGCCTTTCCTCGGATGGAAGCAGTCTGGTCTTGGCCAGGAGCAAGGGATGGACGCGGTCCTCTTCTACACGCACGCGAAGAACGTCCTCGTGAACCTAGAGTGAACCGGCCAAGTGCCTGCACAACGTCTGACTCTCGACGGCCGTCGCGCGTCTTCAAGAGACACGCCGGGTTACCGGCACGTGGGGCGTGCGACCGTGATCCCAAAACGACCCGTCGTCCATCCGTACATACCGAACTCCGTGCCGTCCATCCAAGAAGCGATGCTGCGGGAGATTGGCGCGAGGAGCACGAGCGACTTGTACGCGGATGTCCCGGAGGATCTGCGCATGAAGGAGCGGATGGCCCTTCCAGAGCCGCATCTCTCTGAAGCCGCGCTCCGTCGCCATGTCGAAGGCATCCTCGCGAAGAACGAGACGTGCAAGGAGTACCTGAGCTTCCTCGGCGCGGGCTGCTACCAACACCACGTGCCCGCGGTCTGCGACGAAATCAACGGCCGCGGAGAGTTCCTGACGGCCTATGCGGGCGAACCGTACGACGACCACGGTCGATTTCAGGCGCTCTTCGAGTACGCGAGCCTCATGGGCGAACTCCTCGAGATGGACGTCGTGAATGTGCCCACGTACGACTCCTTCCAGGCCGCGGCCACGGCGCTCCGCATGGCTTGCCGGATCACGAACCGCAAGGAAGTCCTCGTATCGCGGTCGATCAGTCCCGAGAAGCTCTCGAAGATCGTGGACTACTGCCGGCCGGAGATTGCGGTCCGCGTGGTCGATTATGATCGCGAGACCGGCCAACTGGACATCGATGCAATTCGACAACGGGTGTCGGCCGAGACCGCCGCGGTATATTTCGAGAACCCCTCCTACTTCGGCGTGGTCGAGGCCCGAGGCGAGGAAGTTTCCGAAGTCGCTCATGATCACGGCGCGATTTCTGTCGTCAGCGTGGATCCGATTTCGCTCGGAGTCCTGGCGCCGCCGGCGGACTACGGCGCGGACATCGTCGTCGGGGATATCCAGGCACTCGGGATGCACATCCAGTATGGCGGCGGCCACGCGGGTTTCATCGCGACTCGGGACGATCCGACGTACGTGATGCAGTACCCCTCGCGGCTCTTCGGCATCGCGCCCACCGCCGTCGACGGAGAGTACGGCTTCGGCGACGTCGCCTACGAACGAACGTCGTTCGCGTTGCGCGAGGGCGGCAAGGAGTGGGTCGGCACGGCCGCCGCACTCTGGGGGATCACCGCAGGCGTCTACCTGGCCCTGATGGGCCCCCAGGGGATGCGGGAGATCGGGGAGGGCATCCTCCAGCGATCCCACTATGCCGCCAAGCGACTCTCGGAGATCCCAGGCGTCCGGGTACCGATCCTCCGAGGCCCGTTCTTCAAGGAGTTCGTCGTGGGCTTCGAGGGCGCGGGCAACACGGTCGCGAGGATCAACCGTTCCCTACGGAAGCGGAAGATCTTCGGCGGCGTCGACTTGTCCAAGGGATTCCCCGAGTTGCGGCGGTGCGCGCTGTACTGCGTGACGGAGGTCCACACGAAGGAGGATCTGGACCGCCTCGGCGCCTCGCTCGAGGAGGTAGTCGCATGAAGGACATCACGGCGATTCGCAGCGCACAAGGCACGCCGCGGTTGCGCCGATTCCACCAGGCGCAGTGGGACGAGCCGATTGTCTTCGAGCTGAGCCAGCCGGGGGAGCGGGGGATCCTCGTGCCGGAGGTCGAGGAGGAAATCGTGCGGGAAGTTGGGGACGTCGTGGCCTCGTTGCCGGAGACGACCCGACGGAAGCGCGCGCCCGCGTTGCCGGAGATTTCGCAGAACCGCGTGCTGCGACATTACGTCCGACTCTCGCAAGAGACTCTCGGGGCGGACTTCAACATCGATGTGGGCCAGGGCACGTGCACGATGAAATACAGTCCGAAGGTGAACGACCAGCTCGCTCGTGCGCCGGAGATGGCCGAGCTTCATCCGCTCCAAGACGAAGACACGGTCCAAGGCATCCTGGAGATCATGTACCGGTTCGAGCAGATCCTCAAGGCGATTTCCGGAATGGACGCCATCTCCCTCCAGCCCGGCGCAGGATCCCAGGCGATCTACACGAACGCGTCGATCATGCGAGCGCACCACGCGGCCCGAGGGGACCACGGACGGAAGGAAATCATCACGACGATTTTCTCGCATCCCTCCGATGCCGCGTGCGCGAAGACGGCCGGATACGACGTGGTGACGATCTACCCCGACGCGGACGGCTATCCGGACCTCAAGGCGCTCAGGGCGGCCGTCTCAGAGCGAACGGCGGGAATGATTATCACGAATCCGGAGGACACGGGCATCTTCAACCCGCGGATCCGGGAGTTTGCCGACCTCGTCCACGAGGCCGGCGGCCTCTGCGCGTACGACCAGGCGAATGCGAACGGAATCGTCGGGATCACCAGCGCAAGGAAGGCCGGCTTCGACCTGTGCCATTTCAACCTTCACAAGACATTCTCGACGCCCCACGGGTGCGGCGGCCCCGCGGCGGGTGCAATCGGTGTCACGAAGGAGCTGGAAAGATTTCTCCCGGTCCCCGTGGTCGCGTTCGACGGGCGCCGGTATCGGCTCGACTACGACCGGCCGCGCAGCATCGGGAAGGTTCGGGCGTTCTACGGGGTCGCGCCCGTGGTCCTGAAGGCGTATGCGTGGGTCATGAGCCTCGGCGCCGAAGGCTTGGAGGAAGTTGCCCGAGTGGCGGTCCTCAACAACAACTACCTGATGAAGAAAGTCCTCGAGATTCCAGGTGTGCGCGCGCCCTATGCATCCGGCAGGCCCCGTATCGAGCAGGTCCGATACAGCTGGGACGACTTGAAGAGGGAGACGGGGGTGCACTCGGAGGACATCGGGCTCCGCGCGGCGGACTTCGGGGTGCACTACTGGACGAGCCACCACCCGTGGATCGTCCCGGAGCCGTGCACGCTCGAACCCACGGAGTCGTATTCGAGGGCGGACCTCGATGAATACGCCGCGATCCTGCGGCACGTGGCCGAGGAGGCCCGGACGAATCCCGAGGCGGTAAAGACCGCACCGCACAACAGCACGATCCACCGGCTCGAGCACTCTCCGTTGGATAATCCGACCGAGTGGGCAATCACCTGGAGGGCCTACCGCCGAAAAGTCCGTCGGGACGCGGGGGAATCCGCATGACCTCGACCCACGAGGGTCGGCTCTCCGGCGAGGTGGCCCTCGTCACCGGCGGAGCGTCGGGGATTGGACGGGCGATTGCGGGCCTCCTTGCAAATGAAGGCGCCTCGGTGGGAATCGTGGATGTGAACGAGCCCGAGGGCCGGACCGTTTGCGACGACATCGGTCGCGACGGCGGGCGGGCAGTGTTCCTCCGTGCGGACGTCACGCGGTCAAGAGAATGCGAATCCGCGGTTCAGCGGATCGTCTCGGAATGGGGGCGGCTAGACGTCCTGGTGAACAACGCGGGAGTCATCCGCCGCGCCTCTGTCCTCGAGACTTCGGAGGAGGAGTGGGATCGCGCAATGGCCGTGAACGTGAAGTCCGTGTTCCTGTTCTCCCGGCTCGCGATTCCGATCATGGCCAGGGGAGGCGGTGGGGCCATCGTGAACATCGCCTCGGCCTGGGGCCTCGTCGGCGGCAGGAACGCGGCGTCCTACTGCGCCTCGAAGGCCGCGGTCGTGAACCTGACGAGGGCGATGGCGCTCGACCACGCGGTGCAGAACGTCCGCGTGAACTGCGTCTGCCCCGGGGACACGGACACGCCCATGCTCCGAGAGGAGGCCCGCCAGCTCGGCGAGCCGATCGACCGATTCCTCGCCGAGTCCGCGCGACGCCCGCTCGGACGGTTGGGGCGGCCGGAGGAGATCGCCCAGGCCGTGCTCTTCCTGGCGAGCGATGCGTCCTCCTATGTCACGGGTGCCGCTCTCGTAGTCGACGGAGGCGGTCTTGCGGGTTCCGCCTAATCCACAGCCTGGGCAGAAGCGTTCATAGGGGCCGGGCGGATGGTCCGTCCATGATCTATGTCGCGCCTAGCGCGGTCCTCGTCGGGGACGTCTCCGTCGATGAGGGCGCGAGCCTTTGGCACGGCGCCGTCCTGCGCGGAGACTTCGATGCGGTCCTCATCGGGAAGGATTCCAACGTTCAGGACAATTCGGTCCTCCACGTGGATCGCGGGATGCCCTGTCAGATCGGGGAGCGGGTGACCGTGGGCCATGCTGCCGTCGTCCACGGCAGCGTGATCGAGGACCATTCCCTGATCGGGATGAACGCCACAATCAACAGCGGCGCGAGGATTGGCCGAGGCTCCCTCGTGGCGGCCGGCGCGGTGGTGAAGGAATCGGCAGAATTCCCCGAGGACAGTGTGATCGCCGGGGTCCCCGCGAAGGCGGTGCGGAAGGTGGATGAGAACCTCCGGACCCGGATCGAGCTGTCCTGGAAGATATATCGGGAGCTCGCGAAGACCAGCCTGCCTGGGCGACCCGCGATCAAGGGCGATCGGTCGAAGCAGGTCGTCTTCGAGATGTCCGAGGAGTTCACCCGCCTGCTCCGCGAGGAGCGGTGATCATCCAAACGTTTTTCGCGGAGTCCGGTCTTCGCCCGCACCCATGGCTCGCTTCACGATCGATGTGCAGATGCGCTTCCGCGACCTCGACGCGATGGGCCACGTGAACAACGCCGTGTACCTGTCCTACTGCGAACTCGCTCGCACGCAGTTCTACCTGAAACATGCGTTCAAGAAGAGCCTCCGCGAGATTGACTTCATCCTCGCTCGCGCGGAAATCGACTTCGTATCTGCGGCGGAGTGGGGAGACCAGATCGTGGTGTCTGTCTGGCCCTCGGAGATCGGGACCACGTCCTTCACGTTGAAGTACGAGATCTCGGACAAGAAATCCGGGCGGCTCATCGCGAAGTCTTCCTCGGTCCTCGTTTCCTACGACTACCAGAAGAAGGAGACGAAGCCGATTCCCCCGGAGTTCCGGAAGCTCCTGGAGGAGAATCTCGAGGCGTGAGCCGTCAGAGCCAGAGGTGACGACCCGGGTAATACGTGGGCCGGCGATCCGGATGCCGCGCTTTGTAGTTCTTGTACCGCTCATGCCACCAGCGGTATCGCCGGTCGGACGTCTTCAAAGGCGTATGGGGCATCGCGATGAGAGCCCGCTCCAGGCCCCAGACGTTCCCCCGCGAGAGCCGCCAGTCGATGCGGAGGGCGCGGAGATCGAGCGTACCGTATCCGTCGATCCTGCCGGTGAAATCCACGTACGGGTCCACGTAGGAGTACACGAGATCGCGAATCGAGCGGAAGACCGGCTTGCGGCCGTGGAGACCCGGGTCGCGGGAACGCGCGACCGTCCCAAAGCGGCCGCCCTTCCGGAAAAGGAAGAGGACGTGGTCGAGATCGTCGATGCTCGACAGGTCCAGCAGGGTGGGCGGGTATCCGTGCTGCTCGAGGATCGTCGCGGCGCAGAGCGCACCCTCGAGGCAATGGGCTTTCCCTACGCGGACGACGCCGCGGAACGTGCGGAGGGTCTCGCCCCGCTCCTCATGATTGTACGGGAGCGATTCGAGCCAACGCTGGACCTGATCGGGCGTCCGAAGACGGGCGATGATCGCGCGCTCGCGGGGCGTGAACGCGTCTCGAGGCGGGGTATCCGTCACACCCCACGCCGAAGGATGCCCTCCATATCTAGCTTACCGGAGGGCCTGCCGACCCAACGAATCCCGGAAGGGAATGGCGCGCAGACAAGCTGGCAAGAACTCGAGAGGCGGGTCAGGATGGCCTACTCCTCGGTCACGCCGTACATCTGGTCCGGCGTGAGGATCTCCGGGAAGCGCGCTCGCAAGGTCCGGCGCGCCTCGTAGCATAGGTGACACGCGTCCGCGTAGGCATCCTCGTGCGGCAGATCGTACCGGCGCACGAGCTCCGCTGGCCCGCCAGCAAGGATGGGGCCGACGATCGGATCCGAATCGGGGTGATACGCGTCGACGATGTCCGCGAGCCGGCTCTCTAGGACATTGCCCATCGAGATCCCCTGGCAGAGGTGCAGGATCCCGAGCGGATCCACATGGACTCGGCCGGGATCCCGGAGGTTCTCGTGCGGGCAGGTCGTGAACTCCGTCCAAGGACGCCGACCCACACGGTCGACGAGGGAGACGGCGGCTCGGCCTCGGAACATGACCTTGGATTCGCCGACGGGGAGCTGGCCCCGGGACGCCTGCACGTTCGTCGCCTCGGGCTGCGCGATCCGGATCACCCCGACCGGGATGCCCAGGTGGGCCGCCGCCGCGCATGCGTTCTCCGCGAGTCGGCTCAGGTCCGCGCTCCAGTGGTATCGATCGCTGCTGATTGACAGATCCTGGACGCGGCCCGCGAACGGTTTCAGGCACTCGATGGCATCCTCGAGGTCCGTGGCCCAGTATCCGTTCGAGACGATCCCGACGCGGAATCCCATCCGGGCGGCGAGTCGCACCGACCGCACGAGCATCGGATAATAGAGGAACGGCTCTCCCCCTTCATAGAAGACCCAGTCGATCGTGCCGAGCCGCTTCGCCTGCCCCAGGATCTTGCGCACGATCGCAAAGGTCATCGTCCCCGTCTGATGCGGCCCGCCCCAGACGAAGCAGTGGTCGCACTCCAAGTTGCACTGGTATGTCAGAAGGAAGTGCAGGCCCGAGAGGACCACATTGGCGCCTCCACGACGTAACTTGTGCAGTATCCAACGGCGTAGATGAAGACTCGGTTGCAACAATGCGAAGAAGGCCCCAGCCGACGGGGGGTTCTTAAGGAGCGACCCCTAGGACACCGGAAAGGTCAATCCCCGTTCCCGCCTTCTCCCGCGGGGAAGGCGGATGGCGCCGAAGCGAAAGAAACCGGCGGCGGGGTCCAAGGACAATTCCGCATACTACTGGACGCGGTACAAGGAACTCTTCCCACGATACTTCTGGGACGAGGAGACAAAGCTTGCGGACATCGTCATCGCGGGCGCCCACGGATCCGTCCTCTGCGATGCCGACGGGAAGGAGTACATCGACCTCACGAGCCAGTGGGCGACGAACAACCTCGGCAACGTGAATCCGGAGATCCTCAAGGCGACGGTCGACGCCCTCGAGCGATACGGCTTCCTGATCTACATCATGAACCCGCACGTGCCCATGATCACGCTCGCGGAGAAGCTCCTCGAGATTCGACCGTCGAGGAATCTGACGCGAGTGTTCCTCGAGCTCTCCGGCACGGGCGCGTCGGAGGCCGCCGTGAAGCATGCGATCGAGGTGAGCCAACGCCCGCTCATCCTCGGGTTCATGGGCCAGTACCACGGCCTGAGCATCGGCGCGACCGCGTTCGGCGGCTACGGCGCGCGCTGGCGCCGTTTCTGGGAGGCCTTCTCCGGGGGCGCAGTCTTCGCCCCCTATCCACTCGGCTATCGTCGGCCGAGGGCCATGACGGAGGAGGACTATGGGGAGTGGTGCCTCTCGTACCTCGAGGACGAGATCCTCCGGTACGTGGCGCACCCGGAGCGCATCGCCGGCTTGATCTTCGAACCGATCGCCCTCGAAGCGGGTGTCTGGATCCCGCCCGCAAATTTCGTGCGCGGCCTCAAGAAGCTCTCCGAGCAACACGGCTGGTTCTTCATCGCGGACGAGGTCGAGGCCGGGCTGGGCCGATGCGGGAAGATGTGGAGCCTCGAGCACTTTGGCGTGACGGCGGACATGGTGTCGATCGGCAAGGCCCTCGGGGGCGGGCTGATGCCCATCTCCGCCGTCCTGGGGACGGAGCGGGCGATGGGCGAGAGCGAGGTCGTCGCGGGCACGACATTCGGTGGTCACCCGGCCGCCTGCGCGGCCGCGTCGGCGACGATCGACGTGATGCGGCGCGAGCGGATTCCGGAGCGCTCCGCGCGACTCGGAGGGAAAGCGCTTCGATGGGCGAAGGAATGGGAGGGCCTTCCGATTGTGGGCGAGGTTCGCGGAATGGGCCTGGCGATAGGCGTGGAGCTCGTGACGAGCAAGGCGACGAAGGAGCGCGCCGTCGAGACGGCGCGGTCCGTGTTCTACGACTGCCTGAAGGGTGGGGTCGTGCCCCTGTATGACACCGAGATGAACGTCCTGCGGATCCAGCCGCCTCTGACGATCGAGGAGCCCTTGCTGAACAAGGCCCTCGAAACGATGGAATCGACCCTGAGGAGGCATTCGTCGAAGGCGCGCGGGTGACAGTCAGGGACGGTAACCCTCCTCGACGACACGGTCGCAGACAGGTTCCGTGAGGCCTCTGGCGCGATCCCCTCACATGGGGTCGGAGCGGGTTTTCTCATACCGGTTCAGGATCTCATGTCCACGCCCGAGAATCTCCTCGACCAGCGGCTCCACCGAATGATCCCTCAGGGTCCTCCTCACCACCTCGCGCGCATCCGAGGCCATCGAGTCCGACATCGTCGCGCCATAGAGGTCGGCTCTCTTGCCCCAGAAGAACATCTCGCGTCGGAAGTGCTTCGCGGTGTGCGGGTGGCTGAGGAATGTTCTTCCTGGGCCGACTTCCTCGATCACGTCCAGGGCCGCCGTTTCCTCTGTCACCGCGAAGTCCCTCAGGAATGCGCGGAAGTCTTCCCATTGGTATGCGTCGATTACCACTTGCTCGAGAGAGCAGCCTCGATTCAGGTCGAGGCCGCCAATGCCCGCGCACAGGTCGGTCCCAGACATGGTCGTCAGCATCATGGCGGCCAGCTCCCCGAACGGAATCATCGAGCCGGGTCTTTCGGCGTCGATCCCCAGGATGCCCGTCATCTTCGGCAGGCCGTATCGCCGAGCCATCTGGGCCGCGGCCGCAAAGAGCATAGGGGCCTCGGGGCCTCGATATCCGATGTAGCCCGTGGCCATGTTGGCCATGGTGGCTTCGGAACAGTAGATTTGAGGCGCGCCCGGCGCGGCCGTCTGTGTAATCACGAGGCTCGCTAGATTCTCCGCGTTCATCGTGACGATCGTTCCCGCGACGGTCGCTGGCGCGCTGACGCCGCCCATGCACATCGACATGGAGATGATCGGGACGCCGGCCCGAGCATACTCCACCTGGGCTTCCACCGCACCCGCCTCGAAGGTCAGCGGCGCCGCGATGCAGCTGAGTACGGAGAACGGCGGGCGTTTTCTCAGCTCGTCCATTCCGCCGGCGACCAAGGCTCCAAGCGCGATTTGAACCCTGGCGTCGGGGATCCCGAGCGTGGCGGAACCGGCGGAACCCAGGATGTGCTTGGTGGTGTTTTGCAGCGACACCCAGAGTTCGTGCGCGAACTGGGTGTAGGGCGGCACATCGGACGGGGTGACGATGGGCCAGAACGCGTCGATGGAGTCGATGGCGTCGCTGAGCCGCGCGAAATCCGCAAGGTCCTTCCTCGATGCGTTTCGGCGCTCTCCAGACTCCAGATCCGCCATGAACGAGCCCACCCCGCCCGTGGCGGAGTACGGGACACCCCGGACCGGGAGTTTCAGGTCCCGCCTGGGGTCCCTTGCGCCGAGGACGAGGGTTTTGGGCGCCTCCTCGATTGCGTTGTCGATCAATCGCTGGGGGATCTCCGCCGTCTCCTTTGCGAAGTCGACCCGCGCCCCTGCACTGTCGAGCATCTCCAGGACGCGGCGGCTGTGGATCCGCACGCCGATTCTCTCGAGGCACTCGACGCTCTGCGCATGGACGAGCTCTTCCTCCGCCTTGTCCAGGAACGTCAGATTCAGGACCGCCATTTGGATCAACCCACCCGGAGGGGCATCGATGCATCCATCCTCCGCGGTCGTCATCGGTCCATCCGTCGAGAACCCTCGGTAAGTACCGTATGCGAGACCCGGGCGCCCATGGCCTAATGCTCGCCCAGAGAGAGCCCGATCCGATTTCGCACCTGGAGACGGGAGTCTACTCGATCGGGCGCTCCAGCGTTACGCGCTCGTGGACCTCGATGCCGCGTTCCTTGAGCATGGGGAAGAATGGTTTCGGATCCAGGCTCTCCGGTGCGAAGACGCCATTGGCCTTGATCTGGCCGCGCGCAAGCAGGATTGCGGCGATCGCCGCAGGTGTGCCGGTCAGATACGCGGTGCCCGTGGCGCCGTACTTCTTCGAAGCCTCGCGATGATTCATCACCGTGTAAAGCGTGTGGACTTTCCGGACCCCATCCTTCGAGCCGGCCACCTCGACGACGAGGGCCGCATGTCCATCGACGCGGTCCACGAGATCCGCGGGCTTCGGGATCGCGGAGAACAGGGCGCGCCGACGGCTGGTCCCGTCTGGCGAGCTCCGTTCCAGGAGCCTCAGATCCCGGAACAGCTTGAGGGTCTGGACCGTGTTCGAATCGAGCGCGAGCTTGAAGTCCACGTAGCGGACGCCCTTGCCGATGAACCTTGGCAACGTGTACACTTCCTCATGGTCCACGGAGTAGACGGTCAGGGGGCCCAGCGGCGACGGGAATTCGTACGTCTCTGCCTCGCCGAACGGCGGCACGTCCGTGTACTTCCCGTCCCGCCAGATCTTCGACGTCGAGAGGGTCTCCTCCACGAACGTCTCGGGGCTGAAGAGGGCGATGAACGGATAGTCAGGGCTTGAAGCGGTGTCCCCGTCCCGCACCCTGATGGAATCCACACGATCCATGCCGTCCGCCGCGTAGCGGGCGAAGACGTTCCCCATCCCGGGATCCTCTCCCATCCCTTGGATGGCGGTCAGGCCAGCGCTCTTCCATTCGTCGGACTGGGCAAAGACGTCGGCCACATCCGCGGCGAGGTCAATGTAATCGAGCCCGGACTCGAGGGCGGCCTTCATGACGGCATCGTTGAACCGAGGCAGGGCCGCGTTGATCACGAGGTCGCAGCCTTTCATCGCACTTCGAAGCTCGGCCTCGTTCCCCGCATCGAGGGGCATGCCGCGTGCCTTGGGGCTCCGGGTCTGCGAGGCGACCCGCTTCGCGAGGTCGCCGTCGACGTCCGCGGCCACGAGGAGGTCCACTGCATCGCTCGCACACAGGTGCTTTGCGATCACGGAGCCGATCGCACCACACCCGATCAGGAGGACGCTCGTCCCTCGGGGCAGAATCGTGTCAAACCTCGGTGGCCGTCAATGGTCCGATGGGGTGCATAAGTCCTCGGAGGAGGGGGTGATAAACGTGACGGCGGACTTGATAAGCCATGCGATTCTTTCGCGCGGAAGCCTCCGAGGCTAGCTGCCCGCCTCGAGGATTTCCCGCAATCGTGCGGCGTCGCTCGTCGGCGGCGAACATGCGGTGCCTTGGCATACGAATGCCACGGGGCCCGCTTTCGCTTCCTTCGTGTGAAGCATGGGTTCGACGATCGCGGGCACGTACGCATCCGCCCTTTCGGCCACGAGGATCGTCCTCCCGGGGGAGAAGACCGATGTCGCCGCGCGATGGAGAGCGCGCAGGCGCGCGTCGTCCCGCGGCCCGATGATGACTGTCTCGGCGGGCTTGTGGATCCACAGCTCCGCGGCGAGGAAATACGTCCCACAGTAGATGGCTCCGTACCGCCGCGCCTCGCCCGCGAAGGCCATCATTAGCTCGCCGTGCTTCAGTCGGTATTCGTCATTCCCGGTGAGGGCATGGAGCTTCTGGAGGCAGAGCGCGGCCACCGCGTTCGCGCCGGCGTACGGAGCGTCCTCGATCGGCCGACGCGACATCTCCAGCGCGGCGAGGCCCGCGCTGCCGTGAAGGTCCGGTGCAAGATCCAGGAAGCCCTTGCGGTCCGAATCCCAGAAGTGACGCAGCGTGAAGGCCATGAGGTCCATAGCCTGCCGCAGATACCTCGGGTCTGCGCTCGCGGCGTAGGCGGCGAGGAGCGCGTCGACGACGTAGACGTGGTCTTCGAGGAGGCCACGGACCTTGCGCGTCCCATCCGCGAGGGCATGCCACATCCCCTCGTCCGGCGTCCAGAGCTCTCGCAGGATTCGGTCCAGGGTCCGAAACGCGAAGGCCGTCACGTCCTCGCGGCCGAACGCCATGCCTGCCTCGAGGGCAGCCGAGGCCATCATGCCATTCCAGCTCGCGTAGATGGTTGGGTCGATCGCGGGCGCGGGCCGGTCGTCTCGGGCATCCTTGAGACGCCTCCTGCCGACCACGAGGAGGTGCCGCACCCGTTCCACCGGCATCGCGAGGGCCTTCGCAATTTCCTCCGGCGTCTGGTCGGCGTACAGGACGTTCTTTTTCGGATTGTGCCGCATCTCCCCTCGCTCGCCGACATCGAATGAGGCGGCGAGGACCTGGGCCTCCTCCGGGCTGACGGCGGTGCGGAGCTCCTCCAGAGTCCACGTGAAGTAGTCGCCGTCGTCGTCGAGGCCCACGTCCGCGTCCTGGCTCGCGAAGTAGCCGCCGTGCTCCCGGTCCGAAAGGACATCCTCCGTCCAAGAGAGGATCCCCTCCGCGGTCACGCGAAACAACGGATCGCGGGTCAGCTGCCACCCGTGGACGTAGTTGAGGAGGAGGCCCGCGTTGTCGTACAGCATTTTCTCGAAGTGCGGGACGATCCACTGGCCGTCCGTCGAGTATCGATGGAAGCCCCCGCCGACGTGGTCGTACACGCCGCCGAGGGCCATTCCACGCAGCGTCCGCGTGAAGACGTTCTTGAGGCCCTCCTCTCGCGTGCGGTGATACCGGGCCATGACGAATTCGAGCGTGCCGGGATGTGGAAACTTCGGAGCGGTGCCGAAGCCCCCGTTCACCGGGTCGAACTGCCCGCGGAGGCCGTCGAGGGCTTCCTTCAGCATCGCCTCATTGACCGCGCCCTCCTCGGCCAGGACGCCGCGGTCCTCCGCGAGGGCCTGGTACAGGGATTCCGCGTCGCGCAGGGCCTCCGCCTTGTTCTGTCGGTAATGGTCCGCGGCCGCGAGGAGCACCCGGCGGAAGCTCGGGCGCCCCATCGAATCCTTCGGCGGAAAGTACGTGCCGCCGTAGAACACCTTGCCGTCCGGCGTGAGGAAGGCGGTGAGGGGCCATCCGCCCTGTCCGGAGACTGCTCCCACGGCCTGCTGGTACCGCGCGTCGACGTCGGGCCTCTCGTCCCGGTCGACTTTGACCGCAACGAAGTTCTCGTTGATCACCTTCGCGAGCTCGGGGTCTTCGTACGATTCGCGGTCGATCACGTGGCACCAATGGCACCACGACGCGCCGATGTCCAGGAGGATCGGCCGGTCCAGTTGCTTCGCCTTGCGGAAGGCCTCGTCGCCCCAAGGATGCCAGTCCACGGGCTGGCGGGCTGCGGCCTTCAGGTACGCAGAGGTCTCCTTGGCGAGGCGGTTCTCCGCCATCGACGACATGGAAGCGCGGGCCCGTTAAGTGTCTTTGGTCTCCCTACGCGGGGACCTTCTTCAGGCGCGCCGCGAATTGCTTTCGGAACTTCGCGACCTTCGGCGCGACGATCGCCCTGCAGTAGCCCGCGTCCGGGTTCTTTCGGAAGTAGTCCTGGTGATACTCCTCTGCGCGGTACCACCGGCCGGCGGGCGCGAGTTCCGTTACGAAGGGACCGTCCCAGAGCCTCGCCGCCTCCAGCTCGGCGATGACCCGGTCTGCGGCCGCTTCTTGCTCAGGCGAGTGAAAGAAGACCGCGGACCGGTATTGAGTCCCGACGTCGTGGCCCTGGCGATTCGGCGTCGTCGGATCGTGGACGGCGAAGAAGATCCGGAGGAGATCCTCGTACGACAGGATCTCGGGGTCGAACTCGACGCGGATGGCCTCTGCATGACCCGTCCGGTCCGTGCACACGCTTTCATAGGTGGGGTTCGCAGCATGTCCTCCCGTGTAACCGACCTCGACCTTCACGACTCCTTGCAGGTCTTCGAACACGGGCTGCAGGCACCAGAAGCAGCCCCCCGCAAGGGTCGCGATCTCCGTGTGCGGTTCCTTCGCCATGCTTTCTCCGCATCGCCCTACGCAGTCGGCGGATTAAGCCCTTTGTCCGAATCTCGCCCGAGGCCGTGCAGAATCGATTCGCGTGATGAGGCGTCCGCGGAGGTCGTCCGACGTGACGCCGAGGTGCGACGGCTACGGGAAGATCTTTCGCGCGTTGCCTACGAACATCTTCTCCTTGAACGCGTCCGCAAGGGGCAATGCGCGCATCGCCTCGAGCTCCTCCCGGATTCCCGGGATTCCGGGCCCGGGCCAGTCTGACCCGAACAGGACCTTATCCGCGACCTTCTCGATCTGCGGGAACCACTCGAGGAAGCGCGCGGGCGGGATACTCGACGTGTCGAGATAGACGTTCGGATGGCGGCGGAGGAGGTAGTAGGCGGCGTCGCACCACAACGGACGCCCGCCGTGGGCCATCAGGATCGTGAGACTCGGAAAGTCCTGCGCGACATCGTCGAGGGCCATCGGGTCGCCGAACTTCGAGCGGGCCCCCGGGAAGATCGACGTGCCCGTGTGGACCATGACCGGCAGCCCGAGCCGCTCTGCGGTCTTGTACATGGTCCTTAGGGCGGGGAGCCTGCCGTCGACGTAGGCGTTCGCGGCGAAGAGCTGGTGCGGCGGGTGAATCTTGAGCCCGCCGAGTTCGAGCTTCGACGCGAGCCGCTCGACGTCCCGCTTCGGATTCTTCGATCGCTTCGGATGAATGCCGCCGAACGGAATGAGCCGCCTTCGGTCCTCCTGCGCATAGCGCGCGACGAAGGCGTTTACGTCCTCCTTGAGGCCAGTGACCTTGGGGGCGACGTAGTTGATCAGGCACGCGCGGTCGACGCCGACCCGATCGAGATGGTCCAGGAGCGCCGTCGGATCGTCCATCAGGCGACCTAGGCCCTCGAATGCTCGGACCTCCCTCCGCATCGTTTCGAGGACCTGAGGCTTGAGGGAGCGATAGGGTTCCAGGTGGACATGGACGTCCGTGATGCCCGACAACGCGCGGCCGTAGTCGAGGACTGCAGAAAGCCTTTTCGCCGGACCTCGCGAGGAACCCGCTTACTCCGGCCTCGGCAGATGACGGATCGTCTCGCGGTAGTCCCGGTATGGCGTCGAGCACGGCGCCCCGTCGGCGTATAGGAGGACGTGTTCGCCGGGATCCGCGTTGTTCAGGGCGAGGATCGTCGAGGACACGGTGCCGCCACCGACCGCGTGGACGCAGAGGTTCGTGCCTCCTGGGGGCGCGTGGTGTCGGAGCGTCGACTGGAGCGACCGAATTGCATCGGGGATGAACCGGAGAGAGGCCTTCGCCAGAAGCCGCTGGACTGTCTGGACCTTCGAGTCCGTCGCGACGTTACCGCCCTCGTTCGTGAGGAAGTTGAGCCCTTCGTGACCCCGGGCCATGGAGAGCTCACCGTCGTATCGGTAGAACCTGAACTCGCGACGGCTTGCGGCCATTGCATTCCAGAAGTTGTATTCGTGTTCCCGCACAGCCCGCTGGAGGACAATCTCGGCCGCGGCCACGCTCGGGGACCGCAGGGCCTCGAGGAGGAGCAGACCCCGGGACCGCGCAGTCTCCGAAGCTCGCCCGCGCCGGTTCGAGAGGGCCATCACGAGTCCGCTCCCGCTGGCGCCGATCCATGTGCCGCCGGCCTTCTGATCTCGCGGGGCCACGCGGAGCGGATCTCCCTCGATTAGTTCTGGTGGACTCGCCGGTCGCGTGGAGGACTCATCGCGGTTCATCCCGACGACGATGTCGTATCCGTCGACGAGGCGCCAGAGCGCGATCAGCGTGCACATCGTGCCGCCTCATATTTCCTGGCTCAGGTCGGTCGCTCGCATCTGGGCCACGCGGGCCACGTCCGCGCGTCCGGCCTTCGTCGCGTAGTCCCTCGCGCGCTCATACGCGGCCACGGCCGCAAGCCGGGCGCTCCTGTCGCCGGAATCCGCGGCCTGCTCGCTCATCGCCTCCGCGGTGTCGAAGAAGTACTTCGCGGCGAGGAGGTAGTTACCCAGGGCCTGAAAGAACGCGCCGGCAAAGAGGCCCTCATGCGTGAGGCCTTCCGCGCCCCCGGAAAAGTTTTCCTTCAACACAGCTGCGTACTCGTCCGCGACTTCGCGCAGGGATGAGTCGCCGTGGAGATCTTGGACCGCGTTTCGGTACTCGACGAGGGCCAGGTACAGCCGCTCGTCGCGGGCCATCTCCTCGTCCTGGAGCGCGAGGTATCCCTGGCCCGCCTTGCGACGCCAAGCACCGGCCTGTGGGAGCCTCCCCAATTTCTCATTGCAGCGGGCCAGGGCCTGGTAGATCCCGACACGGTCGAGCAACGGGCCGGACCCCGTGAGCTTCTCGTAGCGCTCGAGTGCCTCCCGGAAATTCCCATGGGCCTCTGCCTCGATCGCTTCGATGAGAGCGGACATGAGACATGCATCCCGCACGGCATCTTCATTCTGTGGTCAGTCCCAGGTTCCGATGCCCTTCAGACCGTCGCTCGCGGGGGTGGGGACCCCTCATAGCTCCGCCCACTTCCCGTGGCCCTCCCACACGCGCACGTGCACGGGGAACCTCAGGGCGTCGTTGAGCCGAGTGGCGATGAGCTCGCAGATGTTCTCCACGGTCGGGTACTCGAGGACAGCGTTCCAGTCCTTGTGGTCGTACTCCGCAAGGACCGCCCGCGTTGTCTTCTTCAAATCCGCGAAATCGAGGATCATCCCGCCCTTGTGGTCTCCCTCGATGAAGACGTCGATCCGGTAGGTGTGGCCGTGGAACGATCCGCACTTCTCGTGGCCGGGCAGGTGATGCGCGCAGTCGATGTACTCTGTGATCCCAAGCTTCATACGTCGGCCTCGCAACGGACGGGCGGCCATAAAGCTTGGCGCGGGGGCCGCGGCGACCGCCAGGGGCGGCGTCGGCTCAGATCGGCGTCACGGTGAGGAATCGCATCGGGGCCTTGCCGCGCTGGAAGAACTGGTGCGTCTCTCCCGACTGGACGAGGAGGACCACGCCGGGTCGAAGCGGAACTTTCTTGCCGTCGACCACCGCGAGCCCTCGGCCTTCCGTCACGACGAGTTGGTGGTCCCATTCGTGCGCGTGTTTCGCGGAGTGTCCGCCCAAGCCGAGTGTGAGCTCGTGCAACGAGGTCCTTCGAGCGCCGTCCTCTCGACCGATGAGTTGCCGCATGCGCAGGTTGTAGCTGCCCTCTTCTAAGAACTTGACCAGGGCGACCGCCTTCAAGGTGGTCGTGTACATGCCGACGCTCAGGGAAGCGGCGAGGGTCATTAACCTTTCTTGCGCCCGGTCCGTCGTCACTTCTCGTATCGGACTGGGTCCGCCACGCCGGCCGCGGCGAAGGCCTCCCGCCGCTCTCGGCATGAAACACAGGTCCCGCAGTGCACGTTGCGATTCCAGTAGCAGGACCACGTGACCTCGAACGGCACGCCCATCGCGAGCCCCATCCGGACGACCTCCTCCTTCGTTTTTCCGCTCAGAGGCACGAGGATCTGAACGGGGCTCCTCTCGTAGGACCACAGGCTCAGGCGGAAGATGCTGTTCAGGAAGTTGAAGAACTTCGGGCTCGAGTCCGGGAAGGATTCCGGATCGATCCCGTTGTGGCCTCCCACGATGTACCGCGCCCCGTCGAGCTCTGCGTAGTAACCCGCAAGGGCGTAGAAGATTAGGTTCCGGTCTGGGATGTAGCCCTCCGGGGACTCGAGGAGCGCCCGATTGTCGATCCCCTCCTTCCGGAGATCGTCGACCTCCTTGAGGAAGGGAAGGTCCACATGGCGGATCGTTCCAGCGCCCGCGCGGGCCACGAGGTCCTCGATCGCTTTCTGCTCCCGAGCGGGCCGTCCGAAGTAATCGAACGTGAGCGGTCGGACCTCCCATCCGTTCGACTTGGCCCACCATAGGGCGACGGCGGAGTCGACTCCGCCCGAGAGGAGGACGCTTGCTCGATCCATTCGTCTCACCCTCTGCGTCGCGGGGTGCGGCCGCCCGCGTGCATGGGGCGGGAAACGAAGGAAGCGGCCGTATAAGGGTTTATGCCAGGGGTCCGCAGCCCGGCCCTCAGTCGGCCGGCGGCGGCGGGATAAAGAAGGGCTCCCAGAGGACCTCGATCTCGTCCTCGATCCCCTCGAGCGGCTTGCCGTCCCAGTGCGTCAGGCGCTCCCCGTAGCGGTCGAGGAGGCACGCGAGGAGGTGTCGGAGGCGATGCATGATATCCTCCTTGCTCCCTCGCCCCACGAGGACGGCGACGACCACGCCGCCATCGCGGCACATCACGAAGCGAGTCCGGCCGAGGGTGACCTCGTGGACTTCCCCGTTCCGCTCGGAGAAGGCGTCCTGCACGAAGTTCGAGACCACGGAGATCATCCCGCCGACGACGTCGCGGTCCTTGTCGCTCATCAGGGAGCGGGACATGTGCTTCACGAGGAGCCCGCTCGGCGCGATCACGAAGACCTCCTCGATCTCCGGCTCCTGGGGGGCTTCCTCGACGACCACGACGGGCGGCGGTGGCGGCAGTTCCTCGGCGGCCTTCACGCCGACCGTCGGCCTCGGCGCCGCGACCTTCTTCCTCGCTCGGAGGTGCCACACCTCCGAGGCGGCAAAGGCATAGGCGATGCCGATCCCGAGGAACAGGTACCACGCGGTGCTCGGCCCCCACGAGACGATCGTGTTGCCTCCGGCCTGCGTGAGGAGGACCTGTCCCTTGAAGTCCGGCACGGGCTGGCCGATGTTCGCGCCGAGGGACGAGGCTGCGGGAGGGATCGCGATCACGAGGTCGAGTGCAAGGTAGAAGGTGAGGAGGCAGCCCGCGAGGAATGCGATGCCGCCGAAGATCCCGCGGAGCTTCCGAGCCGCCGTCACGCCCGACAGGCCCGCGCCCGCGAACGCCGCAACGAGCGAGACGAGGAGCGTCTGCCCGAGGCTCCGGAAGACCGCGGACAATGCGTCTTGACCCGGGACCGCGCCGTACGCGTACGCGTCCGTCGTCGTGGCCCCCGTGGTGGCGTTCGTCACGACGTGCCGGACCTGGAACGCATAGTAGGACCACGTATCTGTGCCCGTAGGGCTCGAGATGCGCCATTCCCAAATCGGCTGCCCGATCGCCGCGAAGGCGAGGACGAGGCCGATGGCCGCGCCTGCGATGCCCGACCAGGCCGACATGGCCTGGAATCGAGGAAAATGTGGGGTTAAGAGACTGGTGCCGCGGTTATCCGCGGCGAGAACGGATATCAGATCCGAGAACGCAGCTCAGCGGTCCTTCCACGTAGGCGGTCGCTTCTCCAAGAACGCCCGGACGCCCTCCTCCTTGTCCTCGGACGAGATCGCGAGCGCGAAGAGAGCTTGCTCGTATCGGAGGCCCTGATCCATCGGCAGGCGGGCCGCCGCTCGGACCGCGGACTTCGCCAGGCGGATCGCGACCGCGCTCTTCGAGGCGATCCGGTCGACGATCTCGAACGTCCGGCGCTCGAGGTCCGCGTGGGGGACGACCTCGTCCACGAGCCCAATCCGGAGCGCCTCGCGCGCGTCGATCCGCTCCCCGGTCAAGGCGAGCTTCATCGCGTTCCCCATGCCGACGAGCCTCGGCAGGCGCTGGCTCGCGCCGCCGCCGGGGATGAGGCCGATGTCCACCTCCGTCTGGCCCAGCATCGCCCGCTCCGAGGCGATGCGGAGGTCGCAGGCCATCGCGAGCTCCAGTCCGCCGCCGAAGCAGTATCCGTTGATCATCGCGATCACCGGCTTTTCGAGGCGATCCACTGCGTCGTAGGGAGTCCCGCGCTCGTACATCCTCCACTGATCCATTCCGGTGCGGCCCTGGAACTCCGGGATGTCCGCGCCCGCGGCGAACGACAGGTCGCCCGCACCCGTCAGGACGATCGCGCGCACGTCGGCGTCCGCATCGAGGACGCGGAGGGCTTCCATGAGTTCCATCTTCATCTGTGTCGACATCGCGTTGTGCTTCGCGGGCCGGTTTAGGGTCACGAGGCCGGCTCGGTCGCGTCGCTCGACTGCGATGGTCTGGTAGGCCATGGGAACCGGGCGGGCAATGGCACTCCGGAGCCTAAGGCCTCGCGCCCGTTAACCTCAAATCAGGTTAACGACGTTCAGGCCGCCAACCGCCCTCGTCAGCCTCCTCTCACATCAGCTTGTCCATCGTGAAGACGGTCGTCTCGAATCCGAGCTCCTTCCAGAATTCGACCCCGAGAATATTCCGCGCGTCCGTCTTGAGACGGACGCGGCTCACCCGGCGCTCCTCGAACCATCGCAGGGCTGCGTCCACGAGGGCCTTCCCGATCCCCTTGCGTCGGTGCGGCGCCTGCACGTAGACGTCGGAGATGTGACCGTACTCTCGCTCCATGAAGATGCCCGGACGGGAATCGATCGAGGCCAACAGGAATCCGACGATCCTCGCGTCGGTTTCCGCAACGACGCACATCCGCCGGGACTTCTTGATATGACCGCGGAGATACCTCGCCCACTCCTGTTCCGCGCCCGGCGCAAGACGGAAGTCCTGACCCCCGAGGGCCTCATGGTATCCGATGAGTTCGCGCCACAGTCGGGTGACCTGCGGCACATCCTTGGACGTCGCGGGCCGAACCCGCATGTCCGCGGGCATCGGCGCCGCCAGAGAAGTCGGACGACGCAAAGGAATCGTCTATAGTCTCCCCAGGGTCGGGGATCGTTCAACTCCCCTGGAACACGGGCTTTCGCTTCTCTAGGAAGGCGCGGAACCCCTCCTTGGCGTCGGCCATCGCGAACAGCCGGTTCTGGAGCTCCCGCTCGAGGGCCAAGCCCTCGTAGAGCGGGACCTCGATGCCCTCGACGACGGACCGCTTGATGAGCCCGACCGCGCGGGCGGCGTGCTGCGGGTATGTCAGGCCCCGCGCGAAGGTCATCGTCTCCTCCCAGAACGTCTCCCGAGGGAAGACCCGATTCAGGATGCCCCAGTCGAGCGCCTCCTTGGGCGTGAGCGTCCGACCCGTGAACATCAGGTCCATCGCGCGGCTCTTCCCGACGAGCCGAGGCAGGCGTTGCGTGCCGCCGGTGCCCGGCAGCACCCCGAGGGTCACCTCGGGCAGGCCGATTTTCCAGGGACCGTCCGAGGCGAACCGGAGGTCCGCCGCGAGCGCGATCTCGAGACCACCGCCGACGCAGTGCCCGTCGATTGCCGCGAGGAACGGCTTCGGCGTGCTCTCCATCTTGTTCAGCGTCTCTTGGCAGTTCAGGCAGAACATCGCTTTGTAGTTCGGCGTGGAGGACGCGAGGAGGTTGATGTCCGCGCCCGCGGACCACATCCCCTCCAGGCGGGATGCGAGCACGCACACGTCGACGCCGTCGTCCAAGCGGACGTCGTCGATCACCGCGCTCAGGTCGCGCATGAGGTCCGCATCGTACGTGTTCGCTCTCGGCTTGTTGAGCCACGCGACCGCGACGCGGTCCTTCTTTTCCAGAGACAGGTACGTGAGGTCCATCGGAGCCCCTCGGTCGGTCCGATTGGGACCTCCCGTAATAAAGGTAGCCCAATCCGGTCGACGACGCGGCGACGTCAGCGCTTGTCGAGGATCGCGATGTAGTCGCCGAGCCGCTCGCCGCCGCCCCAGATCACGCGGTTCAGTTCCCAGCCTGTGTCATGACCGAGTTCGATGAGGTCGTCCGGCGAGATGAGCAGGAGGTCGAACCAGTCCCCCACGTCGCCCTTGTACCGCACGCGGAGCGTGATCAGACCGGGCGGCCTTCCCCGCTCGACGTTCCACTTCACGTACGGGAGGTGCTGCTTGAACCACACGCCGGGCATCTTCGTGTGCCCGATGATCCTGCCGCGGCGGGTCGTGACCTCGCGGACCTCACGGAGGAACCGCCGCATCCTCGGGAGATCGCCCGCGAGCCCAAGGTTGTTCCCCATCAGGATGACCGTGTCGAACTTCCCGAGGCCTCGCGGCAGGCGGTGGACGCTGCCCTGGTACACCTGCTGCAGGCCTCGGACACGGGCGAGGGCCACCTGGGTCGGCGACGCGTCGATCCCGACGACGCGGAACCCCTTGCGCTGGAGGTAGAGCGCATGCCGGCCCGGGCCGCACCCGACATCGAGGATCCGTCCGCGAGCCTCCCGGAGCGCCTCCCGCTCCATCGGCGGCCATTCGCTCGACCGGCCGAAGCAGTACTCGACGGTCGATGGATCTCGATAGCCGTCGTCCCGCTCGAACTCCATCACGACTTTCTTCCCAAGCCAGTGGTCGAGCATCGCCTGGGCGAACAGTTCATAGGACGATCCGGCGGGCGCACGTCGGGTCCGCTTGGGCATGGGCACCGGGTCGAGGAACGAGGTTGCGCGTACATGACCTTATTGGCGGCCTCGACTGCAGCTACAAGATAATCGCTCCGAGCAAAGCTTATGGGGCCGCGTTGCGTTCGCAACGCGGGGAGTCGCCGATGGCACGGATGCGGAAGGACACTCGGTTCGAGGTGTACGGGCAGGAGATGCTCGAGAAAGTCGTCGCGAAGAGCGGGAGTTCCGGGCGGGTCTACCTGCCGCCGGATTGGATCGGCAAGCGGGTCAAGGTCATCCGGGTCGATTGAGGCCGCGCGATGGCGGGCTTCCTGAGGCCGAAAGATTTCGCCGCCTGTGGGCGGTGCGGGAGCGGTCGCGTCCACCCGAAACTTTTCGTGATGGGCCCTCTCCCCGGAATCGACAGCGACAGCCGGACGTTCATCTGCGAGGCCTGCGGATACCAGGGCCTCCCAGTAATCTTCGACACGGAGGCGGCCCGCGCGCAGTTCGAGCGGGAGAAGCGAGGGGGGTCCACCCCGGACGCTCCGAAGCGCCTCGAGGGCGTCCTCTCGATCCCCATCCTCCCCGTACTCACGAGCCCCCTCCTCGGCCGGAAGGCGCTGGAGTTCGTGCCCGTCCGGATCGCATCGATCGTCGGCGTGCGCTGGGACGGCCGCGCGATCACGCCGGCGCCGTATCGAGTGTCGTTCCAAGAGTATTGGGATGCGATCGGCGGGCCCCGGTACAACGCCTCGCGCGTGTTCATGCTCGACCTCACGGGGATCAATCGAGCGAACCCGAACTTCGAGATCCTGAGGCACCTCGTGAAACGATGCGATGTCTGGCTGGATCTCGGCGCGAGGGAGCCCGACGAGGTGATGGACGGATATATGCTCGACGTCGAGCGGGTCGTTGCGGGCTCGAAGACGCTGTCCTCTCTCCGTGCGTACGAAGAACTCCATGCGCTCTCCTCGGACGTGCTTCCGTGCCTCGACTGGGATGGGAAGGTCGTATGGCGGGATGCGCGCGAGACACGGACGGACGCGAGGGAGGTCGCGCGCGCCCTGCGGGAGATCGGCTTCTCTTCCGTGTGTGTGATGGACCTGCAGCGCCTCGGCACCGCCTCCGGGCCGGATCCCGCTCTCCTGGCCACCCTCGAGGGACTGGACCTGCGCGTCTACCTCGGCGGCGGGCTGCAGGAGACGGATATCGCAGGCCTCGCGGAGCGAGGCTTCGCCGGCGGCCTCGTGGACCCGTACACCCCGGTGATCCGGGACCTCCTCCGCCCGCCTCGGGACGAGGGTCCTGCGGAGGCGTCCGCCCCCGCTCCGGAGCCAAGGCCGAGGCCGACCCGCGGGGCCTTGCCCGACACAGGGTGATCCGATGTGCGCCCTCCAGGCGGAAGAGGGCTTCGCGACGACGGCGGACGGGCTTCGGATCTACCACCGCGTGAGCGGGAGGGGCCCCTTCGCCCTGGTGATGCCGGTGAACTGGGGCATGGACTCATACATCTACACGAAGGGCCTCTCGTCCCTGGAGTTCTGGCTCGCCCTCGTCACGTTCGACCCTCGCAGCGTCGGTCGTTCGGAACCCGCCCGCATGGCAGATGAGTTCGCGATGTCGGTGACGGCTCAGGACGCGGCGGCGGTTGCGGATGCGATCGGTTTGTCGCGCACGGTGGTCATCGGTCACTCGAGCGGAGGCGCGGTCGCTCTGACCTATGCCCTAGCCTATCCGGAGCGGGTCTCGCACTTGGTTCTTGTTTCGACGGCTCCGCGATGGGCCTACGAGGATTCGACAGGATCCGACGTGAGCTACCCGACGTCGGAGGCCGCGATGCGCGAGGAGGTCCGGCGGTCCTTCCATGCTGCCGTGCGGGAGCCCTCGAGGTTTCAGAAGGCATTCGACGATCTCCTCCCCAGGATGCGCTTTTCCCCGGAGAGGTTTCGGTGGGCGGGGGAGGTCGAATGGGCAACCTACGATGTCCGCCGTGAACTCAGGGAGATTCGCGCGCCCACATTGATCGTCCATGGACGAGACGACTCGGTCGTCCCGCTCGAGGAAGGGGTGCAGCTCCACAGAGGGATTGGGGGCTCGAAACTCGTGGTCCCGGACAACTGCGGCCATTGGCCCTTCGTCGAGCGGCGCGCGGAATTCGTCTCCTTGATCCGCGACTTCCTCGGACTCGACGACGGTCCGCGTCGGAGGACGGCACAATCGTAAAACAGGGGACGCGCGGATGGGTCCACCCACGGTCTCGATCCAGAGGGGGCCCGGGATCCCGTCATGGCCTGGCTCCTCCGGCCTTCGGAGCCCGCGGTGCGCTACCTGGCCTTCCGACGGGTCGCCAGGACATGAAAACGAACCGGTCCCGCGGCAAAGGCCTATCCGATGGGTCGGCATAGGCCGCGCGATGGCCCGTCCGCAGACGATCGTGTTGATCCCGGAGAGCACCCGGAAGGTCCGAGGCAGCGAAGGAACCGGCAGAATCGTCAACGGATTCCTCGACGCGCTGCCGGAACCGGCCCGCGGGGCCCTCCAGGCCCTCCGGGAAGAGATGTTCGCGAAATCCGCGCCGGGCACTGTGGACCGGGCCACGATGCGGCCCGCATACCGCCTCTTCGATGGGAATATGTATCGCCGCATTCCCCAGGAGGCCTGGGAGGAGCGCTCGCCGAATGTCGAGGTCGTGATCGCCTCGGGCCTCTACGGCCTCGTGACGTCCCGCGACACGATCGCGCGGTATACTCATTCCATGGCGGGACGGATGCCGCCGTTCGGGAAGCTCAACCGCTGGTGGAACGGCCGCGGCCTTCCGGGGATCCTGGCCGCGTATCTTCGAGAGGTGCGGGCGGAGCGGGTCGCCGACCTGCTGTCATTGGAGTACCGCGAAGCGGTGACGGGCTATGCGGATGGCGTCCGGGGAATCGACGTGGA
>Ga0209172_10002344_pt1 | contig 33954 bp, 27 predicted proteins | sample LarsenN4metaG_FD_184113 | JGI IMG/M metagenome (GOLD analysis project Ga0209172, IMG submission 184113) | Hot spring sediment bacterial and archeal communities from British Columbia, Canada, to study Microbial Dark Matter (Phase II) - Larsen... ... | reverse complement strand
AGGCGGGCGCGGCCTGGGCGCACGCGTCGCTGGTGCGGGCGGAGCCGGCGGACGGCGTGCTGCTGGCGGAACCGCCAGCGGTGCTGCGGCTGACCTTCAACGAGCCGGTGTCGCCGCTCGTGATCCGGCTGATCGCTCCCGATGGCTCGGTGACGACGCCGGCTGCCGCGGTCGAGAATTCCACGGTCACGGTCACGCCGTCGCGGCTGACCCAGCGCGGCACGCATGTCCTGAGCTGGCGCGTGATCTCCGCCGACGGGCACCCGGTCGCCGGCTCGCTGGTGTTCTCGGTCGGTGAAGCGAGCGCGCGGCCGAGGCCCGGCACGCTGCCGGCCGGCGATGCGCTGGTGCGCGCCGCATTCTGGGGGGTGAAGCTCGTTCTCCATGTCGGGATCTTCGTCGGCGTCGGCGGCGCGTTCTTCCGCGTCTGGATGGCGGACGGCCGTCCCGTATGGCTCGACCGGTTGCTGATCGGGCTGATCGTTGCGGGACTGCTGGTCGCGCCACTGTCGGTGGGATTGCAGGGCCTCGATGCGCTCGGCATGCGGCTTGCGGGACTGATGCAGAGGACTGCCTGGGTCGCCGGGCTCGGAACGTCGTATGCGCTCACCGCGATTGCGGCTGCCTTCGCATTGGTCGCGGCGCTGTTCAGCTTCTGGGCGCCGGCCGCCGTCGCGCGGCTCCTGACGCCTGCCGCGCTCGTGCTCGCCGGACTGGCGCCGGCGCTGAGCGGGCATGCCAGCAATGCCGCGCCGCAGGCGCTGACGCGCCCCGCGGTGTTCGTCCACGCCGCCTGCGTCGCATTTTGGATTGGCGCGCTGTTGCCGCTGGCGGCCGGCGTCGCACGCGGAGAGCGCAGCGCGCTTGCCCGCTTCACGCAGGTCATCCCCTATGCGCTTGCAGCCTTGTTGGCGGCCGGCGCCGTGCTGACGGTCATGCAGCTCGACCGCGTCGATGCGCTGTGGACCACGCGCTATGGCGTCGTGCTGTCGTGCAAGCTTGCCGCCATTGCGGTGCTGCTGGCGCTGGCGGCCGCCAACCGCTACGGGCGCGCGCGTGATCGCGCAGGCGGCAGGGCGCGCCCGGTGGCGCGTCTGATCGCGATCGAGGCCGCAGTCGCGGTCGTGATCCTCGCGCTGGTCGGGCTCTGGCACTTCACGCCCCCGCCGCGCGCGCTTGCCGCCGCCGCGCCGGTCGCGGTCCACCTCCACGGCACCCGCGCCATGGCGCAGCTCACGCTGACCCCGGTGCGCGCGCGCGATCCGGTCGTGAGCCTCGAGGTGCTCGACGGCGAGTTCAACGCGCTTGTGGTGAAGGAGGTCACGCTGGTCCTTGCGAATCGCGCCGCCAAGATCGAGCCGCTGCGCCGTCCGGCGGTTGCCGTCGGCGGCGTCCGCTGGCGCGTGGATGGCGTACGCATTCCGCTCGCCGGCCGATGGACCGTGCGCGTGGACCTGTTGGTCGACGATTTCACCAAGATCGTGCTTGAGGACGAGGTCGACCTGCCGCGCCTGCCATGAGCGCGCGTAGCCCGGGTGGATCGCAAAGCACGTAAGGGGCGATAGCGCGCGCAGCGAGCGTGTTTGCGCCGCTCTCCAGTTGGCGGAAGACGCGCCGCTTTGTTCGGCTATCTTGCACCCCACGGGCTGCCCCTTGCGCGCCGGCCTGTAACGCGTTACATAGGCGTAACGCGTTACGGAAGGAGAGGTCCATGACGGCGCCGGCCGAACGGATGAAGGCGATGCGTCAGCGCCGGCGCGCACGGGGGCTGCGCGAGTTGCGTCTCGTCGTTGCCGACCCCCGGTCGCGCGCCGTCCGGCGCCGGGTGGCGAAGCAGGTCGCAGGCCTCGACGCCGACCGCGAGCGGGACGCCCTGCGATGGATTGAATCGGTTTCCGAGTTCGACGCCGATGCGACGCGGTGACTTGGTGACAGTTGCCGCGGCCGGTGACTATGGCAAGCCGCGTCCGGCCGTCATCGTGCAAACCGACGCGTTTCCGGAAAGCCACGCCTCGGTGGTGGTCTGCCAGTTGACGTCGGAGTTGGCGGACGCTCCGGACTTTCGCGTCACCATCGATCCCAGCCCCGAAAATGGATTGCGCATCACATCGCAGGTAATGGCCGATAAGCCGGTCACCGTCAGACGCGAACGGATCGGGCGAAGGATCGGGCGTCTTGGCGATCGAGACATGGCCCGGCTCGGTGCTGCCTTGGCGTTTGTCTTGGGGTTGGCGGATTAGCCAGCGTAGCCAGTGTAGATGGGGTTGAGCAAAGCGAAATCCGGGACAGGCGTCGCCGTTGATCCCCGGGTTTCGTTTTGCTCAACCCGGGCTACACGCTCGCCGCAACGATCTCACCGAAGTCGAGAAGGCGTAGCCCGGATTGAGCGGAGCGAAATCCGGGGCAGGCATTGCCGCTTGATCCCCGGGTTTCGCTTTGCTCAACCCGGGCTACGGTCCTCACATATTCCCATGCCCGCGCTTGACGGTCTGGCGCATGATCGGCGCCGTGACCCGGTCGGTGATCTGGATGTTCCAGATTTCGCTGTCGCCCTGCGCTTCGAAGTCGGCGAACAGCGTCGGGATCGTCGACACATCGCGGATTTCGTGGCCGCGCAGGCCGAAGCCCTTCGCGATGTTTTCGAACGCGGGCCGGCCGAAGATGGCCAGGCTGTCGTCGAGGCCGTCGGCGCGCAGCTTGTGGAACTCCGAGCCGTAGCCGCCGTCGTTCATGATGCACATCAGGATGCGGTAGCCGTGACGCTTGATCGTTTCGAGCTCCTGGATGTGGAACAGGAACCCGCCGTCGCCTTCGAACAGCACGATCCTGCCGTCGCGGCCCTTCGCCCGGCGCGCCGCCGCGACCCCGAGCGCATAGGACAGGCCGTTGCCGACCGCGCCGAACTCGCGCACCGTGGTGTAGCGCTCCGCCGGCCGGCCCCGCATCTGGGTGTTGAAATAGGCCTGATGGCCGCCGCCGACGACGATGTCCCAATCCTTGGGCACGACCGCGTCGATGGCCTCGATCGCCTTGCGCGGATCGAGCACGCCCGGCTCGATATCGAACGGCTCGGAGTCGGCAGGCTCGGTCGCGATGCGATGCGCGAGCTCCTTCGAGCGGATCGCCGCCGCCGTCGGCTTGCCGGCGCCCAGCGTCCTGTCGAGGCCGGCCAGGATGGCCTCGACCCCGACGCGCGCATCCGACCGGATGTAGATGTCGGCGGCCTTCTGCCCGTCGCGCAGGCCGCGCGGGGCGTCGTCCACCTGGATCTTGCAGGCCTTGGCGAAGTTGTGCCCGCCGCCGACGTAGTAGGACAGGCTAGTGCCGACCGCGAGCACGACGTCGGCGGATTCGTACATCTCCTTGCCCAAGGCCGTGAAGTAGCTGCCGGTGACGCCGAGCCCGAACGGATGGTCGTGGAACAGGCCGCGCGCGGGCAGCGTGTTGGAGAGGAGCGCGCCGCAGCGGTCGGCGAGGGCGATCACCGCATCGCGCGCGCCGGACCACAGCACGCCGCGCCCGCCGAGCACGATCGGCCGCTTGGCCGCGGCCAGCCGCTCGACCGCCTCGGCCACCACCTGGGGATCGGGGTGCATGCGGCCGACCTTGGGCTGGTACACGCCGGAGGTCTCGTAGGGCTGGTTCGACATGTGCTCGACCTTCTGCAGGTCGTAGGGAATGCCCAGCACCACCGGCCGCCGCTGGACCTTGGCGATGTGGAAGGCCTCGCGCACGTAGTCGAACATGCGCGGCACGCTATGCGCGGCGATATAATGGGCTCCGGTCGCCGTCACCAAGGGCGCCTGGTCGATCGCCTGGTTGTAGAACTTGGCGTTGATCGGCGCCTCGCCGGCGAACACCACCATCGGCAGACGGGCGCGCGCCGCGGCCGGCAGCGCCGTCATCACCTGGGTCACGCCCGGGCCGCATGTCACGGAGGCGACCGCGACCTTGTTGGTGGCCACGTTGTAGGCCGTCGCCGCCGCGACGGTGGCGTGCTCGTGCCGGACGTGGACGGTATGCACGCCCGGCAGTCTGGCGAAGGCGGTGGACCAGTGCATGTTGCCGTCGCCCATCAGGACGAACTGGGTGTCGACACCCTCCGCATGGAACGCTTCTGCGAGGGCTTCATACATTTTGGGCATGGGCGCGGTATCACTTGGATTGTGAGGTGAGCCGATACGCAAGCATGCCCGAAGACGCCTAGTCAATTCAACTGAAGCGACCGCGCTAGGTGGTCCGGGCGAGGAAATCCTCCAGCCAGTGGATGTGGTAGTCGCCGTCGATGATGTCCTTCTCGCGCACCAGCGTGCGGAACAAGGGCAGCGTGGTCTCGATGCCGTCGACGACGAACTCGTCGAGCGCGCGCTTGAGGCGCATCAGGCATTCGCCGCGCGTCTTGCCGTGCACGATCAGCTTGCCGACGAGCGAATCGTAGAACGGCGGGATCGTGTAGCCGTGATAGACCGCGGAATCGACGCGCACGCCCAAGCCGCCGGGCGGATGATAGGCCAGGATCTTGCCGGGCGAGGGCCGGAACGTCGTGGGGTTTTCCGCATTGATGCGGCACTCGATGGCGTGGCCGAAGAACTTCACGTCGTCCTGCGTCAGTTGCAGCTCGGTGCCGGCGGCGACGCGGATCTGCTCGACCACGAGGTCGATGTCGGTGATCGCTTCGGTCACCGGGTGCTCGACCTGGATGCGGGTGTTCATCTCGATGAAGTAGAATCGGCCGTCCTCGTACAGGAACTCGACCGTCCCGACGCCGAGATAGTCCAGCTCGCGCATCGCCTTCGCCACCGTTTCGCCGATGCCGTTGCGGGCGGCGACGTTGAGGGCAGGCGAGTGGCCTTCTTCCCAGATCTTCTGGTGGCGGCGCTGGAGCGAGCAGTCGCGCTCGCCGAGATGGATGGCGCGGCCCTGTCCGTCGCCCAGCACCTGGATTTCGATGTGGCGCGGCCGCTCCAGGTATTTCTCCAGGTAGAGCGCGTCGTCGCCGAAGGCAGCCTGTGCCTCGGCGCGCGCGGTGGCGAGCGCATTCGCCAGATCGCCGGGCTCGCGCGCGAGCTTCATGCCGCGGCCGCCGCCGCCGGCCGCCGCCTTCACCAGCACGGGAAAGCCGATGTCGCGCGCGATCGCGGCCGCGTCCTGATCCGATACGCCGCCTTCGGAGCCGGGCACGACCGGAATGCCAAGCCGCATGGCGGTGCGCTTGGCCTCGATCTTGTCGCCCATCAGGCGGATATGGGCGGGCTTCGGCCCGATGAAGTGGATGGCGTGCTCCGCCAGAATCTCGGCGAAGCGGGCGTTCTCGGACAGGAAGCCGTAGCCGGGATGCACGGCGTCCGAGCCGGTGATCTCGCAGGCGGCGAGCAGCGCCGGGATGTTGAGATAGCTGTCGCGCGCGGCCGGCGGCCCGATGCAGACGCTCTCGTCGGCGAGCCGCACATGCATGGCGTCGGCATCCGCGGTCGAGTGCACGGCCACGGTCGCGATGCCGAGCTCCTTGCAGGCGCGCAGCACGCGCAGCGCGATCTCGCCGCGGTTGGCTATGAGGATCTTCTCGAACATCGGATCACTCGGCAGTGACGCGCATCGTCACTCGATCACCATCAGCGGCTCGCCGAACTCCACGGGCTGGGCGTCCTCGACCAGGATTTGGACGACGCGGCCGGCGCGCGGCGCCGGAATCTGGTTCATGGTCTTCATCGCCTCGACGATGAGCAGCGTCTGGCCGGCCCGCACCATGCTGCCGACCTCGACATAGGGCCGCGCGCCGGGTTCCGGACCGAGATAGGCGGTACCGACCATCGGCGAGGTGACCGTGCCGGGATGTTTGCCCGGCTCGTCGACCGCGGCCGGCGCCGCGGCATCCGCATGCGCCGGCGGCGTGCGGGCCGGCGGCGCCGCGGCAGCCGGCTGACCCTGACGGGCCACCCGCACGCGCGTGCCGTCGCGCTCGAACTCGATCTCGGTCAGGCCGGTCTCGTCGAGGAGCTGCGCCAGCGCGCGGATCATGTCGTGATCAACCTCCGGCGCGGGGCCCTTGCGCTCGCTCGATTTCGGTTCGCGTGCCACGGCTTCAGCCTTTCCGCCCGCCGGCGATCGCCACCAGCCCGTCGATGGCGAGCGCGTAGCCGGCGATGCCGAAGCCGCTCAGCGTGCCCTTCGCGACCGGCGCGATGTGCGAGAAATGCCGGAAGTCCTCGCGCGCGAAGATGTTCGAGATGTGCACCTCGATGACCGGTATCTTCACCGCCGCCACGGCGTCGCGGATCGCCACCGAGGAGTGGGTGTAGCCGCCGGGGTTGATGACGAGCCCGAGCGCCTTCCTGGCGCCGGCCTCGTGGATCCAGTCGATCAGCTCGCCCTCGTGGTTCGACTGATGGAAAACGACCTCCAGCCTGTGCCGCCGGCCGGTGTCGCGGCAGAGCTTCTCCACGTCCTTCAACGTCGCGCGGCCGTAGGTTTTCGGTTCGCGCTTGCCGAGCAGATTGAGGTTCGGGCCGTTGAGAACGTAGATCGACTTCGCCATGAGGGCCGCCGCCGGACGGGATGGTCGGTTATAGGCACCTCATGCGCAAAGGGGAAGCCGGATGCCGTCAGCAGCGGTCCTTTCCGCAGCGCGCGGTATTGATGGCTGCGCGCAGCTTCTCCACGCCGACCGCGCCGACGACGACCTGGTCGCCGACCACATAGGTCGGGGTGCCGTTGATGCCGAGCGCCTCGGCCAGCTTGAAGGCCTCCTCCAGCGACTGCCTTGCCTCCGGGCTCGCCGCGTCCTTCTCGGCGCGCGCGACATCGAAGCCGATCTCGCGGACCACCGTCAGCGCGCGCGCACGGTCGATCTGGCCGCGGCTGGCGAACATCTTCTGGTGGAACTCGAGATATTTGCGGCCGCCGGTCTTGTCCTGCATGCGCACCGCCACCGCGATCTGCGCCGCCTGCGTCGAACCCTCGCCCAGCACCGGGAATTCCTTCAACACGATCCTGAGCTTCGGGTCGCTCTTGATGAGCTCCAGCTTGTCGGCGAGCGCGCGGCGGCAGAAGCCGCAATTGTAGTCGAAGAACTCGACCAGCGAGACGTCGCCCTGCGGGTTGCCGATCACCACCTGCCGCTTCGAATTGAAGATCGTGGCGGCGAGTTCCTTGATCGCCGTACGGTGCTTGTCGGCCTCGGCCTGCGCCTGCCGCCGCTCCATCTCCTGGATCACCTCCTGGAGCAGCTCCGGATTGCGCAACAGGTAGTCGCGGACGATCTTCTCGATCTCGCCGCGCTGCTCGGGGGAGAATGTCTGCGCGCGCGCCATCTCGAACGTCGGCACGGCGGCCGCGAACAGGACCGCGGCGAGCGCCAGCGGCCGGACGGTGAATCTCATCGGCGTTGTCCTTTGAAATTATCTCCGTTGCGGAGCTTTCGGTTTGTAGCTTGCGATATCGTCGGCGCGCACCCAGCCGGGCGACCCGACCGGGAAGCGCGATTTGGCGCGCGCCGCGAGCGCGCGGGCGGTGGAGAGGTCGCCGCGCACGAAGGCGGCCTGCGCGGAGGCGAGATCGGCGCGGGCGAGGTCGCCTTTGCGGCCGTAGGCGAGCGCGATCTGGGTGAAGGCCTCGGGCGACTCCTTCTCACGCTGGATCGCGGCTTCCAGCAATTTGACCGCCTCGTCGGCATAGGCCTTGTTGTTGGTCGCCAGCAGCGCCTGCCCGAGCATGATCTGGATCAGCGCCGGGTTGGGAGCGAGCTGGACCGCGCGCCGCAGCGGCGCGATGGCTTCGGCCGGCCGCCCGGCTTCCAGCAGCGCCTGGCCCTTCAGCTCGTGGAAATAGCCGTTCTGCGGCTGCGCCTGGATCAGCGCGTCGATCTGCGACGAGGCCAGCTGCACGTTGCCGAAGCGATAGGTCGCGATCGCCCGCGCATAGCGCGCCGCCAGGCTGTTGTCGCTGATCGGATAGCGCCGGTTGACGCCGGCCGGCGGCTCGATGAACCCGAACAGCTTGGCGCGCATCAGGTCGTGCCGGTGCTGGAGCGCAGGCGCATCCTTCTTGTCCCAGTGCGGGCTCGCCTTGGCCAGTCCCTCCAGTGCACGCACACGGTCGCCCGGAAGCGGATGCGTCTGCATGTAGGGGTCGATGTGACGGGACGAGTACAGGATCTGGTCCGCCATCCGCTTGAACGTCTCGTACATCCCGCGCGCCGACTGGCCGGTGGCGTTGAGATAGCGCACGCCGGCACGGTCGGCGGCATCCTCCTGCGAACGGATATAGGCGAGCAATGAATTCTGGATCGCCGATTGCGGCGCGCTCAGCGCCGCGGCTCCGACCTGACCGGCAGCCCCGGGCTGACCGGAGCGGGAGGCCGCGACCAGGGCGCCGGCGCCGAGGATCATCGCAATGATGGCCTGCGTGCTGGCGGCCTGGATCTGCTCGCGCATGCGCGACAGGTGCCCGCCCGCGATGTGACCGGTTTCGTGTGCCAGCACGCCGATGATCTGATTCGGCGTTTCGGCGTCCATCAGCGCGCCGGCATTGACGAAGATGCGCCGGCCGTCGGCCACGAAGGCGTTGAACGAGCGGTTGTTGATGATGACGACCTGGATGTTCTGCTTGGACAGGCCGGCGACCTTCAGGATCGGCTGGGTATAGTCCCGCAGCAGCTGCTCGATCTCGGCATCGCGGATGATCGGCGGCCCGCCGCCACGGCGGGCCTGGGCCTGCGCCGAAGGCGCGATGGCAACGCAATGGCTTGCCACCAGCGCCAGCGACACGGCGACCGCAACCGGGCGCGAGGGCCGGCGTGCTGTAGTTGTCCGCTCCATCAAGGTCATGCCAGCCTGGCGTTCACGTCGGCCCCTCGGGCGCCCGCAGCCCGGCGGGATGGGTCACCGGCGTCATCGATAACACCTTGAAATGCCGGGTGCATCCTCAAGCGGTCCCCATTGCGTCGCGCCCGGCAACTTGTTACCGCGCAGAATGCCCCCGAAACCGCAACCGAAGCCGTCGAATGCGGCAACAGCGGGGCGGGGCCCGGAACCCGGCAGGGACCGATGCTCGAAACGGCAAGACGCCTGATCGTCCCCTCGTCACGCAGCGATGTGCCGCCGTTCATGGTCATGGACGTGATGGCGGCGGCGGCGCGAATCGAGGCCGCGGGCGGCCATGTCATTCACATGGAGGTCGGCCAGCCGGATGCGCCGGCGCCGCAGGCCGCGCGCGATGCCGCCCGCGCCGCCCTGGCATCGGGGCGCATCAGCTACACCGAGACGCTTGGCCTGCCGTCGCTGCGCGCGCGCATCGCGCGCCACTACCGCGACTGCTACGGCATCGTGCTCGATCCGGCGCGGGTGATCGCCACCACCGGCTCGTCGGCCGGGTTCATCCTGGCCTTTCTCGCGATGTTCGAGGCCGGCGATCGCGTCGCAGTCGCGGTGCCCGGCTATCCGCCGTACCGGCATATCCTCAAGGCGCTCGGCTGCGAGCCGGTGCTGATCGAAACCACGCAGGCCACGCGCTGGGCCATCACGCCGGACATGCTGCGTGAGGTGCATCGGCGTTCGCCGCTGGCCGGCGTCTTGGTGGCGAGCCCGGCCAATCCGACCGGCACCATGATGACGGCCGAGGCGCTGCGCGCGCTGATCGCGGCGGCCGAAGGCGATGGCATCCGCTTCATTTCCGACGAGATCTATCACGGCCTGGACTACGCCTTCCCCGCCGAAACCGCCCTGCGGCTGTCGGAACGTGCCGTGGTCATCAATTCCTTCTCCAAATATTTCTGCATGACCGGCTGGCGGATCGGCTGGATGGTGGTGCCGGAGCCGCTGGTGCGTCCGATCGACCGCTTGCAGGGCAATCTCGCGATCTCGGTGCCGACGCTGTCGCAGATCGCGGCCGAGGCGGCGTTCGAGGGCCGGGCCGAGATGGAAGCGGTGAAGCACGGCTACCAGGAAAACCGATCGATCCTGCTCGACGGTCTGCCGAAGGCCGGGCTCGACACGTTTCTCCCGGTCGATGGCGCGTTTTACCTCTATGCCGACGTGTCGCAATTCTCCACCGACAGCTACGATTTCGCGCGGCGCATGCTGGAGGAAACCCACGTCGCAGTGACGCCCGGCGTTGATTTCGACCCGCTGCACGGCAACGCGTTCATCCGCTTCTGCTACGCCGGCTCGGCCGCCGAGATGCATGAAGCGGTGGCGCGTATCGGGACGTGGCTGCGGCGGCGCTGAGTGCCGGATTGCCGGGCGGGGCCGCAGTCGCTACGCCAAATGGGCGGACGTGGTGAAGCGCTCCGGCGCCAAGCTGAACTGAGCCGGCTCAAGGTCAGCCCTTGGCTTTCAGGTCCTTGTACATTTCCAGCGCCTCTTTGGGCTTGAGGTCCTTGTGCACGACCGCGGAAACTGCGGCGATCATCGCCTGCGGCGCCTCCGACTGGAAGATGTTGCGGCCCATGTCGACGCCATAGGCACCGCCCTGCACGGCCTTGTAGGCCATGGTGAGCGCGTCCAGCTCGGGCAGCTTCTTGCCGCCCGCCATCACGATCGGCACCGGGCAGGACGACGTGACGGTCTCGAAGCCGTCGTCGACGTAATAGGTCTTGACGTATTGCGCGCCGAGCTCGGCGATGATGCGGCAGGCGAGCCGGAAATACTTGGCGTCGCGCACCATGTTGGTGCCGACCGCGGTCACGCCCATGACCGGCATGCCGTAGCGCAGCCCGGCGTCCACCAGCCTCGTCATGTTGTGGATCGAGCGCGTCTCGTGCTCGCCGCCGATGAACACCTGGATGCCGAGCCCGGCGGCGTTGAGCCGCACCGCATCCTCCATGTCCATGGCGATCTGCTCGTCGGACAGCTCCTTCAGGATCGACGGCCCGCCGCTGGCGCGCAGCACCATCGGCCTCTGCGAGTCCGCGGGAATGACCGAGCGCAGGATGCCGCGCGTGCAGAACAGCGCGTCGCATTGCGGCAACAGCGGCACGATCGAGAGGTCGATGCGCTCGAGCCCGGTGGTCGGGCCCTGGAAATAGCCGTGGTCGACCGCCAGCATCACCGTGCGGCCGGTGGCCGGATTGAAGGTGCGCGCCAGGCGGTTCTTCATGCCCCAGTCGAGCTGGTGGCAGCCTTTGAGGAAAAATCCCGGCGCCGCCTGCGGCTTGTCGGCCTGGTAGCGTTCGCCTTCCCTGTCTGCTTCCGGCATGCGTTTTCCTATCGGTGATGTGCGAGCCTATCTTTACCGTACCGGCGGCCCGGCCGTCACCCCTGGCCGATGTCGCTCGCCATGAGGAAAGCGCCATGCTCGATTGGAGCCAGTGTACGGCGGTGGAGCGCACGCCTGGAAAGGGCGGCGGCGATTGGGTGTTCAAGGGGACGCGCGTGCCTGTGAGGCCCATCATTCGCCTCCACGCAGACCGGGTTGCGGACGCCGTCAAGGCGCTGCATCGCGGTGACTTTGTGGAGCTTGTGTTCGGATAACCCGCGGTCGGAAGGTGCCGTCGTCTACCGCAGCGCGGCGGCGATATTGCCGCCGTCGACGGTGGTCACGGCGGCGGTGGTCTTGAGCGCCAGCGCCTGCGCCAGGAACGCCTGCGCCACGTCGTCGGCGGTCACCTCGCGGGCGAGCAGGTTGTCGCGCATGTATTTGTCCTCCGGCACGCCGCGCGCCTGCGCACGCGTGGCGATGAACTCCGGCGTGACGAGCCCGGAACGGATGCGGTCGGCATTGACGGCATTGGCGCGGATGCCGTCGGCGCCGTAGTCGACGGCGTACTGGCGCACGAGAAACAGCGTCGCCGCCTTGGGCAGGCCGTAGGGGCCGAAATCCTTGCCGGGGTTCACCGCCTGCTTCGACACATTGAACAACAGGCAGCCGCCGGTGCCCTGCGCCAGCATGATCCGCACCGCCGCCTGCGCCACTCGCTGATGGCCGTAGAAATTCAGCTCGAAGCTCTCGCGCAGCGTGGCCTCGTCGACCTCGCCGATGCGTCCCTGCCAGGCGGCTCCCGCATTGGACACCGCGATGTCGACGCCGCCGAACGTGGCGACCACCCGCTCGAACGCCTCGCGCACGGAGTTCGCGTCGGTCACATCGCAATGCACCGCCAGCGCCGCGCCGCCGATGGCCTTGGCCTGTGCCGTCGCTGCCTTGAGGTTCACATCGGCCAGCACCACCTCGGCGCCGGCGGCGGCAAAGGCGCGGGCGGTGGCGCCGCCGATGGCGCCGCCGGCGCCGGTCACGACCGCGACCTGGCCCGCCAGCGGCTGCTCGACAAGCGAGCCGAGCTTGGCCTGCTCCAGCGGCCAGTATTCCATGTCGAACATGTCGGCTTCGCCGATCGATTCGAAGCGGCCGATGGCTTCGGCGCCGGTGATGCCGTCGACTGCGGCCTCGGCGATGTCGGCGGCGATGCGGGCGTCGGCCGCGGAGCGGCCGAGGCCGAACAGGCCGAGGCCCGGAACCAGCACCACGCGGGGCTGAGGATCGAGCATGATCTTGCCGCCGCCGGCGCGGGTATTGTTGCGCGCAAAATAGTCCCGGTAACGCGCGACGAAGTCGGCAGCGGCGGTTTCGGCGTTGCGGCGGAAGTCGTCGAGCCGGCCGGTCTCGGGGGCCGGCAGGATCAGCGGCCAGTTCTTGGTGCGGATGGTGTGATCGGGCGTGATCACGCCGGCCTGGCTGTAGCGGGCGAGCTCCGCGCCGTTGACGTAGGAAAGGATCGCCTCGCCGGTGCGGAATTCGGCGATCAGGCGGCGATGATTGCCGTCCTCGCTGCGCAGCGTGCAGGCGCCGCGCACGATCGGCGCCACGTCGGTCACCGCAGCAAGCCGTTGCGGCAGTGGCAGGCTCCCGAACACGGTCTTGCGGCCGCGCGAGAGCCGGGCCTGCGCCAGCGCCACCAGCGCCAGCATGCGCTCGTAGGCCTCGCGGGCATTGTCGCCGAAGGTGAAGATGCCGTGCTTGTGCAGGATCAGCCCTTCGACTGTGGGACGCTGCTCGTAGACGGCGGCCGCCGCCTTGGCGAGCGCGAAGCCGGGCATGAAATAGGGAACGATGCCGATGCGCTCGCCGAACACTTCGGCACAGATCGCCTCGCCGTCGGGCTGGTCCGAAAGGCTCAACACCGCGGTCGCGTGGGTATGATCGACGAATTTGTGCGGCAGAAAGGCGTGCAGCAGGATTTCGACCGACGGGTTCGGCGCCGCCGGATCGATCAGGTTCTCGCGCAGGATGCGCACCATGTCGACGTCGCCGAGCGCGGGGCGCGCGCGCAGCTTGCGCAGCCGGTCGAGCCGCACCGCCGGCATGCCCGCGGGCTCGATCGACGCCATGTCGGCGCCCGATCCCTTGACGCACAGCACCTCGGCCGGCTCGCCGAGCAGGTCGGGCATCGTGGTCTTCAGGGAGGTGTTGCCGCCGCCGTGCAGGACTAGCGAGCGATCGCGCCCCAAGAGCCGCGTCGTGTAGACGCGCAGCGCGAGATCGGCGGCAACCCCGTCGCGGGCGTAGCGATCCACCATCGCCTGTGCGTCACCGTCGACCCAGCCGCTCGTCATGGCGTGCTCCGCGGCGCGGCCTGCGCCGGCCTGCGGCTGGCTAGCGCTTGCGCCACCAGCCGGACCGCCGCGGCTGCTCGGCGACATTGCCGGCAGTGCTTTCGGCCACGATCGGCTGCGGCAGTTCCACCGGCGGCGTCACGACCGGCTGCGGTACCGGCGCGCTGCCGGCCTCGCCGCTGAACGCGACCGGTGCCGGCTCGCGCACCGTGGAGCGGCGGCGGGGCGGGGGCGGCGCAGCCTCCGGCGGCGGACTCTCGGCGGCGACTGCCGGTGGCGCAGGAGGAGGAGACGGCGGCGGTTCGGATGCCGCCGGGGCGGACGCCACCGGCTCCGGCGCGCGGACATCGTCGCCTTGCCGGGCTGAGGCGAACGCCGGCTGCTCGTCGGCCGGTTCGCGGGCAACCGGCGCTTCCATCCGCTCGCCTGCCAGTTCCGCTTCGAACGCCACAGCCGGATCGTGCGCATGCTGACCGTCGCCGTTGCGGCCGCGTCGATTGCGCCGTCCACCGCGGCGTCCGCGCCGGCGGCGGCGGCCCTCGCCGCTCTGCTCGCCCGGACCTTCGCCGGGTTCGCCTTCGCTGGACGGAATCGCCTCGGCCGGCACGGTCGTATCGTCGTCGGCGCCTGCGGCTTCATGCTCCGGAACCGCGTCGCGCGGCTCACCGCGCCGGCCGCGCCGCCGGCGCCGCCGCCCGCGGCCCTCGCGCTCGGCCCGGCCTTCGGCAGCGGGCTGCTCGGCGTCGTCATGCGCCGCGATTTCGGTTTCGCTCGCCTCGCCGACGGGTTCATCATCCTCGAACACCTCGTCCGCCTCGTCGTCCGCGATCGGGACCGCGGCGATCGGCTGCGCAGCGATGGCTTTGGCCTGATCGAGGCTGTGAACCTGCTCGCCCTTCTCGATCAGATAGGCGACCTGTCCGGCGACTGTCGCGTCGGCGTTGACGGTGATGGTGATGCGGAAGCGTTCTTCCAGCGTGCGCAGATGCGCGCGCTTGTGGTTGAGCAGATAGAGCGCGATCTCGGTGCGGGTGCGCACGACGATATTGTGGGTGGCGCCCTTGAGCAGCATCTCCTCGATCGCGCGCAGCAGCTGGAGCGACACCGACGAGACCGACCGCACGTGACCGGTGCCGCCGCATTGCGGGCACTTGTCGGTCGAGCTTTCGAGCACGCTCGAACGGATGCGCTGGCGCGACATCTCCAAGAGCCCGAAATGCGAGATGTGGCCGACCTGGATGCGCGCGCGGTCCTGCTTGAGCGCCTCCTTCAGGCGGCGCTCGACCGTGCGGTTGTTGCGCTTCTCGTCCATATCGATGAAATCGATGACGACGAGACCGGCGAGGTCGCGCAGCCGCAGCTGCCGCGCGATCTCGTCGGCGGCTTCCAGATTGGTCTTGAGCGCGGTGTCCTCGATGTGGTGCTCGCGCGTGGCGCGGCCGGAATTGACGTCGATCGCCACCAGCGCCTCGGTCTGGTTGATCACGATGTAGCCGCCGGAGCGAAGCTGCACCACCGGCTGGAACATGGCGTCGAGCTGGTTCTCGATGCCGAAGCGCGTGAAGATCGGCAGCGAATCCTGGAACGGTTTCACGTTCTTGGCATGGCTCGGCATCAGCATGCGCATGAAGTCGCGCGCTTCCTGGTAGCCTTCGGCGCCGCCGACCAGGATTTCGTCGATGTCCTTGGAGTAGAGGTCGCGGATCGAACGCTTGATCAGCGAGCCTTCCTCGTAGACCAGCGTCGGCGCCGTCGACTTCAGCGTGAGGTCGCGCACGTTCTCCCACAGCCGCAGCAGGTATTCGAAGTCGCGCTTGACCTCCATCTTGGTACGCGCCGCGCCGGCGGTGCGCAGGATCACGCCCATGCCTTCCGGCACTTCGAGTTCCTGCGCGACCTCCTTGAGGCGGCGGCGGTCCTGCGCATCGGTGATCTTGCGGCTGATGCCGCCGCCGCGCGCGGTGTTCGGCATCAGCACCGAATAGCGGCCGGCGAGCGACAGATAGGTGGTCAGCGCCGCGCCCTTGGTGCCGCGTTCCTCCTTGACGACCTGCACCAGCATGACCTGCCGGCGCTTGATCACTTCCTGGATCTTGTATTGCCGGCGCGGGCGGTGGGTGCGCTCGGGTACCTCCTCCATGGCGTCGGCGCCGCCGACCGATTCGATGATTTCGTCCTCGGCGCCGGGCTCCGAACCGTTGACCTCGATGATGTTGGCGCCGCCGGCGCCAAGTTCTTGTGCGCCAAGCTCCTGTGCGCCAAGCTCTTGTGCGCCAAGCTCCTGGCCGGCGTCACCGCCGGCTCCGGCGTCGGCCGGCACCAGCGCCGCGCTTTCGCCGTTGTCGGCGGTCGGGACCGTCGGGTCGGAGGATTCGGCGGGCGCGGAACCGGTTGCGGTTCCGGCTTGCAGCTGCGCGAGGTCGATCTGGGTCTCGTGCGCGGCGGTCACCGCCAGCGCGGCCTCGGGGGTGACGTCGGTCGAAGGCGCGGGCGGTGCGGCGCCTTCGTGGGGCTGGTCGGAAGCCTGCGGCACCATTGCCTCGGTGGCCGCCGCCATCGCCTGCACCTCGTCGTCCTCGACCGGATCGCCGGCCATGCGGTCGGCCCGCCGCGCTTGCGCCTGGCTGCGCTCGGCACGCCGTCGTGCGTAGTTGTCGGCTTCGGCGTCGGCCTCGCGCTGGGCGCGCTCCTCCTCGTCGATCAGCGCCTGCCGGTCGGCGACCGGGATCTGATAGTAGTCGGGATGAATTTCCGAGAAGGCGAGGAAGCCGTGGCGGTTGCCGCCGTAGTCCACGAACGCCGCCTGTAGCGACGGCTCGACGCGCGTCACCTTCGCCAGATAGATATTGCCGCGGAGCTGTTTACGGTTGGCAGACTCGAAGTCGAATTCTTCGACGCGGTTGCCGCGCAGGACCACCACCCGGGTCTCCTCCGGGTGCGTGGCATCGATAAGCATTTTGTTGGGCATTGACCAATCTCTTGGACGCCGGCTCGCGCGCGGCCGCCGCACGACGCCGCGAGGGCGAGGCTGGGCGGCGCGACCGGGAGCACGGCTGCTTGTGAGGGAACAGGAGGGCCTTGCGCGCACGCTCGACGCCGGCAAGGACGTCGTCGTTCCACGACGCGACCTCGCTACCGCAGCGATGAGCGATTTGTCCGATGCGCGGTCGAAGCATGACCTCGGCCCGTTACGATGCGGCGGCGCGATTGCACCGCCGCGGGTTCTTGGCTGACGACCTCCGACGGGGTGGCGGCCTGATCGTGGAGCCGCCACGCCGTCGCCCGAGAAACAAGCCCGTGCGACCCGGTTGTCCTCTACAGATGCATCGGCTTCATCGTCCGCCGCGCGCCGGAAACGGCAACGCTGTGGACGCCTTGCCCGCCTGGACAACCGCCCCGCGATCGTCGGGCGGTCCTGAAAGCGGGCCAGCCGGATGCCGAACGCGGCACAACCGGAACTGTTAACCGTCAGCCCGACCTTCTTAGGGCCGCCGCCGGCCCTTGGCAAGCGAGCTGTCGCGCCCCGGTCACACCCCACTTTCAACCGGTTTTTGCGCTTAAGTAACGATTAACCACGCCCCCCTAATGGAGTAATAGGGTGCTCGGAGGGGCGCGATGTCGATCCGCGCGGCACGATGGGCTGTGGTCGTCGGTGTGATTCTCCTCGGCGCTCCCTGGGGCACCGGGACGGCCGGCGCGACCGGCCCTGAGACGCGAGCGGTCGGCGACTTCCCCGTCGCCAGCGATGTCCGCGTCGGCGGCGACGACAAGCAGACCCGCTTTGTCGTCGATTTCAGCCACAAGATCGATGTCCGCGCGTTCACGCTGGCCAATCCCTACCGGGTGGTCATCGACATGCCGCAGGTCGCGTTTCAGTTTCCGGCGCGGACCGGCGACACCGGACGCGGGCTGGTCAAGGCTTTCCGGTTCGGGCTGGTGATGCAGGGCGGTTCGCGCATGGTGCTCGACCTGACCAAGCCAGCGCGAATCGACCGCGCCTTCGTGCTCCCGCCCGGCAACGGCCAGCCGGCGCGGCTGGTGCTCGATCTCGCCGCCGTCGACCGCGATACCTTCCTGCGCACCATCGCGCTGGACAACCGGGTCCCTGACAGCGGCACCCGGCGGCCTCCGCCTCCGGCGGCGGAGGCCAAAGCCGACCCGCGGCCGCTGGTGGTGATCGACCCCGGTCACGGCGGCATCGACAACGGCACGCGCGCCGCGAGCGGCGAACTGGAGAAATCCATCGTGCTGGAATTCGCGCTGCTGCTGCGCGACCAGATCGAGCGGTCGGGCAAATACCGCGTGCTGATGACCCGCACCGACGACACCTTCGTGCCGCTCGCCGAGCGCGTGGCATTCGCGCGCGCCCGACAGGCCGGTCTGCTGGTCTCCATCCATGCCGATGCGCTCGCGCGCGGCGACGGCGATGCCCAGGGCGCCACCGTCTATACGCTGTCGGAGACTGCCTCCGATGCCGCCTCTGCGCGGCTTGCCGAAAGCGAGAACCGCGCCGACGTGATCGCCGGCCTCGACCTGTCGGCCGAGCCGGACGACGTCGCCGGCATCCTGTTCGACCTGGCGCGGCGCGAGACCAAGACCTTTTCGGTGCAGTTTGCACGCGCGCTGGTGGGCGAGATGCGCAATGCCACCCGCATGCACAAGGACCCGCTGCGCTCGGCCGGCTTCCGGGTGCTGAAGGCGCCCGACGTGCCCTCCGTGCTGGTCGAGCTCGGCTATGTGTCGAACCGCGGCGACCTGAAGTCGTTGACCTCGGAAGCCTGGCGCAACCGGACTGCGGCCTCGATCGCGCGGGCAGTCGATACGTTCTTTACCACCCGGCTGGCCGGCGGCGGCCGCGGGCGCCCGAATTGAGGGGTCTCAGGTGCGACAACGGCCTCAGTTTCAACATAAAACGGCGCAACCAAAGAGCCCGGAGCGGGCAGGGGCGGGTTATCGGCCATGAGACTATTTCTGCGCTTCATGGGCTGGGTCTTCGCCGGCGGCACGATTATTTTCCTGGTCGGCATCGCGGCGGTGGCCGGGCTGCTGTGGCATTTCTCCAGGGACCTGCCGGACTATTCGACGCTCCAGGACTATGAGCCGGCGGTGATGACCCGCGTGCACGCCGCCGACGGGCAGCTCCTGGCCGAATACGCGCGCGAGCGCCGGCTCTACCTGCCGATCCAGGCGGTGCCGAAGATGGTCATCAACGCCTTCATCGCCGCCGAGGACAAGAATTTCTACGAGCACGGCGGACTCGACTTCCAGGCGATCGCGCGGGCCGGACTGTTCTACGTGCAGAATCTCGGCAGCGGGCGGCGTCCGCAGGGCGCCTCCACCATCACCCAGCAGGTCGCCAAGAACTTCTTTCTGACCAACGAGACCTCGATCGACCGCAAGATCCGCGAAGCGCTGCTGGCGATGAAGATCGAGCGCGCCTTCTCGAAGGAGAAGATTCTCGAGCTCTACCTGAACCAGATCTATCTCGGGCTGGGCGCGCACGGCGTCGCCGCGGCGTCGCTGATCTATTTCAACAAGTCGGTGCACGAGCTGACGGTGGCGGAAGCCGCCTATCTGGCCGCGCTGCCGAAGGCGCCCAACAACTATCATCCGTTCCGCCGCCGCGACGACGCCATCGGCCGGCGCAACTACGTGCTCGACCGCATGGTCGAGGACCGTTTCATCACCGCGCAGGTCGCCGACGAGGCGCGCCGTGCGCCGCTCGTGGTGAACCAGCGCCCGACCGGCGCGCAGATCGCGGCCTCCGAATATTTCGCCGAGGAAGTCCGCCGCTACATCAACGACAAGTACTCCGAGCAGAAGCTCTACGAGGGCGGCCTGTCGGTGCGCACCACGCTCGACCCGACGCTCCAGAAGGCGGCGCGCCAGGCGCTGGTCGATGGGCTCGTCCGGTACGACGAGAACGTCGGCTACCGCGGCGCCATCCAGCAGATCGAGGTCACCGGCGACTGGGGCGCGCGGCTGGCCGAGATCAAGGCGCTTTCCGACATCGCGCCGTGGCGGCTTGCCCTTGTGCTCGAAGTGACCGACCAGGGCGCGCGCATCGGCTTCCAGCCGGCGCGCGAGCCGGGCGGCGGACTGGTCAAGGAGCGCGAATACGGCGCCATCGCGCTCGAAGGCGTGCGCTGGGCGAAGCCCGCCTCGGGCGCGCAGCGCGGCCGCGCGCCGACCCGCGTCTCGCAGGTGCTGGAAGCCGGCGACGTCATCTACGTCGACCCGATCCCCGGCAAGGACGGCATGTTCCGGCTCCGCCAGGTGCCGGAAGTCTCCGGCGCCATCGTTGCGCTCGACCCGCACACCGGCCGCGTGTTCGCGATGGTCGGCGGCTTCTCCTTCGATCAGAGCCAGTTCAACCGCGCGACCCAGGCGCTGCGCCAGCCCGGCTCCTCGTTCAAGCCGCTGGTCTACGCCGCCGCCCTCGACAACGGCTATACGCCGTCGTCAGTGGTGCTCGACGCGCCGCTCGAGATCGACACCGGTTCCGGGATTTGGCGCCCGGAGAACTACGAAGGCAAGTTCTACGGTCCCTCGACGCTGCGCTTCGGCATCGAGCGTTCGCGCAACGTCATGACGGTGCGGCTGGCGCAGGACCTCGGCATGCCGCTGATCGGCGAATATGCGCGGCGCTTCGGCATCTACGACAACCCGACGCCCTACATCTCGTTCGTGCTCGGCGCCGGCGAGACCACGCTCCTGCGCATGACCGCCGCCTATGCCATGTTCGACAACGGCGGCCGCCGGATCACGCCCACCCTGATCGACCGCATCCAGGATCGCTACGGCCGCACCATCTACCGGCACGACCAGCGCGAATGCCGCGGGTGCAGTTCGCCGAGCTGGGAGGCCAACCCGTCCGAGCCGACGCTGGTCGATCGCCGCGAGCGCGTGCTCGACGCCATGACCGCCTATCAGATCACCTCCATGATGGAAGGCGTGGTGCAGCGCGGCACCGCCACCACCGTCCGCGAGGTCGGCAAGCCGATCGCCGGCAAGACCGGCACCACCAACGACGAGAAGGACGCCTGGTTCATCGGCTTCTCGCCGGAGATGGTGGTCGGCGTCTATGTCGGCTACGACAAGCCGCGCCATCTGGGCCGCGGCGGCACCGGCGGCCAGCTGGCGGCGCCGATCGTGCGCGACTTCCTGAAGGTGGCGCTCAAGGATCGCCCGGCGGTGCCGTTCCGCGTGCCGGCCGGCATCAAGCTCATCCGCGTCAACCCGCGCACCGGCATGCGTGCCGGCCCGGGCGAGGGCTCGATCCTGGAAGCCTTCAAGCCGGGCACCGCGCCGCCCGACGGCTACTCCGCGGTCAACCTCACCGATCCGGACGGCCGGCCGATCGCGCAGCCGCCGGCGCAACAGCCGTCGTCGAATCCGTTCGGCGGCATCTTCTCCTCCGGCACGCGCGGGCTGTACTGAGCCGGCCGCCGGCCGCGCGCCGTCCGCGCGCGGTTGCGTCGGCACGGCCCAGCCGCTACATCCGGCGCATCGGGGCCTTTGCTACAGGCGATGCCATGCGCGCGGAAACCCAGACCGTCGTCGATGAGATCAAGCAGTCGATCGGACTGCTGAGGAGGCATCTTTGACGTCGACAAGGCGCGCAAACGTCTTGCCGAGCTCAACACCCAGGCGGAAGACCCCAACCTCTGGAACGACCAGCAGCGCGCGCAGCGCGTGATGCAGGAGCGCACCGCGCTCGAAGACCAGCTCACCGCCATCGGCCGCATCGAGCAGGAGCTCGACGACCAGCTCACCATGATCGAGCTGGGCGAGGCCGAGAAGGACCAGGCGGTGGTGGCGGAGGCGGAAGCCGCGCTCAAGAAGCTCAGGGCCGACGTCGCCCGCCGCGAGCTTGAGGCGCTGCTCTCGGGCGAGGCCGATGCCAACGACAGCTACCTCGAAGTGCATGCCGGCGCCGGCGGCACCGAGAGCCAGGACTGGGCCGCGATGCTCATGCGCATGTATACGCGCTGGGCCGAGCAGCACGGCTACAAGGTCGAGTACATCGAGGAGACCGGCGGCGAAGAGGCCGGCATCAAGTCGGCAACCATCCAGGTCAAGGGCCGCAATGCCTATGGCTGGCTCAAGACCGAGAACGGCGTGCATCGCCTGGTGCGCATCTCGCCGTTCGATTCCAACGCGCGCCGCCACACCTCGTTTGCCAGCGTGAACGTCTATCCGGTGATCGACGACCGCATCAAGGTCGACATCAAGGAATCGGATGTGCGCACCGATACGCTGCGCGCCAGCGGCGCCGGCGGCCAGCACGTCAACAAGACCGAGTCGGCGATCCGGCTCACCCACATCCCGACCAACATCGTGGTCTATTGCCAGAACGACCGCTCGCAGCACCGCAACCGCGCGCAGGCCTGGGACATGCTGCGCGCGCGCCTCTATGAGCTGGAACTGAAGAAGCGCGAGGAGAAGGCCGCCGCCGAGCAGGCCTCCAAGACCGACATCGGCTGGGGCCACCAGATCCGCTCCTATGTGCTCCAGCCCTACCAGATGGTGAAGGACCTGCGTACCGGCGTGCAGACCTCCAGCACCGGCGCCGTCCTCGACGGCGACCTCGATCAATTCATGGAGGCGGCGCTGGCGCAGAAGGCGTTCGGCACCACGCCCGGCCAGATCGAGGACGTGGAGTAGCGCGGCGCTGGCCGGATGCCTTCCAAGGCGGCCGCACTTCCCCCGGCTATGATCGCAGGTAAGTCGCCGGGATATAGAGCGGCATCGAGTCCTCCCAACGACTGTCGGTGATCATCCGTTTGCCGCTGCCGTCGGCATTCATGACGAAGATCTGCCCGTATTGCTGGAACGTGTTGTCGTAGAGCGCGGCTTCGTCGCGGAAACCGTAGATGCCGCTGTTCCACATGATCCGGCCGTCGGCGGTCCACACCGCGTGCCCGTCGGTCGCGCGGTTGGTGGTGAGCCGCAAGAGGTCGGAGCCGTCCGGCTTGATCGTGAAGATGTCGAAGTTGACCGTATCGACTCGCCGGGTGAACAGGATACGGCTGCCGTCGGGCGACCAGCCGGGCAGATTGTCGTAGCCGGTGGTCAGGACTCGCGTGGTGCGGTCCGCAAGATCGAGGATGCGAAGGCCATAGTCCTTCTCCCTCTCGCCCCAGACCCGATAGACGATCTGCCTGCCGTCCGCCGAATAGCTCGGAAAGCCGGAGTGCACCTTGCCGTCGGTCAGTTCCTCAAGTCCGCTGCCATCGACGCGCACCCGCATGATCTTGGCCGAGCCGGTGCGGCGCGCCTGGAACCACACGCCAAGGCCGAATGCGACCCATTGGCCGTCTGGCGACCAGGCCGGCTGGAACGCTCCCGCCATCCCGCGCTGAACCATCGCCGGGTCGAGACCCGACTTGTCGGCATCGAAGATGCGCCGGCGGTTGGAGCCGTCGGGGTTCATCACGACGACGGACGAGTTCTTGGCCTTGTCGGTGAAGACAAGCTTGCCGTCCCGCGACAGGGCGGGAAACACGTCGGAGTGCCGATACTCCCATTCCGCATCCCAGCTATGGAGCCGCTTGTTCTCGGAGCGCGGCGTGAAATTCACCTTTTCATAGACCACCAGCTTGCCGTCCGGCGACCAGTTTGGCGACCGCAGCACCGCCTTCACGGCGGGTCGGCCGGACGTGAAATAGAGCCCCTCGTCGGGGCCGCCTTTGCGGTGATAGGCGATCTCGCTCGCGCTCAAGAACTGCGGAAAGACCTTCAGGCCCGGGCCCTTGGTGTGCTCGACGCGCTCGCCCGTCGCGACGTCCACGGACACGATTTGCGACACGACTTTGGCAACGAGGTTAGGGCGGCGTGCGCCCCAGGTGTCCTCGGTCGTCATATCGTAGAACACCACCCGCCGGCCGTCGGGCGACCACCTGGGCGAGCCGAGACAGTGTCCTGGTTTGGAGGCGATGCGGCGAAAGCCTTCGCCGTCCGCGCGGATCACATAGATGCTGAGTTCCTGGGTGTGCTCCCAGCCGCGGCCCTCGCTGTGACCGCGCCAGTCGGTGTTGCGGTCGGATGAGAAGGCGAGCCATTGACCGTCGGGCGACCAGGCGGGTCGGAAGAAGCCGTTGGGACCGGAGGGGTCGCCCTGAGTGTGCTCCTCGCCGGTCAGGTTGCGTATCTGACCGCTCTTGAGGTTGAGGATCCAGACATTCGCGCGGTGGCCGTTGCGCGTCGACACGAAGGCGAGGCGCGTTCCGTCCGGCGACAGCACGGCGGAATCGTCGACTGCGGAGTGGACCACAAGCGGCGCGATGGCGCTGCCGTCCAGGCGGGCACGGAAGATGTCGGACTGTCCGTCGCCATTGCGCTCGGAAGTAAACACGACGCTCTTGCCGTCGGGGGCGAAGTGGGCGTTGTATTCGAAGGCCGCGTTCTGAAGGAATTTGCGCTCGCCGGTCCCGTCGGCATTGGCGACGTAGAGATCGGACGACGACGGGCCGATCCGGTTCATCAGCATGATGCCCTTCTTGCCGGCGCCCATGATCGTGCCGGCAGACGCGCCTTCGGCCTTGGACGTGCGCGCGTGATGGGGCGTCAGGGCCGCCGCAGAAAGGCCAGCCACAAAATTCCGACGCGTAATCATTGGACCCCCCAATACGTTGGATCGGTCGTTGCGAACCGGCCCGGTATTGGTTGCTCCGGCGACATTGCCGGGGGATTACGCCTTCATTAAATCCCGGTAATGCAGCGGCATCCGTCTGCGCGCATGTTGCATCCGCCCAAGGCGGGCAGCCGTCAGCGCTTGGCGTCCTGCCGCCGGAAAAACACGTCCACCTTCATCCCGACCGCCAGCGGTCCCGCTTCGGCGAGATCGATCACCACCTCGGCGACGTTGACGTCGGTGAGATTGCGCCCGCCGCGCGCGCCGATGCGGCCGCCCTCGACGATCGGCGCGATCGAGGACACGGTGCCGGCGACCTCGCGGCCGGGGAACGCGCCCGAGCGCACCACGACCGCGTGGCCGAGCTTGATCGCCCCGTAGTCGCGCTCGTCGATCTCGGCGCGCACGCGCAGTTTCGAGATGTCGCCGACGACGATCAGCGGCTGCGGCGCGGCGGGTGAGGCCAGCTCGCCGGCGCGCACATTGATCTGGAGCACGGTGCCCGCGATCGGCGCGCGGATGGTGAGGGCGTCGAGCGCGGCCTCGGCCCCGCGCAGGTCGACGCGCGCCATCGCGAACTGGCCCTCCAGCTCGGTCGGCAGCGTGGGCGGCGCCTCGGCCTCGAACCTCGCAAGCTCGTCCTGCCGGGCGCGCAACTGCTCGCGCGCGTTCGCAAGCGCCTTGCGGGCGGCGCTCACCGCCTGGTCGTCGCCTGTGCCGGCGCGCCGCGCGGCGGCGGCGCGGTCGACCGCCTGGCGCGCGGCGATGACGGCGCGTTCGGCATCGAACGCCGCATCCTCGCGCTTGCGCCGTTCCGCGACCTTGGGATCGGCCTTGGGGTCGAGCTTGGGACGCGCGCGCTGGCGCAGTCTGACCTGGAGTTCGGCCTTGGCGTGGCGGGTGCGTACCTCGTCGTCGTCGATACGGATCATCGCTTCGCCGGCAAACACCGTGTCGTTGACCTTCACCAGCACCTCGCCGATGCGGCCCGCGGCCGGCGATCCGATCCGCACCTCTCCCGACCAGGGCTCGACGCGGCCGGGCGACACCGCCTGCCAGCCTTTCGACACGGCCTCCTCCGCGTGCGTCGTCGGCAGCGTCGGCGCAAGGAGGGCTGCAATAACAGGCACGAACAGCGCGACGATCCAGTGACGTTTCAGAGCAGTCATGCTTCCTGGACCTGCCTCGCTGGTTGCCTGCTGGCTGCGGCGGTGCGCTCGTCGCCGATGATGATGCCGTCCTCGATGCGCACGATCCGGTCGGCGAACGGCACTATACGCGGGTCATGGGTGACGACCAACACGCCGCGCCCGCGGTCCTTGGCGATCTCCGACAGCACCGTCATGATGGCGTGGCCGTTCTCCGAATCGAGCGCAGCGGTCGGCTCGTCGGCGAGGATCGCGGACGCGTTTCCGACGATCGCGCGTGCAATGGCGACGCGCTGCTGCTCGCCGCCGGACAGTTCGCGCGGATAGGATTTCATCTTGGCAACGAGGCCGACCGTGGCGAGCGCGTCCCTGGCCTTGTGCTTCGCCTGCCTGGAGTTCTCGCCGCGCACGTCGAGCGCGAGGCGGACGTTGTCGAGCGCGGTCAGCGTCGGAAACAGGTGATAGGACTGGAACACGAAGCCGACATGCTCGCGCCGCAGCCGCGCCAGCTCCTCCGGCCGGGCGCCCGCGGTGGCGTGGCCGCGCACGCGGACCGTGCCGCTCGACGGCGTGAGCATGCAGCCGAGAATGGACAGCAGCGTCGTCTTGCCGCTGCCCGACGGTCCCATCAGCAGCGTCAGCTCCCCGCCCGCAATCGCAAGGCTCACGCCCCTGAGCGCCTGCACCCGCGCCGCGCCGTCGCCGAGGAACATGACGGCGTCGGTGGCCTCGATCACGGGCTCGGTCATCGCGTGAACACCATGGCCGGATCGATCCGCATCACCTTCACGATCGCCGATATCGCCGAGAGGACGCACATCACCACCGTCAGCAGCAGCAGGATCGCCAACATTGTCGGCGTGACCACCACCGGCAGCGCGGTATCGGCGGTCGTCCTCACCACCGCAAGCCCGATGGCGGCGGCGATGCCGAAGCCGATCACAGCGCTCATCAGCGCCTGGAGGATGATGACCTTGTGGATGTAGCTGCCGGCCGAGCCGATCGCGCGCAGCGTCGCGAACTCGTTGAGGTGATCCTTGGTGCTCGAATAGAGCGTCTGCGCGACGATGACCGTGCCCACGATCAGCCCGAGCAGCGCGCCGGCGAACAGGGCGGCGCCGGCGCCGGTGCCGAACAGCCAGAAATTGGCGCTGCGGCGGCGGAATTCGTCGGGCGTCAGCACCTCGGTGTCGGGCATGAGCGCGCGCATGCGCTCGCGCACCTGGATCGTGTCGGCGCCGGGCGCCACGTTGACCAGGAAGTACGATGCCTTGGTGGCCGCGGTGCCGGTATAGGCGCGCGCCCGGTCGAGCGAGGCGAACACGTAGGGCGTGGTGGTGAACGAGCGGATGCCGTTGGTGATGGCCTGCACCTGCACCTTCTGGTCGCCGATCTCGGCGTGGTCGCCGAGCCGCGTGGTCTCCAGGCGGTCGAAATAGGAGCGGTCGATGGCGACCGCGCCCGGCACCGCAAGCGCCGCGGCATCGCCTTCGACCACGTTCCAGGGTTTGAGCCCGCCGCCGCGCGTGTCGGTGCCGATGATGAAGATCGGCGTGGTGCCGCCGGACGGCGTGCGCCACTGCGCAAAGCCGATCACCAGTGGTGTGGCTGACGCCACGCCGGCGACCGACAGCGCGCGGAAGCGCTCGCGTTCGTCGAGCAGCGAGGGGTCCTCGAAGCACTTGGTGCCGCGCGGCACGATCCACAGGTCGGCGCCGGCGTGGTCGATCATCACCGTGACCATGCGCTCGAAGCTGACATAGAGGCCCATCTGCACCGTCACCAGCACGATCGAGAACACGATGCCGATGACGGTCGCGATCAATCGCAGCCGATCGTGAAACAGGTTCCGGAATGCCAGTTTGGGCGCGAGCGACATGGGGCCTTCGATGACCGGAGCCGGCGGTTACGGCGCCTTGGCGAGCGCGCCCGCCCCGGTCACGCGGGCGCCGAGCGGGATGCTGCGCAAGGCCGTCGCCACGGCCCAGCTGGCGGCGACCGAAACGGCGAACACGGCCGCAGCCTTCACAATCGCCGGCAGCGCCGCGTCCAATAGCGCATATTGCATCCAGACCACAAACGGATAGTGCACGAGATACATCGCATAGGCGTTGCCGGAGAGGCTGTCGAGCACGCGCCTCCGGCGGGTGGCGAAGCGCAGGCACGCCGCCAATACGAACAGCGTGCCGCCGGCGCAGCACGCGACGAAGCCGAGATCGGCCGCGAACTGAAGCCACAGCGGCCCGGGCTGCGGGCCCGCCATGATGACCGCGGTCGGCGCCATCCAGAGCGCCAGCCCGGCGAGGGCGCCCGCGAGCGCGCGCGGCCAGTGCCGCACGAGCGCGCCGTCGGGCGCCAGGAGCCCGCGCTCCAGCCCGTGGGCGCCGAGCGCCGCGCCGGCGAAGAAATACACCGCGTAGTGCAGCGGCCGGGACCATTGGAATGCAAACGGGCCGGCCTGGTACCATTCCCACGGCGTGAAGGCGAGCGCGAGCGGCACGTAGGCGAGCGCCGAGGCGGCGACCAGGATCGCGATGAAGCGGGCCGGATCGGTCCGCGTCCCCGCGGCGGCGACCGCCAGCCGTTCGCCCCACTGCCGATAGACTTTGTGGAGCGCGGCGGCCGCGATGCCGAGGATCAGGAGTTGCCACAGGAACCATTGCGGCCCGCACGGCCAGAACGGCAGCGCGCGGAACTGCTGCCAGTATTCGGCGAGGCTCGGCTCGTGCGCGGTCACGAGGTACACCGGATAGAGCGCAACCGGCATCAGCAGGTAGATCGCCGGGATCATCGGCAGGCCAAGCCGCACGATCCGGTCGAGCAGATATCGTCCGCTGCCCTTGCGGGTCAGGCTCTGCCAGACGAACAGTCCCGACAGGAAGAACATCAGCGACATCAGGCAGACGTCGTTCCAGGCGCAGAACAGGTCGAAGCCCGCCCAGCGCCGGCTGTCGATGATCGGGAACGACTGCCAGTCGTAAGGCGGCGCGTCGAGCCGGTGCGGAACCGCCGGCAGGAAGCTCAGATAGGCCAGGATGGAATGAAACCCCAGCACGATCAGGATCACGATTGCGCGCAGATTGCTGAGCGCCAGACTGGTTGCCGACATGTCGCCTACACGTCCCGTCCCCGGCCGACGGGATTCGAAGGGGAACCCGGCGGCACGACGCTAATTGTAGGCAACCGGCGGCCGGTCTGCGGGGAAATTTCGCCGCGTGATTAAGGCGCGTCGATGACCGGCGCCACGGCGGCCTGGCCACCTCCCGCATCGCGAAACGGCCATATTGTGGGGTGTATGAGATTCACCCTATACGACCCGCAAACAAAACGATGGATGGCCGCCTTGACCCCGCGTATTGCCACCCTGGTGCTCGCGACCCTCGCAACCCTCGGTTCCGCGACCGTTCCCGCCTGGACGCAGCAGCCGTCGGTGGTCGGCCTCTGGCAGAAGCTCGACGACGACAAGCGGCCGGTCGGCTGGTTCCTGTTTGTCGACCGCGGCAACGGCGTGCATGAGGGCGCGATCGCGAAACTGTTCCTGGCGAAGGGCGAGAACCAGAACCCGGTCTGCAGCCGCTGCACCGACGACCGCAAGAACGCTCCACTGCTCGGCATCTCGCTGGTGCGGGGCATGAAGCGCAACGGCCTGAAGTACGAGGACGGCACCATCCTCGATCCGCGCGACGGCAAGATCTATCGCGCGCTGATGACGGTGAGCCCGGACGGACGCCAGCTGACGCTGCGCGGCTATCTCGGCATTGCGCTGTTCGGCATGGACGAGATCTGGCACCGCCTGCCGGACTCCGCCTTCGCGCAGCTCGACCGCTCGGTGCTGGCGAAATACATGCCCGAGCGCGTGGCGGCAGAGAAGGGCAAGAAGGGCAAGGCGCCGCCGCGGTGATGCACGCCGGCTGTAAGGTCGCCTATCGCGCGACCGATGAAGCGGTTCGCAAATGCAGGTTGAATCCAAACGAGCCGGCCAACCGGCCGTGAACGTTCGGACGTTTTTTCCCCAGGCCGATCGCGTGTCAGGGATTTTCTGACAAGTTTGAATTTCGCTAACCAGCTATTTTGGCAGCCGCGTAACCAGTCATCAGTACGTGATGTTCAGGTCGGGTTGTCGTCTGAGCCCCGATACACGTCGCGAGAGAGGCCCCGGCGTATCGCGCCGGGGCTTCTTTGTCGTGCGCAGCCGCAATACCATGCGGGCAACGTAAGTCGGGTTCGTTGTATCTGGTCGGTCGGCGTCGGGAATTGCGGTTGGCACGGTTGCTGGCCGGAGACACGTCCTTTGACAGAGATCGTACAAGCTGGCCTCAGGCTACGTGGCCGCTATTCTGCGCGCGGGTACGTCGTCGCGCTTGTCGCCGTCATCTTGATTCCGGCCTTGCTGCTCGCGGGCTGGCTGGCGGTGTGGTCGGCCCAGTCGGAACGCGCCCAACTCGAACAAAGCGCCAGAAATCAGACCCGCGAAGTTATCGGTGTGATCGACCGCGAGGTCATCGGCGTCCGCAATCTGCTGTTGGGCTTGGCTGCTTCGCCGTCGCTTCAGGTTGACGATCTTCGGGCGTTCCACGCGCAAGCGACCAGCGTTTCAAAGATCACGCGCCGCCAGATCGTCTTGCTCGACAGGCGTCTCAACGCACAGGTGGTCAACACGGCCTTTCCCTGGGGCGCCCAGCTGCGCCTGGCCATTCCCGCTGCGCGTCTTGAATCCGAAGCGGAGCTGGTGCGTACGGAGAGGCCGGTCGTCTCGGGCGTGTTTTTTGGGCCGCTGATCAAGCAATATGTCGTGTCGGTGGTCGTGCCGGTGTTTCGCGAAAACGAGCTGCGCTATTCGCTGGCCGGCGGCATTCCGCTGGAGAGTTTTGCCAAGATATTGCGCAGCCTGGATATTCATCCCGGCCAGCTTGTCACCGTGATTGACCGCGAGGGCATCGTCATCGCCCGTTCGGAACGCCATAGCGAGTTTGTCGGCACCCGAATCAAGGCGCCGATGCCGCTCGACACCACGGGGATCGGCAGATCGGCCAACCGCGACGGGATTCCGTTTCATTGGTTCAATCGCCAGTCGGATTTGACCGGCTGGTACATCTCCGTCGGCCTGCCAGATCGGATTTTGGAGGCGCCCTCACGGCGAGCGATCATGAGCGTTGCAGTAGCCGGCAGCGTGCTGCTCAGCGTGGCGATTGCGCTTTCCTATCTGTGGGGCGGGCAGCTCGGGCAATCGGTTGGAGCGCTCGGGATTGATCGCAAGCCGACCCGCGAGGAGTTCGAGGTCCTGTTCGAGTCGGCGCCCAACGGCGTCATGGTGATGGGCAGCGATGGCATCATCATGCTCGTGAATTCGCAGCTGGCGCGAAAATTCGGCTACGCACCGGCGGATCTGATTGGTCAGCGGGTTGAAATCCTTGTTCCGGAACGGCTGCGCGGCGGGCACAACGAGTTCAGGAAAGACTTTGCACGCGATCCGCAGTCCAGGCCGATGGGGGCGGGGCGCGAATTGTTCGGCCGGCGCAAGGACGGAAGCGAGTTTCCGGTCGAGATCGCGCTTAACCCCATAGAGACTGCCGCCGGCAATCTGGTGATGGCAACCGTTGTCGATATTTCCGCGCGGAAGCTTGCGGAGCAGCGGTTGTCGACTGCGCTGACCGAACGCGACGATCTGCGCCGCAGGTTCATGCAGGCACAGGAGAACGAGCGGCTGCGGCTCGCGCACGAACTTCATGATCAGACCGGACAGAGCCTGACCGCTGCGATGCTTGAATTGAAGAGCATCGAGTCGCTGGCAAAGGAGGGCGAGCGGGAGCAGCTCAGGCATTTACGCCGGCAGATGGAGGAGATCGGGAAAACCCTGCACCGTGTCGCCTGGGAGTTGCGGCCGGCTTCAATCGATGAGATCGGACTTGCCGGAGCGCTCGGCAACTACATATCGGAATGGAGCATGCAGTATGGGGTCGAGGCGGATTTCTATTGCGCGGATCCCAAGCTTGACGACCTGTCGGAGGAGATCCGGACGACGATCTATCGCGTCGTCCAGGAGGCGCTGACCAACGTCGCAAAGCACGCGCAAAGCGCCACCAGCGTCAGCGTGGTGGTGGAGCGCGGAGACCAGGATCTGCAATTGATGGTGGAAGACGACGGATGCGGTTTCGATGCAGCCGCGTCGGCGGGACCGGGGGGCGGCAGCCTCGGGCTGGCCGGCATGCGCGAACGCCTCTCCTTGATTGGAGGCAGGATCGAAATCGAGTCCTCGGTTGGCGCCGGGACCACCATCTTCGCCAGAATTCCTCTCGATCGTGCAAGGATGACGATGTGAATGAGCAAGACGCGCATCATCCTTGCCGATGATCATCCGATCATTCTGAGCGGGCTCCGGAATCTTATCCAGGCCGAGGACGATCTCGACCTCGTCGGAGAGGCTTCGAATGGCGCGATGGCGTTGGCGGTGATCCGCGAGACGCGGCCGGATGTGGCCGTGATCGATATTTCGATGCCCGGCCTCAACGGCATTCTCCTGACCCGCCGTCTGGCGAGCGAGATGCCTCTCGTGCGCATTCTGATCCTCACCTTGCACGAAGACCGGGCATTCGTGAAACAGGCCTTCGACGCGGGGGCGCGCGGCTATGTCCTCAAGCGCTCGGCGGCCGAGTGCCTCATCCAGGCGATCCGGGCGGTCATCGTGGGCGGCCTCTATGTCGATCCCGCCATCGCCAAGCGCATGTTCGACGTCAGCCCGAGACGGGCGGGGCGCTCAAAGGCCGGCGCCATCGGCGCCGAACTGACCGAACGCGAAGCCGAAGTGCTCAAGCTGACCGCGCTCGGGTTTACGAACAAGGAGATTGCGCGACAGCTCGACGTCGGCATCAAATCGATCGAAACCTACAAGGCGCGCGGCACCGAGAAGCTGGGTCTCAAGACCCGCGCCGAACTTGTCCGCTATGCGTCGAGCCAGGGATGGCTCGCGGACGCCTGAGCAAGCCGGCAGCGGACGCCGCCCGGCGCTTAACTCAAGGTAAACAAGTCAGGCAATGCCTGACCGATGGCTCCGCTTGGCGCCGGCCAATCGGCAAGCGTGATGAGCCATAATGCAAAGGCAGCGGATCGGGGACAAGGCGACCAATGCGGGAGCTTCGAAAACAGACACGGCGACAGTTTCACTATCCGGCGCAGGTGGACCTGGGCGACGGGTCGCCGCTGCGGACATGTCAGCTGGCGGACGTGTCCCAGAGCGGTGCGCGGTTATCGATCGTGTCGCCTGAATCCCTGCCCGAGCAATTTGCGCTCCTGCTCGCCCGTGAGGGTGGAACGCGACGCTGGTGCGTTGTTGCGTGGCGGTCGGAGATGCAGGTGGGCGTGCGATTTGTGTCCGGTCCGCCGCCGCGGCTGCAACCCATCGATGCGGTGACCCTCGATGTCTAACGAAACTGTCGAAGAGAAGAGATCGCATCTGCGTCGTCGCGCCTTGAAAGGAGCGAAGATCGTATTCAATCATCGCGCCTCGGTGATTGACTGCACGGTGCGCGACCTGTCGCAGGGCGGGGCGCGATTGCAGGTGACAACCCCGGTGGGATTGCCGGCGGTGTTTGATCTTGTCTTTGATTCCGACAACACGAGCCTGCCGTGTCGGCTCGTGTGGCAAACGAAGCAGGAAGTCGGCGTGGAGTTCGTGGTCCACCGATCGATCGCTTGACGACGATTGGGGCGAAACCAACCGATGATCGACGTCTTTTGGGGGATGGGTAGATGAGCTGCGTTCAATGTTCGGTGATGCCGGATACGCACAAGGGATGGCTGGCTGCGATCGAGCATCGCACCGCAGGGCCGTATCTGAACCGCGATATGGCATTGCGGGTCGCCATCGATGACGCCCAGCGCATTCGCCGCTCCGGCCGCGCCGCGCGCGTCGTCGTCTATGATGCCGAGCGGGAAGTTTGTGCGGAGTATTGTCTGTGCAGACCGTGCGCCTGCAAGGAGACCGATTGAGAACCGCTCCGGTCGGGATGCCCGGTCGGTTGGTGATGATCCGCTACAGCCCGCCCAGCCGCGTCCCCGCGCGCAGGAACCGCTGCGGGGTCGACGGCAAGAGGAATTGACTCCCTTCCCTTTATTGTTGCAGCATTCGCCACCGCAACCGCCGGTTCTCGGCGGCCGGCGGGGGCGTGCAACCGACAATCCAATCGACCATGTCGACGGTAAGACCATCGCATCTGGTTGTGACGGTTCATGGCATTCGCACCTACGGCCATTGGCAGGAACGCCTCGAGGGCCTTGTCACCGCGCAGCCGAGCGACCATGAAGTCGAATTCGCCAATTACAAATTCGGATTCTTTTCAGCGCTGTCGTTTGCCGTTCCGTTTTTGCGATGGCTGCTGGTCCGAAAATTCAAACGGGAATTGATCCGGCTGTGTACGGTCAAAGACCGCGCACGCATCGATCTCGTCGGGCACAGTTTCGGCACGCATGTCATTGCATGGGCCATTGCCGACTTGGCCGCCGACACCAGGATCAGGTTTCATACGGTCATCCTTTCGGGAAGTGTCTTGCGCGCCGCGTTTCCCTGGCACCAGTACGTCGGGACGCGCGTCGGGCGCGTCGTCAACGACTGCGGCTCGCGCGACGG